>Ga0265296_1000295_pt1 | contig 85158 bp, 76 predicted proteins | sample MunlanPumphouse1_FD_189073 | JGI IMG/M metagenome (GOLD analysis project Ga0265296, IMG submission 189073) | Groundwater microbial communities from a municipal landfill in Southern Ontario, Canada - Pumphouse #1 | ecosystem: Environmental > Aquatic > Deep subsurface > Groundwater | place...
GTATCCTTAAGGCCTAAAGGAGATTCGGCTTTCGGAACAAGGGCAGAACTGAAAAATATGAACTCCTTCCGGAATGTCCAGCGAGCGCTTGAATACGAGATCAAGAGACAGCAGTATATCCTCGAAAGCGGTGACAAGATAGTTCAGGAAACAAGGCTCTGGGACGATACCCAGGGAGTGACTCTTTCCATGCGGGGAAAGGAAGAGGCTAATGATTACCGCTACTTCCCCGATCCTGACCTTGTACCTGTTGTCATAAGTGATGACTGGATTGAAGACATCAGAAAAGGGCTTCCCGAACTCCCCATGGAGAAGAGGGAAAGGTTTATCAGGGATTATCAGATACCTCCGTATGATGCCGGTGTGCTGGTTTCAAGCCGGGCTCTGGCCGATTATTATGAGGAAGTAGTCAGAATTTCAGAAAAGCCGAAAATTGCCGGCAACTGGATCATGGGTGATATTCTTAAGCTGCTGAATGAAGACAAACGTGACATCAAAATGTGCCCTATCCTTCCCTCGTCCCTGGCGGAACTGATCCAACTGATTGAGGCTGGAACAATCAGCGGTAAAATGGCCAAGGAAGTTGTCGAAGAGATGTACAAAACCGGTGCCTCCCCGGAAAAAATCATCCAAGAAAAGGGGATGGTGCAGATCACAGATGAGAATGTACTTACAGAAATCGTCAAGCAGATCATAGAGGCCAACCCGGCTCAGCTTGAACAGTATCGCGGAGGGAAGGAAAAAGTATTTGGATTCTTTGTCGGCCAGGTAATGAAGGCTACTCAGGGAAAAGCCAATCCCAAGCTTATCAATGACCTTCTAAGGAGAATGTTAAAATGATCAAAACGATTTTCTGGGAAGATGATGCTGTGGTCATGATTGACCAGAGGGCCCTCCCGCAGGAAGAACGTAATCTTGTCTGTAAACGATATGAAGATGTAATCACGGCAATCAAAAACCTCTCGATCCGCGGCGCCCCTGCGATCGGAGTAGCCACGGCAATGGGAATTGCCCTTGGTGTAAAAAAAAACATCTCACCCGCATCCGAAGATGAGCTGAAGGCAGAATTTAACCGTATCTGCCACGAGTTTTCCAAAGCGCGTCCCACCGCCAGAAACCTTTTCTGGGCTATCGAAAGGATGAAGAATTGTTTCGATAAAGCTTTTGCCTCCGGCATAGAAAAAATAAAAGAGGCCCTCGTCACAGAAGCCATCCGTATCTGCGAAGAGGATATTGCCATAAACAAACAGATTGGTATCCACGGAAGGTCTTTGATCAATAGCGGAGACTCCATCCTTACCCACTGTAATGCCGGTGCTCTGGCGACAGCCGGCTACGGAACAGCCCTCGGGGTGATCAGAGCTGCCCATGAAGAAAGAAAGACGCTGCACGTATATATGGACGAGACAAGACCGATACTTCAGGGGGCGAGACTTACCGCATGGGAGTTGATGAAGGAGAGAATTTTCTCCACTTTGATTACCGACAGTACAGCCGGGTTCCTCATGAAACAGGGAAAGATCAACTGCGTCATTGTAGGAGCGGACCGGATCGCCGCCAATGGAGATGTGGCTAACAAGATCGGTACTTACTCTCTTTCAGTTCTGGCAAAGGAGCATAATGTCCCGTTTTATGTGGCGGCACCGCTCTCCACCATTGATATGGCAATCAAGGATGGAGATGACATTCCTATTGAGGAGAGAGACAGTGAAGAAGTTCTTTCATTTCGTGGAGTCGTGGTAGCACCGGAGATGATTATGGTCTATAATCCGGCCTTCGATGTGACACCGAACCAATACATAACAGCGATCATTACCGAGAAGGGAATTATCGCCAAGCCATATGAAAAAGCAATTGCCCGTCTCTTTGATGAAAATGTGAAAATTACATGAAAAAACTGTTTCTCTTTGATTTTGACGGTGTCTTGATTGATTCCCTGGAAATATATGAACGAGCGGTGATGCAATGCCTGGAAAAGATCCGTAAACCGATCGTTAAGAACCGCGCAGATTTTATGGACCTTTTTGACGATAACTTTTATGAAGCGATTGTCAAAAAGGGAATAGCTCTTGAAGAATACACAAATGCATCAAGGGAAATAGTTGCCCAAATCGACTATGACCAGATGGAGCCCTTTTATGATTTAATCCCTGTTCTCTATGAGCTGAAGGAAGACAATCTCCTCGTTGTCATCTCCTCCAATGAGTCTGGGGTCATCAATAAAGTTCTCTCCCGTCTCCGGTTTGACGGGTGCTTTAAAGAAATTCTCGGTTCTGACTTCATGTACAGTAAAAGTGAAAAGATCACCCATGCCATGAACAGGTTCCATACAGAAAGAGACAGCACCTACTATGTGGGAGATACTGCGGGTGATGTCAAGGAGGCAAAGATAGCCGGGGTAAACACCGTTGCCGTCACCTGGGGATGGCACAGCAGAGAAAGACTCGAAGCGGCAAAGCCGGATCACTTGATTGACAGACCAGAAGAACTGTTGATCCTTGATACCTTACCCCATAAGTAGTGGAGGGGCGGCTGAAGGGCCGTGATTCTTCTAAAGTTCTTTCATAACTTTTCCTTATTATGCGTGGCCTCATCACAACCCAACGTAACAAATCTGTCAGCCGGCGGATCGGTATAAAACCCAATAACAAACAATGCTAAAACGTAACTACATCATATAACAATAGATATTGAAAAATTGCGTCTTCGTCATTGGTGTCTTATGAGGACTCTGTAATGGTGTTTGGGGTATAATATGGATCAATATGAAATTGTCAGCAATTAGGAGAAACCATGTCATCGAGGAACCACGTGGTAATAACAGGTACAGGGAGAAGTGGAACTACTTTCCTGGTCGAGCTTCTGACACATCTAGGGCTTGAAACCGGATTTAGTGCCGATGACATTGTATCTAGGAAATTTAAGGAAGCTCGTGCCGGATTAGAATATGACATAAGACGCAAAGATCCTCCCTTTATTTGTAAAGACCCCTGGTTTTGTGATTACGCAGAAGAAGTCATACGCCGTGACGATATCGTCATCGAACATGTTTTCATTCCTGTTCGAGACTTGAATGGGGCGGCTGAAAGCAAACGACAGGTAGTAAAGACTAACCTTTCAAATTTGCTTTTTGTCGAGCGATTGAAGCACATGATCAGGCCACGACAATTTGCCGGTGGATTGTGGCACACACGTTCAAGCAAACCAGGTAAACAGGAAGAAACTCTCCTGAGGCAAATATACAAACTTATGTTAGCAGTCTCTGATACTACATTACCCGTGACTTTCATGCGCTATCCGAGGATTGTCAAAGATTGTCCATATCTATTTGAAAAGCTCAAACCGATATTACGAGATATTACGTATCAGTCTTTTTGTGCAGCGTTTAGGAAGACAGTTCGACCGGAACTGATCCGCAGCTGCAACGAAGACGATTGCTAACATCTATATGGCCTTCGGTTGTGAAGAGAATAATCTCCTATAGAAAGGGTTATCCGAAACAATAGTACCTGTATTTTCCCCCATAATTTCCTTCACCTTCATTTTCGAAAGATTACAATTCGTGGAAGGTTTCCAGATATAATTTGACTTTAAAACCTCAGCATCCTGTTTCGTCCGGATGAGCCCATGGATAACCCCCGGATCCTAAAAGTGATTACTCATGATGAATGGAAAGGCAATACCGGCCTGCTGAAGGAGCAGAAACGTATGGCTTACTTATATGAACAGGTGTAACCACATATATATATCTTGCGGTCATTTTTTCTTGACATACAACCTTATATTCCCTATTCTTCCTTCACGAAAAGCAAGTTCTTATCAAAAAAAATTATTAGAACTTCTTTCGCAGCCGCCGTAAAACCTTTACGTACAAACGTTAAAAATGCTTAGGGTGCTGCTGTAGGGCGAACCGATGCAGCATCGATTGGCGGATATAAGATCTTCCTTGAGCAGTATAAAAGAAGGGATTCAGCAGAATCTTAGAGATTCAGAAGGAAAACCGATTTATGCAGCAGCCGGGAACTTTTTTTGAACCGCAACAACACCTGTATTTCCCCTCCCGCCTTGCAAAGCTACAGGAAGTTTCAAAGAATTATCGGAATAGACTTATAGATAGTAACGCCAGGGAAGGAGTACTTATTTATAACACCGGGGCCTGCGGTAAGCGTCATCTTAAATTTTGCCGAAGGAACAAAAGCGGACGTGCAATGTCCAGTGACGGATTGGGCAGTGCCACCCGTACGTTTTACGGCAGTACGGCTGCCGGTATACTCCAGCAGGTGGATCGGCCTTTGCTGATTATCCGTACGCAAAGACTTTAATTCAATAATCCGGAGACTTATAAACGCGGACCATTTTCATATTAATTTTTCCGTGTTTATTCTGTTGAGAATAACGATAGTTCTCTAATTTTATTTAGGCAGGATCGTGTGTACAGGATAAAATTACCTTCGCTTATCGGATACATGACTGCCGTTCTTATTCTTGGTTCGTATGATTTTTCTCGTTGCCAAGATAGCAACGGATAGTAGTAAGGAGTTTCCATGCAGGAAAAAACCTTGCAGCATTGGTTGCTCATCATCATTTCCACGATTGTTGTGCTGCCCTATCTGGCTCTCTGTTACATCTTTTATGATCGGCAGCTCATTCTCTCACCAGTCCACTTCGCACTGCTTTTGCTGATTCTTGCACTGGCTGTTATGGGCGTCATGCTAGTCCGTTATGTTTTTGAAGCGGTTTCCGTCACCGCTGATTCCCTGAAAAAAACCGCTGAAAGCGGCGACAGCCAATCATTAAATCTTCACCAGAAGATAATGGAATTGGATGATATATCATCCTCCTTCAACACTGTGATGAAGCGATTGGAAAAGACTACGGAGTCGCTGGACCATACTGTCGAAAAACTGCAGCAGACCGATGAGGAGTATCACAAAGTCCTTGAAAACATCGAGGAAGGTTACTACGAAGTCGATATAGCCGGCAATTTTACCTTCTTTAACAACACCATATCCAAAATCCTCGGCTATTCAAAAGAGGAGTTGAGAGGGATGAACAATCTCCGGTACATGGACGAAGAAAACGCGAAGAAGGCCCTTCTCTGTTGCAGCAACATTTACCGTACCGGTATTCCTGAGAAAAATATGGAAGTGGAACTACTCAGAAAAGACGGTAAGAGTGTGATCGTTGAAGCGTCGATTTCCCTGATCAGGGATCCATCCGGACAATCCGTCGGACTTCGTGGAATCATTCATGATATTACGGAACGCCGCAGGATGGAGGAGGAGATTATTTCCCTTTCAATTACCGACCACCTTACGGGCATTCACAATCGAAGGGGATTCGAGGCCCTTGCCGAACAGCAGCTCAAAATAAGGGAACGGACAAAGGAACAATTGTTCCTGCTGTTCGCTGATTTAGACAATACGAAAGGGATCAATGATAATTTTGGTCATGAGAATGGCGATATGGCCCTGATTGAAGTTGCATCGATCCTTAAGGATGTTTTTCGAAAATCAGATATCATCGCCCGTATCGGAGGGAATGAGTTTGTAGTCCTCGGAATAGAATCTCCGGAAAATGATTCCGAAATACTTGCAAGCCGCCTGCAGCAACGTATTGGCGTTCACAACACCAGGGGAAACGAGGATTATCAGATCTCACTGAGTATCGGCATAGCCCGCAGCGATCCAGACAAACCCTGCACCATCGATGAATTGATGTCCAAAGCGGATACGTTAATGTATCAACACAAACGGAGCATGCGTTTGTAAACTTACGGGAATCTGAGTATCGAGAAAATAATACCCTTTGTCCGGTCAACTCCTTAGGGCGGTAAGGTCTTCAAGATGCTTCCGGTAAAAGAAAAGATTACTTATATGTATAAACATGTCTCTAAAGATCAGTTATCATGCCTGATTATAAGTTTACATTTCCATCCTTCGTTGTGTCTGTCCCAGACATGAGGGTTCTCTGATAATACCGCCATCGGTATTTCAAACCCGGGAAAGTTCTATCTGATTTAAAATTCACAGGAATCGGTTAAAGCAACCCTTCCCGCCTCGTTTTCAGTGGCTCACATAATACCGGCAACGAAACTATTTCTGAGAACCGGGTATTTAAGGATGTTCTGTTAGGGGTTAAAAAAATGAAACGACAGATTATATTCGTATTGGGGATGCACAGAAGCGGCACAAGTGCTGTAAGTCGCGGACTTAAGGCGCTGGGGGTGGAGCTGGGTGACAATCTGATGCCTCCTGTTCCTAACGATAACGAAACAGGATTCTGGGAGGACATTGATTTTAACTCATTAAATGAAGAAATCCTTGCCTTGATCGGCTGCAATTGGAATAGTTCACGGCTGATTGAACCAGGCGAACTGACCGGTCAAGCATTTTCTTCTCTCCGGCTTCGTGCCCTTGAATTGCTCAATCATAAAATCGGCAAATCAGATAAATTTGGCATCAAAAATCCACGTATGTGCAGAACCATGCCGTTTTGGCAGCAGGTAATGAGCCATTGTGACTTTGAGGATCAATATGTAATTGCGGTCCGTAATCCACTGAGCGTTGCCAGATCACTCGCCGCCCGTAACGGTTTCAGCGTTGAAAAATCTCATTTGCTCTGGCTGGGACATATGATTCCCACAATGATGGAAACAAAAGGAAAACGACGAGTTGTGGTTGACTATGATCTCCTGATGAATGATCCCATAATACAGATGGAACGTATTGCACGCGGCTTGAACATCGTACCCGACGGAAATACAGAAAAAGAACTTACCGGTTTTGCGGAAGACTTTCTCTCTCAGGAACTGCGCCACACTCAATTTGACATCCGCCATTTTGCACTGGATTCCCGTCTGCCGCGTCTTGCTGCCGATGCTTACGGACACCTGCTGAAACTCGCTCAGGATATTGTATCTCCTGAAGCTTCCGAATGTATTGATACATGGAATCACATCAGTGAGATATATTTGTCGATGGCACCTGTATACTCCCTACTTGACCGGGAAGAAAGCATACTGGCCGAGCATGAAGGACAGATTGCCGCCAGCAACAAAGCCATCGCTGATAAGGATACACATATCAGGAACCTTGGAGTTTTAATTGAAGACAAGAGTACCCATATCATAAGCCTTGAAACGGCCTTAGATGAAAAAAGGGGCCTCATTGAAGAGCAAGCGGAGCAAATTCAGGCAAAGGATTTGCGTATCCAGAATATTGAATACGAGCTGAGTATAATTAAACACTCCCGGGTCTGGAGAGCAGCAGAAGCTCTTCGATCTTTGTTTTATATAAAAATACTGGGGCATTTTCCGTTACTACAGCAATCTGCTTTAACAATTAGCAGAGCAGGATTTTCAGTTTTTTATCAAAAAACAAAAAGAAAACTGAAAAGGTATTTATGGCGATCCAATCATGAACCGAAAATCTCGGATTCATCACCTTCAGAAACAGCCTCAATAAAGAGCATGGAGGCAAAGACATATGTTCCGCTCACTGAATTTAAAATGAAGGCAGAGAAAGAAGTTATCAGAAAGAAGTTAAGAGAGGTCATTGATAAAATTGAAAAGAAGCGAGGTATGTGAAGAAGTGAAAGGACTGATTTCTGTAATTGTTGTTAACTATAATGCCTCGAAATATCTGATTCCATGTTTCGAATCACTTCTCAAAATTGATAAGGGTGATTTTTCGCTGGAAATAATCATGGTGGATAACTTGTCCAAAGATGACTCCATACCGTTGATCAGGGAGAAATTTCCGGAAATAAAAATTATAGAGAATACCGTCAATAACTATGCGAAGGCAATAAATCTGGGCATCCTTTCTTCCAGCGGAGATTATGTGTGTATCCTGAATCCGGATACCGTCGTAGAGAATAATTGGTTCATGGGTGGTCTCGAAGTTACCACCGGCCATGACAGGATCGGCGCTGTCCAAAGCAAGATACTCTTTACCGATCAAAAGACCATCAATAGTGTCGGGGTTGAAGAAGTTGAAGACCTTTACTTTCGGGACATCGGATTTAATGAAAAAGATGTCGGGCAATATGCAGAACCAAAAGAACTAAGTTTTTTTTCAGGGGGGTCGGTTTTATTCAGGAGGGATTGCCTGGACGACGTGGGCAGTTTCGACGAAGATTTCGTGATGTACATGGAGGATGTTGACTATAGTATTAGATGTCGTGATAAAGGATGGAAAATATTTTATTCACCCCAAAGCATCGTTTATCATCAATATCATGGTGTAACTTCTTCTGCATTGTGCGAATATTTTTGTTCCAGAAACAGGCTGCTTCTTTTGGGGAAACATTTTCCTTTTAACTTGCCTCGCTGTATTAAAACATCCCATTTCTACCTGAAAAGCGATATGAATAATCTGTATCATTCCCTGATTCAGGCATTTAAAAAAGTGGCCGAATATCACCCTGCAGAAACTATCATCAAGATTCTCGATAAAATGAAAGACATCATCCCGGGAATTCTTGGAACTAACAGAGCAAGTAATTTTTTCCGTCAACTGGAAGTGGTTTTGGGGCTGCGAAAAATAAAAATTGGGATTTATGATCATGCTTTTCATTTTGCTGGAGGGGGACAGCGTTATGTAGCAAAACTGGCGGAATCTTTTCAGGATAAGTATGATATCACATACATCACGAACAAAGATATCACCCTCGAAAAGTATAAGGAATGGTTCGATATTGATCTATCCAACTGCAAAATAAAAGTCATTAAAATACCTTTTTATGAGATCGCCGGCCGGTATTATATTGATGAAGGCATGGTGGTCAACGAAGAAAATAATCCTTTCGATATCATCAGTCGGGAAAGTCGGTGCTACGATATATTCATCAATGCAAATATGCTTGGAAAGGTAAGTCCCTTATCTACGCTATCCATTTTTATTTGCCATTTCCCTGACAGGGAAAAAGAAAAGTTTTTCAGTGTCGATCAATACGATTACCTTGTAACAAACGGGAATTATACATCATTCTGGGTAAAACAAAGGTGGGGACTTAATCCGACATTACTTCTGTATCCGCCTGTTGATATGTATCATGGAACAGGTGGTTTTGATAAAAAATCAAAACTCATCCTGTCCGTGGCGAGGTTCGAACCCGGTGGAAGTAAAAAACAATTGGAGATGATCAGGGCATTCAACGACCTCTGTAAAAAAGACCAACGTTTGAAACATGACTGGCGATTCATACTTGCCGGTGGCAGCACGGATGATAATCCTTATTTTAATAGGGTACGAAGGAAGGTGAATGCGATACAGGCGGACAATATTGAATTGATGCCGAATCTTACGAACTCGGAAATTTTGCGGCTGTACGGCATGGCTTCAATATTCTGGCATGCCTGTGGTCTCGATGAGAAAGATCCCCATTTAGTCGAACATTTTGGGATGACAACCGTCGAAGCGATGCAGAATTACTGCGTGCCAATCGTAATCAATGGGGGTGGCCAAAGAGAAATCGTCGAGCACGGGATAAGTGGATTCCTGTTCAATACATTGGAAGAGTTAATGGAATGGACATTAAAAATCATAGATGATGATGAATTGAGAAAAGGAGTTGCTCAAAGGGCGTATGAAGAAAGTCACAGATTCAATTCCGACGTGTTCAAAAAAAGAGCTTTGTCTTTCTTTTCGAATATCGAGAATCGATTGATGGGTGGAGAACCTTTGGAAACAGGAGATGATTCATCGAAATTTGATTAATATCAGAAAACTTATACGAAGCTGGAGGAAAATCGCACGGAAGCAATTGATGGTACATAAGCCTAACGTGAGTTCGATGATTGATCCCAAAAACCTTATCCGTGACAGACCTGTATCTACGTTTTGCCGGAAGTCTGAAGAATTCTTTCAGCGCATTAAAGACAACAGTGAACTGCACGGCAAACCCTTTGCAAATGCACAGGCAGCGCCCAGGTTGATACTCAGGCTGGGGTTTCTCCTGTCGGGTATCAGGCTGGGGGGGGGGATGACGATCCTGGACTTCGGTGCAGGCACATGCTGGTTATCGAAGATGTTGAATCAGATGCAGTGTGCCACAATATCCGTAGATCCGTCTATTACGGCTTTAACGATCGGGCAGAGGTTGTTCAAGGAATTTCCGATAGTCGGTGAGCCCATTTTGCCACCCCGATTTATTGTGTTCGAAGGACACCATATATCTGTGGAAGATAATTCTATAGACAGGATAGTTTGTTTCGATGCTTTTCATCATGTTCCGAATCAGAAAGAAATTCTCAAAGAATTCCATAGGGTGTTGAAACCGGGAGGTATTGCGGGATTTAGCGAACCTGGGCCTCACCATTCCAAGGCTAATGATTCTCAAGCAGAAATGATGGCGTACGGTGTATTAGAAAACGATATCCTGCTGGAAGAAATAAAGGCACTTGCAGATGAGGTGGGATTTTCCGGTTTTTTCGTAAAACCCCATTTCGACTGTGATCCGGATCTGGATTATGAGGACTACCGTAACATCATGTCAAAACGGGAAATACCTAAGCGCCTTCAAGATAATTTCATCATGTCTATGGAAAATGATAATATATTTTTTCTGACGAAGGGCAAATTCATGTTGGACAGTAGAAACCGCCAAGGCTTGAAGCATTCACTTCATGTTAAAGGAGACAGATTAAGTGGCAAGGTTAATGAACCGTTGACCCTTCAGGCTGCTATAAAAAACACCGGAGAGGCAAAGTGGTTGGTTGATAACATAAAAAATATAGGGGTTGTATTCGTAGGAATGCATCTTTACGATAGCTCCGACAACCTTCTCGATCTGGACTTTTATAGGAAAAAAATCAGCAAAGAACTTTATCCCGGTGATGAAACATCGGAGACTCTTTCTATCATATTCCCCAATCCGGGTACATACCACCTGATCGTTGATCTTGTTTCCGAAAGGGTTTGCTGGTTTGAGCAAAATGGTTCTGTACCTCAAAGGATTCTTGTGGAAGTTATTTAACAATTGACAAGAGAGTCCTTGGCTCGAATGCCATGAATAAGTTTTAGACAGAAAGAGATAGCACTTTTCCCGGTTTTAAATCAAAGCTCAGCTCTCCCCGTTCATCAATGCTGGGGCACAGACTTTTCCCTTCATCAGCGTGAATTTTGATAAATCAATGTTTCGTTTCTCGTCCTGCTTTACGTCCCGATTATGGCTTCTACATCAGGTCGCTAAAAAAGTCATTCCCCTTGTTATCCACTAAGATAAAGGCCGGGAAGTCAACGACCTCGATCTGCCACACCGCTTCCATACCCAGTTCGGGGTAGTCGATACACTCAACTTTTTTGATGTTTTCCTCGGCAAGAATCGCGGCAGGGCCGCCGATGGATCCGAGGTAGAACCCGCCATGTTTTTTGCAGGCATCAGTGACCTGCGGTGAACGGTTTCCCTTGGCTATCATAACCATTGAGCCACCATGTGACTGGAACAAATCGACATAGCTGTCCATGCGGCCGGCAGTGGTCGGGCCGAAGGAACCGGAAGGCTTTCCGGGAGGTGTTTTGGCAGGTCCCGCATAATAAATGGGATGTTTCTTCAGGTATTCAGGCAGTGGTCCCCCACCATCGAGGAGTTGCTTGAACTTGGCATGGGCGATATCCCGACCGACCACGATGGTGCCTGTGAGCAGCAGGGAAGTCCCCACCGGATGTTTGGTCAATTCTGCTAAGACCTCTTGCATAGGTCGGTTCAGGTCGAGCTGTACACCATGGTCATGTTTGGCACGATATTTTTCGGGGATCAATCGTCCCGGATTTGAATCAAGCACTTCGACCCATAATCCGTCTTTGTTGATTTTAGCCTTCATATTTCGGTCAGCCGAGCAGGAGACTCCCATGCCCACAGGGCAGGAAGCGCCGTGGCGCGGTAGCCGAACAACGCGGACATCATGGGTGAAATATTTGCCGCCAAACTGTGCGCCAATACCGAGATTTTGTGCTGCTTTCTGAAGCCGCTCTTCAAGCTCGATGTCACGGAAGGCACGGCCATGGTCATTACCGGTAGTTGGAAGTTGGTCAAAATATTTGGCAGAGGCCAGTTTAACCGTTTTCAGGTTGGTTTCAGCACTGGTCCCCCCAATGACAAAAGCTAAATGATAGGGAGGACAGGCAGCGGTGCCGAGGGTCTTCATCTTCTCGATCAGGAAGGATTGGAGTGTCTCAGGATTCAGGAGGGCTTTCGTCTCTTGGAAGAGATAGGTTTTGTTGGCACTCCCCCCCCCCTTGGCAATGAACAGAAACTTGTACTCTGAGCCTTCCGTAGCGTAAAGATCAATCTGTGCCGGCAAGTTTGTACCGGTATTCTTTTCATTATACATGTCGAGAGCAACGGTCTGGGAGTAGCGCAGGTTCTCCTCAGTATAGGTCTTGAAAACTCCCCTGGAAAGCGCTTCAGCGTCGTTGGCTCCGGTCCAGACATTCTGACCCTTTTTACCCATGATGATTGCCGTTCCTGTATCCTGACAGATTGGCAGTTCAAATTTAGAGGCAACTTCAGCATTTTTCAAAAAAGCAAGTGCAACCCCTTTCTCATTTACCGAGGCCTCCGGGTCATCAAGAATTTTGGCCACTTGCTCGTTATGGCCGGGGCGCAACAGGAAGGAGACATTCTGCATAGCCACATTTGCAAGAGTGGTCAGTCCTTCCGTGTCAATTTTTAGAATATCCTGATCGTTAAACCGGTCAGTACTCACAAACTTCTCAGACCCCTTGATCTTCTGGTACTTCGTCTCGTCCTTGCCCAATGGAAAGGGCTCCTGATAGTTAAAGTCAGCCATGCGAATAACTCCTTCCGTCATTTTGATAGATAAATAGTGGTCATCCAGAAACGGTCCTTTCGTTCAATTTCTGTTTGTATCCTCGAAAATAAAAAGTGCCCTTCAATTTTTCGGAGGCATTATTAAAAACAGAGACCAATTTACTGTATTCTGCTCTAAAAGTAAATGATCTCCCTGACCTCATCAAGGGGGAGAGGGCACAAGCTGCCCAGGCGCTATCGCAATACGGGCCATAAGCGCAACCAGTTCCACCTTTCCAACCTTTCCAAAATAGTCTGGGCCCAATTTTTCATTTTTATAATCAATAAATCTATCCCCTTTACTTCCTTTACTTCCATAAATTCACCGGAACTCAACCATGTCGGGCACATCTGAGATGATTTACGGAAAAAGGCATTTCACAATCTGGTCTTCAATAGTCTTGATGCCCTCGAAGATCACCTCGGAGAATATCATGCCACCATAATGTACGATGAGCACGGGATTATCGCAAATAGAAAAGGCGCTCCTGCACCATTCTGATGTACGGGAACGCCTCTCATTCATTTCTCAGCAGAAGCGATTAGATAGACCTGACGTTTACTGCCGATGGGCCTTTTTGACCCTGCTCAATATCGAAGCTGACGCTCTGGCCTTCTTGCAGCGTCTTGAAGCCGCTGGCCTGAATGGCACTGAAATGTACGAACACATCACCGCCATCAGACTTTTCGATGAAGCCGAAGCCTTTGCCTTCGTTGAACCACTTTACTTTACCTTCTGACATCGTTTGTATCCTCCTTTCTTAAATTTTTTCTACAGTCGGATCAACACGATGACAGAAATGAAAAAAAGCCACCCAGACTAAAGAGCTTGGTGGCCATCCTTTGCACTTCAAAATGTCTTTATCCAACGTTTTACCGTACCCTCTTGACCAACAACCGCAAATCGGAAGGGTACAAACTCTAATATAGAACTTATGCCCGTTCTGGTGAAAAGTCAATGATTATCTATATTTATTTTCTGCATTTGATAAGATATTGCTTATTGGCGGTTGAATTAGGGAAAGTTTTTTTATTTGTCAATATTATTCTTCCACAATATTGTGTCTGTGATTGGTAGTATTAAATAACGCTATTTAGAAAAGGGATTCACGGCTCTGTCGATCGTCGCATACTATGAAGATATTTGATGTGTGTCGCGTCGCAAACGTCCTATCTGAGTTATTTTCAAACAGACCTTACTATACGCTTCGTGTTAATGATTGGTTATGCCTGTATGTATTAATCTCAGGAATAGCATGCGCCACTTGCAAGAACGAGAAATATGCTGTTAAGCATTACCATATTTCATAAGGCATTCAATAGGCTGCCCCACAAACCTGCCTTACATATTTGTATTGGAAATGGGTGATTTAGATTGATTGAATAATAAAACGTAATTGTCATCGATTTATCTAATCCTTACAATGCCCGCATCCATTCCGATCGGAGAGCCACAGCCCCCTTCAGTGCAGCGTCAATTAAATCCAAGGCCTTCTTTTTCCCACTTGGCAGCTTTGCTTTTATCGGAAGGTAATTTGAGGCGTGGTTAGAAAAGAAATATCCTCTGGTCAAATTTGTATAGGTGATCATTTCGCGTAGCTCACTGAGCATTCCCCTTTCGTCAGGCAATACAAATTTACCCTGCACGTAGTCTTCATAAAGAAGTGTACCCGGTATAAGCATCACCGTCAATGCACCTATAAAATCAGGGCCCATCGCGCTCAAAAGCTTACCTGTTGCCCGTGCATGCTGCAAAGATTTCTCGCTGCCACCTATGCCTAAGAGAACCGTAACTGAAAGTTGGATACCTGCCTCCTTTACCCGGCGCCCCATTTCTATGCACACTTCTGCCTTTGAACCTTTATGAATGGCTTCCCTTATATCATCAGCACCGGTTTCGACACCATAATATAAAATCCCAAGATTTTTTTCTCGCAATTCTTTCAGTTCATCAGGTGATTTCAATTTGATGCTCTTGACGTTTGCATAGGCGCCAACCCTTTTCACCCAGGGAAGTTGCTCTTTGATCCGCTCCAGAATCCATATCAGCCTTTTTTGAGGTACTATCAGGGCATCACCATCCATCAAGAAAACGCGATCCTCCCCCTTGAGATATTTAGCAGCAAAAAGGATATCACTTAAGATCATCGATTCATCTTTTATTCGGAAAAGCTTCTTTCGATAAGCGCCGCAAAAAGTACATTTGTTATGGGAACAACCCACTGTCACCTGTAGAAGGATACTATCGGCTTCACTGGGGGGTCTTATGCAATATCCCTCATAATGCATGCCTTCCTCTTCAGAAACAAAAGCCACTATTTACCTCCCTTTTAACCATTCCGATTGAACTGACCATATGATCTATCGTCTCTCGCCACAAAGAATATTAAAATGTTCCGCCTATTTCTTTAGTTTTATACAATGCCCTGCAAAATTCATCAACATCACATAATATAAAAATCAATTTTAACATTTATGGCTGGCCTATGCTTTTATTGTTTGTTCCATTTCTATACCCTCCATAAACGAAAAAAAAATCATGGAATTGCTTTTGCTTTTAATAAGCGCCCAGCCCTTACGGGTAAAGGATTCCATGACCAAATAAAGTCAAACTATTTTTTACCAGACAAATATTTCGCGGTCAGGCACTCTCTGGGGTGTCAATTATTAGATGAGAAACACGATCTTTCCTTTGTTCAGGAAGTTCTCGGGCATACCCGGCAGGATATGACAAGACGGTACGCGAAAAGGACACCTCACAAGGTCGCTGAGACCCTTCCGCGAGACAAAACATAGCAAACTTTAGGTCGGGTGCAGGTCGAAATGTGATCTAAAAGGTTAATTATTTCAAGTATTTTAGTGGAGGCGGCGGGAGTCGAACCCGCGTCCGAAAATATTCCACTGCAGCTTCTACGTACGTATCCTTTGATTTAAATTCGCATCGAAAAACTCCCAAAGGCAGGATTGATCAGATGCTATCCTGTTTCGAGTATCGCCTTTCTCCCGCCAGGAAAGAGAGAAACGCTATCCTGTCTTAATGACATCCTTGTGCTGACCCGACAGGCGGGGCCAGAAGGATGTTAGCCGCTCTAAGCGGCTAAAGCGTAATCGTAGTTATCTGCGATTATATGTTTCCTACCTGTTTAACGAGGCCTGTAGGAACCTCGGTACGCTTCTACAGCTTCACTATCCCCGTCGAAACCGTATCGCCCCCATTAGCAATGGAAAGTGGGGTTATATTAAAGAACATTTCTCCTACTAGTATAAGCATTTCTCTGGTCAAGTCAAGCTGAACGATGCAGCTTAATCATGGTTACCGCTAAAGATTGACCTTTCTGAACTTGTCTTCCAAATCACGTCGGTGCTGCTTTATCTTCAGGTCTTCTCTTTTATCATACAGCTTTTTCCCTCTGCCTATGCCAATTTGTACTTTTACCTTTCCATTCTTGAAATAAAGTTTTAAAGGAATCAACGCCAGTCCTCTTTCCCTTGACTTACCGTAAAGTTTCTTTATTTCTCTATTGTGGAGTAACAGTTTACGTACCCTTAATGGATCGTGATTGGACCGGTTGCCATGGGAATAAGGACCTATGTGCATATCGTGAAGATACACCTCGTCGTTCTTTACAAGGGCATAGCTATCCTTCAGGTTTGCCTTTCCCTCGCGTATGGATTTTACTTCGGTACCCAGAAGGACAATCCCCGCTTCGTAGGTATCATCTATCGAGTAGTTACGTCTTGCCGTCTTATTCTGGCAGATGATCTTTTCCGATTTCGTGTCCTTTACCATACTTTTGTCGTTTCCTGACCCTCTGTTTTAAATCGCTGTGATTATGGATAACTTACCGATTAATTCCGGTTTTTATACATTTCTAATACCTTGGCTTTTGCAGGAAGATAATCCATCTTGACATGCCCCATCGCCTTGAAGAGATTGTCACGGATATCTTTATTGTCTTTTTCCAACTCATGAAGAAGATTCTTGATATATATCCGGCGGGAGGTTTTACTTGTAGGACAAAGATTTTCAATTGCCGGAAATCCCTGTTCTTTTCCGTATTTTTTTACCAGTTCCTCCCTGATATAGGCAAGGGGACGAATAATATGCAACTGCCCTCCGAATATTGACTGCTTTGGCATCATGGTGCTTATTTCTCTGGCATAGAACATGTTGATGAGGAGCGTTTCAATGATGTCATCCCGATGATGAGCGAAGGCAACCTTATTACAGCCTGTCTCAGCAGCGATCTCAAAGATACGCTTTCTTCTCAGTCTCGAACAGAGAAAACATGGATTCTTCTTGTTATAATCGCTGTGGGCAAGAGGACCGATGTCGGTCTTTTCCATAACATACCGGTAACCTTTTCCCTGGAGATATTTTTTCAGAGTGTCGTAACCTCTATAATCGGTGTCGAATCCCATATCCACATTTACCGCCACTAGAGAAAATTGCGGGACGTATATCATCGGGGAATTAAGAAGATCAAGAAGCACCAGGCTGTCGATTCCGCCCGAAACCCCGACGAGGACCCTGTCCCCCTTCTCTATCATATTGTAGTCCATGACTGTATTTTCCAGCCATTTTTTTAGATGGAGGAAAAGTTTTGTTCTTTTTTTTTCTGTCACACCCGGTCCATTTTCCTTATAATTTCTATAAAAACAGATTACACAAATTTTGCAGACATATCAAGGTGCTTTGGTGTCTCGTGGCATTGCCGGGGACTTGAAAAGCCTTATTTTTTAGTATATGCTTTTAATCCAGGTCAGCAAAGCTGGACAAGGAAAAAATAAATGATAATGTACCTGTTAACCGAAGAGTAGTTGTGAATAAAAATGAACTAATTAAATTTAGGAGGTTATATGACTGAAATTATTGAATTACATGCAAGAGAAATACTGGATTCCAGAGGAAATCCGACCGTCGAGGCTGAAGTTACACTAGTTTCAGGGATTACCGGCAGGGCATCCGTTCCCTCGGGTGCATCAACAGGAGAGCACGAGATGCTTGAGCTGAGGGATGGAGACAAAGGCCGGTATCTTGGGAAAGGTGTACGGAAGGCTGTTAGTAATATCATCGATATAATCGGGCCGGAGATAATCGGAATGGATTGCCTGAGACAAATGGAGATTGATTATGCGATGATTGATCTGGATGCTACGGAGAACAAGGGTTCTCTGGGAGCCAATGCCATCCTGGGTGTATCCCTTGCCTGTGCCAGAGCGGCTGCAGAATCATTAGAACTGCCATTGTACAGGTATATAGGCGGCGTTTTTGCAAACGATATCCCTGTCCCCATGACAAATATTTTAAACGGTGGACAGCATGCCGACAATAACGTGGATATTCAGGAATTTATGATCATGCCGGTCGGCGCCATAAGTTTTAAGGAAGGAATTCGCATGTGTGCCGAAGTTTTTCACCATTTAAAGGCGGTACTGAAAAGTAAAAATTACAACACTGCAGTGGGGGACGAAGGTGGATTTGCACCGAACCTCAAATCCAATGAAGAGGCCCTTCGCCTGATCATGGAGGCAATTGAGAAAGCAAAATACATCCCCGGTAAAGATATATTCATCGCCCTCGATTCGGCAGCCAGTTCCTTTTTCGTTGACGGGGAATATGTCTTATCCGCAGAGGGGAAAAAAGACATAAAAACGGCAGGGGAGATGGTAGAGTTCTATGCCGATCTGGTCAAAAAATACCCGATCATATCCATTGAGGACGGGCTTGCAGAAGACGACTGGGAAGGATGGAAACTCCTGACAGGTAAGATCGGGTCCAAGGTTCAAATCGTGGGGGACGATATTTTCGTAACAAACAAAAAGAGACTGGAAAAGGGGATTTCTCTGGGTGTGGCCAATTCTATTCTGATAAAGCTCAACCAGATCGGAACCCTGACCGAAACTCTGGAAACAATGCAAATGGCAAAGGAAGCTGGCTATACCACAGTGATATCCCACAGATCAGGGGAAACGGAAGACAGTTATATGGCTGACGTGGCAGTGGCGACGAATTGCGGGCAGATCAAGAGCGGCTCCCTGTCGAGAAGTGAGAGGCTGGCGAAGTATAATCAACTTCTGAGGATCGAGGAAGACCTTGGTGATCACGCAGTTTACAGAGGTAGATCTGCTTTTTATTCCATCAAAGGCAGGTAGTCCTTAACGCATCAACGATTTTCATCCGGGAGGCCCTGGCAGCAGGCAGCAGGCCTCCCACAAGTCCCATAATCAGCGAGAATCCCAGGGCCTGATAACTGATTTCCCAAGTTAAAGAAAAGGTGAATGCAAGTTCGGAAAAAGTCTGGAAGTTCAAGGTCGAGATGGTGAATAATTGCAGGAAGGAAGCAAAGAACAATCCGACACAACCTCCCCCCAAACCGAGCATAAGTGATTCTACAAGAAATGCGCTCAGGATATTTTTTCTCTGGAAGCCAAGGGCACGCATAGTACCGATCTCAGTAGTACGATTAGCTACCGCTGTATACATTGTGATCATGGCGCCGATAATCGCTCCGAGGGAGAAGATTATTGTCAGTGTCATCCCGAGGATGCGCAGAAATTTGGCCATTATCTCCGACTGCTTTTCATAGTACCTGGTTTCGCGCAAGGCTTCCAGAGTCAGCCGAGGTTCCCTTTCAATGCGTGTTTTGAATTTTTCGAATTCCGACGAATCACGTAACTTAAAGATAACTGATGAATAGACCGGGCGGCGGAAGGTCTGCATGAGTTGGTCTACATCTCCCCAGATCTCTGAACTGAAGCCGCTATTTCCCGCATCAAATATCCCCACCACAGTCCAATCCCGCGTGCCGAAATGGATGGTTTCGCCAACTCCGCCTCCTTTGAACCGTTTCGCAATGCTTTGCCCTGCAATTATCTCGCACGAACCAGGCCTGAGCATGCGCCCCGCTATCAATTTTACCTGGGGCCTCAGCAGGATTGAATTTTCATTAATCCCTCTTATTACTACATTTGAAGGTTTATTTGTCCACCGCTTAGGGAGTGTTATAAGCACCACCAGTTCCTTGGCCAGTAGCTGGCGGCCGTTTAAACCAAGTGCAACCTCCGGCTGAGTTTCTATTATCGAGGCCTGCAAACGCTCAACACCACTCTGCACCTCCGACTCGGATGACTTGCGTATCACTACAACATTATCATGTGACCCGGTCTCTACAAGGGTCTTTCGAAGTCCCTCAGACAGCATCAAGACCGAGGCAAAGACAAAGACCACCATGGCCATGCCTGCTGCAGTTAGTGCGGTAGTAAGCCGACGTATCCACAGATTACGGAGAGTGTATGAAAACGGTATCTTCATCTACCCGATTCTCCTTAGTCCCTCTGCGACAGGAATCTTTATGGCACGAATGGTCGGGACAATCGCACCCACAAAACCAACAACTAATGAGGCAGCTATATTCAGGTAAATAGTGTCAATCGCCACAATGAATACAGGAAAGTAATCTTCCAGGGCTTTAGCGAACGCATCTGCTGCCGGAAAGGTAAGGGCAATGGCAATAATTGAGCCTATCGTGGTAATAAGAAGCGATTCACCGAATATTATTCCGGCAATACGCCAGCCGCCAAATCCAAGGGTTTTTAATACGGCATATTCGCCGATCCGTTCACGGGCAGTCATAGCCATGGTATTAGCAACCACAGCCATGATGATGATGATAACTACCAAGGAAACAATGTGTATGGCAACGATGATTGCTTCACTCATCGAAAGAAAGCCAAGATGAAAGGCTTTTTCGGTTTCGGTCAATGTCTCCGCAATGGAGTTTTTAAATATGCTGTCCACTGCTACTGACACATCTGCTGCCAGTTTTGGATTAGTAAGACCGATCATGTAGAAACCAACCTGATCAGCCCTGCGCGGCACGGTTTTTTTTAAGCCTTCGTTAAGGTAATCCCAGTGAAAGATAAAAGACGATTCTTCAACCTCTTTATCTCTGCCGCGGTATATACCACGCAGAACAAAATCCCAGTTGCCCGGGTAAATGGTCCCTTTCAGCGTAATAATATCACCGATCTTCCAGCCATATTTTTCTGCCAGTTTGCGCCCTGCAATGAAAGCCTGTCGGTCCCGAAAAAAAACGGCCTTTTGGTCCGGGGAAAGAATATATTCAGGATAGAGTTCGAGGAAGCTTTTCGGTTCAGCAGCATAGTTGGCAAAGAAGTGTTTTTCGTCAATGTAGATGCCACCGAACCAGCTGCCATAGGATACTACCTTAACACCTTCTACCTGGCGGATCTTATCTTTATAAGAGATAGGCAGCGGGAAGGTAAGGGAGATGGCGTTCCTGGTTACGAGGCGGGTGGCTGAAGCTGCCTCTACCATCGCATACCATGTGGTTATGACGGTTCGCAGAATGCCAAAGGCGAGCAGGGCAATGACGATGCCGAGGACAGTTAAACAGGTGCGGAGCTTATGGCGAAGGGCATTTTTAAAAATGAGCTTAAGGCTGTACATCCAAAACACCTTTATCAAGACGTTTGATTATATGAGCCTTTTCAGCAGCCCGCGGGTCGTGGGTTACCATGATAACAGTCTTGCCAAGTTCGTGAACAAGGCGTTCCATCAATCCCAGTACATCGTCGGCAGAGATCCGGTCCAGATCCCCGGTCGGTTCATCTGCTACCAGGATAAAGGGATCAGTAACAATTGCGCGTGCAATCGCCACACGCTGCTGCTGACCACCTGAAAGTTGGCCGGGGTAATGATCCATCCGATCGGCAAGGTTGACAACCCGCAGAACAATCTCCGCATGTTCTCGCCGTTCTTTTCTTGAAAGCCCCGTCAGAAGCAGGGGAAGTTCAATATTTTCAAAGGCGGTAAGGACGGGAATGAGATTATAAAGCTGGAAGATAAAGCCGACATTTACGGCGCGCCACCGGGCCAGTTCGGTCTCGGAGAGGTAAGTGATATCTAAGCCGCCTATCTTTATTATACCGGAATCCACCTTATCTATGCCCGCAATGAGGTTTAACAGGGTGGTCTTACCTGAGCCTGACGGTCCCATCAATGCCAGGAATTCCCCCTCGTAAATATCAAGGGTTATGTCCTGCAGCACAGGTATAATCTGGTGGTCCCGCGTGTAGGACTTATACACGTTTTTTATTTCGACAATGGGTACCTTGTCGCTCATTTACTTTTCCGCAACCTTTATTCTCGAACCGTCTTTCACCTTGTTCAGAGGTCTTACTACAACCATGTCACCCGCTTTTACCCCGCTCAAAATTTCAATCATATCACCAAGCCGGGCGCCAACAGTTATCGGTGTTTCTATCACACTGTTTCCTTTAATCAGGAATACCAACTTTTTACCATTGCGTTCTACTACCGCTGCTGAATTAAGAGCAGTGCGAACTTTCCTTTCTTCATCTTTTATCTCCCTTGAGAGAAAGGCTATTTTGGCACTCATCTCCGGTAATATACGACTGTCTTTATCAACAAAGCGGACTTTTACCATCACAGTAGCTTTACTGCGATCAGCTGTAGGTACAATTATATGGACTTCTCCCCGGAAACGTAACTCGGATAAGGCATCAAGCTGAATCTCACACGGTTGGCCTGATCTTACCTGATTGATATTCGATTCGGATACATCAACCTCGACCTGGAGTGAATCCATGTCTGCTATGGTTACCACAGCGGCCTTTGCCTCCGCTGCAGCTCCTATAGGGGTCACAATGTCACCGATGTCGGCGTTTTTTGTTAACACTACGCCGTTGAAAGGGGCACGTATGTATGTATACTCAAGCATTACATCCGCTTCATTCAGTGCTGCTGTGCTTGCCTTTAATGCAGCGTCCGCTGCGCCGACTGCAGCTTGTGCCCTATTATAACGTGTCTCGTAAGCATCGTATTCAGATTGTGATACATAACCACGGGACAGCAATTCCTTGTATCTGTTATAAAAAAGAACTGCTTCGTGAAGTTCGGCTTTTGCCTCTTCAAGGTTAAAACGTGCGACTTTAACGTTTGCCTGGGCTCTATTCCTTGATGCTGTGGTATCTTCACTCTCAAGGCGGGCGATCACCTGTCCTACCTTTACCGTGTTTCCTTCCTCAACAGACAATGATACGAGGCGACCGGTTACTTTTGAAGCCACGGCAGCTTTACGCTGGGCCACAACATAACCACTAGCGTTCAATAAAGTAAATGTCTGAGACGGATATATTTGCGTAATGCTTACAACCTCTACCTGAACAGCAGGTGAAAAAATACCTGTGACGTAGAGAAGTCCAATCACGATTATGCCCATTAGGGCAAATATCAGGTAAAAATATTCCCCTCTCTTCCTTCTATGGTTGGCTGTTTTTGTTTTTTCAATGCGTAGTTTTGAAATATCTTCGTCTGACATTACATGTAAACTCCTTATTCAAGGTTTCAGGGCCCCTGCCCTTTCTGCTGCCTTCTTTGGCTCTATATCGTTTTGATTTACCACACTAATATACCATGGGAAAAGAAAAACAGCGAAAACTTTGGAAAGCTACACAGCTGTATAAAAGTTATATTTCCGATGTGGCGATAGCGAAAAACTGCGGGTAGATTAAGAGCGAATATCTATCGAGAAGCGAACGGCCAACAAAGTATAATCAACTTCTGAAGATCGGGGGAAATCTTAGGGACTACGCAGTATACAGGGGTAAATCTATTTTTTGTTGTAAAATGAACTACCCCGCCGCAAGCTGCAGGGAATTATACCCAAAAAGATTAAAGGTTGTCAGTAGCCGTAGTTGTAACCCGTAGATTGTTTACAGGAAAGATTTCGGGAAATCGCTTACGCATGTAATTCCCCACATACTCACGAATCTCAGCCGCCGAAGAAAATGTCATCACCTTTTCCAGTAGTTCCTTGGATTCCTGTAAGGTTGTACCTCTGATGATCTTTTTAACCATGGGTATAGCCAAAGGATTCATACTCAATTCATCCAGTTCGAAACCAAGGAGAATCATAGTGCAGATCGGCTCGCCTGCCATTTCCCCGCACATAGCCACCCATATACCCGCTTCATGGCCAATATCAACCGTTTGTTTTATGAGCCTCAACACTGCAGGATGGAGCGGTTCATATAAATAGGTAACCCTTTCGTTGATCCTGTCAATGGCCAAGGCATACTGAATAAGATCGTTGGTCCCGATGCTGAAGAAATCCACTTCCTTGGCCAGTTTATCGGCCATCATAACCGCCGATGGAACTTCGATCATAACACCGAGTTCTATATCCTGGCCTACAGGCACTCCTGCGGCAAGAAGTTCATCTCTGACCTCATAAAATATTTTCTTGACTTCTCTAATCTCCTCGACCCCTGAGATCATGGGAAACAGTACCCTTGTCCTGCCATAGGCGCTTACACGGAGAATAGCCCGCAGCTGTACCTTAAAGATGTCAACCTCTTTCAGGCAAAATCTGATCGCCCTCAAGCCCATTTGAGGGTTCATCTCTTTTGCCAGTTTGGGATCAGAAAAAAACTTATCTCCACCAAGATCAAAAGTTCTTATGGTTGACCATCCAATGCCTTCTACTCCGATAACATGCCTGTAATTGGTAAAGTGCTCTTCCTCCGTCGGAAGTTGTTCCCTGTTTATATAGAGGAATTCAGTCCGGTAAAGACCAACACCGTCTGCACCATGAGCTATGGCAGAGGGAATTTCCTCGCTGAATTCTATATTACCTCCCATTGACATCTTATAATTATCTTTTGTAACGGCGGGAAGGCAGGCATCCTTAAGAAAGTCCTCCTGGGTATGCCGATAATCTTCTTTTTTATCTTCGTACCTTTTCAGCATCGCCGGGTCGGGATTCACAATGACCAAACCAGAAGAACCATCAACAACAATATCGTCATTAGTCCGCACCACACTGGTGATACTATTCAGGCCGACAACAGCAGGAATTTCAATCGCCTGTGCTACAATGGCCGTGTGGGAGGTCTTTCCACCAATATCCGTGGCAAACCCAAGAACCTTTTTAATCTTCATCTGTGCTGTATCTGCTGGCGACAGATCAGGAGCAACGATGATAAACCCTTCACCAACGTTAATAGCCTCTCGTTTTTCCCCGGCAAGATTCCTGAGGATCCTCTGTCCTACATATTGCACATCACTGAAGCGCTTCCTGAGATAATCATCTTCTATCTTGGAAAAGATTTCTTTATGTTTGTCGATAGTCATCCCGACAGCCCATTCTGCATTGACATACATTTCCTTGATATGGTGGATCGTATTATTAATAAATTGCTTATCGTTCAGAATCATGATGTGAATATCTATAATGTATAACGGTTCCTTCAACTCGAGATTGCTCAGGTTGTTTTTTACCTCGAGAAGTTGTTTCTCGGATTCCTTCAGGGCTTTTTTGAACCGCTTTATCTCTTTAGAGACAAGGCTTGCGTCACTCAGTTTGTAGAAAGATATTTGGGCATCGAGGCGGTTAAACAGAAAAGCCTTTCCTATTGCTATACCGGAAGAAACGCCGATTCCTTTTAGAACAATCGTTTTTTTCACCGCGTCAGAGCTCATTGATTTTCTCCAAATTTATCTTCGATCAGCCTGCCGATAGCTTCAATGGCATCATCGGCATCTATTCCATCTGCCCTGATTGTAATCTGGCTTCCATAAGGACAGGCAAGGGTCAAGATACTGAGAAGACTCTTTCCGTTAACCTCTTTACCATCTCTTTCAAAAAATACCTTTGATTTATACTTGCTCGACACAGTTACCAGCTTGGCTGCAGGTCTCGCATGAAGCCCCAGTTTATTTTTTATTTTAAATGTTTTTGTTTTCGTCATTCAAAAAATCGACTACCCTTTGTTCCGCAACTAAAGGTATGCCTTGAACAAAATGAGATGAGACAGAAACAGATTGATGGGCTTCACTAACATAAATATTAAATGAAGTCAATTGAGATTGCTCAAAGAGCCGTTACAAAGATCGTCTCGACAAACTTTTTTGGACTCTCTTGAATCTCCTTGTAAATGACTGCTCCATCTGTTATATTATTCACCATCTTCAGAAGGATTCTTTTTTCATTTGTACCGCCCTGTAACGTGGATGTTTCGTTGTAAAATGAATCGTCTTTTAGTAACATTAATAAGAGCCGTTTCTATAATGATTTTACTGTGAAAGTCTAAAAGTTGCAGTCAGCGGTGGCAGGCGTTGTCCAGTAACAGGGGAGGAGAAAGTTGCGGTCCGTTATTCAGAGAGTTAACAATGCCCGAATCTGGGTTGGTGAGCGTTTGATTTCCTCTATCAGCAAAGGTGTCATTGTTTTTCTCGGCGTTGAAAAAGAAGATAGTGCAACCGATGCCGACTACCTCCTTGAAAAAATCATAAACCTGAGGATATTTGAGGATGCTGAAGGGAAAATGAACCTCTCCCTTCTTGACATCTCAGGAGAGATGCTTGTAGTTTCCCAGTTTACCCTCCTAGCCGATTGCCGTAAGGGAAGGAGGCCGTCTTTTATCCAGGCAGAAGAACCGGAGCAAGCCATGAGGCTTTATGAATATTTCATCAGTAAAGGACGGGAGAAAATCGATGGGGTAGCAGCCGGGGAATTTCAGGCCATGATGGAGATTGAAATGATCAATGATGGTCCTGTAACCATGTTGCTTGACAGTAGAAAGGCTTTTTAAACAGCTAATAACCATCGGAAATGACAATAATAATTTTTCATCCTGAGTAATATTAGAATAAACAAGAATAACGATAATTTTACAACCCCGGAGGTATTCCATGTTAGACGATCATCCGAAAGAAGCCCTGACTTTTGACGATCTCCTTCTTGTACCGGCAGAATCCGCCATTCTTCCCAGAGATGTAGAGACATCGACCCTCCTCACAAACAATATAACCCTTAACATTCCCCTTGTCAGTGCGGCTATGGATACGGTAACTGAATCCAGAACAGCCATATCTCTTGCCCAGGAAGGGGGTATCGGTGTCATTCACCGTAACATGAGTATTGAGCACCAGGTACTTGAGGTGGAAAAGGTAAAAAAATCGGAAAGCGGCATGATTGTTGATCCAATTACCATAAAACCCGAACAGAAAGTGCATGAAGCCCTCAAACTCATGAACGAGTACAAGATATCAGGTGTCCCTGTAGTTAGGAATCGTAAGCTTGTGGGTATCCTCACGAACCGTGACCTCCGTTTTGAAACAGACCTTGAACAGCCTGTGTCTCAGGTGATGACTAAAGATAATCTGGTTACTGTCTCCTCCAGTATCTCACTGGAAGAATCCAAGAAACTTCTTCACAGACACAGGATAGAAAAGCTCTTAGTTGTGGACGATGATTATAATCTAAAGGGTTTGATTACCATTAAAGATCTTGAAAAGATAAAGAAATATCCTAAAGCGTGTAAAGATTCCTTCGGAAGATTGAGAGTCGGCGCTGCAGTGGGGATCATTGACCGGGAGGCAAGGGTTGACAACCTTTTGACTGCCGGTGTAGACGTCATTGCCATTGATACCTCCCACGGACATTCGATAAAGGTGCTCGATGCTATCAGGGATACGAAAGCGAATTTCCCCGGATGTGAACTGATTGCCGGTAATGTAGCAACAGAAGAAGGAGCAAAAGCCATGATTGATGCCGGCGTAGATGCTGTTAAGGTGGGGGTTGGTCCTGGTTCGATATGTACGACCAGAATAATTGCCGGCGTAGGTGTTCCACAGATGAGTGCCATCAGAGACGTCTACCGTTGCGCTTCACGCCACAATATTCCCATTATCTCCGATGGTGGCATCAAGTTTTCCGGAGATATTGTCAAAGCCCTTGCCGCCGGTGCCCATACAGTTATGATCGGTTCCCTGTTTGCAGGAACAGAAGAAAGTCCGGGAGAAACGGTACTTTTTCAGGGTAGAAGCTACAAGGTATTCCGGGGAATGGGTTCTCTGGAAGCTATGAAGATGGGGAGCAGAGACAGATACGGTGACATAGAAGATAATTTAAAACTCGTCCCGGAAGGTATAGAAGGAAGAATACCTTACAGAGGTTCTCTCCAGGCAAGCATTTACCAGCTTGTAGGCGGTTTGAAGGCAGGCATGGGTTATCTCGGGTGCAGAACCATTTCTGAATTGAGGGAAAAGGCTAATTTTGTCCGCATCACCTCGGCAGGCCTCAGGGAAAGTCACGTCCACGATGTAATAATTACCAAGGAAGCCCCCAATTACTGGCTGGATGAATCCTACGAAACATAATGATTTTATTCATGTTCACATCTATGCTCGTTACAGCCTCTTTTTTAAATCCCCACATATCCCTTAAGAAATTATGCAGCAGGGCAGAATGGCAGGAAGATTGTGCTTTTAAGGGCTCAGGCGGAATCCACTATTCTACACTTTCTTGAAAGGAAAAGATTATGAAAAGAAGAAGTTTTGCATTTATTCTCCTTTGGGCGATTATTCTCCTCTTGGTAATTCCAGTATTATCTCCTGCTCAGCAGAAAAATATTATCCTCGCCACAACTACCAGCACGCAGGATTCCGGACTTCTTGATGTTCTCCTTCCGATCTTCGAAAAAAAGACGGGTTACTTCGTCAAGACCATCGCTGTGGGTTCCGGCCAGGCCATGGCCATGGGGCAAAGGGGAGAAGCCGATATTTTGCTGGTACACTCACCTGAAGCGGAGAAGAAGTTTATAGCCGAAGGATATGGAATAAATCGAAGAATTGTCATGCACAATGATTTCATCGTGGCAGGACCTCCGGAGGATTCGGCAAAGATCAAGGGTATAAAACCCACTTCAGAAGCTTTTAAAATGCTCTCCTCCAAGGGCACCATGTTTCTATCCAGGGGAGATAACTCAGGGACCCATGCCCGGGAAAAAGCCATCTGGAAAGCTTGCGGAATCAATCCCGAAGAAGAAAGATGGTATCAGCAGACAGGGCTGGGAATGGGAATGACACTCAACGTTGCGTCGGAGAAAAAAGCTTATACCCTAACCGACAGAGGGACGTATCTGGCTTTGAAGAAAAATCTCCACCTTGATATCTTAGTAGAGGGTGACCCCCTTCTTCTGAATATCTATCACGTCATTGAGGTCAACCCGGCTAAATGGTCGACAACAAACGCTGTAGGAGCGAAGGCATTGGCTGATTTTATGGTTGCCACGGAAGCCCAGAGCATCATCAAAAACTTTGGCAAGGATAAGTTCGGTTCCCCCCTTTTCTTTCCCGATGCCAGCAAGAAAGAGGAATAACTGGTGAAAGGAAGGAATTTATAAGTATGAAAAGATTATGTTTTTTTCTAACGCTCTTCGTTTTTTCGTTTTCACTGCCTCTTTTGCCCGCCATAGGAGCGGATACATCCACGGAAATAGAACAGCTCAAAGGTGAGGTGCAGAAACTTCTCAATAGGATAGAAGAGTTAGAAAAAAAACAAGTAGCAACGGAGGTAAAAACTGTAGAGATAGAAAAAAAGGAGCTGCAAGCAGGCTATGACAAAGGATTTTATGTAAAGACCGGGGATAAAAGTTTTCTTTTGAAAACCAACTTATTTCTTCAGTTTCGTTATACATATCTTCCCTTTGACAGGACAGTCAATGCCAACGATGAAGACTGGAGCAATTTTCTTATCAGAAGGGCCAGAGTAATCTTCTCAGGTAATGCACCCAATAAAGACTGGTTGTATTTCTTTCATATCCAGTTAGAACCTTCAAGTACTGTTAATCTGCATGATGCTTACGTAACATGGAAACAATATCCCTTTGCCCAGGTACAGTTTGGCCGTGCCAAGCTGCCCTATGGGTTGGAATTCTGGCAATCCGCGAGTCAGCTCAACGGTGTGGAGCGAAGCATATTCTCCGGTGAAACAGATGTAGACGGTAAGTCTGATACAAGAAAGTGGCCCGGCGGGAACGCCAATTTTCCGGTTAGTGACGAAGACTCTGTTACAAAATATCCCATCGGTGGTTTGAATCTATTCAGATCCCAGGGCATCCAACTGCAGGGAGACATTAACCTGTTTGGACAGGAGGGATTCTTACAGTACTGGACAGGCGTTTACAACGGCAGAAATACAAAAGGCAACGTAAATATTGACAGTAATCACCTGTGGGTAGGTAGAATCTCCATAAATCCCTTGGGGAAATACAATCTGGTACAGCAAGGTGATATTGATTACAGCCTTACCCCTAAGGTTTGCTTTCTTGTCTCAGGCATGCAGTACAAAGACAGGTTAAACAAATATCGGGATACCATTGACAGTAATAACGATGGATACGGTGATGAACGACAAACCGCCTATTACGATATAGAGGGAACCGGTTATAACCTGGCCGCTATCCTGAGGTATAGAGGTTTCTCGATGGATGCCGAATACGGATACGACCGTTTAGAACAGGACAGAATGGGCGGGTACACATGGGACAGATATGGTTACCGATTTAATGCAGGCTATTTCCTTATACCGAAGAAATTTGAAATAACGGCAAGATATGCATACGTAAAAAGACTTGACGAAAACACAGCGGAAATGGCCCTCGCCTCGGGTCTTGGAATTGTGAGTGTCAATGGCGGGACGAACAACGCAATCGAAGATAACCTACAGGAACATACCATCGGTTTAAACTACTTCTTCTTTAGCCACAACCTGAAATTTTTTATGGACTATAGCTATCTGAAAAGAGATTTTACACCCTTGCCCGGTTCAACTGTTGCCGTTGATAGCCAGTCTGATAATAGATACAGGGCTATGATGCAGTTCTACTTCTAACAGCAATGGAAAAAGACTTTTCAGGAACCAGCTTCTGACTTCCATGGCTCTCCCGAGTAGCTTAAGGAGGAGTACCTTGCCCCCTGGGGTCGCTTGCAATGAGCTGATATGTGCCTTTCTATTTATGCACCCAGGAATGTCTCACGGACAGCAGGGAAATACTCGATCATCCCTCCTTTTTGAATCAGCTCATAATGGAAAAGGAACACTATGTCATCAGCACAGTAATTGCGTGACCTCATTGGTTCTGCAAGATCAGTTTTACCACCAAATAATATTCCCTCTTCAACTATCCTGGAGCGATCGTACCCCTTGTCCAATTTCCTGGAAATCAAAGTCTCACGATCGTATATAACTTTTAAACATCTTTTCAAGGATGGTTTGCTGTCTTCTTTTAATATGATTCCATTATGGCAGGTGATTACTAAATCAATATCAAGCTCCATCAACCGCAGAATAGAACTGATATGTTCGACCAAACTGCAGTTTGAAAAACCATACCATGGCCCCACCTTATCAAGGCCAATATCACCCGGAAACAAAATCTTGTCTCTTGGGAAATAGAATGAATTATGTGCCGGTGAATGTCCGGGAGACCTGATAACTTTCATAAAATTCCGATCTCGAAAACCAAAATCTGTTTTGTCGTCGTAAGAACGATAGTTGTCGAGTTCTTTATACCCATATCCAATGAGTTTTTTTTGCCATAACAGCTGCATATTCTTATCATCCGGCGCCAGCTGGTTTAAGTAATTCTCGATATTAGTTAAATAGATCTCTTCTCCGGAGGGAACAAATATCTCTGCATTCGTATAAGCTGCTGCAATTGGCATGAAAGCAGAATGATCGACGTGGAAATGGCTGGCAATGACAATGTCGGGTTGCAGATTTTGTAGAAGACTTGGTGTATCTATACTGCCTGCATAGGTATCAATCACGATACTCGGGTTGGAATGAACTATTACCCCGGAACAAACATATTGCCCTCTTATATTCACATATTGCCCTCGCATATTTGAAGGTTCTATATATTCAATTTCCTCCGTTATCTTTGTCCGCTTCATAAAAAATTATAGGTGGTGTTTTTTATTCTGAATCCAGGGTCGGTTTTGCGAAACAAGGCTTTTATCAGCATGACTTATTTAATCAATAATATAAGTTAGAATGGGGTTCATGATTTAAATATTGAACTGACCCGTCTTTAAGACGCACCTTTATCGGTTGCACTCCACTAAACGGTTCGATCAATCCTTTGTTAAACCAATTCATAACTCGTGCGCAGTTTTCTTTCTTCAACATGACGTTTAAGCGCCAGCTCTATCAAACGATCGATAAGGTTTTTGTAAGGAATTCCACTTGCTTCCCATAATTTTGGATACATACTGATAGATGTAAAACCAGGGATTGTATTAAGTTCATTGACAAGAACAGTTCCGTCGTTCTTTAGAAAACAATCGACCCTGGCCATTCCCTCACAGCAAATCGCTTTGAAAGCGCGGATGGATAGTTCCTTTACTTTATGTACAGTTTCCTCAGAAAGATTTGCCGGAATGTCCAGCACAGCTCCATTTTCGTCGAGGTACTTTGCCTCGTATGAATAGAACTCATGAGAAGGCAAGACTTCCCCGGGAACAGATGCCAGTGGGTTTTCGTTTCCCAGAACGGCACATTCGATCTCCCGGCCTTCAACAAATTCTTCGATCAAGACCTTATTGTCGAACTGGAAGGCGTTGTATAGTGCAGACGTGAATTCATCAGCATTGTGCACCTTATACACTCCGACCGAAGATCCTAAATTAGCCGGTTTTATAAAGAAAGGTACTCCAAAATATGTTTGGATTTGTTCGTAAATCAATTGTCCGCGTTCATGCGCGTAAACAGTCTTGAAATTACAGACAGGTATCCCCTCTTCTCTTAAAAGACGCTTCATTACATCCTTGTCCATACCAACCGCAGAACCCAGAACACTTGAGCCCACAAAAGGAATGCCTGCAAGTTTCAAAAAACCCTGGACCGTACCATCCTCACCAAAAGGACCATGTAGGACAGGAAAAACAACATCAACCGCTTCAACAGGTTCCTGACTACCCACGCGTACCAGATTTCCATCGCACTGCCCGGGGATGAGGGCAAGATAATTGTCGCCCCGGCCCAGTGAGATTATTTCTGGGTTGTCAGGATTAAGGATAGGCCGGGATGAATCGCCTATTTGCCATCGACCTTCCTTATCGATGCCTATCAATAGAATGTCGTATCTATCGCGATCAATTGCCGCTATTATATTTTTCGCTGATTGGAGAGAAGCTTCATGCTCTGCGGATTTTCCGCCAAAGAGAATCCCAACCCGAAGTTTTTTAGACATTTATTTTCCTCGTTGATCGAAAGGTGAACTCACCAGCACGTGAAGCAAAGCGGAGCGCTTCCGTGCACATACAGTTGTTAAACACTATGATCAGGTTTATTTTTACGATATTCCAGGTAACCGTGCAGAAACCACCCAATTATGATCCCGATAGCTAACAGGAAAAAAATAAGCAGGGCCCGGGATATCTGGATTGACCAGAATAGAAATTGGATCTCTACAACGGCCACGTTTTGGATTAAGAATAGCACAACAAGACCAGCAACGATCAGAATAAGAACCAATTTGTAATTCATTGAAACCTCCTTTATGCGCGGTGGAAAGAATGTTTGTTTGTGTCTAATGTAAAAGTTTTTACGGCGCAGAGTCAACGCAAAAGTATTATACTTTTTAATCCATTACCGTATAATTTTCCATCATAACATTCATGATACGCAGCAATATAAGAATAGTGTCTAGACTAGCTGAGCATAAGTGAATATGCTAAAAAGCTGGTCATGACAATAACTAACCAGTACGTAAAGCGTTCAAGAATTTCTGAGGCCAAATTTTGAGAGTTTATCAGGTATTTTTCTGGATTTGGACACTTGTAAAATTGCTCTTTTGACAGGATCAATCTTTTATCTTCATCTCAAAGAGCGTGAGTTCCGATTCAATTATCGGAACCAAAATATCTACCAAGTACTTCTAAAAATGATGAGGAAAAAACCTCCCAGTTAGTTCAGGCCCAAATTTAATTATAATAAAAAATAGGGGAACTCTTTTTTAATTATTTCTGTACAAAGACGATATGGCACCTTTTTATAGACAAAACCCTTACCTTCCAGTGGATAGGTCCTTGTTAAAAATACACTTTCATTTTCTCAACAAAATTCCCTTGCGACCCAATCGCCCACGTAGTGCGTGATTGTGATCACGCCCAGGGCAATTAATAAATGTTCGACCACTACCACGAAAGTCTTTCCCCCGTTTCTCTTTGCAAGCAAATAACTTAGGAAACAAAGGAGGGATAATCCCCAACAAATACCAACTAAAATTGCGGTCGGCAAAGGAAACATCAAAACCGGTATCAGGAACATCAACGCCACCAGGAACTTCGATATAAAGGTCATAGTAGTAGCTTCCCATACCTCCCTTGTAGCAACCGTATTTTTTGCTTCTTCTGAAATATGGATTCCCAGCGCGTCAGAAAATGCATCAGCAATCGCGATAGTAATAATTCCACCTATAACAGCAATTTTTGAATGTGTTCCGGAATGAAGACCTACCATGAGGCCTAATGTTGTAATTACACCTGAAGTTAATCCGAAGCACATACCTGTCATCAGCGAATTTTTTATAGCTGCCATAATTGCTCCTCGAGACTTTTATGGAATATTGAAAATTTGCAAACCAAATTTAGCAGGTAATTTCCCGCCCTCACCGGGGTAAAGGGAACCTTCTAGGAACACCGTATGTGCGGAAGGAAAGGAAGAGAATAGTGGCCAAGGAAGGCGTTAAAAAATAATTTTACAAATGCTACAGTCCAATCCATAGCGCAAAATGGTAGGCAACAACCCCTCCCAGTAAAGAAACAGCAATCATCAAACCTAAAGAAACTATCAGCCATTTCCAGCTTCCCATCTCCTGCTTCATGACGGCCATGGTTGCTACGCAGGGGATAATAAGCATCAGCACGACCAGAAAGGAAAGTGCCGAGGCAGGACTCATCACTCCGGGCAGTACATTCATCAGCCCCTCTTCGCCTACACCGTAGAGAACACCGAGAGTGGCAATGGCATTTTCTTTTGCTACCGTACTTGTCAGTAAAGCAGTTATCATCTTCCAATCAAGCCCCATAGGTTGACCAATAGGTTCCAGAAAACGTCCTATCGCTGATAGAATACTGGTTTCTACGTTTCCATAAGGCAACCATGACAATAACCATACCAAAACGGAAACTGTAAAAATTACGGTTCCCGCCCTCTTTAAAAAAGCAACAGTCCTCATCCATATTACAATCCCGATAGTCCTCGGGTTAGGTTTATGATAAAGGGGAAGTTCCATGATGAAAGGCATCGGTTCTTCCCGCAAGAAAAAAGTATGTGCCAGCATACCTATTATACCCAGGACAAGGATGTTCATGGTCAGCAATGACCATGAAACAAGTGCCGCACGGTTTGCAAATATGGCTGCGGCAACAAAAGTAAGGACGGCCAGCCGGGCCGTGCATGGAATAAAGGGAGAGAGGAATATGGTCAGTAACCTGGCTTTTTTTGATTCCACAATCCTCGATCCGAGGACGGCGGGCACATTGCACCCAAAACCAAGGCACAAGGGGATAAAACTCTTTCCGTGAAGTCCCATAAGGTGCATGAATCTGTCCATTACAAATGCCGCTCTTGCCATGTAGCCGACATCCTCGAGAACAGCCATGGCAGCAAAGAATATCAGCAGGATGGGAAGAAAGGTCAAGACAGCTCCAACTCCGCCGATCACGCCGTCTATAACTAAGCCTCTCATCCAGGAAGGAGCCGTAACGAATATTGGTTCCATCCACCCGGCAAGAGAACTAACCACCCGTTCAAGATATCTTTGCAGGGGAGCACCTATACTGTAGGTTAGAAAAAAAACAAGGGCAATGACTCCGAGTAGAATAGGAATACCCAATATGGGACGGGTTAGGATATGGTCTATACGGTCGGTGATAGTAATCTGCCCCATCTTGAACCTTGAAACAGCAGCCCTGGTGATCTCTTCTATCCAGCCATATCTTCCATCGACAACAGCATGGAGGGAATCTTCGTGTTCCATGAGCAGCGATTTTATCTCGTCCCAGATGTGAGAAGGTACAAGACCCTCCATCATTCCTAAGATATCGGGATCTCCTTCCATAAGTTTGATTACAATCCATTGAACGGTATAGGGGGGGGTACAATATTTTTCTGTCAGTTCCACGAGTCTGAGGAAAACGTCCCTGTGGTTCATGGCGACATCAGGAATCCTGGGTTTATATTCTACCTCCTTTCGGCTGATGGCAATGATCTGAGAAACGACATCTTTTATTCCTTTATTTTTCGTGGCCACCATAGGGATAACAGGTATGCCGAGAGATTTCCGGATGGCTTTTATATCAATTTGGATCCCCTGATTTTCCGCAACATCCATCATATTGATGGCAACGATGACGGGAGGACCTAAAAGCAGCAACTCGCTAAGGAGATAAAGGCTTCTTTCAAGCGCCGATGCATTCACCAGCAGGACAATCACGTCGGGACTTGTACTGATAATAAAATTCCTGGCGATCCTTTCCTCTTCCGAGAAGGCGGTAAGGCTGTAGGTACCCGGTAGGTCCACAATCTGTATTTCTATATTGTCAGAGACAAAGGTGCCCTCTTTTTTCTCCACTGTTTTTCCGGGCCAGTTGCCGACATGCTGAGACAATCCGGTTAGGATGTTGAAAACAGTTGACTTACCCACATTAGGTTGACCTGCGAAGGCAACGAGAATTTTTTTCTTGCCATTTGCCTGCTTAATTTCCTCCTGAGAAGGGTGGATCCTGTACACCATGATCTTTTCCGCTTCTCCCCTTCCCAGCCCTACCCTTGTCCCGGCAACATGGACAATGACCGGACCTCCTCCGGTATTCTGGAGAATATTAATTTTCGTGTTTGTAATGATTCCCATGCCGGCCAGTCTTGCCGTCAGACCCTTTCCCCCGGCAATGGCATGTATAATCCCCTCTTCCCCCTCTTTCATGGAGGTAACAGAGATCAGTTCACTATCCATTTTCCTGTTTATCCTCTCTTATAGTTGATATTCCGATCCGATTACGCCCGTCATTTTTGGCTTGATATAGCGCTCGATCAGAAGCCCTGATCAGTTGTTCAGGTGATGAGTCAAGATGGGGTATTAAAGTTGCGCCCCCTAAACTGATTGTAACTACCTCGCTGACCGATGAGCTGCTATGAGAAATTCCTAAGGCTTCCACGGTAGTACGCAAAGATTCCGCCACGGATACGGCATCGTTGGCCTCTGTTTCAGGCAGTATAACCACGAATTCCTCACCTCCGTAACGCGCTATAAGGTCCCCGGGACGGCGGAGTTTACTGCTGAGGCTCCCGGCTATCTTTTTCAGACATTCGTCCCCCATCTGGTGCCCATAGGTATCATTATAGTCCTTAAAGAAATCTATATCAAACATGATCACGGAAAGGGGATGCCCTGCCCGTAAAGCACGTTTCCACTCTTTATTGATGTGTTCGTCAAATTTACGTCTGTTTGCTATTTCCGTTAGTCCATCCAGAGACGATAGGCGTTGCAACAGCTCCTCGGCCTTCTTGCGATCGGTTATATCATGAGCTATAACTAAACAACCCTCGACTATAAGTCGAGGGTTGTTTAGTTCAATTTACAACTCAATAATTATATCATCGCCTTTCCTGGAAATTTTTTTGTATGAGAAGCAAAGTGCTTCATCAATAATTTTAATCCCCAGATCACCTACCGCCTCAATCCCCTTTCCTATGATTTTTGGCGCGATAACGATTATCACCCTGTCGGCCAGTTTCTCTCTTACAACAGAAGTAATAATCCCGGCTCCCCCTTCCACAAGAATCGCGGATATATTCCTTTTACCCAGTTCGGCAAACATCTTTTCCATGTTTATACGACCGCTATTATCCTGTTCGACCGGTAGTATTTCAATGCCGAGGTCCTCCAGGCGGGCACGTTTCTCACGGTTGTCCTGACAGGTGGTAGCAATGATCGTTTTTGCCAATGCCTGATTTTTAAGAATCCGTGCCCTTAATGGAATACGCAGGCGGGAATCAAGGACGACCCTTACCGGATTTCTTCCCCTCACGAGACGTACGGTCAGATCGGGGTCATCTTGAATAACAGTACCGACACCTACCAGGATACCATCGTGAATACTTCTCAATCTATGGGCAAACCTGAGAGAGCCGGCGGAACTTATCCATTGGGAATGGCCGGTGCTGGTGGCAATCCTTCCATCGATGGTCTGGGCAAACTTGAGGGTTACAAAGGGCATCCGGGTCGTGATGAACTTAAAAAACCTCTCGTTGAGCTGTTTGCATTGTTCTTCAAGGATGCCAACGGTTGTTTCTATACCATTTTGTCTGAGAGCCTCAATACCCCTGCCCGAAACGAGGGGATTCGGATCGGAGGCCCCTATAACCGCCCTCGCAGGTTTACAAGCAATAACGCTTTCGACGCACGGTGGAGTCCTGCCGTAATGGGTGCATGGCTCCAGGGTAACATAAATCGTTGCGCCTTCAATGGACTCCGAGGCACTGCGGATAGCATTGATTTCGGCATGGTTACCCCCAAACTTCTCATGGTATCCCTCCCCGATAATGCGGTTTTCCTTTACGATGACGGACCCGACCATAGGATTGGGACTCACCCACTTCTCCCCCTTTCCGGCAAGTTTCAAAGCCCGTTTCATGTAGAATTCGTCTGTCAAGATTTTAAATCCTTTTTTGAACTTTTAAGCGGAATCGAAAGTTGTCAACGACCATGATCTTTTACAATCCACCTGACGGCATCGAGTATATCTTCGGCAATATAGGCTGGCTTGATCTCATGAGAGACGTGGTCATTTTCCGCGTCCGCCCCGTAACCTGTCCTTACCAGTACCCCTTTTGCACCGACCTTGCCCGCCGTCTCGATATCTTTAATTGTGTCCCCTGCCACGTAGGAAGAGGATAGATCAATATTCATCTCTTCCGAGGCCCTTATAAGCATTCCCGGCTCCGGCTTCCTGCATGTGCAACAAGTTAAATACCTCCCCCTCCCCTCCGTCGGGTGATGAGGGCAGTAATAAAAGCCGTCGATTATTGCTCCTTTTTCCTCAAGCACCTTCCCTATATGCCGGTGCACCGTCACGACAAAATCCTCTTTGAAGTAGCCCCTCGCTACACCGGACTGGTTTGTAATCACTACAGCCATCATCCCGCTTTTTTTAATCAACCTTATTGCTTCAGCAGTATTAGGGAAGATTATCAATTTTTCAAGGCTGTCCAGATAGCCCACCTCTTCGACGATTGTACCATCCCTGTCCAGGAAGACAGCGGCATTTTTCTTCATACCTTACCTTTGTTCGTTGCTGTTGTATATAGACCTTTACAATAAAATTAGATTAAGAAGGCGCAAATTAAAGGGTTTTCGGGCACCACACTGTAGCAGTAAGCGAGATGTGTATGATCGAAAAATTTTTTTGACCGCCGTTGATGAATATTAATACAATCTTCAACGTCCTTGTATCAGCCACGAACTATTGCCTGTTGTTTAATCATTGCTCTCCTGGCTGCCCCATAAACCTCGTCAACTCCTATAAGTTCCATGCAGCGAAAATCGGTTGGGCACCTCTTCTTGAGACATGGACTACAGTGAACACCCTTGCAAATAACGGCGCTATTACTACCTGCAGGAGAGGTGGTAATGGGATTTGTTGACCCGAAGATGGCAATGGTCGGAATGTCCAGCGCGCCCGCGACATGCATCAATCCGGAGTCATTGGTAATAAAGAGGTTACAACGACCAATAAGGGCGATAGCCTCCATCAGATTAGTTTTTCCTGCCAAATTGATAAAAGTGTGCTCGGCCTTTGCCTGAACCGCATCGGTACGTTTCCTGTCTGCCGGACTCCCAAATAGTATCACCTTAGCAGAAAAGTCACCGACCAATCTATCGGCAACGGCAGCAAACCTTTCAGGAAACCACCTCTTTGCCGGTCCGTAGGTAGCTCCCGGTGCCATACCAATAAGAGGATGATTATCTTCCCATCCATACTTACGGAGTAATTTTTCTGAAAGGAGATCATAGTCCTTTCCTGGTTTAAGATGTATCTCCCTTCCCGCTGATAAGCAGCCGAGTGATTTGACCATCTCCAGATAATAATCAATCTGGTGAACTCTTCTGATGGCCTTTGTCCTCTTAACCGAATGTGTCAAAAGCAGTCCCCTGCCATCGGAATTATATCCGGCCCGGATCGGGATACCTGCCAGACAAGTAATAATGGCAGCTTCAATGGCATTTTGCAGGAGAATGGCCACATCAAAACCCCTTCGCTTAAGCTCCGTTGCTATCTTTAATTTACCGGGGATGCCTGAATGTATGCCGGAACTCTCCAATAGGAGGACCTCATCAACATCTGTACAGATGCGAAACAGTTCAGCTACCCATGGCCTTGCCAAAACGGATATTTTTGCTTTGGGAAAGGTCTTCCTCACTGCGGCGATAGCAGGCAGGTTCATTACGGCATCGCCTATCCAGTTTGTTCCCCGTATAAGTATCCTTTCCACCTTGTTAAAGGGGATTTTTTTCGCTGCTTTAACCTTCAGCATTTTTCCTTGCTTGGTGAAAAAGGGTTTTTTTCCTGTTTGAGTTTATCCAAGATCAATCTCTTAAATGTATCCCCGGAAGCTATCTCCATCTCTACAGAAAGAAAGAATATCTCCTGAAGGAAACCGCAGGGGAAATCTTCCAGTTTTACACCATCCTTTTCTGTGGTAACAATGATATCTGCCGCTGAAGCATTAAATGCCTTCTGAATCACGGCGATATCTTTTCTATTATAGCGATAATGATCCGGAAAGGGAATGAACGTAACCACCCTGCCACCAAGAGATTCCACCGTCCCTCTGAAGGATTCCGGCGAACCAATTCCGGCAAAGGCACATACCCTTTTCCCTTTCAGATGTTCGAGGGAATAAGCCTTACCTGTGCCTCCCTGGATCAGTTGTTTCGGCCCGTGGCATCCCCGGAAAACATGCGACAAATCACATCCCGGCCATGGGGGGGGCAGTGACCGTGTAGACGTGTCACCCGAACTAAAATCATCCTCACGGCCGTTATATGTTCCGGTCCAGACGATAATATCCGCTCTCTTTAAAGCTTCCGGTGGTTCACGGAGAGGTCCCCTTGGCAGAAGGCAACCATTTCCGAAAGGTCTCCCTATGTCCATAAGGACGATATCTATATCTCTAAAAAGGCTCCGATGCTGGAAGCCGTCATCGAGGATCAGAACATTGGCCTCCATTAGTTCCATGGCTAATCGCCCTGTCAGTATTCTTTTGGGCCCGGTAAGAACCGGTATTCCGTCCGCAGCTTTGGCCATGAGTACCGGTTCATCTCCTGCTTCAACGTGCCCCATCAGTAGCCGGGTGCCATCTGATACAATATTCACAGGCTTTTTTCTCTTCCCCCCGTATCCCCTGGAGAGGACGGCAGGATGATACCCCTGCTCTTTAAGCATCTTTGCCAGCATAATTACCATAGTGGTTTTTCCCGTTCCGCCTACTGTAATGTTTCCGACACTGATTACCTTACCGGAAAGTTTCTTCTGTTTGCACACCCCAATATCGTAGAAATGGTTTCGCAGTTTTATTGTCTTTCGGTACAATAGGGAAAGAGAAATAAGAAAAAGGATTAAAGGATTAAACCCGCATGCACTGCCGTTATCATCCCATATATCCCTCCATGTATTTCTCAGCCTTATCATATCTATCTCTGCCTATGATGCGGTATTCTTTTTAACAATATCCTCACTATACCATTATATTAACGTATTCAAACCTTTGTAAAACAGTGAATTGTATTCAACATATGAGAATTATAAGATTTTCTTGTACCATGGCTTCGCAGCGCAACGAAACGTACATGGGCAAAAAAGATTAGCGCCGATGAATATAATTTTTAAAGCCCTCGTATTGACACTTAACTTAGAATCCTAAATCTTCTCCCACTATCAGGACATGGATGTCGGACAGGAAAGGTTTCCTCTCCAAAATGACCGTTGCCCGGCATGCCCGCATTGGAGAATTGCAATCCACACAAAAACCTGTGGCGGCACAGGGAACTTCTAAGTCCATATCCCTTACTACTTTGGGAGTAGCAATTTCTTTGATTCGCCGCAAGGCACTCTGAAGATCGTTCACAATTTTATTGGCCCCTGCCGCTACTATCACCTTGCCGGGGCCGAAAATCATTGCCCCTACCCGGTTTCCTATCCCGTCCGTATTGACCAGCATGCCCTCCAGAGTGACTGCATTAGTGCTGGTGAGAAAAACATCACAGGTCAGATGAGCCTTTCTTATCTTTAAAGCATCTTGTTCAGATAATCCCGGCCTCCAGTGGTCATATATTACATGTCCCCTCTCCTCCAAAGTATCCAGGACACCGATCTGTCTTACAGTCATAGAACCCCCGACGCCAACCTTTGCCTCTTTGGGAATACGGTTGAGTATCTCAGCACGGGCAGTCTCCAGGTCACTCACGTATAGAGCATCAAAAGCATTCTTTTTCAATGCCTCCACTGCCCTCCTGGCCCTCTGCTCCAGTAACCATTTCCCGGTTTCCCTCATATTCTGGAAACGTGTAAAGAAAGGGTTTTCATTGTCGCTGCTTTTCATGATTCTTCATTTCTCCTTTGTGAAGATATTAGTTCATGTATATCTCGTAACATTCTTTTCAAACTAATATGTACAGAGCATATCATACAGCCCCTTCCTGATCATCATAACTGCTATCGCCGCAAGGAACAGGCTGACTATCTTGCCGAATGCCCTGGCTCCTCCCTCGCCGATTATATCTATCAGTGGTGTGCCTAGGGGAACAATACCAAGAGTAGAACTGGTAAGTCTGCTGGTCTTCTGGGATAAGAGCTAATAGATAGTTTATCCAATTTTCAGATTGGATGATGTTTAACATGCCTTCTATCTGCAAAAGTCTCTACTTGAAGCTTTCAATTTATATATCAACAGCTTACGTTTGGCAAACTGTTTTCAAGAAATCTCTAAAAAATTCGGGAGTCAGTTTCCCTGGTAAATGAAACTTCACGGATCAATCAAACCTGGCCATGGAAGGCCTTCATGGCCTGTTCCAAAAGGAGGTCGCCGTATCCTTTATACTTCGGCGAGAAATGGAACAAAGAAATCCTCTTTACCCCTGCCATACGTGCCAGATTCCCAGCCTGTAAGGCCGTCAGATGATGCGTCTTCGCGGCTTTCTCGCCATCTTCATGCAGGAAGGTTGCCTCAATAAATAAAAGATCGGAGGCATCTGCAAGTTCAACAATCTTTTGTGCATTTTCATCGTCATAGATAGCATCGGTAACATAGGTTAGCTTCTGGCCTGGTGTTACCTTGATTACCGTTGCCTTTAATTCGCCGAGAGGAACAAGTTTTTCCCTTACATCCTGTTTCCCCTCTTTCCATCTAACCCTGACCGGTGTTTCATCATCGTCACCGGAAAGAACGTGGTTTTTCAATTCCATTAACCATGGCCCTATGGGAAATCCCATCTCCTGCAATACATTTTTCTTGATATTGACACGGTTCTTCTCTTCAAAGCGAAAGGCGAGGCAGGGTATTTTGTGATTCAGGAATACCCCCCGGACGGAAAAGAAGTCTCCCTCCACAAGGGTGCCGTCAAATCCCTCCTGCTCAGCCACCATCTCCGGCTTAAAGGCTGTCCGGCAGCGATAGCATTTGGTTATTTTACCCCCCGGATGTATCTCCGTCACCAGAAGGGCAAAATCATTCATATAGTTTTCCACAAGATTCCAGGTATAGGCTCCTATTTTATTTTCCAGGTGTTTGTGGAAACCGGGAGGACCGAACATGGAAATATGCCGGTCCCGTCCCAGACAGATTCTTAACAAATGGTCGAAGCCGATGAAATGATCCATATGGGTATGTGAAACAAATATATGGGTGATCTTGAGAAGTTTGCGCGGGGGCAAAAGATGAAGATCACCCAAGTCAAAAAGGATGGCCTCATTCCGGTACTTAAATTCAACATACACCCCGGGGTCACCGAAAGGGTCATTAATCAGAGAAGTATTGAACATATTTCCTGCGTTTCAGTTTAGATAGCATTTGAAGCATATATAGTCCGGAGCAGCCAGGTGTTTTCACGACAGGAGTATAAAGAGTTTATTCAATTTTTCCGTATAAATAAAGGGAACTTACTCAAGACTCTCAACTTCTTCTGTTTTCAGCTTTCTAATTAAGGTAACTTATAGCATAGTTTTTTAAAAAAATTAACCTTGACTTTCCTATCGATATGAGTAGAGAATCTAGGTCTTTGGCAAAGAGATATTATAAGGGATTATTGGTCTGAGTTTAAAACCGTATTTCGGGAAGGAGAATTTACATCTTGGAGGGGTATATCGAAATAAACAGGGAACGTTGCAAGGCATGTCTCCTTTGCGTTCATGCATGCAAAAGAGGTAATATTGTTCCCTCGAAGGAATATAATGCCAAGGGATATAGTCCCGTCAATTTTAATAATGACGGAGATCAAAAATGCACAGGATGCGCCCTGTGTGCTATAACCTGTCCGGAAATTGCTATAGAGGTTTATCGTGAATAAAGTACTTATGCAGGGTAACAAAGTGATCGCTGAGGCTGCTATCAGGGCTGGATGTCGGTTTTATGCCGGCTATCCAATAACGCCACAAAATGAACTGCCGGAATACATGTCGGAAAATATACGCAAGGTGGAAGGTGGTGTATTCATCCAGTCTGAAAGCGAAATTGCAGCAATCCACATGGTAGCCGGTGCCAGTGCAGCAGGAAGTAGGGCCATGACATCATCCTCCAGCCCCGGTATTTCTTTAAAACAGGAGGGCATATCTTCCATGGCCGCCTGTGAACTCCCCGGTGTCATCGTCAATATGATGAGAGGTGGGCCAGGTCTCGGTAATATCAGCCCGTCCCAGGGAGATTATTTTCAGGCCACAAGGGGAGGCGGACACGGTGACTATCGGACTATCGTCCTTGCCCCGGACACCGGTCAAGAGTTGGCCGATCTAACCATGGATGCCTTTGACCTGGCAGATGAATACCGGACGCCCGTTATAATCCTGGCCGATGGGATGATGGGACAGATGATGGAGCCTGTTACATTTAAGGAACCGCGGCCGAGAAAGTACAATGAGAAATATATGCTCAAGGGAGCCGGTACCGGTAAAAGCAGGTTTATCAGGGGCCTCATTCTCGATCCATGGAAAGAGGAAGAGCACAACTGGAAGCTGGCCCGGAAATATGAGGTGATTAAGCAAAAAGAAACCAGGCATGAGGCATTTAATACCGAAGATGCAAAACTGATTGTTGTGGCCTATGGTACAGCGGCAAGAATTGCCAAAGGGGCGATCAAAAGATTAAGAGCTGACGGCCTAAAGGTCGGCCTGTTTCGCCCCATTACCCTGTGGCCGTTTCCCGCTCAGGAACTTCAGAATCTCTCTACAAATACAGAAGATTTTCTTGTTTTTGAGCTGAGTACCGGTCAGATGGTTGAAGATGTCCAACTTGCCCTTTGTGGTCAGGCTCATGTTCACCTTTATGGCCGACCCGGCGGCGTAGTACCGACACCTGTGGAACTTGCCACTGTGGTTAGCCGTCAATACTTCAGGAAAGAGAGGCATCGAAAATAATTTCAACGTTTTTCAGAAAGAGGGAGTCCATTTCTCATGACAAAAAAGGTTTTCAGTAAACCTAAAAGTTTAAAGGAAAACATTTTTCACTACTGTCCGGGATGCGGTCACAGTATCGCACACCGCCTTATAGCCGAGGTGATTGATGAACTTGACATCAGGGGAATTACAATAGGTGTCCCACCGGCGGGATGCGCTGTTCTGGCCTACAACTATTTTGATATCGACATGGTAGAGGCACAACACGGTAGAGGACCTGCCATGGCCACGGGTATTAAGCGGGTGTTACCCGACAAGGTGGTCTTTTCCTATCAGGGAGACGGAGATCTGGCCGCCATCGGGATAGCGGAAAGTTTTCATGCGGCAAACAGAGGTGAAAAAATCACTGTAATTTTTATTAATAACGCCGTCTACGGTATGACCGGCGGACAGTTGGCGCCCACCACCCTTTTAGGGCAGAGGACAACAACTTCTCCGCTAGGAAGAGATAAACTGAATGATGGTTATCCTATCCGGGTCAGTGAAATCCTCTCACATCTCCCCGGCACGGCATATATCGAGCGATGTACAGTCAACTCACCTCCCAACATCATAAAGGCCAAAAAGGCGATTAAAAAGGCATTTAAATATCAGATTGAAGGTCTTGGTTTTTCAATGATAGAAGTTCTGTCGCCCTGCCCAACAAACTGGAAGATGTCTCCCATCGATTCCTGTAAATGGATAGATGAGGTGATGAGCAAAGAATTTCCCCTAGGTGTCATCAAGGACATAAAATCATTGGATAAGGGAGAGAAAAGCCATGATGGTTAAGACGATATTTTGCGGATTCGGGGGACAGGGAGTGTTAATGATGGGGTATAGTCTTACCCAGGGCGGAATGATGGCTGGTTATCATGTTACCTACCTCCCGTCCTATGGAGCAGAGGTCAGGGGTGGAACAGCCAATTGTACCGTAGTCGTAGCAGATGAAGAAATTGCTTCCCCTATCGCCTCGGAGCCAAATTATCTTGTGGTCATGAATACCCCTTCGTTATATACGTTTCAGAACAGACTTGCCTCCGGCGGCAGTCTTTTTTTAAATTCTTCAATCATCGAGGCCCGTCCAAGCAGAAAAGATATTCACGTCTATGAGATTCCCTGTATTGAAGTTGCGGAAAAACTGGGCAATCAAAGGGCAGCAAATATCGTCATGATGGGTGCATTTATTAGGAAGACCTCTTTCGTATCGCCTGAAGCCTACCTGAAAGGCCTGGAAATAATCATGGGAAGTAAGAAGAAAGCGATACTTGATGCCAACCGGGTGGCCTTCGCTGCCGGTTCCGAATTCTTTCCTATTGCCCATAATAAAGGTAAAGCGGTCAGAAAAAAGACATCAACAAAATAGATTATTATAAGGCAAATATTTAATAGTTCCCCGTCTATCTTCCACCGACGGGGAGTTGAAAACACGGTTAAGTAATAACGGCGACAGGTTACAAGGAGTCTACGTAAAATGGCAGTCAAACAAATCTCAGTGCTACTGGGTAATGTTCCCGGAACTTTATCGGCGCTGGCAAACATATTGGATAGCGAGGATATTAATCCCAAGGCCGTTCTTTCCGCCAGTACAGCTGAAAACAGCATGGTAAGGCTTGTGGTAAGCGATCCGGAAAGGGCCGCCGCAGTCCTCGAAAGTTTCAATTTCAATTACGAAATGACACCTGTACTGGCCGCAGAGGTCCCCCTTCACCCTGGTGGTATGAATGCAATTTTGAAACATCTTGCCGAGGCAGAGATTAACATCCACTATCTTTATACAACGATCAACAGAATAGGAAGAGAGACAATCGTGATACTGGGAGTCGACAAGATCGAAGAGGCCAGGGAAGTTTTACAGCAGAACTGGATCCATCTCATTGACGAGGAAATATACTCCATTTAACCCATTGCTCATAAGTAGCCCGATACCAATCACACCAACTTTTACCGTTCATTCCTACGGACAAAAGGGAAATACAGAGATTTAGATTTTTCTGACGCTTATGCTGACACAAAAGGAAAAGCAAATCGCCTCCCTGATCCAGGGAGATATATCCCTCACTAATCGTCCTTTTAAGCGTATCGCAGAGCAGACAGGAAGCGAAGAGCAAGAGGTCCTTAAAATCATTGGAAATATGATAAAAAAGGGGCTGATTCGAAAGTTTGGCGCTATTGTGCGTCACCAAAAGGCGGGCTTTAACCAAAATGCCATGCTGCTTTGGGCAGTTCCTTCATCGAAAATTGAAACGGTAGGAAATATTTTAGCCTCTTTTCCGGAAATTACTCACTGCTACCAGAGAACACCTGCCTTTTCAGAAAAATACAACATTTTCACCATGATACACCTGCGGGATAACAAAGAAGACCCCCAAAACAATGAATATAATCTACTGATCCGTAAATTGTCATCAGCAACGGGTATAGAAGACTACCTTGTTCTCATTAGTGAAGAAGAGTTTAAAAAAAGCAGCATGGAATATTTTTAATGAAGCTGGAACATTCATCCCAAGAACTGTTTGAAGAGGCAAAAAAATACATACCGGGAGGCGTCAACAGTCCTGTAAGGGCCTTTGGGGCCGTAGATTCAACTCCCCTCTTTATCCAAAAGGCCGGTGGTGCAAAAATTTACGATGTGGACGGGAGGGAGTATATTGATTATATCCTATCCTGGGGGCCAATGATTCTCGGCCACTGCCACCCTGATGTTATCGAGGCTATTAATCAGGCTGCAAAAAGGGGGACAAGTTACGGGGCACCGACGGAACTCGAGGTTGAAATGGCCAAAATAATCGTTGATGCCTTTCCCTCTGTGGAAATGGTAAGAATGGTGAGTTCCGGGACAGAGGCAACAATGAGCGCCATCAGGTTAGCCCGTGGATATACCGGCAGAGAAAAGATCATCAAATTCGAGGGGTGCTACCACGGCCATGCCGATTCTCTACTGGCCAAGGCCGGTTCCGGTGTAGCAACACTCGGCATTCCAGGTAGTCCGGGTGTGCCCCGAAGACTTGCCGAATTGACCATTACCCTCCCCTTCAATGACACAGGGACCTTTCGAGCCGCTGTCGAACAATATGGCGATGATCTGGCCTGTGTTATCGTAGAACCGGTAGCGGGAAACATGGGAGTTATTCCTCCCATGCCAGGATTTCTTGAAACACTGAGAGAAATCACCAGTCAGCATAATGTCCTCCTTATCTTTGATGAAGTCATCACCGGTTTTAGACTGATTTATGGCGGCTTTCAGAATATTGCCGATATTAAACCCGACCTGACCTGCCTGGGGAAGATTATTGGAGGAGGGCTTCCCGTAGGTGCCCTAGGGGGGAAAAAAGATATTATGGAAAAGCTGGCACCTTCCGGTCCTGTTTATCAGGCGGGAACCCTCTCCGGCAATCCCGTGGCCATTTCAGCCGGTATTGCCACCCTGAAGATACTCCGGGAAAACGCCTTTGGTTATAATGAAATCAACCGGAAAACATCTTTTCTCTGCGAGGAGATGAAAAAGATGTTTACTAAAAAAGATATACCCGTTTGTATCAATCGGATTGGTTCTATGTTTACTATTTTTTTCACCCCTCATACAGTATTTGACTTCAGTTCAGCAACGAGAAGTGATACGAAGCGTTTTGGAAACTTTTTCCGAGGAATGTTAGCTAATCAAATCTACCTGCCACCTTCACAGTTTGAAACATCTTTTGTCTCCTTTGCACATACGGATGAGGACATTGAAAAAACCATTCTTTCCTGCGAAAAAACGCTAAATCGGATTTAATGAGGAACAATAAAAGGATGGAAAGAAAAGGGACTTCGATAACAGTTTCGATACCACTTCCTGTTGTTACTACCCAGGTATTACTTTTTTCGACCGTATCGAACTGTAAAAACTGAGAAAGACAAAAAGGACCGCGGTTACTGGCATAACAGGAGTAAAATTTTGTTAAATATAGCAAGAAAACAATTGAGTTCGATACAAAGAAAAACGGTTTTTATTATATTTTTTCTGCTTCTGATAAGTTTATTTTATAGATCAATAGAGATATCGGCAGGGATAGTTATGGGGGGTATTCTATCACTCGTAAACCTGAAAGTATTGGGCAGAATAATAGAAAACGTTTTCCACCAGGGAAGCCCGTCCAAAGGATTGATAGTGTGGCAATACGTGATAAAGCTTATTTTGTTTTTCGGAATAATTTATATCATAATAACTTACCATTTAGTGGATATTGTTGCTTTTATTGTTGGATTCTCGGCTTTTATGCTTGCCCTGCTCTTAGAGGGCATTTTCCCCCCGAGAGAAACAACCGAATGACATGTAATAGGGACAGAAATCGGAAAGAAAAAGAGCTGCTTGCTGACTGTCGGCCGACGAGATGACTTCTGATTCCTGGAAACTGTTGTATTAATATTTATTCAGGTTAAAGAAATCGCTTATTATAAACTAAAACAATTAGGGGTCTTACTTACTTTAGCCATAGAAATGGGTGCCTCAATGGTAGGGGGTGTGGTTGCAGGGTACTACTTGGATAAAGCCTTTAATACTTTTCCCTGGTTGTCGGGAATATTTTTTTTCTCCGGTCTGGCGATGGGGGTAAAAACAGCAATTTTCATAGTAAAAAGATCCAAAAAACTTTTCCAGTAAAACACAAAATATCCTTGACAACCAGTACCGTCTATGGTAGAGACCGCTATCCTTTGTAGTGATGGTGTGGAACAGATACTAAAGGACCAGTAAGCTGATTTTGGAGAAGTAGTCATGGAACATGGTTTTATGTGGTTTTCGTTGATTCCCTTTGTTTCTCATTCTGTTGAAAAGCAACTGATCGTAACAACTATTTTTGTGGGAATTGTACTTTTTTTCATATGCAGGAAGGTCTTTAAAGCTATCCAAAATTCACCCAATCCTCTAATTCCGAAAGAAAATATAACTTTTCAGAATTTTTTTGAACTGGTAGTTCAGGCTGCCTTGGGCATAATGAAAGAAATAATTGGGCCTACGGCAGAAAGCTATTTCCCTTTAATAGGAAGTCTGTTTGTTTTCATACTCTTTTCTAATCTTCTGGGGGTAATTCCCGGCTTTCTACCCCCTACAAGCAATATCTATACAAATGCCGCTTGTGCAATAATCGTTTTTTTATACTATAACTATCAAGGATTTAAAGTACACGGGATCGGTTACTTAAAACAATTTGCCGGTCCGCTGATCTATATAGCACCGTTAATGTTTGTTATTGAACTGTTGAGTCACCTTTTCCGTCCTTTTTCCTTAGCTGTGCGTCTTTTTGGAAATATATTCGGCGATCATACTGTTTTAGCAATATTTTCAGGTTTAGTCCCTCTGGTTGTGCCTGTTATATTCCTGGTTTTAGGTTTAGCTGTTGCTTTGATTCAGGCCTTTATTTTTGCCGCTCTTTCAACAGTTTACATAGGTTTAGCTGTCTCTCATGAACACTAATATAAAAAACTGAAAGGAGGTTTTTGAGGTCATGGGTAAATGGAAAATAGTAGTAATGTTTATCGGGGTTTTAGTCCTGACATTGTTTTCGACGAGTAGTTTTGCTGCTGAAGAAGCGCAGGCCACTACAATGGGTATGGGTTTGGTAGGTCTTGGTGCCGGTTTGGCCATTGGTTTGGCTGCATTCGGCGGAGGGCTTGGTCAAGGTAGAGCTGCAGGTTCTGCATTGGAAGGAATAGCCAGGAATCCAGGAGCTGCAGATAAGATGTTTGTTCCTCTTATCTTAGGGCTGGCTTTGATTGAATCATTGGTTCTGTACGCTTTCGTTATCGCCTTCTTTCTTCAGGGAAAAGTATAAAAAATGCTTCCAACAATAAACATCTATTTGCTTATCGTTCAAGGAGTTCTTTTCCTTATTGTCCTGTGGTTTTTAAAGAAAAATCTTTTTAAACCTATACTAAATATCCTGCATGAAAGGGACGAGAGGACGGAAGGATTTTTGCGTAAATCCGGGGAAATAGAAGAAAAAGCGAATAAAACTTTTGCCCATTATACGGAAAAACTGCGCCAGGCCAGAAGGGAAACTCTGGATATAAAAAAGAGATACTCTGGAGAAGGCTTAGAAACAAGAGAGAGTATCATGGGCAAAGCAAGGCAGGAAGCTAACGTTTTTCTTGGAGAGATAAAAGTAAAAATCTCAGAGGAAACTGAAGCAAGCCGGAAAGATCTCTATCGGCAGATAGGGGACTTGGGGCAGGCAATAGCCGAAAAGGTCTTGGGAAGAAGCATATAGATATGAAAATTATCTTCTACACAATAGTAACAGTTTTGCTAGCCGTAACAAAGGTATATGCGAGTGCGTCTGAGGAAGGGCATGGAGGAGGTCCATCTTCACTGACATTTGTTTTTCAAGTGATTAACTTTCTTCTCCTTCTTTTTGTGCTGTATAAATTTGCCCTTCCCAAAGCGAAAACTTTTTTCGCCGAGCGAAGCCAGAAGATCATCCTTTCTTTAAATGAAGCTGAAGAAGCTAAAACCTTAGCTGAGAAAAAGTTAAAGGAATATGAAGAAACGTTAAGCGCCTTGGATAAAGAGGTTGAAGAGATTCGGAATTTGGCTCAACGGGAAGGACAAGCTGAAAAAGAAAAGATCATTGCCGAAGCTGAAAAAGAAAAAGAAGCACTAGAAAAACAGGCAAAAGCTATGGCAGAACAGGAAATAAGAAAGGCGAAGCAAGAGCTGCGAAAAGAAGTAGCCAGACTCTCCTCGGATAAAGCTGAAGAGATAATTAAGGATTCGATCAATAAAAGCGATCAAGAGAGCCTTATAGTTGCTTACACCAAAGAGATAACATCTCCTCCTCCATCATAACATCGTAATTAAGACGATGTGAGATAAGACAGTTTGTTTTCTTTTCTATCCTATCTGGAAGAAAGGTATTCGTGAATAGAGCGGGCTGCCTTTTTTCCAGCACCCATGGCAAGAATTACCGTAGCTGATCCAGTTACGATATCGCCTCCTGCATAGATACCATCTCTGGTTGTTTTTCCACTTTCATCTATTGTGATAATATAACCCCGGCGGTTCGTTTCCAAGCCCAGGGTTGTCGTCGGTATGATGGGATTTGCCATTGTCCCAACTGCCACCACAACAGTATCGACATCAACCACATACTCTGAACCATCGATAGGAAACGGTCGTCGCCTTCCTGATTCATCCGGTTCACCCAGTTCCATCTTTAGGCACTTTATGCCCTTCACCCACCCATTTTCATCACCAATGTATTCCACAGGATTTGTGAGAAACTTGAACTGTACACCTTCTTCCTTAGCGTGATGGACTTCCTCTGCTCTGGCAGGCATCTCTACATCTGTGCGGCGGTATATTATATAGGCATTCTCTGCGCCTAAGCGAAGAGCTGTCCTTACTGAATCCATGGCCACATTGCCGCCTCCGATAACGGCACAATTTTTGCCGTGTACAATGGGAGTATCGTATTCCGGAAAAAGGTATGCCTTCATCAGATTGGATCGTGTCAGGTACTCATTAGCCGAATAGATACCACTGAGATTTTCTCCCGGTATATTCATAAATACCGGAGCACCCGAACCCACAGCAAGATAAACGGCAGCAAAACCATCTGCAAATAGTTCATCCACTGTCCTGAGCCTTCCTATAACAGCATTAGTTTCGATCTTTACCCCCATTTTTCTCAGGTAATCGACCTCGCCTTCCACGATCTTCTTCGGCAGACGAAACTCAGGAATCCCATACACGAGGACACCTCCTGCCTTGTGAAGGGCCTCAAAGATCGTCACTTCATATCCCAATTTCACGAGATCACCGGCAATCGTCAGCCCTGAAGGACCTGCTCCAACAACAGCAACTCTTTTACCCTTCGGTGCGGCTACTTCCGGAATAGAAAGCTCCCCCTTCTCCCGTTCATAGTCGGCAGCAAAACGCTCCAGTCGCCCTATGGCTACCGGTTCCCATTTTTTTCCCAAGACACAAACTTTTTCACATTGATCCTCCTGGGGACAGACACGGCCACAGACAGCGGGAAGGGAGTTTGTTTCCTTTATCGTACGACCAGCCTCGACAAACTTTCCCTCGGCGATAAGCCGGATAAAGGCAGGAATATTAACCTCCACAGGACATCCTTCGATACAGCCGGGTTCCTTGCACTGGATGCACCGCTTTGCCTCGGTCATCGCTATCTCTTCCGTATAACCGAACGGAACCTCCTCAAAGTTGTGGACCCGTACCTTCGGGTCCTGCTCCGGCATCTTCTGCCGGTAAACTTTAACTCTCTTTTCCTTAACTTTCTTTTCTTCAGTTCCCATGTTCACACCTGTATTTTTCCATGGACTCTTTTTCCTGAGTCGAGTACATCCTGAGGCGGCTCATCAAGAGATCAAAGTCAACATCATGACCATCAAATTCGGGACCGTCCACACAAGCAAATTTCGTTTGACCACCTACCGATACCCTGCAGGCACCGCACATCCCGGTAGCATCAACCATGATTGGGTTCAGTGAAACAATAGTCTTTATACCATACGGTCTGGTTACACCGCATATCACCCGCATCATTGGTACCGGTCCGATGGCAAATACCCGATCAATTCGCTCTTTTGCATCTATCAAATCTTGTAAAACTGCGCTGACAAAACCATGAAAACCGTAGCTCCCATCATCCGTGGCCACCAGGAGTTTATTGCTCGCATTTTTCATCTCTTCTTCCAGGATCAGAAGTTCTTTTGTTCTTGCGCCAATAATGGACGTTACTTTATTGCCCGACCTTTTTAGAGCCACCGCGATGGGATAGATGACACCCACACCGACGCCGCCGCCAATACAGACCACATGACCGAAATTTTCGATCTCCGTCGGGTTGCCAAGGGGACCTTGAATGTCGGCTATATAATCACCTGCCTCCAGTGCAGCAAGAGCGGCCGTTGTCTTACCCACAACCTGAAAAACAATGGTGATTGCCCCCCTTCCTGTGTCAGAATCCACAATAGTCAGAGGAATCCTTTCCCCTTTTTCGTCAATTCTTAGAACAATAAACTGACCTGCCATTCTTTTTTCTGCTATGGCAGTGGCTTCAATGACCATCTTTACCACGCCTTCCGATAGATCAATCCTTTCTACAATCCTGTTCACTATTCAATCTCCTAAAAAATCACCTTGAACATTGTTGCTTATTATATCCCAGTAAGGATAGATTCAAAGATTTACCGAATTAACCTATATAACCTCCCCACATAGTAAGCCTCAGGTTATCAGGTCATCAATCGACAATAAATTATCGGTGCCTGGGGAAAATGCTGGGAATGATACTCTTAGAATCCATAAGACTAAAACTTACGCTATACCTCAATACTCTTTCGTCAGTTTGTCCAGTTCTGCCAGTGAAAATACAGGACCATCCTTGCAAACGTATTTGTTACCGACATTACAGCGGCCGCACTTCCCTATGCCACACTTCATCCTCATTTCAAGAGAGGTTATGATATTTTCCTTAGAGAATCCCAGATCAAAGAATACCGGCAGGGTAAAACGAATCATAATCGGCGGCCCGCATATTACCGTTACGGCGTTTTCAGAACTCGGTGCTACCTCGCCACAAACCGTGGGGACAAAACCTTCTCGTCCCTTCCAGTTCCCATCCTTCTTATCAACCGTTACATTCAAGTTAATATCGTCTCTCGCTTCCCAAGCGGCAAGCTCATCCTTATATAGCAAAAGTCCTGGAGATCTGGCCCCATATATGACGGTAATTTTCTTGAAACGAAAGCGGTTGTCTTCATGAATCATATAGTTGATGAGTGACCTCAAAGTTGTAAAGGCAAAGCCACCACCCACAATCACAACATTCTTCCCCTCAAGATAGTCAATAGGCCATGAATTTCCCATGGGACCTCTGACACCCATATGTATTCCAACCTCCATGTCATGGAGAGTGCTGGTGACAACTCCCGCCTTCTGCACGGTAAACTCGATATAACCAGGTTGGGTCGGCGATGAGGCAATGCCAATAGGTGATTCACCCTTGCCAAATATAGAAAGTTCGGCAAACTGTCCAGGCAGATATTTAAAGTTATTCTCGTCTTCACTATTGAGAAAGGCAAGCCGAAAGGTCTTGATGTCCTTTGTATCAACTTCCGTGACGATCTTTACCAATTCAACGGGTATAGGGATATACGGATTTAGCATTACCATCTCCTGCCTTTATAATTTCGAAATATCTTCAACTATTTTTCTGATGTCTATATTAACGGGGCAATACATGACGCACCTTCCGCATCCGACACAGGCAATTTCTCCAAAGTTATCCACATAATACTTGAATTTGTGCATTACCCGCTGACGCCACCGCTCTTTCTGAGTCGGTCTCGGATTATGACCGGAAGTCTCCAGCGTGAAAAGAGGATACATACATGAATCCCAGTTCCTTATCCTGATACCGTCATTCCCCTTTGTCTCGTCATTAATATCAAAGCAATGACAGGTTGGACAGAGATAGGTACATGTACCACATGCGAGACACCTCTGATGTATTGTCTCCCAAAAGGAATGTTCAAAATTGCTGTCCAATATCGGCTTTATTTCCTTTGCCGGTATGTGCGACCCGATCTCTTTTTCCGCCTTTTGAGCGATCTCCTCTTTTATCGCCTCGTCGTCCGGGCCTGCCTCTGGAAGTTCTCCAAAAGATTTGAGAAGCTTTTCTCCCTTAGGAGTAATGATCTCAATAAGGTAGTTATCTTTTATATCCGTTATCAGTACATCGGCGCCCTCTGAAGAAGTCGGGCTTCCGTTAACTGAGGTACAAAAACAGGTCGTATAGGGGGGATGCACGCAGGACATGGAGATTACCGTTGTTTTTTCCCTCTTGGAGATATAATATGGATCTTTATATTTCTCCTGGTCGAAGAGCATATCGAGAAGGACAAAACTACGGGCATCGCAGGGACGTACTCCAAAGATTACCGCCTCCTCCGCTTCCCCTCCTCCCATGGAAAACTCTATACCCCTAGCGGTTCGTGCATACTTCATCATCGTCTCTGTGCGAGGAAAGAAGAGACTCTTGGGAGCATTCCTTGAGTTTGAAAAACCTATCAACGGTTCCATTCCCTCTTTCAGTGCCGTAAATAAAACATTGTCATCTTCTTTGACCGGCGCGTACACCTGCACATTTCGGGAGATGTCCTTGATAATATCAGCTAATCTATCCTTCTTTAATAACCTTTTTTCCATGTCTTTCCTTCAGTCGGCAACGATTAGGTAAAACACCCGTTTTCCATTCCACTATCAAAGCAGTCTTAGACCGCTCAGGAGAGGTAACGGATCACAATGGTGAAGTTTAAACCAGTCCTCCGGTCCCGCGATTCCCAGCGCCAGGGCTATCAATTCGGTAAAATAAAAGGTGGGAAGCCTCACATTCTCACTGGCCCTCATGTCAAGATTGGCCATACAGATGGGACAGGCTGCAACGAGACAGTTTGCATCGGCCTCTCTGGCCATGGTCATTAATTTGTTTACCATCCGTGTTACGATATTGGTTTTACTTATGGTGAGACTACCGCCACAACAATCAGTCTTATAAGACCATAAATGGGGATCAGCCCCGAGGCTTGCCATAATGCCATCCAACATGGTGGGATTTTCATAGTCATCAAATTCACAAATTTCAGGCGGTCTCAGCAGAAGACAACCATAATATGAAACGGGTTTGAGACCGGTTAATTTCTTGGTCACTTTTTCTATCAGGGCCGGAAGACCTATATCATTATAAATAATATCGATGGGATTTCTCACCGCAATGCTACCCTTGTATTCGCCTTTATCAATGATATTTTCTACCTCGGCTTTTAAGACACTGTCCTTCTTGAGATGGTATTGGGCTGTCTTTAAGCGATTGAAACAGGCGGCACAGGGAACCATTATAGCCGAGACATCGGCGGCATCCTTTTCCGCGGCAAAAAGGGTTGCCGCAGGGAGAGCAACGGAAAGCTTGAAATTGGTGCTATGGGCAGAAGTGGCGCCACAACATGACCAGTCATCAATCTCTTTCATCTCAATCCCCAGCGCGCTGCTTACGGCCTTTACCGATTGGTCATATTCCTTCGCTGTCCCATGAAGTGAGCATCCTGGATAGTATGAAACTTTCAACAATCGCCTCCTAATCTTTATGAGCGCTTCGTCTTTTCAAATATCCTTTTTACAGTCTTGATATCTTTTGTTTTAGGGGATAGGAGGTGAAGCTTACCTTTTCTGAACATTTCTATCCCCATGGCTATATCAGAAAACAGGTCCCCCGATTTCAACTTATACTGAGCCATCATTAGGGGCTCATTGATCCGCCCCCATGACTTGATATTGGAAAGAAATGCCTCATGGAATTTAAGGACATTCTTTTCCTTGGCGGCAAGGCCTGATTCAATAGCCATTTGCCTTAATGCATCCATCAGACGGGCAATATCCACCTCATTGGGACAACGAGTGATGCAGGTCTCACAGGAGACACACAGCCAGATTGTTGAACTCTTGAGGACCTCGTCCCGCTTATCCATCTGAATCATCTTGATAATTCTGTTCGGATTGTATTCCATAGCAAAGGATAGGGGACACCCTGCCGTACATTTCCTGCAGTGGTAACACCTCTGAATGGGAACACCACGGATCTTTTCATTTATTTCTTCGAGAAAGGTTGCCATGATTACCCCTCAAGTATTATTCCGGTGAAAATATAAATTCTTCATTGTCGTTTTCCTTGTAGGTGCCAAGCATGGACGGTTCATCCGGAGAGATGCCGGTCCTATGTTCAAACAGTTCAAAGGCATCCTTATCCAGTTTCTTCAGAAACCTCCGTAAATCCACACCCATGGGACATACTGCAATGCAGGAACCGCAATCAACACATCGCCCCGCCATATGATACAACCGCATTAATTGAAATATTTGCGTGTCAGACCGATCTTCGCCGATACCGACCCACTGCGGCTGGCTCTGCTCGACAAAGCATACCTTACAGTAACAGGAAGGACAGGCATTGCGACAGGCATAACAGCGCACACACTTATCCATTTCTTTGGTAAAGTAGTCCCACCTTTCATTTAGAGGTAAATTCTCAATTTCATCTACTTTAGCATATTCTTCACTGAAATCCATGGCCGGTGCCTGATCACCTACCATTACATCAGAAATAAGAGGATTGTTGAAACGACAGGTGAGGCAGTTATCGGCAAGCACCTCTTTCATAGAAACACTCTTATCGCCACTGGCTGTTTTTGCCAAGACGGAATCTCCTGCAACGGATGCCTCTAGAATCTCCTCGCCCGCAACAAGACCGTTCATCTTCCGCCTGTCCACATATCCTGTACAGGGAACGCCTAAGATCACGATATTGTCTCTATCGTACTGCTTTTCCTGAAGCTGTATCACCAGTGAACGTGTTGTGCATCCTTTCGCCACGACTCCTATAATCTTTTTAGTTCTATCCTCCGGTTTAAGACGTTTTTGAGATTCCCTGTCCTGCGAGATAAGGTCATGGACAAATTTAGCAAGGTTTTGCATACAGAAGGCATTCCAGACAAGTTTTCCAGTATCTTCAGGATCAGTAATAAAACAGGGTGGAGCAATAAGGGGAAGAGTCCCTTTTTCGTACCCGATGATAATATCCACCTTTTTTTCCGCCAGTAATTTTTTCGCTTCTTTTCGTAGTTTTGTCTCTACATTTTCCACAGTTTCAATTCCTCAAGATTTCTCGCTTCTCTCGAAAGGACAGGTTAGAGAGCCCACCTTTTAACCAGTTTATCTGCCGGACCGAGGGCGGTGACAGCAGCAGTGACAGCTCTTACAACCTTGGCAAAACGCTCTCCCTCAGATGCTGATACCCACGTAAACATTGTCCTGTCACCCTCCACGCCGATATATGAAAGAAAACGCTTTAACATGGCGAATTTCCTTCTGGCGGATAAATTACCCGTAATATAGTGACATTCCCCTGGATGACAACCGGAGACAAGAACACCATCCGCCCCCTCTTGAAGGGCCTTCACAATAAAGAAAGGATTTATCCTCCCCGTACAGGGGACCCTTATGATCCTAACATTTGGCGGGTACTGGATCCTGCTTATCCCCGCCAGATCAGCGCCGGCATATGTACACCAGTTACAGACAATTGCTGCTATTTTCGGCTTCCAGTCTTCAACCGGTTGATTTTCAGTCATATTTTCTCCATTCAAAAGGCTCTTATCTGTGCCAGAATTTCCTCGTTGTCAAAGCCGTTTAAATCAACAGCATTCATCCGGCAGGAAGCTGTACAAACCCCGCAACCCTTACAGAGAACAGCATTAACCACCGCGCAACCTTCATTAGGATCAACGGCTATTGCACCAAAAGGGCAATTGGCCTCACAGAGTCCACAGGCAGCGCATCTTTCCTTCCTTACATAAGCAGTTTTTCCTTCGGCTTCCAGGTAATCCTTGGTAAGAATGGTACACGCCCTCGAGACAGCGGCATTGGCCTGCGTTATAGCTTCACTACTGAATTTCGGCGAGTGGGCAAGGCCGCACATGAAAACACCATCGGTCGCAAAATCAACGGGCCTTAACTTTACATGGGCCTCGAGGAAGAAACCATCCTGATTGGTCGGTACTTTCAGCATTTTGCCGATAACATCATTTTCAGGATTGGCAGTAGTTCCCATACTGAGCGCTAATATATCTGTTTTGATTTCTACCTGCTCGCTAAGTACCGGATCAAAAACTTTTACAGAAATTTGCGCGCCATCACCGGTAACTTCCGGTTTCCTGTCCTCGTCGTACCGGATGAATTTTACGTTTGCCTCACGTGCCTTCTTATAATAGTCCTCTTTGAATCCGAATGTCCTGATATCCCGGTAGATGATGGTAACATCCTTCTTTGGATCGATATCTTTCAGTTTAAGTGCATTCTTGATCGCCTGGCTGCAACAATACCTGCTGCAGTAAGGCCTTTCAGCATCCCTTGATCCGACACACTGGATCATAACAACACTGTTTGCCCCCATAATCTGGGAACCTTTCTCATGTATACGCGCCTCCAGTTCTCGCTGGGTAACGACGCTCTCGTTCTTTCCGTATAGATATTCATCCGTTTTGAGTTCGTAGGCCCCTGTAGCAACAATGACCACACCGTGCTCAAATGCGTGCTCACCATCTCCTGCCCCTACGGTAGTCTTGTAATTTCCGATGAACCCCTCTATTTTAGTAATCTTAGCTCCCTTGAATACATGGATCAGAGGATTATTCTCCACTTGTGCTAAAATATCATCCATATATTTCCTGGTATCCAGTCCTTCAAGGGTATAACATAAATGCCTGTAATTCCCGCCAAGCTCTTTTTCCTTTTCTACCACATAAGACTCGAAACCCTGGCGAGCCAGCGAAAGGGCTGCTGTAATACCGGCAAGCCCTCCCCCGATGACCAATGCCGCACGATTGACACTGAGTTGGCCGGGTTTTAAGGGTTTCAAATACTGAGCTTTTGCTACCGCCATCCTAACCAAGTCCTTGGCCTTTTCCGTCGCCGCCTCCGGCTCATTCATATGAACCCACGAATTCTGGTCCCTGATATTAGCCATCTCAAAGAGATACTTGTTGAGGCCTGCCTTTTCACAGTTCTCCTGAAAGAGCCCCTCATGTGTCCGGGGTGAACAGGACGCTACAACCACTCTGGTAAGTTCATATTCCTTAATTATCTCTGCCATTTTAACGGCCGAATCCTGCGAACAGGCAAAAAGCCCCTCGGTAGCATAGACAACGGAAGGCAGTGTCTTTACATATTCCACAACGGCAGGTACATCCACCACACCGCCGATATTGATCCCGCAATGGCAGATGAAGGCGCCAATTCTCGGTCCGATTCCCCTTATATCTTTTTCTAAAGGAACATCTATCGCCCTGATCATAGTTCCCCGCTGTGCGGCAAGCAGTCCCTCTGCACAGGCTACCGCTCCGCTGGCTTCCATGACAGTTTCCGGGATGTCTTTAGGACCACCGAAGGCACCACAGACAAAAACACCTTCCCGAGATGTCTGAACAGGGTTATCCAGAGCGGTTTTGCAGAAACCATGTTCTTCCAGTTCTATCCCCAGGCTATCCGCCAGTTTTGCCGCATCAGGAGGCGGAGTAAGGCCCACAGAGAGAATCACCATGTCAAATTCTTCTTCTATTATACTCCCGTCTTCCTGGATGTACTTGAGCAGTAGATTTTTCGTCTGCTGTAATTCTTTTATGGTGGAAGGTATCGAACGTATATACTTGATACCATATTCTTCTTTAGCCCGATTAACAAAGCGATCGAAGTCCTTACCATGAGCACGTATATCCATGAAGAATATAGTAGGTTCCAGAGTTTTTAAATGTTCCTTTCCTACTATTGCCTCTTTTGTTGCATACATGCAGCATACCGATGAACACCAACTGTTGCCGCAGGATACGTCTCTTGAACCAACACACTGGATAAAGGCAATTTTCTTCGGCTCCTTCGCATCTGATGGCCTCTGAATATGGCCGAAATAGGGACCGGAAGCCGATAGTATCCTCTCAAACTGGAGACTGGTCACCACATTTTTATAGATACCGAAACCGTACTCTCCCCGTAGGGGAGCATAAAAAATATCAAAACCGGGTGCGGCAATAATGGCACCCACATCTATGGTTTCTTCTTCAGAGACCATACTATGATCAATGGCATCGGCTATACAGACATCAACGCAACGGTAACATTCGGAACAGATCCCGCAATTGAGGCATCGCTTCGCTTCATATACGGCACCTTCCTCAGGCAAACCTAAGGCCACCTCATCATTTGGAGACTTCCTCGCTGCCGGTTCAAGCTTGGGCATCTCAACACGGGCCGCCTCCTCTACATCACTTACATCAACTTTTTCGGCCAGCCCTTTCGTCCAATCTCGCTCACGACCTGCCCCTACATCTTCGCCTTTAAAATAACGATCTATGGAGACAGCAGCCTCCTTACCAATATTTATAGTCTTTACCACTGTAGCAGGACCGGTTTCCACATCCTGGGCAAAGACACCTTCTATCCCTGTAGCTAATGTGATCGGATCGACCTCAAGGACGCTCCATTCGTTGATGGAAGTTCCCCCTTCTCCTTCGGGAGAAACAAGTTCCCTTGTCTGGCCAACGGCAGAAACTACAGTATCCACAGAAATGGTAAATTCAGAACCCTTGATCGGTGTGGGGCGGCTCCGTCCACCCGTATCTGCTTTACCCAGTTCCATGCGGATGCACTCAATACCGGTTACCTTTCCCTCACTCCCAAGTATTTTGACCGGTGCAGCGAGAGACTTCATCCTGATACCTCCGCCTTCCGGTATCTCTCCTGCAGAAGCGGTTACCTCGGTACCGGAGGTTTTGTAAAGGATAAAGGAATCATCAGTACCAGCCATTACGGCAGTACGATCGGCACCGGAGGTTTTGTAAAGGATAGAGACTTCCTTGGAACCGGTTTTAATTGCCTGCCGATAGACATCCATCGCTATATTTCCGGAACCGATAATGGCAATATGATCGCCTACCTTCTCTCCTGCCCCCGTCCGCTTGAGAAAATCAATCCCCTCGACTACACCCTTTAGATCTTTTCCCGGGATATTAAGTTTCGCACCGGTACTAGAACCGACCGCGATAAAGATGGCATCGTATTGTTTACGCAGGTCATCCATGGAGACATCTATACCTACACGTGTATTCGTCCTGATGTCTACCCCTAGATCCTCAATGATCTTTATTTCACTATCAATGACCTTCCTGGGAAGACGGGATTCAGGGAAACCAAGAGTTAACCAGTTACCGGCAAGGGCTTCAAATACAACAACCTGGTAACCATCAACGGCCAGATAGTAGGCAGCAGCGAGGCCTGCAGGTCCGGCTCCGATAACAGCCACCTTTTTATCTTTCTTCTCTTTAATTTTAGGGAGATATCTTGTCTCTTCGTTTAAATCGAGGTCGGCTACAAAGCGGTGCAGATGCATGATGTCAATGGCTTCATCAACATCTTTCCTCCTGCAGGCCCGCTCGCAGGGATGACTACAGACTCTGCCGCAAACGGCAGGAAAAGGATTGTCTTTTTTGATGAGTTTCAGGGCTTCTTCGAACCTTCCCTCTCCAATAAGGGCAACAAAACCACAAACGCTTATATGGGCAGGACACGCCGCCTTACAGGGTGAAGTCCCTGTTTTATCAATAGCAAAGGCAGCCGGTATAGCCTGCGGGAAATGCCTGTAAATGGCCTTTCTCATGTTCAGATTTTCATTAAACTCTGCCTGAACAGAGATGGGGCATACATTGGCACACTCACCACAGCCCGTACATTTGTCAATGTCAACAAATCTCGGCGACTTCGTCAATTTTACTGTAAAATGCCCCGGCTGGCCTTGGACGTCATTAACCGTTCTTCCAGTAAGGATTTCGACATTCGGATGTCGTCCCACTTCCACCAGTTTGGGAGAAAGGATACAGGCAGAACAGTCGTTGGTGGGAAAGGTCTTGTCAAGCTGGGCCATGACTCCGCCAATACTGATACTATTTTCGACAAGGTATACCTTTATTCCGGAATTTGCCAGGTCAAGGGAAGCCTGAATCCCTGCTATGCCCGATCCCACAATCATCACCGCGCCGATTTTTTCATTATCTTTCAACACATTCACACCTCAATTATAGCGGAGATAGCACTCCGCCTACCATGGTCTGGTTTTTGTGTCAAGCTCCATTTTCAAGATCTCTGAAAAGTAGCCCCCCTATCTAATCTCCACTTCCCGGTAATAGTACCTCAGGATATCGTTGTACGAGTAACCTTCGCGGGCCATTGTGTAGGCGCCCCACTGACTCATGCCGACACCATGGCCGTATCCTTTGCCTTCAAAACAGAGGCCATGATCATCTTCCGTCATTTTAAAAAGAGTGCTTCTTATCAATGTAGGACCTACCTTGAGCCTGAAGTCATTACCGCTCATGATCATTTCCCCGCCGCTGTGAACCACCTTGATCTTTAAAACTCTACCCGACGGGCTCATTTTGATAGGTATCACCTCCTCTATCCGACCCGTAATAAGCCCGTTTTCATTAAAGGCTCTTCCGATATCATCAAGTGACAGGGAGAGCTTCCATAAAGAATTCGGGACACTCTTGCTATACTCATCACGAATCATCTTTAGATAGGGAAGCTTCATCGTCCACACATATTCGGCATCTTCCGTCATCCCTCCGCTGTTCGCATGAAAATATGGCAGAACAAGTTGACCATTATACAGGAGTACCCCCCCCCTTGTTTCATCGACGGCCCGGTTTGTCCTTTCAGTCTCCACATCTTTTCCTCCGTAAACCTGAGAGGTTATAGTAGCGCAAAGATCATAGTCTCTATTTTGGCTTTTCCCCTTATGATAAAGGGCATACGTTCTTGACACCACAGCCTGAGCCTTTAATGCTTCCATAGGCCATTGAGAAGACATTTCCCGGGGAACTACACCGTACAGGTATGCCTCCAGGTCCACTACATTAATAACATCCACCCCACTCCCCCTCCTCTGAACAACCATTTTCCCCCGATAAGATTTGCCGTTTAAACTTAACACCCCGCCATCTGTAGGAATTATGGTAATTCTGTCAAGAGGTAAATTGACGCCATCCAGCCTTATATTGTCTTCTAAGATACGGAGGACGACAGTTTGTGCCCGGGTAAGGGTAACTTTTTCCTCAAAATCTCTGACCTCACATCGTGAAGTGGAACTAACACTGATGTGCTTGGCTCCGGACACGACTAATATCTTGATATTTTCGCCGCGGCCGGCCTCAAAGGCAGGCCCTTTACACATGGTACGCCTTGTATCACGGGAAAAACATCCGCAGGCGCATAAAATCAAAGGTAATAACAATAGATAGATGATAAATTTTATCTTCAAGATAACATACCCAGAGGGAACGGAGAGGGAAGGTAAGGTGTTGGACCGGATCATAAGCCGAGTTCTGTATCGCCTCGCGGTTACCCGGAAGGCGGCGATGATCATTCATCTGGGACAACAGTTGCCTGTTGCCTCAAGCGACACTACCCGAGAACATCGGACGGGCCACCCTCAAATGTTCTCCTATTTGGTCTTGCTCCGGATGGGGTTTACCAAGCTTTCCCGGTCACCCGGGAAACTGGTGAGCTCTTACCTCGCCTTTTCACCCTTACCTGCCAGATGGCAGGCGGTATATTTTCTGTGGCACTTTCCTTAGGGTCACCCCCAGTCGCCGTTAGCGACCATCCTGCCCTGCGGAGCTCGGACTTTCCTCCAGCTCGGAAGAACCGGGCTGGCGATCATCTGATCTGCTCCAACACCTTAACAAACTGTAAACACTCAGGTTAATAGGCACAAAGTTACATAACGCACGTTTATAAAAATCGCACAAAGTCTCGTTTAAAAAGTTACTCCGTGATCCCTGTCTTATGTATCCCCTTGTACTTACCTGAAAGTTTTGTAATACCGCCCAAATTCATTCTAAACAGGCCTCATCAATGGCCTGATTGGCCAACCTGTCGGCCATCTTATTTTTATCCCGGCCTATATGCTCTACAAGATACCAGTCAAGAAACTCCAGCAATCTTTTAACTTCTTTCATTAAGATCTTTAGTTTGTCGTTTTTCACCCGATAGGTGCCATTGATCTGATTAACCAGAAGTTCTGAATCGAGAAAAATATGAAGTTGTCTACAATGCATCCTGAGAGCTTCTTCCAAACCGATAATCAATGCCCTGTATTCGGCCAGATTGTTCGTACACAAGCCCAGAAACTTTCTGACGTCCCCCACAACGTTACCTTCTTCATCCGTCAAGACGACACCGGCACCACCATAACCGGGATTACCTCGGCAAGCCCCATCGGTATAAAGATTAAAGATCAAATCAGTCGTTTTTATTCTTGTCATACCAGTAGATAATCCTATTACAATTCGGACATGATAATAGATCCAAAGACTTTTGCAACTCATTGTACAACTGGGGGGGCATATTCATGTGGCAGCCATCGCAAACTTCCTTCCACACAGATGCGACAGCTAAACCATTATTTAAAGTTTTAATTGTTTCATATTTCTTGAGAAGATTATTATTTATCCGCTCCCTGAGATCATTAATTTTCCGCTCGCAGGCTACAAGGTCAATATCAAGGGAAAGCATTTCCTTCTCAATTTTTTTCTTATCCTGTTCATACTGCTTCTGCTGAATTTCGAGTTTTTTCTCTCCCGTTTTTAATACAGTACTAATCCCGTCAATATCTTCCAGAAAAGAAATAATTTCATCCTCTATCTCAGAGTTCTTTTCCTCTGTAATCTCAATTTCTTTCAATATTGCCTGATATTCTTTATTGGTTTTTACTGTTAAGAGGCGTCCTTTACTATTTTTCAGATTCTCGTTTCCTCTCTTCAGTTTCTCTTCCTGTTCCCGATGCTTCTTATTCACTTCGTCAAGTTTCTTCCTGTCTTTCTCTACATCCGCATTGAAAGATTCAAGCTCCTCGTCTAATTTTATGATTAGGTGGGGCAGTTCTTTTTTCCTGGTATTTACTACGTTATTTTCTATCTCCACTTTTTGCAGCTCAATCAAAAGTGATAATTGCTCTCTCAATAAGCAGCCCCTTTCATTTTAAGATTATTGCGGCCAAAAAAAAGTGCACCATCTTACGGTGCACTTTCTCTTAGGAAGTATATTTCTCGTATATAAATTTTCCCGATAGCTTATTTTCATTGTTACTGCACAAACTGCTTCCACTCCTTGATACAGATGGGCCCACCTGGGTTCGAACCAGGGACCGACCGGTTATGAGCCGGTTGCTCCACCAATTGAGCTATGGGCCCGCTCGATCTTTCTAACTTTATTCTCATTTCTTGTCAATATTTAATTTCGTCTGTGGGACTTCGATACTCTTCTGTAAGAAGGGTCAGTCAATCTTCCTAATGCACCAACCTTGTTCTGCCTTCCCCTACCTTATATAGTTCTCGTCCCCCTGAGGAGGAATCCGGTCTTTCACTAATACCAAAGCGCATTCTCAGCACCTTTTCCTCCCTAGGTGTCAGGGTAGTCAGTATTTTTCTTGTCTGTTCAACAAGATCCATCCTTATCGTTGCGTCTGAAGGAGATATAACCTTCTTGTCCTCTATAAAATCACCGAGGTGGCTGTCCTCCTCCTCACCTATAGGTGTCTCCAGGGATATAGGTTCCTTGGCAATCTTTAATACCTTCCGAACTTTCTCCTGAGGATATTCCATCTTGTTAGCAATCTCCTCGGGAGTAGGTTCTCTCCCCAATTCCTGAACCAAACAGCGGGAAGTTCTAATCAATTTATTAATCGTCTCGATCATATGCACGGGAATTCTTATTGTTCTCGCCTGGTCGGCTATGGCCCTTGTAATTGCCTGCCTGATCCACCATGTGGCATAAGTAGAGAACTTGTATCCCCGCTGATATTCAAATTTATCCACAGCCTTCATTAACCCTATATTTCCTTCCTGTATCAAATCCAGAAATTGCAGCCCTCTATTAGTATATTTCTTCGCGATACTTACAACCAGGCGAAGGTTTGCTTCAACCAGTCTTCTTTTTGCTCTCTCCGCCTTCCTTTCTCCCCTCTCTACAGAAGTAACCACCTTCTTCAGAAAAGTAACTGGAATTTCCGTTTCCTCTACAATCTTCTTAATCTCCCCCTTAGCTTTCCTTACGATTACTTCATATTCTTTTAACCGGTCAACAGCAATACCAGTTTGTCTGACCGCCAATTGCTCCTCATCCGGTGATATTTTCATAAGAGTCCATATCTTCTCCAGCTGAGCAATGGACATCACTGTTTCTTCTTTACAAGAATGGATATCACTTTCTAACTTTTCTATTTCTGCTATATAATCCTTAAGCCTTAAAACCATACTTTCTATCTGTTTTTTGCCGAATCTTACTTGTCTGCACAGATGTATGATGGTTTTTCTGTTTTTTTCCTGTTTTGATTTGATGATCTTTTTCTGTATACTACCTATTTTCTTTTCTTTTAGTTTCTGCTTGAGACTGTCGTTCTTGTTGTACAGAACAGTTACCCTGTCAATAAGTTTCAGGACTCTTTCTTTATGGACATCTTCTTCTACAAAACCTTCTTCATCTTCGAGATTATCTACAATGTTCTTTATGCGAACTTCGTCTCTCCTTAATCTCGCACCAATGTCCACCACATCCCTGACTGAAACTGCTGCGCTGAAAGCGGCGGTCATAACCTCTCTGGCCCCTTCCTCTATCTTTTTTGCGATTTCGACTTCCTCCTCTCGGGACAGCAGAGATACAAGCCCCATTTCATGGAGGTATATTTTCACCGGGTCACCTGTCTTAACAACAGGGCTCATAAGATCATAAGTGCTTGCACTCTTAGTTGCAGAGGTTTCCTCTTCCTCCTCTACTGCTTTTTTCACGACAAGCTTTTCACCCTTTTCCGAATCAATAATGTCGATATTCTTCTCACCAAAAAGCATGATAATGTCATCTATCTGATCAGAAGAAACATCAGATGGCAGTAAGTCGTTGACATCATCATAGGTTAGAAACCCCTTTTCCTCCCCCAGTGAAATCAGTTTGCTGAACTCTTCGGATCCTATTTTCTTCCTCATACCGGTTTCTCTCCCGTTTCATTTAAAATTCGGCATTCATTCACCGATGAATAATTGAGCAAGAACAACGGTGAAAGGACATAGACCATTACAATCTCCGTTCTTCTCTCAACAAACTTTCCTTCTCAGCCAATAGATGAATACAAAGGTCTCTGTCATTTTCCTCCTCAGCTTTTACGAGCTTCACTCTTAATATTCTGTGTTTCTCCTTATACCACTTTCGTTTAATCTGTTTTATCGTATCAGCAATGAGCTGATCAATCACCATCTCGTCATAGGGACTTTTATCGATCATCAATTTCAAAAGCCTCCCCTTAAGAGATTCATTATCCAGACGATCAATGATCAGGAAGGCATCAGGAGATCCTGCCCCGTTTCTAGAAGGAACTCCACGCAATGCTTTACCCAGGGTACTCAATTCCTCGTTCATGAAGTAATCAAGAACGCCTGTTTCTATGATGGCAGGAATCTTATGAGGGTATTCCAGCATGACATGGATAAGACTTAATCCCAACATGTCTACCTTCGCTTTATCAATGCTTGCCTTACCCGTTTTTCGTTCCTGTGAAGTACCGTTTCTTTTCGTGAAAGGAGGAGCCAAAGCTTTGAGAATTTCTGTCTTCAAGAGTTCCTGGTCAATGCCGAGTTTTTCCCCTACCCTTTTTATAAAGAGATTTCTCTCAAGGGCATCATCAATATTAGCGATAAAAGAGACGGCTCTATGCACAGCATCGCTCCTGCCTTCAACAGTCCCCCCCTTCTCATCTATGATATTTTCAATATAATAATCAACCATGGACGGGGCATGATCAATAATTTCTTCAAGACCTTTTCTGCCATATTTTCTAACGTAGCTGTCGGGATCGTAACCATCGGGAAGAATAACGGCTTTTGTCCGAATGTTTCCAGCAAGGAACAATTCTATGCTTCGCGCAAGTGCCTTTTTCCCTCCTTCATCAGGATCAAATATGGCAACTATATCCCCCGTATATCGCCTGATCAGTTCAACTTGATCCTTCGTCAGTGCCGTTCCAAGGGTGGCAACGACGTTGGTAATACCGGCATTCCAGAGGGCAACCAGATCGAAATACCCCTCAACAAGAACGGCATAGCCCTTTTTCCGTATGGCCTCTCTGGTTTTGGCAAGACCGTAAAGATTTCTTCCCTTCACGTATACCGGAGATTCAGGTGAATTGAGATATTTTGGTTCTCCATCCCCTAAAATCCTTCCGCCAAAAGCGATAACATTGCTCCCCAAATCTTCTATCGGAAAGATTAACCTTCCCCTAAATCGATCATAAAGGTCTCCTTTATCTGTTTTTATAATCAGGCCTGCCTGTTCGACAAGTTTTAAAGGAACCCCCTTCTTTTCAAAGTAATCTCTGAGGTATTTCCACCCATCCAGGGCAAACCCGAAACAAAATTCATCAATGAGGGCTGCATTATCTATTCCCCTGTTTCTTAGATATTCCCAGGCACCTTTCCCTGCCGGTGATCGAAGGTTTTTAGAAAAGTATACTGCCGCCATCTGGTTGACTCTTATAAGCTGTTCCCTGAGAGTGGTACGTTCCTTTTCCTCACGGCTCATGTTCCTCTCCGGGATAACAATACCACCCTTTTCAGCTAAATACCTTACCGCCTCGGGATAGGAAATATTGTTTATCTTCATTAAAAAGGTAATAGCATTACCCCCCTCACCACAGCCAAAGCAGTAAAATATCTGTTTATCGTCACTGACGGTAAAGGAAGGGGTCTTTTCCTTATGAAAAGGACAGAGGCCCAAAAAGTTTCTCCCTGCCTTTTTAAGGGTGAGATATTCCGAAACCAGACCGACAATGTTCGTCCGGTTTTTAACCTCCTCGATCTTATCTGCCGGGATGTATCCCTTCAACCTACGTTTCCTCAACCTGTTAGACATCAGGGATCAGAGATCTGCGAATCAAGATTTTTTTGATAATAACAAAAAATCTTGATTCGCACGTTAGACATACGCGTAAAACCTGTAACGTAAGATAAAAAAATCTGCAAATCCGACAAGATCAGACCAGTGTATCTTTGAGGGTGAGTTTCTTATTTCCCAAGACATGCATGTGAAGGTGGTAGACAAGCTGTCCTCCTTCTTCGTTACAGTTTATTACCGTTCTGAAGCCCTTCTGATCAATGCCCTTAATCCTTGCTACCTCCTGCACGGCATTAACCATGGCACTTAAGTAATCCCTCTCTCCAGCTCCCACATCCATAAGGGTGGATATATGCTGTTTAGGAATTACAAGAACATGAACTGGGGTTACAGGATGGATATCATCAAAGGCAAGGGTTTTTTCATCTTCGTAAACTTTACTGCAAGGCATCAGGCCATTGATTATTTTACAAAATATGCATTCCTCCATCTCTTAATCCCTCCATTTATTTCTTTTCAAAATCCCCCCTACCCCCCTTTTTCAAAGGGAGGAACAAGGTTGCATCTGAACCCCAGCGGCCTTTATGGCATCCTCCAAGGATAAGGCCCCTGCATAAAGGGCCTTACCAATGATAACGCCGGTTACTCCGAAAGGTTCTATTTCCTTGATCCCCTCTATATCGCGGATACCTGATACACCTCCTGATGCTATCACCGGAATATCAAGAGATTCAGCAATGATTTTTGTGGCCTCAATATTGATACCTTTACCAGTACCGTCTCTCTTAATGTCAGTATATACGATGGCCTCCAAACCATATCCCTCATAACTTTTGGCTATCTCCTTTGCGGATTCAGTTGTTATCTCCGTCCATCCCTTGATGGCTACCCAGCCATCACTGGCGTCAATACCAAGAATAACCTTTCCCGGATAAGTTTTGCAGGCCTCCCTGACAAATGTTTTACTCTTAAAGGCCGCGGTTCCCAGGATAACCCAACGAACCCCCATATTTATATAAGTATCAATGGTCTTTATATCTCTGATTCCGCCACCAACCTGTATCGGCACTACGGCTTCTTTTACAATCTCATGGATCACGTCCTGATTTCGCGGGAAACCGGCAAGGGCACCATCAAGATCAACTAAATGGATACGTTTTGCCCCCTTTTCCTGCCATAATCTTGCCACCTCAGCAGGGCTATCCGAATATACGGTAACTTGCCGGAAATCCCCCTGAATAAGCCTTACACAGGTACCGGCTTTTAAATCAATCGCAGGTATAATGAGCAACTTTAGACTCCCACATATAAAACATTAGTCATACATCGCATATTCGGAAGAGAACTTTAAAATTTACATTCATCAGATCTTTGACTTACGGCTGATACCTTATATGACTTACCGCCCCTGGGGAAAGGTTTTCAAGATCTCCGCCATCCCTCCCTCTGTTAATTCCTCTGCTGTTACCCACTTTCCACCCTGTTTAAAGAAGGAAGAAATAAGAAACAGATTCTCCATCAGTGAGCTTTGTGTCCTGTCAAATGTACCCTTCCACGCCAGTGTCCCATCATTCACCCTGAGCAGATGTATATCAAAGGCTACCGATGCGGGTTTCTCAACAGAATAAGAACGCCCCTTCCTCTCTCTGTAGCGATAGACATATCCGACAGCAACTCCATCTGCTCCCAGTTCAGCACCAACCTTTTTTAATATTTCAGGAAGGGACACCTTTGGAAGATCAGCAGATATCCGTCTGTAAACATTACCTGCCATCTCAGGAGAAATGATGGTGAATCTTCTGTTTTCTTTGATCCACTGAAGAAATATACTCTCCACTCTTTTTTCCGCATCCGTTAAATACCCATCGCTAAGGAAAGTAGCCCCGCACAGGGGACAACTGACAGCTTCAATTTTATCCTTCTCCATGGTTACCTGTTGAAAAGGAACCACAGCGATACATTGAAAGGCAGGTTTCCCCTCTCCCATAAGATTGTTTATTGTCTCCCCTCTCTGATGGCAACCAGTAACCATGGAGAAAATAAAAGCTGAAAAAAAGAAAATCCCCCCTTTTTTGATGATGTTACCACAATAATTAAGCATCATTTTTCCTCAAGTTAAGTAAATATTCTGCGGAACACAAAGGAGATAAAAACAACCAATGGAGAAATGCATAATACGTTTTTTTACATATTACGAGAGATTGAAAAATTGTATTCAATGGTGTCTGAAAAACCTTTGATTCACAGCTTCTGAATCTAATTTTTCACTGTTCTACAAAAATCTCAGCAAGACGACGACTGTTTAAACGCTTACGGTTTTTTAGAGGCTCCCCTTTGTAGACAAGACACCCTCTATCCGGTCATCGAGAGATGACGCCCCCCTCATGGCACGGGCAAATGCCTTGAAGACCGCCTCCACGATATGGTGATTATTCTTTCCATACATGAGATTAATGTGCAATGTTATGCCACTGTGGTCTGAAAAGGATTTAAAAAATTCCCTCAGGAGGGCAGGATCAAAATTCTTGATCTTTCTGTTACCGAAATCCGCATGGTAAATCAGATAAGGTCTCCCTGAGATATCCATTGCCACACTGCATAAACTCTCATCCATCGGAATCACCGCCGAGCCATAACGCTCCAGTCCCCTCTTGTCACCCAGGGCTTCCTTGACGGCTTCTCCCAGACAGATTCCTATATCCTCAACGAGGTGGTGATCATCTATAACTGTATCCCCTTTACTTTTTACCTTTAGGTCAAACAGGCCATGCTTTGCAAAAAGTTGCAGCATATGGTCAAGAAAAGGTATCGTGGTAGCTATTTCACCCTCCCCTGTACCATCGAGGATAATCTCCACCGAAACCTCAGTTTCGGTTGTTTTTCTATATGTTTTTCCTTTTCGTTCCATGGCACCACTTTCCATTAGATAACCTTATTCAGGGGATATTCAATAATTCCTTCAGCCCCCGCTTCCTGAAGGAGAGGAATTAACTCCCTGACAGCATTTTTATCCACCATGGTTTCAACGGCGAACCAATCTTGTGAATGCAGACTGGATATAGTGGGAGCTTTAAGAGATGGCAGTAAAAGTATAATTTGTTCTAGCTTTTCTTTGGAAACATTTAATTTTAACCCCACCTTACTCATGGCATCCAGGGAACCATTGAGAAGAGTTCTTATCTGCTCCATCTTCCGCCTTTTCCATGGATCTCCCCATGCCCCATGATTTGCAATTAATCGGGTATTGGTCTTCATGAGCTCATGAATGATCCTTAGATTATTAGCCCTGATGGTACTTCCCGTTTCAGTAACCTCTACAATGGCATCCACCAGACCTTCGACAACTTTAGCCTCCGTTGCCCCCCAGGAAAATTCAACAGTAACGTTGATGTTTCTCTCCTTGAAATATTTTTTTGTGAAATTAACCATTTCCGTTGATATTTTTTTCCCCTCTAAATCTTGCAGGGAAGTGAGTGGAGAATCTTCTCTAACTACCAGGACCCATCTTGCCTCTTTGGGGGATGTCTTTGAATAAATAAGATCCTGAACGACAACAATATCCGATTCGTTTTCCAGTATCCAGTCCTTTCCGGTAAGGCCTATATCAAGAGTCCCATCTTCAACGTACCTTGACATTTCCTGCGCCCTTACAAGCGTACAAGAAATGTCTTCATCATCTATATCAGGAAAGTAACTTCTACTGTTGTAAGAAATACGCCAGCCAGCCCTCTTAAACAGTTCAACTGTACTTGACTCCAAACTCCCCTTAGGTATTCCTAATTTTAGCTTCATTTATAAACATCCTCAGGAGAGAATATCGGCTCTCCCACGATCTCGGCCTTTCCCTCGGAAAGTCTTCTATAGAAACATGACCTGTAACCAGTATGACATGCAGCCCCACCTATCTGTTGTACTCTCAAGAGAACGGTATCGGCATCACAATCAAGCAAGATATCTCTAACGAACTGAATATGGCCTGATGTCTCCCCCTTCATCCATAAGGCGTTTCTCGACCTGCTGAAATAATGGGCCTTACCCGTCTCCAGCGTCTTCAACCAGGCATCAAGATTCATATAGGCCAGCATCAGGACCTCTTGTGTCTCTTCATCCTGAACGATGACCGGTATCAGTCCCCTACCCTTCGCAAAATCAAGCTCAACCATACCGCCCCCTTGGAATCCTTGCCACCCGACTTACCAATATTGTTGCAGATCAATTTCTATATCGTTTTAGGCGATGTAACGGTCACTATTATCACCCAGTATTATATTAATAGTATAACTTTATATTATTATATACGTTACATACATTTGTCAACCTCTTCTTTGTCCCTAAATCCACCACCTAAGTTCAGTAAATTCGGGAAGGAAGGGCGTTTGCTGATAATTTACATTCACCTCAATGCACGACAATAATCATCATTTATGCTGTAAATTCAATCATCATAAAATGTTGGTGGTGAATTACGGTGTCATTAAATGTTGCAGGCAAAGCACTGGCAAAATATACCCAGAATAACAATACAGTTTCCAAATGAAAAAATTCTCCACAAAATGCTGCAAGGGGCATCAGGCCGGATATAAAATATCCTCTGTTGGGATGTTGAGGATGCAGCAGAGAATTATAAGGCTTGTAAGGGGTGGCTTACGTTTTTACCGTCAGCTTTCTGATCGCTTCTCCCAGACCATCCAGCGTCAGCGGAAACATAGGAAAAACATTACCGATCATCATCACCGTGGGATGATTCCAGGATAACTCCTCCTCCGGATTCAGCCAGACACAGTGGGTGAAGTGATCTGCAATCTGTTTAAGCCACATGATTCCCGGTTTTTCGTTTTGCTCGTAGTAGTAAATTGCTCCGTATCGGTGAGTCAGCTCATAGGGGGCCATTCGAGCGTCACCTACCAACACCACCTTGTATTCGTTATCCAGATTGTGCAGCAGAGCTTCGGTACTGGTTGGCTCATTTCTCTCAATGTCTTTATACGCGTTATCATAAATGCAATTGTGAAAGTAGTAGTATTTGAAATCCTTGAAATGGGAAACGGAATGAGCTGCCGTGAAGAGTCGGCTGCATGTTCTCGCGTAGGGAATCATTGACCCACCTACGTCCATGAGGAGGAGCAGTTTGGTGGCGTTGAGCCTGCTTTTTCTCCAGCGCAGCTCGATATCACCAGCATTTTTAGCAGTGGCATCAATGGTCTTTTCAAGGTCCAGTTCATCCTCGGGCCCGATCCGTCCCAGCAGCCTCAGACCCCTCAAAGCTACCTTAATCTGGCGAACATCGAGTACCATATCGCTGCGATAGTTTTTGAACTTGCGTTGTTGAGCAACCTGCATAGCACTTCTCCGCCGAGATTCGCCTCCAATCCTGATTCCCGCCGGGTGCCGTCCTGAATGACCAAAAGGACTAACGCCTCCTCTTCCAATCCAGTACCCTCCTCCATCGTGCTGCTCAGTCTGTTCCTGCATTCGCTTTTCGAACTCTCTGATGAGCTCCTTGATGTCCATCTGATCAAGCATTGCCATTTCTTCTACCGAGAGAACCGAGCCGAAATTCGCCGGATCGCTGAGCCAGTCAAGAATCTCGTTCCTGATCTCATCCAGTGTCTCAATGCCCTTGAAATATTCCTGGAAGGCAATATCATACTGATCGAACAGCGTTTCGCTTTTGACAAGGATCGCCCGAGCCAGACAGTAGAATTCGTCAAGATTGGCGATGTAACCCTTGGAAAGTGCCTCCATCAATGTCATCCATTCGGTAAGGGTGACCGGAACCCGTTTTTTTCTGAGGGTATGGAAGAAGTCGGTGAACATGTACTAATATCTCCAGCGTATGTTTTGTCCTGATGCAGAGCGCCCCATATAACCGGAGTTGAAGTACTCGTGATCGACCTCTTTCTTCAGCAAGGTGCCGATAAAGGGAATATCCATGGATATCTGATCGGGAGATATGCCACCTAACATCAGGGCTTGAAGCCAGTCAAGTAACTCGCTTGTCGATGGCTTCTTTCGGAAGTCTTCCGCACCTCTAAGGGCATAGAAAGCCTTGAGTGCTTCCCTGAGCAGGTTTTTCTCTATGTCGGGGAAGTGCACCCTGACTATCTCCTCCATCATCTCTTTCCCGGGAAATTCGATGTAGTGGAATATGCAGCGTCTGAGGAAGGCATCAGGGAGTTCTTTTTCAGCATTGCTGGTGATGATTACAATTGGCCGGTGTCTGGTGGTGATAGTCTCGCCGATCTCCGGAATATAAAACGACATCACATCCAGCTCGTTGAGCAGGTCGTTGGGGAACTCCAGATCGGCCTTATCAATCTCGTCGATAAGCAGTACCACCTGTTCCGGGTCAACAAATGCTTCTCCCATCTTTCCCATTTTGATGTAATGACTGATGTCGGAGACGTCCCTATCCCCAAATCGGCTGTCGTTAAGCCGCTGCACAGTATCATATACGTAGAGACCATCCTGGGCCTTCGTTGTCGACTTGATAAACCAGGTAATCAGCTTCTTTCCCAATCCCTTGGATATACTGGTGGCCAGCAAAGTTTTTCCCGTTCCCGGTTCCCCCCGGATCAGGAGTGGCCTCTTTAGCGCGATAGAAACATTAACGGCATTTCTTAAGGATTCCGAGGCAACATAATCAGCAGATCCCTTGAACTGGTCAAATTTTTTGTTGTCATTTAGCATTCATTCTTCCTCCTGAGATAATCTAAGGCGATAGTGTACCTCTGTTAAATAAGTAGCGTGCATGGCAAGAAGGACGTCCCGGATTTCTTCCTTTTTTACTTATGCGCTTTCTTTTCCCGCAGTTTTTCCGCCAGTCTCATATCCTTTCTGGCTTTGGCTTCCTGATTGCGCCGTTTATCCCCATCAGACTCTAATATAAGCGGAGGGACCGGGCTAGGCCTTCCATCCGGCCCCAGGGCCACAAAGGTGAGATAGGCAGATGCCGTGTGCCTTGCCGCTCCGGTAAGGAGATTTTCCGCTTCCACCCGGACACCCACTTCCATGGAGGTCCTTCCTACCAGATTTAAGCTGGCTTTGAGGTTTAGAAGTTCTCCAATAAAAACCGGGTTGTGGAAATCCAACCGGTCAAGGGAGGCCGTAACCACATTTTTACAGGCGTGCCGTGCTGCCACAATGCCGGCGGTAATGTCTATGTGCTTCATTACCACCCCTCCATGGACATTTCCCGACGTATTGGCATCCAGCTGTGTCATTTGATGCACCATAGTAAGGGTGCTTTCCTTTACTTTTTTCCCTTCCATTTTCTCTCCTCCAATGAACTTTATACCGGGCCCCGAAATACAGACCGGCGCAACTAAAAATGAAGTTTATAATTGCTAACGACTCTGTAAAAAAAGTCTTTTTACGTGGTTATATTATCCTGAGCAAATCGGATTTCTTCAAGAGGTTCCCATCGTCTGAGTTTCCTCTAAAATAGTCCCCAGACGTTCCAGAAAACGGTCCCTATCCAGGTCATCATCAAATATCTTTCGTCGCACGACTCCTCGGACGATCACATGATGCAGAACTCCAGGCGCACCTATGCGTGATTTTCTCAGCATTCCATCTTTTAACAAATCTCGAATTTCGTGTAAAGTTTATAAGTTCAGAACGTCCCGTCAATCCCCCGACAAAGGTGGAAGCGACCAGCCACAACCTTCCAGAGGGCATGACGTTTCAGGAAAAAACAAGGATCGCCGACATGGGGGTGGAAAAATCGGTGGAATTACAGGAAGCGTTCTGCCGGTAACTTCGGATGGAATTCCGCCTGCCCGGAAGCGCTTCGAAACCTTACGGAGAAACTCGTAATACCAATTCCAAATCAAAGATGATCTCAAGGCGGCGAGCAGGAGGCTGCGAAGACGGAGACGTTCAATATCGGTTTGGCACAGTTTTTAAAACGGCATCGTTAAAGACAGAATTCAGGATTCAGGGGCCGGTACACAAAAGGAATGTGCACTCTTATATATTCTACCCCCTTCCTCCTGACTTTTGTCTTTTTACGATGTATCAGGAACAACCGCATCCCGTAGGGGTATCACATTCTGAATCGCAGCCACAGCCACAACCCACCGCCTGGGTGGTGGTGTCGCTGATGCCTACCACCTCAACCTCGAAGGTCAGAGACTTTCCGGCCAGGGGATGGTTGAAGTCTAAGGTGATGTTTGTATCGGTTACTTTGGCAATTGTTGCCGGGATCTGCTGCCCGTTTGGACCGCTCAGAACCACGGTCCGGCCCACATGGGGGTTAATGCTGGGTGGCACTACTTTTCTGTCATAATCCTGGGTTCGACTTTCATCACGCTCTCCGTAAGCCTCTGCTGCTGTGAGAGTGAATGTTTTTTTCTCGTTTAAGCTCATGCCTTGCAGTGCGTTTTCAAACCCGGGAATCATCTGTCCGGCACCCATATGTACCTCCAGGGGCTGGCGTCCCTTGCTGGAGTCAAAAACATCGCCGTTTTGAAGTGTTCCCGTGTAATCGACACTGACGAACTTGCCGTCAATAACTTTTTCCATGATATCTCCTTCTAATTGGTGGCCGCCGGATGTTTTCCAGCGGGTTTATTCAGCCGTCGGTATAAAGCTTTCAGCCAAAAGGTGTTAAATACCCACAGCCGAATCGTTTTCCGTAAGCTGTAAGTATCGCGTAAAATCTTTAATTTGCAGATAAATCCGAATGGGATTTAAATGAAATAAGAACTATCTTTTTTGACAAGAATTCCCTTTTTGATTGTAATAGTATATAGATAAAGGTCTCTTATGTCAATATGATTTTGGCAGCAAAGCAGGGGAGAGTATCGCCGACGATTGCAGAAAGTATGTATCGAGACGGCTGACGACCGTTTTTTTGATAAATCCGGGCCGCATCTGTGCCCGTAAAGGAAGATTTGGAGAAAAGCGTGACTATCTCACGCAAGCCGCCACTTTGTCATGCGGTCAAACTCCCTCTCCCAGGCCGGGGAACAACGGGTTTGTAAAAAGAGCACAAACAGGCGATCCATCGTCTCGACGGCCCTTTCAACAAGGTATATGCGCTCGAGAATTCGGCCGCTTCGATCATCTTCTTCGTCCCCTTGTGTTTCGGGGAGTTTCAGGGACTGAAATTGGAGACGGTCGGCCTTGAAGGTGAACTCCCACTTTGAAGAATCCCGGTCCATGGATATGCGAGCATCCTTGATCAGCTTCCCCCGCCGGAGGGCTTCTTTACCTTCCCGGAGGTCTGAGTGGAGACCCTGGCAGACAACGGTCTCCGAATAATCCCCCTCGCCGGAGGCAAGAGCGAGGCGCCGCACGAAGAATAATTCTATATCGCCGACTCCCGGGATCATTATAGAGCCGTTTCGCTCGGCGCTCTTGAACCAGAGCCACGTCATAAATTCCCTGCCGACGGACAGCTCGCTGATGCCCCCCTGCGTTTCCGTAGCGGCTATAGCTTCTCGCGTTTCCTTATCGAGCCCCGGTGTGTCCCAAGGGCCTAAAGGGGCAAGAATTATCTGAAATGTCTGCTTGAATAAGTCGACGAATTCCTGAACCGCATTTTCCGACAAGGAGGAAAACCACAGCGCTCCCGTCGAAACAGACCAGCAGACGTCAAAGATTGCGGGAACAGGCTGTATCTTTTGCAGCAGATCCGCGCGCACCGCCTCAGCGATGGCTGCGCGCTGCTCCCGGTAGATCTTCTTGAGCCCTTTTTCGTTAAGATATGCCTTTTCCGCTTCCATGACCCTTACCTTCAGCAGAGAGGGCGGGATCACTTTGCGGTCAATCCGGAGAGAAAACAACAAATACGGCCCAAGGGAGTACTGGGCACCGGAAAAAGAACTGTCAAGGATGTTCTCCGCGCTCGTCCATCCCATCACTTTTTCTTGAGCGGACAGAAAACGATCCTGAAAGGCGTTCCGTTTAAGGCATTCTTCAATCTTTCCGGGCGAAAGGTCTGGTGGAGAACCTGCCACACACATGCGGGAAAACGTCAGCGTTCCTTTAATCAAACCCATAAAAACCTCCTCTTTGTAATGGGCGACACTTTACCCCGGGAAAGGACGCCATGTCAAGACGATATCCTTTTATACTTTTCCTTTTACAATAGATTGAAATTATTTAGTTATTTTTTTATCACCGTCCCCGTTTTCACTCACCGTTTTCACGCGTTTTCACATCCCCTTTTCACTGTTCGCCCAGGCAAGAGCGCAAAAGATCGGGTCACGACCTTTCCGACTTCAGTAATTCCGTTACTTCAGAATCAGCTTGCAAAAGTGCTGGTGATACATAAACGGGATCTGTCGTGAACATGGGGAGGATTTCATCAAATCTGTTTTCTCAGCTTTTGTGCAGCTATATGTATGACATCCCAGACAGTACTGAAAGGCGGTGTGTAGGCAAGATCGAGATTAGCGATGTCATCGAGGTTCATGTCCCCCCATAGAGCACAGGATAAAACGTTTATTCGACTGACGGCCCCCATCTCACCTATGGCCTGTGCACCTAAAAGCTTTCCTGTGGCGCGGTCGGCCACAAGTTTGATGCCCACTTTTTTCGCGCCGGGCATGACGGCTCCAATGGCACTTCCCCATATAATCGTACTTACCGGATTATACCCACATGATTCTGCTTCGCTTTCATTAATACCCGTTGCGGCAACCTCCAGGTCAAAGAGTTTAAAAGTCTGAGCGCCGACGATGCCGGGGAATGATACTATGCCTCCTGCTATATTACCTCCCAGGATACGGCCCTGTTTATTGGCAATATCACCCAGGGGCATATTTACCCAATCTTTACGTATACGATGGAACACCTCACAGCAATCACCTACCGCATAGACATTCTCGATATTTGTCACCTGGAAAGCATTCACTTCAATGGCGCCGCTTTTGCCAATGGTGATTCCCATATCGGCTGCAAATTTTACATTGGGGCGGACTCCCAGGGCAAAGAGGATCATATCAGCCGGTACATCTCCCTGGTTTGTTATCAGGCGGAGGGAAGAACCTTTTCCCCCTTCAATCGCCGTTACCTGCCTGTTTACCAGAAATGAGACGCTATTTCTATCAAGCTCTTTTAGCATTAATTCAGCAAATTCTTTATCCCAGCGGCTGGCCGGTAGTATCCCGCGGTGGACAATGGCCGTTTCCATGCCAAGATTCCTTAATCCCTCCGCCATTTCCATGGCGATGAAGCCCGCCCCCACAATGATGGCCTTCCGACATTTTTTGTCCTTCAGATAAGACTTCATACGAAGGGCATCGGGAAGACTCTTCAAGGTAAAAACACCTTCTCTTTTTATGCCTTGTATACCCGGCAGGGATGCTGACGCGCCTGTTCCTATGACGAGAAAATCATACGGTATGGTTGTACCATCGGAGAGAGTGACTGTCTTTTGTGCCGGATCGGCTTTCTCGGCACGGGTATTTATCCTGACATCAATGCCCGATTTTCGGAAAGCCTCCGGTGTACGGGCAACGAGGTGGGTTTCATCTTTTATTACATCACCGATGTAATAAGGTAATGGTCAGGCGGCTGTAGAGACATAAGGACTCTGCTCTATTATAGTTACCGCCAGTTTCTCATTTCTCCTTTTTGCCTCGGCAGCAACGGAAGCCCCTCCGGCACCGCCACCGATGATTACCAGATTTTTCATATATATCCTTTTACTGTACGTTATTTATTGTTATTATTAGATTTAAATACGATCATATAGTGGAATAAAGTATTATCCGCTGTCAAGAAAAAACGGGCAAAACCATCTGCCGGCAAACCATACCAACGTAAACACCCCTTAATGTTCTCTTGATACTTGTGAGATTCTTTATAATAGAAATAGCATACAATTTCATGAATAAAGGAGGCAGGCCATGGAAAATGATACACTGCAAAAGCTTCGTTATTTCCTCAAGGATGAAATCCGGAAAAGCTTTGATTTCTCGCAGACCGATCAAAACCGGGGGATCAATCCGCCTCCGATCCAGAAGCCGTTTCCCGAAGATGCCGCAAGAGTGCCTTTAACTAAAGCCGGGTTATGGACAGGAATACAAGACATCAGTGTAGCCGATGCAATCAGGAATAGAAAGAGTCGCCGGAAATATTTACAGCATCCTCTGACCCTGGATGACCTTTCCTTTCTCCTCTGGGCGACTCAGGGCATCCGGCAGATACTTGACAGGGGGCATGCTTACAGGACTGTGCCTTCCGCCGGTTGTCGCCATGCCCTGGAGACTTATCTTTGCGTTTTAAATATCGAAGGTCTTGATCCCGGACTTTACCGTTATCTACCGCTGGAACATCAACTACTTTTAGAATTTACTGATGATAAGTTAAGTGAAAAACTTGTTGATGCAGTGTATGGACAACCTTATCCCGGGAAGGCCCCGGTAACCTTTATATGGACGGCTATTCCATATAGAATGGAATGGAGATATGGCCTTGCCGCACATAAGGTGATTGCCATAGATGCGGGTCATGTCTGTCAGAATCTTTACCTTGCCTGTGAGGCTATTCACGCGGGAACATGTGCTATCGCCGCTTACGACCAGGCGGGCATGGATAAGCTCCTGAAAATTGATGGAATTGATGAATTCACCATTTACATGGCCCCTGTTGGAAAAGTAAAGGGCGATAGAACAATATAGGAGAGGCTAGGTCTGCGCGCAGTGAATTCGGGGTCAACGCGCTAAACAAGTAATTCCGGTTTTAAATCAAAGATGGAATCAAGGAGGCAAGGAGGAGGCGACGCAGGCGTACATGAAACGTACGCCGAGGAACCGACGACGATGCCAACGAAGATATAGCGCTTTGATTTAGAATATAATACGTTTGTCGCAGCGTCGCCCCCATCTCTCTTTAGCCTGTGGCATCAGCTTACCGGACTGCGTTGCCGGCGTTCACCCGGCCGTGGCCGTAAAACGGATCATTGCCCGGCTTGCCCAGGTCATCGGCAGTCTGTTGCAGGATTGTGCGGACCTGGTCGGGTTGCATATCGCCACCATTCCGGCCGATGATCAGGGCGGCGGTCCCCGCTACATGCGGAGCGGCCATACTGGTACCGATGCTAAACTCCCAGCCGGCTTGGTCCGGGGCTGTTGGATCGAAGCCGGCACTGAGAACGAAATCTAACATAAAGCAGGGAATCCCCGGCGGGCAGATGTCCCCGGAGTAGTAGAGATCGAAATCGAGGTTTCCACCCGGTGCGGCAAGATCAACTGCGGACTGACCGAAGTCCGAGTAGAAGGCCGGAGAGTCCAGATCGGCGTCCGGATTTAATCCCAGGCCGATCGGTCCCGTCGCCGAAACCGAGATCACATGCGGCAGATCAGCGGGAAGGAAAATAACGTCCTTATCATGATTGCGATCCACTGCCCCATTGCCCACGGCGGCAACGATTGTTGCTCCCCGTTTATGCGCGTAACTGGCTGCCCTGTTCAGAGCGGTCACCAATTCCTGCACCATTTTGGCGGGAAACCCGGGTTCACCATGCCGGGAGATACCTTCACCCAGGCTCAGGTTGATTACATCCGCCTTGATGTCGGCGGCGTAGACGATTCCCTGCAGCACCCAACTGAATTCGCCGTCTCCAAGATTATCCGAAATTACTTTTACGGCAACGATTTCCGCATCCGGAGCAACGCCGACTATACCGATGTTGTTATCTGCCCCGGCAATGATTCCAGCCACATGTGAGGCGTGACTGAACGGATAATCAATCATATTAGGATAAATGAAGTCAACGGTCGGCTCGGACGGCACAAAGGACTTGCTCAAAGCAAGGTTAAGATTCGGCGCCAGGTCAGGGTGAGTCGTGACGATGCCGGTGTCGAGCACAGCTACCCGGACTCCCACCCCGGTTTGACCGCTTTCCCATGCGCCCGGGGCATCTATGGCAAGCAGGTTCCACTGCAAAAATGAGAGCTCATCAAGATCGGCCGCCACGGTCTCCATCAGATTCATGGTCATCCCGGTATTCAGAGGTTCCGTCACGACCGGATCGGACTGTCCGAACCGGATGTTCGGTATAACGGACCGAACGCCGGCGATTGCGGAGAGCTTTGCAGTAAAGTCGGGGTCATCCGACTCGGCAACCGCCACACCAATTTGAGAAATGGTGGCTGTAACTGTGCCCCCGGCCTCCGTAATTTTTGCGGCGAGCCCCGGAGGAAGCGAGTCCTCTTGATTGGCGATCACAATGTGGGAATCCGCAAACACTTCACCGCAAGTAAAGAAGATCAATGAGAGACATACAACCAGT
>Ga0265296_1000296_pt1 | contig 85094 bp, 75 predicted proteins | sample MunlanPumphouse1_FD_189073 | JGI IMG/M metagenome (GOLD analysis project Ga0265296, IMG submission 189073) | Groundwater microbial communities from a municipal landfill in Southern Ontario, Canada - Pumphouse #1 | ecosystem: Environmental > Aquatic > Deep subsurface > Groundwater | place...
AACGAGTGCAAGATGAACTTAATGACAGACCTAGAAAAACTCTTAAATTCTTAAAACCGGATGAAGTATTTTCCCAATTATTAATTAACAAGTTTTTGCGTTAGAGGGTTGAATCCAGCACAACTGTTCCACTACTATACTTCTTAAGAGCACTTTTTACAAGCCCCGTTAGAAAAGCTACAAACCATAGTCTGTCTTATCTCCTGGATTATTAAAATTTCACATTGCTACTTTTCTAACGGGGCAAGCAGCCGGTGGGAATGTTAGTTTGGCGTTCGGGAATGTTGATAGAATAAATTATTCAATAAACCCCCACATTTACAATTACAATTCGCATCTATTTTGAAAAATACTATTAAGTTAGTGATTTCCGTATACTATCTAATGCCATTACTTAATGGTAAGTGTGGGGATAAATTTAAACCGCGGCACTTCTTTGCCGTCAACTAATACGTTTTCGTGAAACATTTTGAGCGGCCGTACCCAAAAATACTCCTCACCCACGCGTTTACCTGTAACGTGTTTATAAATCACAAACTCTTCCATAGTTTCGCTATGGAGCGCTTTACCAATCACTTCTACTATATCACCCTTAAAATGCTGATACTTGCCAACTTTTATTTCCATATATTTACTCTATACCCATTGATGTAGCGCGATGCTGACCGGTTGAAAGGCCACCAGTGGTGTTTTCTAATTGAAAAGTAATTATATATGATTCGCCAGAACTAGCACATTGATTTGGTTGCTCCGTAGTAGCGCTACAATAAACATAATTAGAACCACCTGGCACAGGATTAACTGGAACCTGACTCATATAAATAGTAGTGAAAGCAACCGTACTAGCGGCAAAACCAGTATTACCTATGGCTGAAAAATTGCCCTTGCCTAAAATTACTGGAGTACCTGAAATAGGATAACCATTTAAATCAGCGTAACTCATCTCCAAAGCGGTCATTATTTGTTTAATATCCGCTATACGTTTAGCATCTCTAGATTTTGACCTAGCTGATCCGAATAATTCAACAAAATCCACCGCTTCCGTTGGTTCTTTAATTTCCACTTTTTTATTAAAGTCAGTTGAATCTACGGTGATATTAAATTTCATAGTTTTTTCTGCCTTACTAAATGAATTATTTAACAATTCTACTCTTTTTTGTTTATTGGCAAAATTGTCTCCCTCAATCTCATCTCCTATACCACCCATTGCGTTTGTTAATCCAAAAAAAGATGGCATTTGTAAATTTAATACTGACCGATATATTAATTTATCGCTTTTTCCTATCCACATTTCACTAGTGATGTCGGTATTATCAATATAACCAGCCATTATTGAATAAAATAATTCCTTATCCTCTTGGTTTAACTCTTCAATTTCTGCCGTAACTAAATCCAACACTTTATTTAAATATCCTTTTAGCCCTTGCTTGTCAAAAGCCATTTGGTAATGCAATGTTTTTTTGCCACTTACTTCCTCAGTGCCTAAATTTTTATCAACTTTAACATAATTGTACCCCTTGGCCGCCTCTTGCAACATTTTTATTTGTTCATCATTAATATCAAAACTTGATATATCTGATCCCTCTTCCTCAACCATTTTTTTTAGACTTTCTTGATTAAACTTTATCCACTCTGAAGTAAATCCTTCCTCACCCAGTATCTGCGATAATGGACTATCTGCAATTTTTATAAAATAATCTTCACCAATTTTTTTTGCTTCAATATCAACAGATATATTGGTACCAAATATTTTAGTGCTAACCGTGATTGTTCCATCATAATCATAGGCATCTGCTTTAGCGACATAGTCACCATCACCCTTCATAGAAATGGAAAAATTTTTAACACCAAACAAATCTAAAAAATTACCATTTTCAGAATTTTCAGATTCTGGTATTTTTTCGCTTATTGTTGCTTCAAACTTTACATGTCCAGAAGCTACTTTGCTCATATTGCTAATAGCCTGCTGTAAAATTCGCTGGGGGTTATTAAAATAATAAGCATAAGCAAAATAACTGCCAGCGCCTAAAATAACAACCGCTCCACCAATTATTGCGGGAAGCTTAAATTTCTGCCAAAACGTCTTAGATTGACCAGTGCTAGCTAATTCCTGATAAATATCCAGCGGAGCTGACACAATTTCTGGGCCAGTACTTAATTCAGCAAAGCCGTTAGTAATATTTAAATCATCCCAGCCGGTTTTTTTAAGTTCATCAGTTATTGCTGTATCGCTTAAACCAGCGGTACGAGCTTGTTTTATATAATCTGAAAGTTGTGACATAGATATTTTTGTTTAGAATTAGACACTTTTATTATAGATATAAAATCAATAAATCGCCACTACCGTGAGAGTGGCTAATTTAAATTTGTGGCGCCGGGGAGAGTACTCCGTATAATTCGCTACTGCTCATTACGGAGCAAGGCACGTATTTTTATTATCTGCTTGCCTCGTGGCGATCCGCCAACTGGCGGAGAGCTTTACGAGGTGGTGCCGGGGAGAGGACTTCCGCCTGTGGCGGACAGGCGAACCAAAACCGCTTGCAGAAATCCCGATTTTAATCGGGACGCGTATACTTCATCTGCCTATATTTGCCCCCGAGAGGATTTGAACCTCTAATCCTTTACAGGAATCCCGATTTCTATCGGGACGCGGCTGCCTGCCATACGCCTTACTGGTGCCGGAGGAGAGACTCGAACTCTCACAGGGTTGACCCTACTAGGTCCTAAACCTAGCGTGTATACCAGTTTCACCACTCCGGCGCATAATCTTCCTAACTAAATTATACCATATTGTCAAGAGTAAAAATTGTATTTATACTATATTTATATTATTAAAAACATAAAACAATAATGGGGAGGGAAAAACAAAAACACCATAATCTTAGCTGGTTGGTAGTTATACTAATAGGTATATTTTTTGTTTGGCCTATTACCACTTACGCCTCACCTGACTACCTAGTTATAAGCCAGATACAAATAGCGGGCACAAACGACGCGAATGATGAATTTATTGAACTCTATAATCCTACGGCCGCTTCTATTAATCTTAAATCTTTGCCCCTTAAGACTCGCATTCGTAACTCAAGTGGCACTGACCAAAATCGCGCTCTAACATTTATTAATGAAGTCATCCCAGCATATGGTTTCTTCCTAATTGGTCCGTCGTCCGGATACAGTGGTTCAGTTTCTCTTGATGCCACTTATTCTTCTAGCTCTGGAAATAAGTTAGTAAATAACGGCGGAGTTTATATCAGCAATAATACAACGGCAGAAGTTGATGTAATTGACATGGTGGGATGGGGAACACAACCGTCTGGCGGCTATGAAACTAGTCCTTACCCCGAAAATCCTCCGTCCAATCAATCGCTTGAGCGTAGGCGACTTACTGTAGATTCCCGTCAAGATACCAACGACAACAGTCAAGATTTTACTCTCCAAACTTCAACTCCACACAATAGCTCAAGCGCGCCAGAAATTTCTACCGACAATCCACCACCGAGTCCTGCACCGGTGTACACTATGCCTCTTCCTGTTACACCCCCACCTCCTAGCGAACCGCAGGTGGGAGAAGTTGTTATTAATGAATTTGTAGCTGACCCAGTTGACGGCGGACAAGAATGGGTTGAATTATACAATCGCGCTGATCGGCAAATTGATTTAACCAATTTCACAATAACCGAAGGGAGTGGAGCTGTTACTTCCTTAACTGGGCTCTTGGGAACTTACGAAGCTGGTAGATATCATGTTGCTTATTCACCTAAAGGTAATTTAAATAATTCAGGCGACATCATCATTCTTAAATATCAAGATAAAATTATTGATCAAGTAAGTTACGGGTCTTGGGATGATGGCAATAAAACCGATAATGCACCCCAAGTTTCTGATCCCCTTAGCTGCGGGCGTATACCTAATGGTACAGATACTAATAATGATGCTATGGATTTTGTTAAAACAACATCTACGCCGGGAACTGCCAATAATTTACCAACAGTTACAGAAACAGAAGAAACAAATACAACTGCCGCCAATAAAATAACTGGCAGCTTATCATTTAATGAGCTGTACCCTAATCCACCACTAGGAGATTTGGAACAAGAATTTATTGAACTGATTAATCTATCAAGCGAAGCTATAGATTTGGCTGGTTGGAAAATATTTGATGACATCAATCAATATATTATCAATCCAGAAAATTTTGCCTCCACCATTATTAAACCTAATGATTTATTTATTCTGCCGCGCCAAATTACCAAAATTGCGCTAAACAACTCTACTAAAGAAAAAATATCGCTAACCTCTCCCAACGGTAAAACAACTTTTAATATCAATTACAGCGCTCCCGCACCCGAGGGTGTGGCTTGGACAAAAAATGAAAATGATGAATGGGTGTGGTCTACCACAGTTACTCGTGGACAAACTAACATCATAACTTTGATTAATGAACCGCCAATTATCTATTGGGAATTGCCCGATATATTAACCGTTGGCGAACCGTTGATATTTGACGCTTCTGACACAGTGGACCCGAATGGTGATGATATTTCTTTTTTGTGGAATTTTGGTGACAGCACCACTGCTCAGTATGCCACGCCAACTCATGTCTATGCCAAATCTGGAAAATATAATTTACAATTAACAGCCGCTGACCCTATGGGTAGTACCAGCCAAAAAAAGAAAACTATAACTATTGGCAATGAAGCTAATGATGATGAAACAGACAAACAATCATCTACTAGCGCAAAATCTATCTCTGCCGCCACAACGTACAAATTTGTAACACCCGAGCAAATTAAAAATTTAGCTTCGCGCACCAAAGTACAAACTCAAGGTGTGGTAGCGATAGAACCAAATATCTTTGGTAAAAGTTTATTTTTAGCCGGATCAGGCATCCAACTATTTTTAAGCACAGCGGATTCTTGGCCTAATCTGTTACCAGGCGATCAAATTATGGTTACTGGCACTGTGTCGCAAACAAAAAGTTATGGCGCGCGAATGTTAGTTAAAGCTGGCTCAGATGTAACAGTAATTAATTCAGTTGAACCGCCAGAACCAATTAATATGGAATTAGAAGAATTAGCACCCCAGCATCAGGGCTGGTTTATTACTACTTCTGGCGCCGTTACTCGATATGATAAAACTTCGCTCACCCTATTAGTTGGAGATAAAACTCTAAAAGTAAATTATAAAACTGAAGATACCTGGCCTGAATTAACCACTAATAATCAAGTAACCGTAACCGGATTTTTAGTATTAACTAATGGCGAATTAAGATTATGGCCGCGCAGTGCTGATGATATTGTAATAGCGAATGAACAACCACTAGGAAAGGTTGAAGGCATTAGTAATACTATTATTGATACTGAACCAACTAATTGGTTAGGATACATGTTTATTGGTTTAGCTTTAATGATAATAGTAATTGGTTGGTGGTGGGAGAAAAAACACTGGCCTAAACCAGTTGAGTTGTGGCAAAAAATCTGGCGTAAATAATTAACACACAAAATTTGTTATTTAATAAACTGCCCACTGCAGTACTTTTTTATTTGACTATTTAAAATATTTAATGTAAGGTGGAACAAATAAATAACTTAAAATAACAACGAAATATTAACAATTTAAAAGGAGATCGCAAAGTGGAAAACCTAAAACTGTTGGTTGTTTGTGATAATAGAAATAATATTTTTGTACGCCAATTGACAGATCAAAATATTGATTTTGCATTAGTTGCCAGTATTCATTATCAAGACATCCAGCCGGTTTTAGTCCGTTGGGTAAATGAATTTCCGGATATTGTCTTATTAGTGAATAAAAACCTGAATGATGGAATTAAAATTAAAAAAGAATTATTTCCAAATAGTAAAGTGCTGTGTTGTAAGGGTGGCGGCAGAAAGGACTTTCAGCCTTATGTAACTCATATTGCAGTTAATAAAGATCATACTTTTTACAATTACGCCGACTGGAGTGAATTCATTGACTTAATCATTAAACCTTTGTCTGCCCAGAATAAAGTAATTAAATATATAGCGGAAAATCAATACTGTTTTACAGCGACTGATTCTAGCTTTTTATCTGGTAGTAAAAGCATAGAGTTGAAAAATAATTTTGAGGCAATGTTACGCTGCTCCATAGCTTATTTGAATTGGTTGCGCAAATGGCTAATTGATGTTGGCTCTATTGAATTTGCTTATCGCCCGGATTATAAAAAAGATAAGATCAAAAAAAAGTTAAAAACTCTTACCATCTCTTTGCCGTCTAACAGACTGACTCATCTAGGTAAAGCAATCTTTAATGAAGATGATCAAGTTATCTTTAAACTAGCCAATGGCGGAATGCTTGAGGCTACTATAAAGACAGTAACCGATGATGATATAATAGTTAACTTTTCTGATAGGCAACCAATTAACATAGTAAATTCAATTACCGGTTTCAATGTTTATACTGATTACGCTATGGAATCTTGGTATCAATCTTTATGTCAAGAAATTCTATATAATACAGGTTACCAAACATACTACACCCCCTTTAATATCCTAAGAGGTCAAGAATTTGATGTTAGAGGAGATAATTATGACTTGATTTCGCTCAATAGTACTGAACGAAAAATTTTACATGATACTTCTCAAGTTGAAGCTCTAGCTAAAATACTCGGACCTAAACATGTGACTGTAATAGAAGGGCCGCCGGGAACTGGTAAAACCTTCTTAACGGCACTGGCTATTAAATGTCTTATCTCTCAAGGTAAACGTGTTTTAATAACCAGCCACAGTAATCGAGGGTTGGATAGTATTATGGAACAATTAGCTAACCTGACATCAACAGAAGAACAGGATTTGTTATTCAGATTAGGCAATGTATCAGCCAATATTTTGCCTGATAACTTAATCTTTCATCGTTCTGTTAGATATCAAATTGAGCCGGATAAAGACGGTAGCAATAATAATGATAGCAATAGTAATGAAGTAGAATCAGAGAAACAGCCTTTAACTAATGAGCAATTGGCCAAAGTTGAATATTTAGCCATTCAAAAGTTGCTAGATAAAAATAAAGGCGTAGCTTTATTTGTTACAGTTAATTCATTCTCTCTTGATGAGACTATAAAATTATTGCCTAAAAAAATAACGCTTGAGGTTCTTTTTATTGATGAGGCCACTAAAGGATATTTGTACGAATTGTTGCCGGCTTTGCTCAAAGTAACAGAGAAAATTGTATTTATTGGCGACTATCGTCAATTAGGCAACATCAATATGCCAGAAAGTGCTAGCCAAGCGGTACAGAAAGCAAAAAATGTATATTGGGAAAATACGGCTTTTTTTGCTGAGGGCTTCTTCTATTCCTTATCAGTAAGAAAATTATTGCCCAGTCACTTGCTAAAAATCAATCGTCGTTCTCTGCCGCTGATTACCCAACTGGTGAGTGAAGTATTCTATAATGGTGAAATAATATCAGGTAGGTTTACTCCGTTTACTAAGGGTGAAATTACTTTCTTAGATACTAAATCATTACCGGATAATAGGGAGGAAAAGAAAAAAACTTCCTATTGCAATCTAGTGGAAAAAAACTTGGCTGTTAAACAGTTTATTGGCCAGGTAAAAAAACTGCTGGCTGATGGAGGCAAGATAACTGATTGCGCTATTATCACTCCCTACCAAGCGCAAATCCGTTCCATTAAAAGCGCCTTGCGAAAAGAACTATTGTTCAATCAGACTATTGTTCAACATGGTAAAGTCAATACCAGAAACATTGATGCTATTCTGGATGCAACAGTTGATACAGTAGATGCTTTTCAAGGCTCGCAAAAGCACTGCATTATCTTAAGCTTGGTCAGGTCTAAAAAAACTGAAGACCTAGGTTTTGGCGACATTGGCTTTAATGAGGATATCAGAAGATTAAACGTCGCCATTTCTCGAGCGCAAGACAAACTGGCTATTATTGGTGACTCCAATACTTTCCTGAATTGTTATGCTGAAGATATTAAAATCGCTTTTCAAAAAATAATCTCTTTTATAAAACAAAAAGGAAAATATATTGAATTAACCAATTAATTGTTAACCCTAGACTATTTGCCTTAATAGCAAGTCTGGGGTTTTTTATTAAATAAAAAACCCCAGTAAAACTAAACTGGGGTCCGAGATCTTGTCTTTTTAAGATTCCTTCTTCTTAAAAAGGGTTAAGGGCGAAGTTTGCGATCCCCCAAACTTCGCCTAACGTTCAGCGAGTCTCTTAATTTCCGCATACCATCGACACGATTCCACATTCTTTTTTCCACAGCCACTTTGTAATGGGAAGGGGCTATGTGATAGAAGGAACGATGGTGGGGAAAGAAAACAAATATTCCCCAGCCGGTTGCCTGTTGCATAATAAAACGCAATCAGGGAGAGACTGCCAAACTTTTTCAGGATTTGAAAGAACATAACAATCTCCTTAATAGTTTAACAGTGTAGCTACAATTTACTAGAAAAACTTGTTGCTGTCAACTTAATCGTAATTAACTCTGGCAAAAAATCTGGCGTAAATAATCAAAATCATGCTATAATCTACATACTAAACAAACTAATAATTAACTTTTAAGCCTATGCTAAATTTGCGCAAATCAATTTTACTAGGAAGTATAGCAGCAGCTGTTGCGCTGTTGGTGGTCACTTTTATACCACCTATAGCCCTTTGGGCTGAATCAACAACTTCCAGCGAGGAAGAGGTGGTAATCTCCACCAATGACCTACCACTGGAACGCCAAGCTAAATTAAAAAGAGCTTGGATTGTTTATCGGGAAATAAATTCCAGCACCATCTATGCTTTAACCAAAACTAATACCAAACGGGCCATTCAAACTCTGGCTTTCTTTACAGCTTTTGATGCCAATTACCATATTAAATTAGTTAAACTAGGCCGCTTGGATAACTTTACTTTAGGCGATCCGATTACCACAGTGGAAGGACTAAATCCAGAAGATTTTACTAAAGCGCCTGGCCGTTTTCGTTTAGTTAAGGTAGCTAATAATGCCGCTGTTTATTTGGTAACACCCAATGGCAAGAAAAGGGTAATTATCGCTGCTGGAGTGTTTCACCGTTTTGGGTGGGAATTTAGAGATGTAGAAGTGATTTCACAAAGCGTACTAGATGCTCTACCTACCGATACCTCCGTAACCGATGATACTGTTTTTGACGAAGAAGTTGAGGTTAACACCACCCACCAACGTCAAGAAAGAGAAAAACTACAAACCAGATTAAAGCTAAAAAATAAAACACAAATCCGCCAACGGTTAGTTAAAGCTATTGACAATCCCAATGTTTATGTAATTGATGGCCAGGGACGCAAGCATTTAATAACTTCCGAAAAAGCAATGAATAAATACCGAATGAATATGCATGATATTACCGAAGTAACCCAAGAAGAACTAGATGCTTTTCCCGACTCTACAGCGGTTACCGAAACCAGCACGCCAGTTGATTTAGACGAGGAAGTAGAAGATTAATAAACTTCTCTAAAAAGCGCCCCAAATAGCATCTGGGGCGCTTTTGGTTTATTAACCACATAACATCAATTGCAAAAATTTACCTTTATTTGCTATACTCAATATACAATTATGGAGGAAAAAACCAATCAAATAAAGCTTAAGACTTCGCCTAAAGACTTTTTTCTGCACCTATTGGCTATTTTGGCGTTATACTTTAGCGCGATTAGTTTTTTAGTATTACTATTTCAGTATATTAATATATTAATTCCCGATATTTTAGATTCTGGCTCATATGATATACGAGCTTCGTATTTTGGTAAAATTCGTTGGTCAATGTCTTCCTTAATTGTTGTTTTCCCGGTTTATCTTATAACAACTTGGTTCTTAAACAAAGGCTACCGCGCTAATCCTGAAAAAAGAAATCTACGCATTAGGCGCTGGTTGATTTATTTTACTTTATTCGTAACAGCAGTGATTATTATTGGCGATTTAGTATCATTAATTTATAACTTCTTAGGCGGAGAATTAACCACTCGTTTCTTGCTCAAAATATTAGTGGTATTTTTTGTGGCCGCTTCCATTTTTACTTATTACTTTTGGGATTTAAAAATAAATAAGACCGAACAATGAAATATTTTTCTTACATTATTATCGCCATTGTTGCTATTTGTGTAATTGCCGGATTTTTTATTGTTGGCTCACCCAAAGAAGAACGACTAATGCGTTTAGATGACCAGCGAATCCAAGATTTACAATCTTTGCAATCAGAAATTATTTATTATTGGCAAAACAAAAATCAATTACCTACGCAATTAACTAACCTAATAGATAACATCTCTGGATTTTATCCACCGCAAGATCCGGAAACTGGATTGGCTTATACATACGAAGTAACCGGAAACGAATCATTTAAACTTTGTGCCACTTTTTCGCGAACTGGATCTGGGCAAAATCAATATTTAGCCAGACCTATAGTTTTGCCCCAAGGTAAGGAAATAACGTTAGAGCAAGATAATTGGCAACATCAAGCCGGTTATGTGTGTTTTGACAGAACCATTGATAAGGATTTATATAAATTAAAAGACCAACTATAAAATACAAAAAAGTTAAATAGAAAAACCCCATGTCTTTGGGGTTTTTCTTTATCTGACTGACTAATTATGGTAATCTAGAATAACTAATAATAAATCTTATGACTGATTTACAAATTGCCATTAAAGCCGCCCGAGAAGCTGGTGTTTTTTTACAAAAACACTATTCGGCTACAAATTTAAGAAATTATCACTTAAAACACAAAACACAAATAGTTACTGTCGGTGATACGGGCGCAGAAAAAATCATTTTACGCCTATTACAAAAACACTCCTCCTACCCTATTTTATCCGAAGAAGCTGGCTGGGTTGGTAAACAATCAGATTCAGCCTGGATTGTTGACCCCCTAGACGGTACTACTAATTTTACTATTGGCAGCCCAATTTTTGCCGTTTCCATTGCCTTGGTAAAAAACAACCAACCAATACTGGCTTGTGTTTACGCGCCTGTACTTAATATCTTGTATACTGCGCTAGCTGGAAAAGGTGCTTGGAAAAATGGAAAAAAAATTAAAGTTGCCAACACTAAAAATCTAAAACAATCTTTTGTAACTTACTGTCACGGCTCAACTATGAAAGATGTAATGGAATCAATAGCAATTGAAAAAGTGATGCGTCAAAAAGCCCTGGAAGTAAGGCAATTAGGAGCGGCTTCGGTGGAATTGGCTTTAGTAGCATCAGGACGAACTGATACGATAATTATACCCGGTGCCCATGCTTGGGATGTGGCAGCTGGAGTTTTATTAGTACGCGAGGCGGGCGGTAAGGTTACTGATTTTAAAAATAAAAACTGGCATTTTGGTTCGCGTGATATGTTAGCTTCTAATGGAAGAGTTCATCAATCCTTAATTTCTGCAGTAAATAAATTATAAATGTCGCTTACTAATACTATACCAATTAAAGTAAATACTCATACCAAGAAAAACGAAATTGTTGGTTGGCAAGAAGGGGTTTTGCAAATTCATTTAAAAACCAAACCAATCAAGGGGCAAGCCAATAAAGAATTATGTCGGTTACTAGCTAACCACTGCCATCTACCAATTTCTGCTATCACTATTAAACAAGGTGGCACTTCTAGAAATAAATTAGTTTCTATTTCCGGCCTAACCAAAGACAAATTAAGAGCTTATTTAGACTAATTACACTTGACCAGAACCATTATTTTGCTATATTAATACAGCATAGATTTGCGGGTATCGTATAACGGTATTATGCTACCTTGCCAAGGTAGAAACACGGGTTCGACTCCCGTTACCCGCTCCAGACTTCGCCAAGTACATTATTACAATTATTATTACGCCCGGGTGGCGGAACTGGTATACGCGACGGACTTAAAATCCGTTGACCGCAAGGTTGTGCGAGTTCGATTCTCGCCCCGGGCACCAAAAACACCGCTTGTAAAGGCGGCGTTTTTTAATTCATGAATTACTTCAGTAACTAATTACTGAATTAATTATTTACCTCTAAATTTCTTTAAAATATTTAAATTTCTCACATCATCTTGAGGATTATCTTTTGGTGTTTCTAAAATAAAATTTACCTTTCGTAATTTAGGATGATTGACCATAGATTCAAAACCCTTCAAACCAATCTGCCCCTTACCTAAATGTTCGTGCCTGTCTTTATGCTCGCCTAAACCAAACATAGAATCATTACAGTGTGACATTTTTAACCGCTCTAAACCAATTAATCTATTAAACTTGTCAAAAGTCTTTTTCACAGCCATGTTATTTCGCAAATCATAGCCCGAAGCAAAAGCGTGGCAGGTGTCAAAACACACGCCAATTTTATTTTTTAAACCTTTGGTTTTTTCTACTCGTTCTATAATCTCGGCAATTTCCTCAAAAGTATCGCCAATAATCGCGCCAGCACCAGCTGATATTTCTATTAAAAATTGGGTAACACCTTTGTAACCAGTTAAAATTTTCTTAATACCTTCTGCTGCCATAACTACGCCTTTCTTTTCTCCTACATCTCGGGCACTGCCTAAATGCGTCATCACATATTTACAACCCAACAGCGACCCGCGCTCTAACTCTTCACGAATTACAGAAATTGAACCATAACGAATACGGTTATTAAGGCTAGCTAAATTTATGTAATAAGGTGCATGAATATAACTATCTGCTTGCTTAAATTTTTTACAATTTTCTTTAAATTCTTTAATTTGTGCGGGTGTTAGTTTGGGTGCTAGCCCGCCTTGGGGTGGACGTGAAAAAAACTGAAAAACCTCGCAACCTACTGCAGCTGCCCGCTCGGGCGCTTTTTCTACTCCACCCGAAGCTGAAATATGAGAACCAAATAACATACTACTATAAGATTACAGCAAACTTATAAAATTATCCAAATAAAAAGCAGCCTTAAAATTACCAAAGGCCGCTTATTACAAATTTACTTTTAAAAAATTATTTAAACTTGATAGTTTTAATAATTATTAACGCTGTATCTTTGTACTCCGGAACCATTGTCCAGGTAAAAATGCGCAAAGTTCTGTTACCACATACCTGCTTAAATCTAACTCCTGTATTTACAGCAAACTGATTTGGTTTAGCAATTGCTAATTCAGCAAATTTACCAGCTATAATTTCATTTTTTATATAATATCTGTTTGAATCTGTCGGCATTTCCACTGGATAATCATGTTTGGCCAAATAAACCATTAATGGAAAATTGCCTCCTTTAATATCCCAACTTAAAGCGCCGGTAGCAAATTCTTCTTGAGCGTAGAATCCAGGCGGTAAAGATAGGGTAAAACAATTAAAAAAACTTACTGTTTGCCAATCTGATTCATTGCCCAAAGTTGGTTTACTTACCTGCGACCAAACAAAATTATTCACGAATGTAAAAATGTACAACATTACAACAGTTAAAAAGAACAATTTTTTCATTTTATCTCCTTTTGGTTTTTAGAATTATTTTTTTCTTTTTCAATATCAGCACTACTTTAGTATAAATAACCCGTTTCGTCAAACAATAAAAAAGTGTTGCCTCTAATTTTCCGAGACAACACTTTGTTTAAATAATGTTCAGTGCTATTTTAATAGCACCATTTTTTTTACTAATGTTCGATCACCGGTGACTAAACGGTAAAAATATAATCCGGATGAATATTTGTCAGCTTGCCAAACAACTTGATAATCGCCAGGATTTTTCTTCTCATCTACTAACGTGGCTACTTCAGTGCCTAATATATTGTAAACCTTCAAATTCACAACCTGTATCGTTGAAACTGAATAACCAATAATAGTCGTAGGATTAAAGGGGTTGGGATAATTCTGAGCTAGATTATATTGATATGGTAATGGTTTATCTGACTCTCTTATAGCTGTTATCATATCCGTAAGTGATCTTCGCCAGACACCACTACCGTCTGTCCCAGTAAAAATATTTGTTCCGCTAATTGCAAAACTAGAAATCTTTTTATTCCCTAATCCTGAGTTAACTGCAGTCCAACTTGTTCCATTATTGGTGGAAAGGAAGACGCCATCGCTTTCAGTCCCAGCAAATAAATATGTTCCGCTGACTGCAAATGAAAGAACTACTGAGTCTGTCAAACCTGAATTAACGACTGCCCAACTTGTTCCATTATTAGTAGAAAGAAAAACACCGCCGCCATCAGTCCCAGCAAAGATATTTGTATCGATGACCGTAAGGGCCATAACTTTATTATTTGTTAATCCTATATTAGCTGCACCCCAACCACGACCTTCATTAACCAAAATACCACGACTAAGAGTCCCTGCAAAAATAGTTGTTCCACTGACTGCAAGCGCAAATACCGGGTAATCAAAACCATAACTGTCTTTTGTCCAACTTCCACCACTATAGAACAATCGATAAATGCCTGTACTAGTCCCGGCATATAAATATATTCCACTGATTACGAGTGAGATAGCGGGAGTATTCAATGGAAAATTGTTGTTAACCGCTGTCCAACTTGTACCATTATTGGTGGAACGGAAAACACCCATATCAGTCCCAGCAAATAAATATGTTCCGCTGACTGCAAAAGAATTGACATCATTAAAGGCCGCTAAACCTGAGTCAACCTCGGTCCAGTGTGCACCATTGTCTGTGGTTAAGAAGACAACGGTATAATCAGCAGTCCCAGCAAATAAATATGTTCCACTGACTAACAGAGACAGTACATGAGCACACGTCAAACCTGAATTAACTGCTGTCCAACTTGTACCATTATCGGTCGACAGAAAGACACCACCCCAATAAGTCCCGGCAAATAAATTTGTCCCACTAACCGCAAGGGTTCGTACATAAGGATAGTGTTCTTCAAAGTTAACTGCTGTCCAATTCGTACCGTTATTGGTGGAAAGGAAGACTCCGCCACCTTCAGTCCCGGCAAAGATAGTTGTACCAATTGCAGCAAAACAGCGAACAAGGTTATTCCATAATCCTGAATTAACTGCTGTCCAACTTGTACCATTATTGGTGGAACGGAAAATGCCATAAGGATAAGTCCCGGCAAAGATAGTTGTATCGTTTACACCTAAAGAGAAAATAAGAAGTTCCGTCAAGCCTGAATTAACTGCTGTCCAACTTGTACCATTATTGGTGGAACGAAAAATGCCACCATTAGTCCCAGCAAAAATAGTTGTCCCATTAACAACAAGCTCATTGATAATCTTGTTCCCCAATCCTTGGATGATCATTGTCCAGTTTGTGCCGTTGTTGGTGGAACGGAAAACCCCATTATTAGACCCAGCAAAAATAGTTGTTCCACAGATCGTAAGACAGGATATATTTTTATATGCTAATCCCGTATTAACTGCTGTCCAACTTGTACCATTATCGGTGGAAAGAAAGATGCCACTACCCCAAGTCCCGACAAATAAATTTATTCCACTGACTGCAAATGAGGTGATACTTTTATTTGTTAATCCTGAATTAACTGCTGTCCAGCTTGTACCATTATCGGTGGAAAGAAAAAGCCCATCATTATTCCCGACAAATAAATTTATTCCACTGACTGCAAGCAACGATATAATACTGCCACCAGGTCCGTTGGTTTGAACCCATTGTGCTTGAACTGGATACAAACCCAGCAAGCAAACCAAACACGCCAATATGTTAAAGATCGTTTTCATCACGACCTCCTTTTTGTTTTATGAATGTTTTAGTTAATTATTTTGATTTTATTTTGTTAGTTTAATTGTACCAATCTTAGTAGAAGTGGCTATTTTTGTCAAGCGCTTTGGTGTACCCTAATACCAAGCATTGGGGCTTGCCGCTGATGGGTGAGGCCTGATGCTAATCGGAGGAAATAGTCTAGATCGCCACGCTCTCCGCCTAAGACGAATCGCTCGCGATGACATTCCTATTGCCACTGCAAGGAAGCTGTGGTAGATGGAACTCGCAATGACAATGTAGTGATGACGTTTTGAAATAGATTCCATTTATTACTTATTAACTACTATCTTCTCTTTCAACCAATTTACAACTTTTTGATTAATTAAAACATTTTTTATTTGCTCCCGATATTCTGCAGTATCCACTTTACTCCTAACTTCTTCATTTTGACTATAATAAGCTAAAGTTTTAGCAACCTCTTCCTCCACCTCATCATCATTTACTGTTAAATTGTTTATTTTACCCAAATCACGAATAATTAATGCCACTTTTACCCGTTTAGCAGCTGGCTCCTTAAATTCCTGCTTAAGGCCATCTACTGTTTTATTAATGGATTTTAAATAATCATCAAAGCTAACGCCTTGGGTAGAAATAGATTGAGAAAATTCATTAATCATCTGCTCTACCTCATTAATAATTAACACCTCGGGAATATCGGAAAATTTGGCAACAGCGAGCAACTGGTCAAACATATTTCTTTCTGTTTTTATTTCCTCCTCATGCTCGGCTTCGTGTAATAAATTATGTTTTAATTTTTCCCGTAAATCAGTTAGTGAAGAAAATTTACCCACTGCTTTAGCAAAATCATCATTAGTCTCTGGTATGATTCGGTTATAAACCGCTTTAATTTTAACCTTAACCAAACCATTCCTGCCGGCTAAATTTTTATGATAATCAGAGGGAAACTTTAATTCAAAATTTTTACTATCGCCTGACTTTAGGCCTAATAAATTTTCTTCAAAACCAGGCAATAATTGATTTTTACCTACAATCGCTGAATAATCTTTAGTCTGTCCGCTCTCAATTGCCACGTTATCAACCGATACTTGAAAATCTAATACCACCCGATCACCTTTGGTTATTAATTTATCTGACAATGCTTCGCTAGCTCTGCTTTCTCGTAGTTGTTGCAACAAATCAGCCACCTGGTTATCAGTAACTGAAATATTTGGATGACTAATTTTTATTTTCTCCCAGGCGCCTAATTTTACCTCTGGCAGTAATGAGGAAACCACCTCAAAGAAAAATGGCTGTTGTGTTAATAATTTAATTTCCGGCCGACCGACCACTTCAATATCTTCATTTTGTAAATATGGCAAATAGTATTTCTTAACTGCCAGCATCAATTCTTCGTCTAGCACCACGGCCTCTCCTAAATGTTTTTTAACTATATCAACAGGCGCTTTACCACTTCGAAAACCAGCAATATTATGACTATTTGATAGATTTATTGTTGCTTGTGCTTTTATCTTTTCATATTCAAGATCCGCTAAGACAAACTTTAAAACTAATGAACCGCCCGCTTGTTTGTTTGAACTAACTTCCATGCAACTATCAGAAAATAATTAAAGTAAAAATGCAACTAACAATAAAGCCACCACATTCAAAACTTTAATCACCCCGAACAATCCGCCATTGAACGGATATACGGGGCAAGACGATGCGTTGATAAACTTCATTAAAGTAAAAAGGCTACTAGCAGTAAAGCGACTACATTCAAAACTTTAATCATTGGGTTCATGGCTGGGCCAGCTGTATCTTTGTAAGGATCACCCACGGTATCACCAGTAACCGCCGCCTGATGGGCAAATGACCCTTTGCCACCAAAATTTCCGGCTTCAATATATTTTTTAGCATTGTCCCAAGCAGCACCACCCGAAGTCATAGACAGCGCTAAAAACATTCCAGTAATAATACTGCCCACTAAAACTCCACCTAACATTACTCTGGCTACTGCTACATCTTGGAAAATAAAAATGCCAATCAAACTAATCACAATCGGCGCCAATACTGGAATCAACGCTGGAACAATCATTTGTTTTAAAGCGCCACGAGTTACAATATCTACTGCCTGCCCATAATCCGGCTTGGCTGTACCGTCCATGATTCCTTTAATCTCATGAAATTGACGCCTGACTTCTTTAACCACACTAGCAGCTGCTTTACCTACTGCTTCCATAGCTAACGCCCCAAACCAATAAGGCAGCAAGCCACCAATAAATAAGCCAACTAATAAATATGGGTTGCTAAGCTCAAATTGCACCTGAATACCGTGACTGGCAAACTCTTGTACATAAGCAGCAAATAATACTAAAGCCGCCAAACCCGCTGAACCAATGGCGTATCCTTTAGTAATAGCCTTGGTAGTATTACCAACAGCGTCCAATGGATCAGTAATTTTTCTAACTGATTCATCAAGCTCTGCCATTTCCGCAATACCGCCGGCATTATCAGTAATTGGTCCATAAGCATCAATGGCCACAATAATACCGGTTAACGACAGCATGCTCATGGCAGCAATAGCTACTCCATAAAGCTCAGCTAAACTGTAAGCGCTCAAAATTCCCGCTGCAATCACCACCACTGGCAAAGCTGTTGATTTCATAGACACTGCTAAACCTCTAATAATATTAGTTCCGTGACCGGTTTCTGAAGCTTGGGCAATTGATTTAACTGGCGCATATTTTGTTGAAGTGTAATATTCAGTAATCATTACTAATAAGAAGGTAACCACTAAACCAACCATGGCGCTTAAAAAAATATTCATTGTAGAATAAAGTCCATTACTTACCATAAATTTTTGAGAAACAAAATAAAAACCAATAGCTGCTAAAACACCGCTAACTATTAATCCTTTATATAACGCCCCCATAATATTCTGTTTTCTTCCTAAACGAATTGCCCAACTACCAACAATAGATGCTAATACGGAAATACCGCCCAGCACCAGGGGGTAAAATATTGCCTGGTCAAAATTTTTAAATACCAATAACCCCAGCAGCATGGCAGCTACTGTGGTAATAGCATACGTTTCAAATAAATCTGCAGCCATGCCGGCACAATCACCAACATTATCACCAACATTATCAGCAATAACTGCCGGATTCCTGGGATCATCTTCGGGAATTCCTGCTTCTAATTTACCAACCAAATCAGCTCCCACGTCTGCAGCTTTGGTATAAATACCGCCACCCAGTCGCGCAAATACGGAAATTAAACTGCCACCAAAACCCAAACCAATCAAAGCTTGCATTGCTCCAGCCAAACTTTCACCCCAAACTTGAGTTAAAGCAAAAAAACCACTAACGCCTAATAGCCCTAACCCCACTACCAAAAACCCCGTCACTGCTCCGCCTCTAATTGCTACTTGCAAAGCTTGAGCTAAACCGCTTTTTGCTGCTTCAGCTGTTCTGACATTAGCTTTAACTGAAATATTCATACCAACAAAACCAGCCAAAGCTGAAAGTATGGCGCCCACCAGAAAAGCAAAAGCGGTCAACCAATTCAATAAAAATCCTAAAATCAAAAATAATATTATGGCAATTATACCAACGGTTCGATATTGACGATTTAAATAAGCCCTAGCGCCCACCTGAATCGCCTTAGCAATCTCTTGCATACGTTCTGAACCAGCGGGTAATTTTAAAATCCAACGCGCTAAAAATAAACCATAAATAATAACTACTACTGAAGAGATGATGGCAAAAATAACTGCGTTATTCATATGATTAATGTTAATTATTATTTGTAAAAAAATTATTATTTCTTAGCTGTTTCTTCAGTTGGTACTTCTTGTTTTACCTCTTCAACAGCCACCGCTGTATCAACAGTTTCTTCTGCCTTAGCTGGCTGTTCTACTTGATCAATTTCTGATGTAGCCACTTCCGCAACTGTGGCCTCGGGTTGCTCATCAGTTTCTTCGATAATATTTATTTCCTGTCCGCCGCTGCCGATAATATCTATTTTCCAGCCAGTTAATTTTACGGCCAATCTAACGTTTTGGCCGCCACGACCAATGGCCAAACTTAATTGATCATCAGTTACTTCTACTTTAGCTGAATGTTCTTCTTCATTAAGTGTTACATTTTGAACTTTAGCTGGTGACAACGCCGCAGTAATAAACTTAGCCATATCCGCGTTCCAAGCAATAATATCTATTTTTTCTCCACCCAATTCATTAATCACTGTTTGTACGCGCGTACCTCGCTGCCCCACACATGAGCCAATCGGATCAATGTTTTCATCTTTGGCCGCCACGGCAATTTTGGTGCGGCTGCCAGCTTCCCGAGCAATAGCCTTAATTTCTACAGCACCAGAAGCTATTTCTGGTACTTCCAAGATAAACAATTGCCTGACAATTTCCGGATGTGCCCGTGACACCAATACTTCGGGCCCCTTGGCTGCTGCGTTAACTGAAACTAAATAAACCCGCAACCTTTGGCCAGTGGAATAATGTTCGCGCGAAACTTGTTCTGAATACGGCATCACGGCTACAGTGTGGCCCAAATTTATAAAAACAGTTCGCCCCTCTATACGCTGTACCGTGGCAGGTATCACTTGTCCTTCTTTAGATTTATATTCAGAAAATACCACATCACGTTCGGCTTCGCGCAATCGCTGAATAATAACTTGTTTAGCAGTTTGTGCTGCCATTCGGCCATATTCAGCCGGCACATTCAATTCAGTTTTGATTTCATCGCCTACTTTGGCATCGGCTTTTACTTTTACTGCCTCGGCTAATAAAATTTCCTTTTTTTCATTAATCGTCTCTTCGCCTTCAGCTGGCCCCTCGACCACAGTTTTTACATCAAACACTCGCGAACTGGCAGTCGTTGGGTCAAAATTAACTTTAATATTCTCATTTTTTTGTCCAAAATCCTTGCGGTAAGCTGCAGCTAAGGCCTGCTCAATAGTTTCAATAACTGCCTCAAAAGGAATATTTTTTTCCTCGCAAATTTGCTCAATGGCTTGCTGAATTGGTGATGCTTGTTTCATAAGTATTTATGTTTAAGCTAAAAAAATAACTAGTAAAATTAACTACTAGTCTAGTATAGAGTATGAAGCTAATAATAAAAGTTGTCAAGAGTAATAAAAAAGGTAAGTGTATTATATATTAAATACAACTTACCTTTGTAAACGTTTGGTTAATTATTTTTGTATTGAAGCGGCAATTTTGGAAAAATGGAACCAGTAAATTGCCATAGTCATGGCTCGTGGAAACGACTTAAAATTAGTTACCAAGGTTTTTACTGTAAGTTTCCAATAATACCATCGGGCTTCAGACAGCAAACCAATATGCCACATACTTAACACCATCGGCCGTAAATCGCGCCAGGAAAAATGTCCTTTGGTTTTAGACGGGCAATGCTTTAAAAATGTATCCACTCGTCCAAAATATTCTTTAGTAGAAGAATAAATAACCGCCAACACCCGCCGATAACCAGCAAGTAATTCTTCCCGGTCCATTTTAGGAATAAAGTTTAAACTGCCATTTACATTATCCACAGTAGTTTCGCTCACTATTCTTTTTTCAGCTTCAAGCCTTTTCCATAACTTGGTTCCTGGACAAGCAACTAATAATCCCACCATCGCCTGAATAATGCCGGTTTTTTGAATGTAAGTTATTAGTTTGTCAAAGATATTTGGCGGATCGCCATCCAGACCAACCATAAATCCTCCCATTACCTCCAAGCCCTTACTCATAATCTTTTTAACCGCATCTTCTAAATCAAATTTAAGATTAACAACCTTGCCAATGCTAATTAGCGCAGCTGTATCAGGACTTTCAATACCAATAAACACTCCTGAAAAATTAGCTTTAACCATTAAATCCATTAGCTCATCATCAGCCGCTAGATTAATGCTAGCTTGAGTAGTAAATATAAATGGATAATTATGTTCTTGCTGCCAAATAATCAAATACCGCAACATTTCCTTGAAGCGTAGTTTATTACCAATTGGATTATCGTCAGCTAAAAATATTGTGCCTTCGTATCCAGCTTGATATAGTGATTCAACTTCGTTAATCATCTGTTGTGGTGTCTTAGACCGAAATTTTGTGCCAAATAAAATATGAATGTCACAAAACTCGCAACTATCACCATTTATATCACCCAAAGGGCAACCACGAGAAAACTGAAGACTCATGGTGGCATAATCATTAATATTTATTAATGACCACATTGGTACTGGCGTTGTGGTAACATCAGCCCACTTATCTGTTGTATAGATATGCTTAGCGGCCCCATTATTTAAATCTTCTAAAAATAACGGCAGTGTGATCTCGGCTTCATTAAGCACAAAATGATCTACGCCTTTGTATTTCTCTGGTTCAGTAGTAAAAGCTGGACCGCCAGCTACTACTATTTTGTCGAGTTCCTTACAACGATTAATGATTTCTTGTGCGCTAGTTTTTTGTATAACCATAGCACTAATAAAAATCATATCTGCGCTCGTGATGTCCTGATCAAGTAACGGCTCAACATTAACATCTACTAATTTTTTCTCCCAATCACTTGGCAACATCGCCGCTACTGTTAATAAACCCAGTGGCGGAAAAGCTGCTTTTCTTCCTATGAATTTTAAGATATGCTTAAAACTCCAGAAAGTTATAGGATATTCTGGGTAAACTAACAATATTTTCATACCATACCTCTTTTTTTATTATATTTTTAAAGAAATTTTTTTATTTTTCATTTATTTACATTTACTACTATTATAACTTAATGTCCAGCTATAAAAGTATACTCTGTTGCCCAGCGTTAGAGTTTATATTTTTTATGGACATCCTTTCATACTCGTCCCGCACGTCGTAATCCCAATTTTTTATCGAGACGGAGGCGTGTCAAAATCAAATAATATTACGAAAATGTTTAATTTGATATTTACCACTTGCCTCAAAATAAATCGCTACCACGTCAAAACGATGATTATTGCTAAGCTGCGGATGAATTAATAAATAACTTTCTGCAGCTTGCCTGATTTTTTCTTGCTTAAGCTTAGTAACTGCCTCTTCGGGATAACCTTGCCCAAGCCCGCTTCTGGTTTTAACTTCAATAAAAACAACTTCGTCCTGGTCGCGACCAATTAAATCAATTTCCGCATATCGGCTAAAATGATAATTTTTATCAATAATAACCAAACCGTGCTGTTCTAAATAAACAGCGGCCAAAGCCTCTCCTTTCTGTCCTAATTGCTGCCGTAAATGTGGCATAACTAATAAATCCTAAGCACTAATATCTAAATCTTAAATAAACCCAAATATCAAAACCCGAATGACAATTCTTTTGGTATTTGAATTTTGTATTATGATATTATTTAGAAATTAGGATTTAGGATTTAGTATTTAGTATTTTTTGGGTAGGTATTTTTCAAACTCCTGTCGCTCTTTTCCCTGAACAATTTCTTTGGGTAAACGCCACAAAGCATAACGCAAAATATATCCTAACCAAATAATAGCTACTAAAGTCCACAACACAAACCACCAACGGGCTCCTAGCATGGGGGTTGAGGTTTGAGTAAATAATAAGCTAATACAATAAAATACGCCACTAGTAATAAATAAAGTGCCTAGCCGGCGGTACAATTTCTTTACTGGTGCAGTTTTAACTATCGCAGAAATAATTTTAAAAATAATTCCCACCACCACTAAACCAATAATCACACCCACGATGATTTTAAAAGTATAATCCTGGAATTTAGGAGCATATGAAGAAAACAACCGCGACCAGGTAAAAAATGTTGTAAACCATTCCCACATAAACTATTATTTTATAAAAACAAAACCATAATGATAAGGACCCGCATCAAAAAATTTTTCCTCTTTCAAATTCAATTTAACAACCAACTCGCGCACTTTTTCTGGTGACACACGATTGGCAACTGCTGGACCAAACGGCGTGGGTTCTACTTTCCAATCAACCACCAACAGCTTTCCTCCTTGCTTAAGCAACCGCCTAGCTTCATCTAGCAGGGCCGCATTATTTCTTGACTGGAACATAATATTTATCAACAGGGCGCTATCTAAAGTATCGGGCGTGATTTTAGTTACGCCTACTCGCTCTAAATCTGACCACACAGTTTCAATGTTTAAAATATTTTCCAATTTCGCTTTGCTTTTAACGCCTTCTAAAGCTGCTTTTAAAATATCCACAGCATAAACCTTGCCTCTACTACCAACAATTTTAGCTGCCGGAATAGTAAAATAACCAGCACCGCCGCAACCCAAATCACCCACAAAATTACCAAATTTAACCTCTAGTTGTTTTTCTAATAACTCCTGGGGGTTTAAAAGTTTTGCTGGTACCAACTTACTTAACATATTTATATTATAGCACCAAATCATTAAAAATTAGAAGCTAGAATTTGGAAGTTGGAATTTAGAATCTAAAACCTGCCACTATCGCTATAATAAATAAAAGATTATGAGGTAGCTAAACACTATCTTTTTAAAAAATTGTCTTTCACCACTTTTTTAGAAAAAGTGGTGGGAAAAAGCGCCACACAGAAGCTTCAGGCAAGGCGGGTAGCAAATTCGTTTGCCCGTTCGTGGCGTTTTTAACTTGCGTGCCGGGTGTGGGGTGGTTAGGGGTAGAGGGCTCGGAGTTGCGAAGCCCGCTCTCTACCCCTAACAGAAAAGATTAAACTAATTTAAAACTCTTTCTATGAATTGCGCACAGTCCATGTTTTTTTATGGCTCGGCGATGAGCTAAGGTTCCATAACCTTTGTGTTGATGAAATCCGTAGCTTGGATATTTTTTATGATAATTTCTCATTAACTTGTCTCGCCAAACTTTGGCTAAAATTGAAGCACAGGCAATAGAAAAAACTTTTTGATCACCCTTAACCAAACAAGCAAATGGTAATTTAGATTTGAATCCAGCAATATAATCTACTAATAAATAATTCGGTTTTATTTTAAGTTTAGCCACTGCCTGATTTACTACTTTAATATTCATGGCTTGAATACCGTATTTATCAATTTTTTTATTATCAATCTGGGCTACATCCCAAACTCGCACTGCTTTAGTAATTTTTTTATAAAGTTTTTCACGTAATGTCGGTGACAATTTTTTTGAATCCTTAACTTGTTTAATCCAAACTGCTTTGGGTTTTAAAATACTCGGAGAAAAAATAACTGCTGCTGCCACAATCGGCCCAGCCAAAGCACCCCTTCCTGCCTCATCTGCTCCTGCCACCAAATTAAAACCCCGCCGCCATAGCTTTTTTTCATATTTTAATGATATAACCATAGCTTTATTCTTAACCATCAATCAAAATTTGCCAAGTTTTTTTAATATAATTTTTGACACACAACTAAACTTATAATAAACTAGTATAATTCACATTGAACATTAAAATAATTTTGGAGAAAAAAATGTCATCACTTAATTTAACAATAATCAAAAGGATATTATATAAAACCCAATTACTAAAGGCACATAATCCGAATCATAAATTAATAAAATTATTACTACTGATAGATTCCGGCGGGATGCGTGGCATTGTTAGTATGGGTAATTGCTTAGGACTTGAAAAACTTGAATTAACTGAGGTCTTTGACGATATAGTGACAATATCAGCTGGGACAGCTAACGGTGGATTTTTCCTAGCTAAACAATCTGCCCTTGCTTGCACTGTTTATACTGATGATCTAGTCGATCGCAGATTTATCAATCCTCTACGTTTTTGGAAGGTGACCGATATTGACTACGTAAATGATATAGTATTCAGACACGTAAAAAAACTAGACACCGAAGCTATTAGAAAATCGCGGCCAAATTTCTTTGCTTGTGTAACCAGGGTTGATGATGGTAATGGTGAATTTATGGACGTAAAAAAACAAGTCGATATTATCTCAGTGATTAAGGCTTCAATGGCTATGCTAGTGTTATATAATAAACCAATAAAAATTGGTAATAATTACTATGTAGATGGACTCACTAGTATGGGACTCCCTATTGATGAAATCATTGATCAATTCTCGCCTACTGACATCTTAGTATTACTTAACAGACCTCTAGGCTATTGTCGCCCGAAACTATCGGTTATAGAAAAATCCATCAGTAAGTTGTATTTGAGAAAATTCCCTCAAGCATTAAAAAACTCTTTCTTTGACATGAATCGTAAATATTCTCATCAAATAAATACACTCCGGGAATGTGGCAATAACTACCGTGGCGTAAATATTGGGATAATTCATCCAGATTACGAAGCTATCAAAAGAACAACAAAAAATCGTGACTTGCTATTACAAGCAGCACAAAAAGCAGAACAAGACATTTATAATATTTTGGGCAAACGCTAAGTTTGCCTTTTTTATTTTAATAAGGCTATCTACACAAAACCCATCTACTATTGCTCTCATATTTTAAACTAGAAAATCCTTTAATTGACATACCAATATTAGTGTATTAAGATATGCTAATTAAAGCAAAAATATAAACAATAAAAAAGGAGATTAAAAATGCCGTTTACTAAAGATAGTCTACATAGACAGGCGCTGGGTCTTGCGTCTGGCGGATTAATTCTTTATGATCCGGAACGAATAGGATTTCAGCTACAAATCAATTCGTCTATTGATATCACTGACTTATGCCCTAAACTGCCAGAAAAGAAAAAAAGAGGAATTAAGTGTGTGAGACTTGATTATGCTAAAACCTTTAAAGGAGAACTATATGTTCTCATTACCAAATGTCGTGGTGAAACAGATCACGGAAAATATGTTTATTACAATCTGTCTGACTTAAAAAAACCAGACTCAATATTTAAACAATGGGCCAAGGACTTCGGCCTAACGCCGAAAAAACTCCGTGATACTATTCGGCAGTACGCCGAACGAATTAAATAAAACAATCTAGTTTCAACAGTTTAAATCCTGATACTTAAATATCGGGATTTTTTATTTATTTAAAAAATACCCCGCTTGCAAATCCACCAGCCAGAGTTTAAACACAAACTACAGCTTTACCTATTGACTAATACATTATTTTAATATAAGATTAGGCAAAAGCAAAAATAATTAACTAATATAAAACAAAAAAAGGAGTTTACCATGCCTACTACATATATATGGTTGGGTTTAATAATTTTGGCATTGCTATTGTGGATTTTATTTGCAACCCTCTTTTCTATACGTTTCAAACGCAAAAAAGGCAAAGACTATGATAGTGACGACGCTATGCTTGGTGGTGTTGCTGTGGCATTAATTGGCGTATTTATATTAAGAGGTATTATAGGATTAATCACCAGCCAGACCTTCCCCGCTCAATCATTCCTAGTTACGTCCGAAGGTAAAATACTAGCTACATTTGAGGAAGAAAGCAGATTGTGGAATTGGGATAAACGCTTAGAGGGGATAATTTGTTTATCCTATGCACCGATTGAGCAAAATATTGTATTAAATCTCCATCCAGTCACAAAAAACCCTAAGGTACTCAATCTACAATATACAATACGTGTACTTGCTGGCGGAACACCCGAAGCTATAATGACACAACAATGCATCACTAAAAAATATGGTGGTTTACAAGAATTTATAGAATTTCACCTATATGAATTTAATCGCGAGCACGGTGGTGAATGTGTTGCTTTTGATAATCCCCGTGACTATGAGCAACAAACAAAATTTCAATCTTTAATTAAGTCATTCTTAGAGCCACGTCTTGTTGACACCGAAATAAAATTCCAAGATGCCTACTTTCTGCTAAACTAATAATTACTCACATCCCCCGGCCTTGCATATTGCATAACGGGGGTTGGTTTTTGTATACTATTCTATTCTAATACTTCCCCCTCGCCTCAATTGCTTTACCAATTCTTTCTATAGCTAATACAAAAGCTGCAGTGCGTAAATCAATTTTTAATTCCTGCACCTTGCTCCAAATATCATTAAAGGCACGAGTCATAATTGGTTTTAGTTTTTCCATCACTTCTTTCTCTTCCCAATAATATTGCCCGATATTCTGCATTAATTCAAAATATGATACCGTAACGCCGCCGGCATTGGCTAACACATCGGGCACTACTATAATTTTTCGCTTGGCGAGTTTAACATCTGCCTCGGGCGTAGTTGGTCCATTAGCCATTTCAAATACTACTTTAGTTTTTATGCGGCCGGCGTTTTTGGAAGTTATCTGATTTTCTAAAGCTGCCAACACTAAAATATCTGTTGGCAGTTCTAATAATTGCTTGTTAGTTACTTGTTTAAAATTCTTACAATCACAAACCGTGCCAATACAATAACAGCCAGCAATTAAGCCACGGGCTTTTTTATCTTGCATCACATGTTCCGGATCCATACTAATACCATTTTTGGAATAAATTCCACCTTGGGAATCAGACAAACCAATTATTTTATAACCAACTTGATAAGCTAATTTAGCAAAATTAAAACCAACATTACCAAAACCCTGCACAATAATTCTGGTTTTTTTAGGATTTAATTTTAATTTTTTGGCCAGTTCAGTTAAAACAAACAAGCCGCCTTGACCTGTGGCTTCAGCGCGACCGGCCGAACCGCCTAATTCCAAAGGCTTGCCAGTTACCACCCCCGGCACCTTTTTACCAACTACACGCGAGTATTCATCCACAATCCAACCCATCATTTCCGGAGTAGTATTTACGTCAGGCGCTAAAATATCTTGCTCTGGTCCAATAAACGGAACTAAACGACGAGTTAAGGCGCGAGTTAAACGTTCCAGTTCGTTCTTGGATAATTTTTTTGGGTCAACTGTAATACCGCCTTTGCCGCCACCCAAAGGAATATCCACTACTGCACATTTTATTCCCATCCAAAAAGCTAAAGCCTTAACTTCGTCCAAATTAGTTTGTGGATGATAACGTAAACCACCTTTATAAGGACCCCGAGCAGAAGTGTATTGTACGCGAAAACTTTCAAACACACGAGTTGCGCCGTTATCCATTACTACTGGCAAAGAAAACTGCACCACCCGCTCTGGGTGTTTTAATTGCTCTAAAGCTTCTGGGAATACTTTGGCATACCCAGCTGCTTTTTTAAGTTGTTGCATGGCATTATTGAATACGGACATAAATAAATAAATTAATTAATTAATTTACGATTTAGTACATAAAGCGCTCCGGCCAGTATTATCAACAAAACTCCTTCAACTAAGGCCTGGGTTTGTTTATATGCTGATGAATATTGTGCCCAGTTTATGGTATAAACCATATAAATTGTAAGCAAGCCATTAACTATAGCTACTAAAGATATTCCCTTGACCAAGGGGGAATATTTATCTGGATGACGGGCTATTAAAAAAATTATTACTGATAAAGCCAATGACGCCATGGCAATTATTGAATCATGATAGGAACTATACAAAGCGCTATCAAACCAGGGAAAAATTGTTAAACCAAAATAATGAGCTATTGATCCAATGAAATAAAACGCAGAGGCAAGGTAAAGAATTACTCTTAACAATTTTACTCTAAATAATGAACCGGAATTAGTATTAAACATGAAATAAGCCTTAAATTAAAATTTAAAAATCAAAATGTAAAATTTACTTCTTTTGTTTATTATCGATTAAAGTATTTTTATGTGGATAGCAACATAAAACATTATCTAAATATTGCACACCACAAAAATATTTACAAATTGAAACATTTTTTATAGCGCATTTATGATTATCCACTCCCTCGGCCTCATTCCAAGGACATTTCATTTGTTTCCATGAGGTTTTATCTTCTGAAGTAAGATCAATATCCATATTTGCCCCATCTAAAACTTTTGTTTTCATAAATATATTAATTAAAATTTAAGAATACTTATTAGACTATTAACTACAAATTACCTCGGTTTATGGTTCTTCTCCAGTCTTGTATCGCTTCCCTATGTTTATAGGCAATTAATTTTGGTAATGTATCCATCGAAAAATATCTAACTTCCGACGACTCTTTGTTAAGCCTAGACTCACCACCTATTATTGAACCGAAATAGATTATATCTAAGTTTATTCCCCGTGGATCGTTATCTATCTGGTAAACGCCAACCAATTTATCAACCTTAATATCCAGATTAGTTTCCTCCTTAACTTCCCTAATTAATGCAGACTCTGGTTTCTCTGAATAATTGACGTAACCACCGGGCAAACACCAAAAATTTTTAAGCGGTGTTTTTGCTCGTTTAATAAGTAAAATTTTCCCTTGTTTCTTGAGAATTACACTAACGACTGGTTTGGGATTGTTCCAAAAAACAAAATTACATTTTGGGCAGAATAATAACCTTTGTCTGTCCACTAATTTCCTTTTCAATTGATTAGAACAAGTAGGACAAAAGTTATATTCTTTCTCCCTCGGATTATTTTTTATGTAAAATTCTTTAATAATTTCATTCTTAAAACTATTAAAGATGTTGTTTTCTAACTGGTACTCCCAGAGAAAAATTCTTGCAGAATCAGGAAGCTTGCTCACCATAAATCTTATTTTATCCTTAATTCTCCCTCTTCCCTCTGCTTTAAATAATTTAGGCGCTATCGAAGTAAAAAATGCAAAGCTATCTGCCGTAACGAGATAATTTAAATCCTGGTCATTTAACTTTTCAACCTTATCCCCAGTATCATCATGGTTGGTTATTAAAAAATTAATTCTCTTTATAATATCACTTTTTATATTATTTTTCTTCAAAATAGGAACGATAAATTTTACACTTCTTTTAGCATGCAACTTCTTATGTTCTAAGTATGCTCTACTACTCCTATCTCCTTTAAAACCACCTCCCACTTTAGGTGTTACCACCCTATCAATATCATGAAACAAAGCAGCTAATTTTAAAGCGGTTGAAGCACTTGGATTCAATTTTTCAATCCAATCTAAAACATCTAAAGCGTGTAACCTTTCTCCCTTTACCCCCTGCATTATATCCTTATCATGACATTCGAATCTTCTACAAATTTGTTCTAATATTTTTTTAGCCTTTTCAATCGTATTATTCATAATACACATTAAATACTCGCATCATTAACTATTAAACTACTTTCCTGCCCTTCCCCAATCAATTTTAACGCCCCGCAGCCCCCGTACTTTTTGCAAATATTCATAAGCTTTAAGCGCAGCAGTAGCGCCCCAGCCAGCTGAAATTACAATTTGCTTATAAGAAATCGCAGTCAAATCGCCGGCAGCAAAAATTCCCGGAGCCGAGGTTTCTGCATCCCAAGAAATTTTAATTTGCTTTCGCTCATCCAAATCCACCAACCCTTCTACCAATTTAGCATCCACCACAAAACCTACTTGAACAAATACTCCTTCAGTAATAATTTCCCTAGTTTTATTTGGGTCACGATTATCATAAATCACCACACTTTTAACCCTAGTATCACCCTTGATTTCCTTAACTTGGCTATTCATTATTACCTCAATCTGCGGCTGTTTTAATTGCTCCACTAACACTGCTTCAGCATTAAAATTATCATTACGATTAACCAAATAAACTTTGGGACTGTTTTTAGCCAGGAGCAACGCAGCATCTATTGCTGAATTGCCACCACCCACCACCATCACCGGCTTATTTTTAAATAATGGCGCATCGCAGGTCGCGCAATAACCAACTCCTTTAGCACCAAATTCTTTTTCGCCCGGCACATTTAAATGCCGATGGGTTAAACCAAAAGCTAAAATCACACTATAGCTAGTATAATTTTCAGTATTAGTGGAAATCGTAAACAATGGCTTATTTTCTTTGTCTTGTTTACTCTCAATTTTTGTAACTTCAGCAAACACAAACTCTGTACCGAATTTTTCCGCTTGCTTTTTAAACTTATCCATCAATTCCGGGCCAGTAATCAACTCCACACCTGGATAATTTTCTATTTCATCAGTACTAGCTGCTTGCCCGCCAATATCTGGGGAGATTAATAATGTTTTTAAAGCCCGGCGTGAGGAATAAATCCCGGCAGTGAGTCCCGCAGCTCCGCCACCAATAATAATTACATCAAATATCTTTTTGTCATCAGTCATAAATAATAAATTATTTATTAAGAATGTTTTTCCAAAGCTTGTTTTAATTTATCCTTGGGTTGTACTCCATGAAATTGCTCTACCACTTTTCCTTGTTTAAAAATAAATAGTGTGGGAATACTCATCACATTATATTGCCCAGCCATAGTTGTATTTTCATCCACATTAATCATACCAACTTTAAAAGGTTTGCCTTCTAAATCTCGGGCTAGCTCTTCCACAATTGGCCCAAGCATGCGGCAAGGGCCACACCATGGCGCCCAAAAATCAACCAACACTGGTACCTCGCTTTTTAAAACCTCTTGCTCAAAATTTTGATCTGTTAAATTTATTTCTGCCATAACATAAATTTAAAAATTAAAAATCAAAATATAAAATAAATTAAGAAGTAATTTTAAACAATTGAGCAACTGTACGCTCAAGTTTTTTTATTTTATCTTGAGAGCCAGTCCCTGATCCAAAACATCCAGTAGCTTCGACTTCCAACAACAAACGCCCCAAACGTTCCAACGAAGCCCTAGCTGCCACAATTTGTTGCAGTACTTCAGAACAAGCGCGTTTGTCTTGTATCATTCCGCCTATACCTTGAATTTGTCCTTGAAGCCGATTAAAATGCTGACTGACTTCTTTAATGTCACATTCTATACTCATACTATATACTAGTATATAGTATTAACATAAATTTGTCAATATTTTAAAATAAACATGGCTGTGCACGGGCATAGTCGTACGTTCAATAAACAACCGTCAGGAAATTCCTGACCATTATTAATCACTATCGTGACACACCCAGTTTATAATTAACTGGAAAAACCCGATTCGTTTGTATTAGAATCGGGTTTTATTTATAACGACGCTTAATAATGGCTAAAATTAGCTATTTTTATTAATTTAACGTCAAGATCTACTTAAATTGTTCCACGTGGAACAATTGTACTCAATTCTCCATATCATAATATACAATACTTAACCACGAGTAATTCTATATAATTACACTTAAATAAAAATTAGGTACTTGGTGGACCGTACCGGATTTGAACCGGTGACCTCTTCCATGCCATGGAAGCGCTCTACCAACTGAGCCAACGGCCCGCTAAACACCCAATTTTGGGATATTTCTAAACTTGCTTGTATATTATAGCTAAATAATGAAAACAGTCAATTATATCAATAAAATCAAGGCTTTTTACCAATTGTTCCACGTGGAACAATATTAACTTACTGCGTTAGTTTCACTATTTCAGGAATAAAATCCAGATATTTTACCCATTACCCTTGTCCTGTTTTACGTGTTGGAGTATTGGCCATTTCATTTAAAATTGCTAATAAAGGAAAGATAATAACGGCATTTATAATCCGAAATATGCGCTTTGGTTGCTTAATTACCCGCCATAACCATTCTAAGCCGAGTTTCTGTATATTTTTTGGCGCCCTAGATACTTGTCCACTTAAATAATCAAAACTACCTCCCACACCAATAGCTACTTTTACACTTGGTATTTGTTTTAAATAATAACTTATCCACTTTTCCTGTTTAGGAGCTCCAAAACCTACTAACAAAACCTGTGGCTGATGTTTATTTATTTCATTTATTAATCGATCGTTATCATTGCTAGATAAAGGAAACTGATCATTATCATTAAAAAATGGTCCTACCAAATAATTAATATTTGTCTGGGTGTATTTTTGTTTAATTTTATCTAAAACTTCACTGGATCCGCCAGTAATCAAAAATGAATAATTGCTATTTTGTAATAACTGATCAACTAAATCAACTCCGCGAACTAAACCGCTATATAACGGTTTGCCTATAATGTAAGAAATGAATTTGATACCAAAACCATCTGGTACGCGTAAACTGGCTTGATTTAAAATATCAAAATAGTCGTGATGTTTTTTAGCGTATAATAATATTTCTGGATTAGCTGTAACTATTAACTGCTGACCCTGGCTATTAACTAACTCGTCAATTTTTTTCAATGTCTGGTCTAGAGAAATATCATCAATCGGTAAATTAAAAATCTTTAACATACAGTGTTATTGTAGCACTTCAACGCTTTAACACTATAACAATATAACATTTAAACACCACGAAATTTTAATTTAAAAAAGCGCGGCAGGGGTGGGGTTGTTAGAGGTAGAGGACGGCCTCCACAATTCTAAGTCGCCTGCCTCTAGCAAAAAAGTAGCCATTTGACTTATTAAGTGTACTATAGTACACTTAATATACTATGTCTCGACCACTTAGCAACAACTTAAGAACCAAAGAGCTAAAGAAGTTTTGGCAAGTTAATGAGCGTATGCCCAGTTATGCGGAAATTGCCGAGTTTTGTAAATTTAATTCCAAATTTGCCGCCTTGCGCCTAGCGCGTAAATGGCTGGCTTTAGGTTATGCTAAAAAAGATTATTCAGGAAAATTAATACCTGGAAAATTAATATGGCCAGTAAAACTTTTAGGCACGGTACAAGCCGGATTTCCCAGCCCAGCTGAAGAAGAAATGGCCGACACTATTTCGCTAGACGACTGGCTAATTAAAAAACGCGAAGCTAGTTTTATGTTAAAAGTTACTGGCGATTCCATGATTGACGCAGGAATTCAACCGGGCGATATGGTGATACTCGAACGCGGCCGCGAACCGCGGCACGGCGATGTGGTGGTGGCTGAAGTTGATAGGGAATGGACTATTAAATTTTTTGAAAAGCGCAATCGGCAAATTGTGCTACGGCCAGCTAATAAAAAATATCAAACAATTGTGCCACGAGAAGAGTTAAAAATCGCCGGCGTAGTAACCGCGGTTATTAGGAAATATAAGTGAACACAAATTCTAAACTCTAATATCTAAATCCTAAACAAATTTAAAATACCAATACCAAAACATTAATGCCACCATAGCGAGGGTAAGAAAACGGCGTGGAACCGAAGCGAGCGAAAAAGTAGCCGCGTGTTATGGTTGTTTTGCATAGCGGCTACAGCGAGCGACGGTAACGCCGTCTTACCCGAAGCTCCTGGTGGCGCTTTTTCCCACCACTTTTTCTAAAAAAGTGGTGAAAGAATTAAATATGTCAACCAATAAACCATTAACACTCTCCCACTGGCCGCGAGCAATTCTGCATGTAGACGGCGATGCTTTTTTTGCTGCTTGCGAACAAGCGCTTCACCCAGAATACCGCGGACTACCAGTAATTACTGGCAAAGAGCGGGGAATAGTAGCTGCGGCTAGTTACGAAGCTAAAAAACTCGGCATCAGCCGCGATGTGCCCTTATGGGAAGTAAAAAAAATATGCCCCAATGCTATTATTTTACCATCGGATTATGAAACTTATAGTTTATTTTCCAAACGCTTGTTTAGTATTATGCGACGATTTACTTCACAAGTAGAAGAATACTCTATTGATGAAGGTTTTGCTGATTTAACCGGCTTACAGCGACCAATGCACACTAGCTACGAAACCATTGCTAAAAAAATGAAAACAACAATTGAATCAGAGCTTGGAATTACCGTATCAATTGGTTTAAGTTTATCCAAAGTACTGGCAAAAATCGGATCAAAATTTAACAAGCCATCGGGCTTTACTGCTATCCCCGGATGGGAAATTCATAAATATTTGCAAGTAACTCCAATAGAAAAAATATGGGGCATGGGACCACGCACAACTGCTTATTGTTTAAAACTTGGCGTAAAAACTGCACTAGATTTTGCTACTAAAAGCGAGGATTTTATAAAACAATATTTTACCAAACCGCACTGGGAAATTTGGCAAGAACTAAACGGCCATTCAGTTTATGAAGTTACTACCGAAGAAAAAACCGACTACATTTCTATCAGTAAAACTAAAACTTTTACACCGCCGTCTGATAGCCCAGCTTATGTTTATGCGCAATTAGTAAAAAATCTAGAAAACGCCTGCATTAAAGCGCGACGCCATAATTTAGTGGCTCAAGGGTTAATTATTATTTTACGCACCCAGTATTATCACACAGCGGGCTTGAAAGCTAAACTTAACCGCGCCTCTAATTTTCCCCAAGATATAATTGGTATTACCCAGCGCTTGTTTAATCATTTGTTTAAATCTAAAAATCTTTACCGCGCCACGGGAATTGTTTTAACTAATCTAACTCCTTTGGAAGGACTGCAACGAACATTGTTTGAACCAACTGTTAAATTGGAAAAATTAAAAAGATTATACGAGGCAGTAGATTTAATGTCGGAAAAATTTGGCAAACATTGCCTGTATTCGGCTGCTAGTTTGCCAGCACAAAAAACACCGCAGCACGTGCGTGATCGGGGCAACGTGCCAGTTAGAAAATTAAACAGAATAACAGGCGAATCAATTAGAAAACACCTAAACATCCCTATGTTGATGAATAAGGTTAATTAAAACTAAACTATTGTTTTTCCCCAATAATTTCCAACACTGCCTCAAGCGCGGCTGGCAACTTTGTAATACCATCACCACCACTGAAGTGCCCCTGACCATGCTCTATTATAATTTTTGATTCCAATGCATTTATAAATTCATCTTTGTTATCAATAGGAACAAATGGATCATTGTCTGAGAATAAAGCAACACTCTTTTTAATATGCATCTTTACTGCTTTAAGATTTATTGGTGTCTTTAACCACTCATCAGCCACACTACACACAATATTGTCATCTTCTAAATTTGTTAATCTTTTAAAAAACCCGGCAACAAAAACAGCTCCACCAACTTTTGTATTTTCAAGCAAAGTTTCAAGGTAACGCGCTATTGCTTGACACCCCATACTATGACCAATAAAAAAAGTTTGTTCATCTGGTATTCCAACCACTTTTTTTAACTTCGATACCCAATTATTAATTCTTGGTTCACTTGGTTTTGGAAGTTGAGGCACAAAAACACTAAAGCCCTTTGCTTCCAATTCTTTCTTTAACCACGGGAACCACCCTTCCTCTGGGAAACCATCCCAGCCGTGAATTATGAATACTCTTTTTTTCATAGATACATATAGTTATGAACGAATTTGGTGGACCCAGGGAGAATCGAACTCCCGCCTGTGCAATGCGAATGCACCGTTATACCACTTAACTATGGGCCCATGGTGCCCCCGGCGCGAATCGAACGCACATCTATCCCTTAGGACGGGATTGTTCTATCCGTTGAACTACGGGGGCACAACTACGCTCTGGTTAGCGCCAGAGCTTCGATGGACAAGCAGTGCTTTGATTAGCGTTTGCTCGTCCGCCGGAGCTCGAGTGCAACGAGAGCATAGGAGAAAACTACGGGGGCGTAAATATTGAAAAACAACCATTTAACATCCCCAACAGACTCTATTAATTACTACACAAACACTAAAGTGTCAAGGTTTATAACTTAATAAATCACGACTTAAGACTACCTAAACTTGCGACTTATGACAACAATTCTTTGACTATTCTCTCCAAAAATACTACAATAGCGTTGCTTTTCATTATTAAAAAATAAGCTTATGTTTTCTAAAAATACATCATCCGACCAAGCTGAAACTATTATTAGTTCAGCAGTCAAAGTAGAGGGAGATCTTAATTCTGCCGGTGACATTATTATTGACGGCAAAGTGCATGGCACAATAATTACCAAAGCAAATTTATTAGTCGGCGAAAAAGCTGAAATTACCGCCAATGTCAAAGCAGCTAATGCTAAAGTAGCAGGTCATATTAAAGGTAATTTGGATATCAGCGGCAAACTTGAGCTAAACGCTACTAGCAAAATAGATGGTGATATAACGGCCAAAGTATTGGTGGTTACTGAAGGTGCACAATTAAATGGTCATTGCCAAATGGAAATGCCAGTCAAAGAAGAAATAGCCACCGTTAATAATAAGGGTCCTAAAAAAGCACCCATCTTATAAACTAAAAACTATTAACACCGGCTTTTTATTTTATGCCGTACTTTTATTTATACGATACCTACACCAGCGACCGTACCCACGCCAATACTTTAGTAAGAATTGAAAATACTCTTACTGATCTTGGTATTCAAGGTAAAATTGGCCGACTGACGATTTTAAAAAGCGCTAAAGATTTAATCGATTCAGCGTTTAAAGACGGAGCAGATACAATTGTAGCGGTGGGCAATGACCTAACTATCAGCAAAGTAGCCGCGGCATTAGTTGGAAAAAAACAAGAAATTGCCATGGGTATTATACCTATTGGAGAAAAAGACCAGTCAATTGCGAGCCTTTTAGGTATACCAATTGGTGTTTTAGCCTGCCATGTTTTATCTAGCAGAATTATTGAGCAAATCGATTTAGGCAAAGTAAACAGCCAATATTTCATTCGTTCGGTAACCGTATCAGGCACGCCGACGGTAACCTGTGATGATCGTTTCACTTTAGTTTTTAATCATCCACATGCTATTAAAATCTGTAACCTAGATAGTTGGCAACTTAATGGTCAAACCAAGGTGGCAAATCCTAAAAATAGAATGCTGGAAACTGTACTAACACCACTACCACAAAAAGGGTTTTTGGGTCTGACTAAAAAACATCATGCTAATGGCTCACAATTAATTATGGAGTCTTGTAAAATTACCTCTCCGGGTAATTCATTACCAGTAGTAGTAGACGGGGAAAGGGTTCTAAAAACTCCAGTTATTATTAAAATTGCCTCACAGCGAATTAAGGTTATTGTGGGGAAAAAGAGATTAATTTAGTTAAATTTTTAAAAAAGGCCTCAGTTGTGAAGCTTTTTTTATTTTGATAATAATTTATGTTTTTGGAATGCCGCTAACAAAAGCACCCAACCAAACAATCCATACTACTATTGACCATTTGTTAAATAATCTTTCAACTCTACCATGCCATCAATATGCTCTAATAGCCCAAATCAAATGCAAACCCATAATTAGTAAGGCTGTATAACCACAAATACTGTGGGTGTTAAATTTAGCCCCCGTTGCATTGAACCACATAATTGATGTACCAATTAAATCGCTTACAAATCCTGATATAAATAACACCAGCATCCATGCTTTTAGACCCTTGTTTATCCTCTCTGACCAGATAGATATAGTGTATAAAACCAGAGCAAATATAATAAATACTATTGCAAAGAACATTTTAACCTCCTGTTTTTATTTTTTAGATAACACAAACTTACATCAATATAAATTAAGATGCAAGTATTTATTTAATCAATCACTAACCAACCACTGAACCTGCTTCAACTGGTGTTTTTTCAGTTATTGACGAATCTTCCACTATCATGGCCGTAGCAGTTATGGAAATAACTTGTTGCCGCGCAATTAATAATCGCCCTTTCCATAAACCCGGAACGGCTGGCCAGTGCCCAACTTGATAACGCAAAACCAGCTGACTGACCGGATCAATTTCTATATCACAAATTTTGCCTAAATGTTTTCCGCTTTTAGTATAAACCGGCAAATTTTTTAAATCAGTTAGTCGGAGCATTGGATGGATTAATTACTTCTTTTTTTCCACCAAACATTAGATACTGTTGAGCTATTGTTAAAACCGTATTAATAAACCAATAAAGCATTAAACCGCCCGGTAAACTAAAACCAAAAACTACAGTTAACACCGGCATAAAATACAACATTTGTTTGTTCATAGCTGCGGCCATATTTTCATCCTTGGCGCCTTCGCTTTTAATTGCCGCTTTCTTATGCATTAACATCTTAGTTTGCCAATACTGAGCCGCCCCAGCTAATACACCAAAAATCCATATCGGATGGCTTAAATCATAGGAAAAGATAAACGGATCAATATGCCCCGGGTTAGCTACAAATGGATACAATAAATTAAAGCCGTCAGAATTCAATCCTTTTCTAAATACCTGAAAAACAGCAAACAAAAAAGGTAGCTGAATTAATAACGGCAAACAAGAAGAAAAAGGATTTACCTTTTCCTGTTTATAAAGAGCCATCATTTCTTTGGTCATTTTTTCCTTATCATCTTTATATTTTGTTTTTAATTCATTAATTTTAGGTTGTATATCTTGCAGTGCTTTTTGTGATTTTAAAGATTGCTTAGAAAATGGGTATAATACTAATTTAATAATCACTGTTAATAAAATAATGGCTATAGCAATGTTACTGCCAGTAAGATTATAAAGCCAAACTAATAAATTAAATAATGGCTGATAAAAAATTGTAGTAAATATTTGAAACATGAATAATAAATTAATTTTATAAGTTAATTAAGGAACTTGATCAAAGCCGCCTTTTTGCCAAGGATGGCAACGGCTTATACGCTTTATTGACATTATACCACCCTTCACTGTTCCATACTTAGTAATTGCCTGGTAAGCATACTCAGAGCACGAGGGATAAAACTTGCAACCGCCATGAGGCAGTAATGACCGACCCCAACCATGATCAGGAGAAAATGTTTTTTGGTATAACCTAATTAATTTTAAAATTGTTGTTTGGACAGTTAATTTGATTATCTGCAACATAAACTACTTAATTCTCTGAAAAATTTGTCTAACAACCGCTTGTAACTCAGGCCATTTAGCTTTGATAATACCTTTATTTAAATTAAAAACAAACCAATAACCCGTTGCCGGTACTAAATTTAACTCTTTCCTTAATAAAGCCCATAAACGACGCCGGCCGCGGTTGCGCATTGTTGCTTTGCCCATTTTTTTTATTGAAGTGACTACGGCAAATTTACTTGGTTGCCCGCGATAAATAGGCAAGTACCATAAAACAAAAAAGTGACAAGCTAGGCGACGGCCGTATTTATAAACATGATTAAAATCGTGCTGATTCCTTAATTTTTGCCAAGCTGGCAACATGAGCTAAACTGATAATCTCCGCCGACTTTTGTGCCTCCGCCTGGATAACACTCGCCGACCAGTGGCTTTTTTCATTCGGTTGCGAAAACCATGTTTCTTTGCCCTTTTTCTTTTATTTGGTTGATATGTTCTTTTAGGCATATATAATTAAAGCTATTTTACTATACCAACCTCTTGTTTAAAGGTCAAAGGATTTATAATATCCCCAGATTATCAACAATATATTAACACTTAATAAACTTTTCACTGGTTTTCCACTTTGGTTATTTATGGTATAAAAAATAGTGCTCCATATTTATCATAACAAATCTTACTATGACCAATGAACAACTTTGGCAATCCGCTTTGGGTGAATTAGAACTCCTTATTAGTAAAGCTAATTTTACTACCTGGTTTAAAAATACTTTTATTGAATCTAACAACAATGGCTGTATTATTGTGGGTGTGCCCAATGCTTTTACCAAAGCATGGTTAGAAAAAAAATATCATGATTATATCCGCCAAGCTTTAAAAAACATCAGTAACCAAGAAGTTAAAGAGATACTTTACCAAGTTAGTGCCAATAAACCAACGCTTGATTTTGCTAATCAAATAATCCCTTCTTCTCCAACATTAACTAACAATCATTATTTAGGATTAAATCAAAACTATACTTTTGATACTTTTGTTATTGGTAAAAATAATGAATTAGCAAAAGCAGCGGCCACTGCCGTAGTTGAATCATTGGGCCAAGTATATAATCCGTTGTTTCTTTATGGCGGCGCTGGTTTGGGAAAAACACATTTATTACAAGCCATTGGTAATGCTATATTAAAAAAATACTCTGATAAGAAAGTTGTTTATCTAACTTGTGAAAAATTTACCAGCGAATTTATTGAAGCAATCAGTAAAGGAGGAATGGAAAAGTTTAAAAACACTTACCGCAATGTTGACGCCTTGTTAGTTGATGATGTGCAATTCTTAGCCGGCAAAGAGGGAACACAAGAGGAATTTTTTCATACTTTTAATACTCTGCACCAGGCTAATAAACAGATAATTTTAACTTCTGACCGCCCACCCAAAGCGATCCCTACCTTAGAGCACCGCCTAATATCCCGTTTTGAATGGGGAATGCTAGCTGATATTATAAGTCCTGATTTAGAAACCAGAATAGCTATTTTAGAAGCAAAATGCAAAGAAAAACATATTAATCTTGATTCTAAAATTATTAGCTATTTAGCTTCTACTATTCAAAGTAATATAAGAGAACTAGAGGGGGCTTTAAATAAAATTGTGGCTTACCATCAATTAAATAACCACGAACCAACAGTGGAGTCAGTTAAAAATATTTTACAAACATCCAGCTTACAAGAGCGCAGCCAGGCTGTAACTATTAAAAAAATCATAAATATCGTTGCTAAATATTATGATATAAAAATGGACGACCTACTTGGAAGCAGCCGCAAAAAACAATTAGTCACCCCACGACAAATTGCTATGTATTTAATGCGCAATGAAATCAAAGCATCTTATCCTTCTATTGGCCAAGAATTAGGTAATCGAGATCACACCACTGCTATGCATGCTTTTGTAAAAATAACTAATGAACTTAACAAAGGTGGCTTAATCCAACAAGATATCCACTTAATTCGTCAGCAGCTTTACAACACTTAAATTTTTTTTACTTAACCCCAAACTAAACACCATCCCCTCACTCTTATTCCCACAACCTAAACACAACCAGTCAACAAACTTTTCTTAATAAACAATTGATTAAAAATATATTTTTATAAGTTTTACACCCCACTACTATGATAACAACATGTACTAAAGATAATTTATATAAAGGTTTATTAATTACCGGAAGTATAGCGGGGCGTAATTCCGCCTTGCCTATTTTAAATAATGTATTATTAAAAACCGAGGCTGGTGGTTTAACTATTTCTTCTACTAATTTAGAGGTTGGGGTAATTACTAAAATTAGAGCCAAGGTTTCAGCCGAAGGTTCTTTAACTGTGCAAGGAAAGTTGTTTACTGAACTAGTTTCTTTATTACCAAACGAGAAGGTGGACTTAGAAGTGAATGGGCTTAATTTAAAAGTCAGTTGTGCAGGCCACCAGACAATTATTCATGGATTAGCAGCAGATGATTTTCCAGTAATACCAGAAGTTGTTTCAAAAAAAACAGCAACCGTTGTTGGTAAAGATTTAGCAGAAGCTTTTGAGCAAGTGGCTTTTGCTGTTAATGTAAATGAAAATAGGCCAGAAATTAGTGGCGTATTATTAAATATTTTGGATAATAAAAAAATAGCATTGGTTGCCACTGACAGTTATCGTTTGGCTGAAAAAATAATTGATGTTGTGAAAGGAGATTTAGGGACAGGACAATTAATAATTCCTTTAAAAACCGTTCAGCAGGTGATAAGGGTGGCCAATACTAATGAAGAAATAAAGGAAATAAATGTACAAATTAGTGACAATCAAATAATGTGGAGCATTGGAGAAACAATAATTGTATCACGCATTATTTCTGCACAATTTCCGGATTATAAACAAATTATTCCTAAAAAATTTAATACTGAATTATGGTTGGATCGCAATACTATTTTGCAGGCTGTAAAAAGCGCCAGCTTGTTTACACGGGCTGGTATAAACGATGTACGATTGCAGGTTAATCCAGGAGAAAAAACAGTCCAGATATCATCAGTTAATAGCCAATTAGGTGAAGATTCATCAACTTTGGCTGTTAATAAAGTTAGTGGTGAGGCAAATGAAATTGTTTTTAATTATCGTTATTTAATTGACGGGCTTAATGTAATTACCGACAAAGAAATAAAATTGTCATTAGTGGATACTAATAACCCTGGATTGTTAAAGCCAGCTGCCAATGGCGATTATAATTATATTATCATGCCGATTAGGCAATAATTTATTGTTAAATTAGATTATTCAATAGTTACAGTAATGGGGCGGCTATTTTTTGTGCCGCCTGTTTTGTCAGTCAGAATAAGAAATAGTTTATAAACACCAGTAGAAGCAGGAGACCAGATTAATTGGTTGATAGTTTGTGGTTTGTTAATATAACCAAGCCAGTTTGAACCACCAGTTGTTGCTTGATAATAAAGATCAACTTTTGTTAAATATTGAGGATTATCAAATTGTAATTTTATATTGATTGGGGTTTCGTTAATATTTAATCGCGCATTGTCCGTTGGGTTTAACCAAGAAACATGATAAGGAGATGACAGTAAAGTAGTTTGTAAATTAAAAGTTATTTTATCTTCAGCTGAATTATCAACATCATCATAAGCCTTAACTGTTAAATTATGAAAGCCATTAGTTAATTCGTCTGTGAATTGATAGTTTAAAGACCAGGGAAAAGATTTGGCTTCGCCTACCAATTGGTTATCAAGAAAGTATTCAACGCGACGTATACCGCGTCGAGCATTTGTAGCAACAGTAAAAATGGTTGGGTTTTGTTTAATGGTTTCATTGTCAGTGGGGGTAGTAAGATTAATAGTTGGTTTATTAATGGCAATATGTACATCATCAAATTCAGTGGGTGGTTGTTCGTTAGTATAACCTTGTTCATTAGTCCACCTAGTAACCGCCGTTTCCCAATTTAAATATTGTGGATCGTCTTCGGGGCGAGAAGGAATCGTGCCCAAAGGATCATCTTTGTTAACGTAACGTAAGATAGAGTGATATTGTTTGTAACGTCGTCGTTCAATAAAATTAGTAGGAGTTAAGTCGGTAGCTAATTTACCACTAGCGCGGTCTATTAACACTTCTTCTCCGCTTAAATAACCATTAAGCATTGGTTTATCAACAGTGATTGTTTCTGACGGTGTAAAATTTTCTGCTGGTTTGTTAACTAAAGTTTTAGTCATAAAAGATTGCCAAATCGGTGCAGCCAGTACCGAGCCATCAGCACCGCGTTTCATTTCGCTATTATCACTGTTTCCCACCCAAACACCAGCAACTAATGATGGGGTATAGCCCAAAGTCCAAGCATCACGGTAATCATTAGTGGTTCCGGTTTTGGCCACTACTGGCCTAGCTGGTAAGGTTAGGTAATTGTTAGCACCAAAAATATATTCTCTAGCAGAATTATCTGATAAAATATTAGTAATTTGTCTGGCGGTTTGTTCGGCTAGTATTTTTTTAGCGACAGGTTGTTGGTATTCTTCAAGGGTTTTTCCAGTTGAATCTTCAATTTTTAAAATTCCGGTAGTTGGTAAAAAATTACCTTCTCGGGCTAGTGAGGCATAAGCATTGGTGTGTTCAATTAATTTAATTTCAGCGCCACCCAAAACTAAAGATAAACCAAAACGGCTTCGGTCTTTTAGCGTAGTATAACCCAATTGACTGGCTAAATCTAAAATATTATCTATGCCAACCAAATAAAGCAGTTTTACTGCTGGGATGTTTAATGAGCCAGCTAAAGCGGTTTTTAATGATACTGGGCCATGTTCGCGATCATCATAATTATGCGGTTCATAATCTTTGGTTTCTGTTTTAAAAGTGGTTACTACATCAAATAAAATAGTATCGGGCGTATATCCTTTAGCCAGAGCAGCAGCATAGACAAAGGGTTTAAACGACGAACCGGGCTGGCGTGGGCGAGTTACTACATTAACCTGGCCAGATATCGAATCATCAAAAAAATCACGCGATCCAACCATCGCCAGAATTTGTCCAGATTTAGGATCTAAAGCAACCAATGCGGCGTTACTAGCTTGGTAGGAATTATTTTTTTCTGCACTTTCGGCAATAGCAGTTTCAGCGTTTTTTTGCGCTTCAATATCTAAGGTGGTAATAATTTTTAATCCACCTTGTTCAACTGTCCGTTCGCCATATTTAGCAGCCACTTGTTCTTTTATAAAAAATATAAAATGCGGAGCAATGATATTTTCAGTTTTTGACACAAATTGTAATTTATAATCCTTGGCCACCTGAGCAGTATCGGCGGTAATATAGTTTAAAGAAACCATTTCATCAATAATATATTGTTGTCGAGCCAGCAATTCATCTTTATGGGTTCCCCAGGGCGAGTAATAGCTTGGCGCTTTGGGAATGGCAGCCAGTAGTGCGCTTTCTGCTAAATTTAAATCTCTAACGCTCTTGCCAAAAAACATTTGAGCCGCAGCTTCTGCTCCATAAGCATTGGAGCCATAAGGTATTTCATTAAAGTATAGTTTTAAGATTTCATCTTTAGAGAATTTTCTTTCAATTTGATAGGCTAAAATAACCTCCTTTATTTTTCTGGTATATTTTTTTTCTCCACCGACAATAGCATTTTTTATAAATTGTTGAGTAATAGTTGAACCTCCTTGTGATAGGCTGCCGCTTAAGATGTTAACCAGCAAAGAGCGAACCATAGAAGTAAAGCGAAATCCTTTATGGTTATAAAAATTTCTGTCCTCTGCCGTTAAGGTGGCTTGCTTAAGATAATCTGGTATATCGTTTAATTCAACACTAGTGCGGCGCTCTTCGCCGTGAATATCATAAAGTACAATTTGTCCGGTACGGTCATAAATTTTGGTGCTTTGGGGAATAATTCTATGAGCAATACCTTCGGGGGTGGGTAGGTCGCGGCTGGCCCAAATAAATAAACCAAGCAAGCTAATAACGCCCAGTAAAAAAATTACAATAAACAAACGCCATAGTTGATTTTTATAATTGCGTCGTTTAGTAACATGATGAAGTTGGGGGCGTCGCCAACTCGGTTGGTTATAAGGAGATGAAATTTTTCTTTTCATAAATCCGCTTATTCAATTATAGCAAGCCACGTGCTACAATGAAAATAGACTATGGTAAAAAATATTAATAATCAAAAAATTGATGAGTTATTAACCCGCAATGTGGAAGAGATTTTTGTAGCCAAACATTTGCGCAGCAGGCTGTTGTCAGGTAACAGTTTGCGTATAAAATTAGGTATTGATCCAACTGGTCCAAAATTGCATTTAGGCAGAGCTATTCCGTTATGGAAATTGCGTGATTTTCAGGAATTAGGGCATCAAGTAGTTTTAATTATTGGTGATTTTACAGCTTTGATTGGCGACCCGTCTGACAAGCTTTCTAAAAGGCCATTTTTGACTATTGATCAAGTACGAGAAAATATGAAAGATTATAAAAAACAGCTGGGCAAAATTTTAGATTTAGATAAAGTGGAGTGGCGTTATAATAGTGAGTGGTTACAAGCCATGACTTTTATTGATGTAGCAAAGCTGGCAGAATCATTTTCAGTTCAGCAAATGTTAGCCAGGCGAAATTTTAAAGAACGTTTTAGTAAAGGTACAGAAATAAGTATTAGAGAATTGCTTTATCCTTTAATGCAAGGTTATGACTCGGCAGCCATTAAATGTGATGTGGAGGTTGGCGGAATAGACCAGTTGTTTAATTTAAAAGCCGGACGGGTGATTCAACAGCTTTATCATCAGCCACCCCAAGATATTATGACTTTTGCGATGCTGGAAGGAACTGATGGCCGTAAAATGTCTACCAGTTGGGGTAATGTAATTAATATTACTGATCAATCTCAAGAAATGTTTGGTAAGGTGATGTCTTTAGTTGATGAATTGATTATAAAATATTTTTATTTAACCACCCGTTTGCCAGTAGAGGAAATTAAACAAATTGAAAAAGATTTAAACCAAGGAGCTAATCCACGCGACAGCAAGGCCCGTTTGGCGTATGAAATTGTAACGCTTTATCATGGTAAAACCATAGCTCAACAAGCAGTTAAGGAGTTTGATTTAATCCATCGGGAAAAAAAAGAGCCCAGTAAGATAGCTACTGTTCAACTAGTTAAGAGTAAAGCGCAGTTGCCAGCGGTTGAATTATTAACCTGGCTTAAATTAGCTACCAGTAAAAGTGAGGCGCGGCGTTTGGTAGAGCAAAAAGCAGTACAGATAAACAAGAAAAAAGTCACTGACTGGAAACAAATAATAAAATTAACAGCAAATATGGTGGTGCAGGTTGGCAGTCGGCGTTTTGTAAAGTTAGTTAAATAAAAAATAAATTGAATTATCACGCATCTTGACCATGACGATTTTTCGTGGTAGTTTATAAAACGCTTACCTAAGAAGTAATAGTACTGAATAATTTATATTTCTAGGAAATATTTAAAGTGCTTAGTGCTAAACAAAGGAAGGCGATATTAATAATAAAATTCACATTTTGATTTTGCGTTTAATCCTAGTTGCTTTAACTGTAGGCCGATTTATAGTACGCACATCCAGTCGCTTATCGGTAGCGCTTTTTAATAAAATTAAAAAACCAATAAGATTTTTGTGGCGAGTTTTAGTAGTGAAACCATCCGAGTATGCATGGTCAAGTCGGCGCTATAGACAGCAACTAATGCACAATTTGTTGCCATTTAAATTAATGCACCAACCATGGCTGCCAATTTTATTTATTACTATTGTTGCCGGGTTAGTACTGGTTAATAATATTCGTATCAGCCAAGTTAATGCTGGTGATTTTGGCCAGCATAGCCTGTTGATTGCTATAGTACAGGGAGAATTTGATGCCGTTACTGAAGATGATTTTATGAACTTGTCTGATATTAATTATTTAATAGAAGAAACTGATCTTAGTTTAAGATCACAAATAGAAACTTTAAATAATAATCAAGAGATTGAACCAGCCACTACTGATGAGGGCAGTACTTTAATTAAACCAAATTTGGTAATAACAGCGAGAGGAGCCAGACAAAAAGCCGAGGATTATATTGTGGAAACAGGAGACACTTTATCATCTATTGCTGCAAATTTTGGAGTTTCTTTAGCTACTTTATTATGGGAAAATAGGTTAACCGAAAGAAATATTTTAAGAATTGGGCAGAAGCTGACGATTTTACCAACCAGTGGCGTGTCGCATCGTATAGCCAAAGGTGATACCTTATCTCGCATAGCTAGTCGTTATGGGGTGACGGTAGATAAGATAAAAGAATTTAATAATATTGAAGGTGCTTTAGTGGTGGGGCAGGTGGTAATTATTCCGGGCGGCAAACCATATGTTGTGCCAGCACCGCCATCAACCGCTACAACAAAAACGTTGTTAACGAATTTAGCACCCAGTACTCTTGATACTGGTACCAGATTAATGTGGCCAACGCCAACTAGAAGAATTACTCAATATTTTTCTTGGCGTCACGCCGGGCTTGATTTAGCCAGCAGTACCGGAACACCGATTTATGCAGCCGAGGAGGGTGTAGTGCAAGCCGCTGGCTGGAACAGAGGTGGTTATGGTTATTATGTGATAATAGATCATGGCCAAGGTTTAAGAACACTTTATGGGCACGCCAGTAAATTATTAGTATCAGCTGGGGAACGCGTGCCACGGGGCCAGATGATTGCCTTAATAGGCTCTACTGGTCGTTCCACTGGTCCGCATTTGCATTTTGAAGTAATCGTCCAAGGTCAACGCGTTAACCCGTTGAATTACATTAGGTAAATATCCCTAGTTCTAACATCCCTGCCTACTGGCAGGCAGGATCCACGATGCTCTGGGTTGATAATTTTTTTCAATAAATTAAACAAGTTGATTATAAATTTTCATGTACCCGTGGGCGGTATTGTAGGGCTTCGGCTAAATGCTCAACTTCAATTGTGGGTTTGCCTGCTAAATCAGCAATAGTGCGAGCGACTTTAATCATCCGATGATAAACCCGTGCTGACAAATGGAACTTATTTACTGCTTGGCGCAAAAGTTCTAAAGCTTGGTCAGCTAAAGTGCCAAATTCTTTTAAACCTTTCAAATCCATTTCCGAATTTATTTGGTAAGGCAAATTTTTAAATCTGGCGCTTTGTAATTTTCTAGCTTGTAGAATTCTAGTTTGAACGTGTTTTGAAGCTTCTCCTTCTAATCCTATTAATTTTTCAAAAGGCACGCGCGGTACTTCCACATGCAAATCAAAGCGGTCTAGTATAGGGCCAGATAATTTTCGCTGATATCTCCAGATCATGGATGGCGTGCAAGTGCACGGTTTTTGTGGGTCGCCAGCAAACCCGCAGGGACAAGGATTCATGGCAGCGACTAAAATAAATTGAGCTGGAAAAGAAACGCTGCCAGCAGCGCGCGAAACAATTATTTGGCCGCTTTCTAGTGGTTGGCGTAGATTTTCCAAAACCGCGCGGGAAAATTCTGCTACTTCATCTAAAAATAAAACACCCCTGTGTGCCAAAGAAATTTCTCCGGGCCGAGGATTAGAGCCGCCGCCTACCAGAGCGATATCCGAAGCAGTATGATGCGGTGAGCGAAACGGGCGGTCAATTTTTGCCACTTCACCTGTTTTAAGCAAACCAGTAATACTATAGATTTCAGTAACTTCTAAAATTTCATTTCTGTCCAGTGGCGGAAGAATTGAAGCCAAGGCGCGTGCCAGTAAAGTTTTACCTGTTCCAGGCGGGCCGGAAAATAAAATATTGTGTCCGCCAGCAGCAGCAATTTCCAAAGCACGTTTAGCTTGCTCTTGTCCTTTAATTTCAGCTAGATCGGTTGAAAATTCTGCACTTGATTTTGATAATACAGTAGCTGTCTGAACAGGCAATTGGTTTTGCCCACTTAAGTGCGCTAGCAAATCCTTTAAATTTTTAATTCCGTAAACATTAATTTGGTCAACCAAAGCTGCTTCGGCGGCGTTAGCTTGAGGTACATATAATTTGGTAAAGCCATATTTAATGCAGTTTCTAGCGACGGCTAAAGTGCCAGGAATAGGCCGTAAAGTGCCGTCTAATGATAATTCTCCCAGGAAAAGGCTAGTATTTAAGGGTTCGGCCGGTTCAAGTTGTCCAGAGGCGATGAGCAAAGCTATGGCAATAGGTAAATCATAAGATGAACCTTCTTTGCGTAAATCAGCTGGTGCTAAATTGACAGTAACTTTATTGCGAGGAAAATCTAAGCCAGTATTTTTAAGTGCTGATCTAACACGTTCTCTGGCTTCTTCAACTGCTTTGTCAGGCAGGCCGACAATAAAAATACCAGGTAGCTGTGATGATAAATCAGCCTCTACTTCAACTATTGAAGCTGATAAACCAATAATTGCCGCGGTAAAAATTTTAGCTGACATGTTGTTTGTTTGTTAATAACGGTATTAGTAATAGTAATCCGACAAGTAAATAAATATCAGCTAAATTAAAAATTGGTAAAAACCATAGATGCATAAAATCAATAATATATCCGTAAAGTAAACGATCCATTAGATTACTAATTCCGCCAATAAATATTAAAGTGGTAGCAGCAAACAGCTGGTAATTATTTTTATAATAAGCAAGGCTAATCAAATAAAAAATAAATATTAGTACAAGCGCAATCAAAGGTATAGAGAACCAACTAGGAACTGGTAAACCAAAAGCTAAGTTCTCGTTGGGATAATATGATAAATAAAAAAATCCCCCTTGGTCTGAGGTAGGATATATTTTTATGAATTCTTTAATTAAGCGATCAGCCGAGGCCAGACAAATAAGTATACTAAACCAAACAGTGGTTCGGATAGTTAACATCATTTTCCTGCTAAATGTTTTGTTTTACAATCCATGCAAGCACCAGATTCAGGGCGGGCACGCAAACGCCTTTCGTCGATTTCTTTTTTACAATATTTGCACACTCCATAAGATTTGTCTTGAATTCTAATTAAGGCCTGTTTAACATCTCGTAAATTACCCTCTAGTGTTTTTTCCAAGGACAGATTATCAGTGAAGGTGGCAACCTCGGCGGCATTTTCATCTTCCTTATCGCCATATTGAGGGAAGCTAGTGGCGAAGCCTCCGTGAGTGGCAGGATTTTGGGTAGCAAAAATTTTCAGCTCGTTTTCTAGTTTAATTTGCTGTTGTTCCAATATTGCTTTCATTTCAGCAATAAATTGTTTTTTCATAAAATTATAATAAAAAAAACCTAGTTAGCCCCAACGCCAAGATTATAGCATATTTAAAATTACCAAACAATGGCGAACAAGTAGGTTGTTAGTTAGTGGATTTTATGATTATTTTGAATACAAAAAAACGGGGCGATGAACGCCCCGCTTATTTAAGCAAAATGAATTTTTGAGCGCATCGCCCCGAGTATACGACACTTGCGCTACCTTCTTAGACTTCATTTAAGAAATCTAGGAAAGAATATATCCTCAAGTGCCTTGGGGGCGTAATCCTTATCAAATTGTTAATTATCACGCGTTATCCTCTACCACTCTAGTGGTCAGAACACATTTTTGAATATGTATCCCGCCTGTTTGTTTTTGTTTCCATTGTTTGGATGATCTTAGATAAGGGCAAGATCAGATAACAATAGAACAGTAGAGAAAGGGGTTGTTCCTAATTTTTTAATAAGAAACATCCCTTTTCTCTAATATTTCTTTATGATTTTTTAAATATCCACAAGTTCAGTACTTACAATATACCATATTTTAAAAAATAGGTCAATGTACACATTTTAGCTAAGATTAGAGCAATAAACACTAATACAGCTGAACACTCAACGTGCTCAGCATATTAGTTTTATACAAATTATCCACAGCTAATGCATTTCTCGCTATTTTTTACGGTTTTATCTGCGAAAGCGATTATTTGGTCGTGAATTATTATATCCACTAGAGCGTGGTCGGCGGTCCTGATAATTGTTTTCGCCACGGCTTTGGTCTTCTATTCCTTCTGGTTTGGGTAAGGTTTGCTTATGAGATAAATTAATTCTGCCTTGTTGGTCAATTTCAGTTACTTTGACTGGTAAAGTATCGCCAATCTTTACTACATCTTCAACTCGCTCTACTCGATGCCAAGTTAGTTCGGAAATATGAACCAATCCTTCCTGTTTGGGCAAAATTTCAACGAAAGCACCAAAATTCATAAGTCGGGTTACTTTGCCTTGGAAAACTTCACCCACCACCACTTCTCGTGTAAGGTTTTTTATCCACTCAATGGCCTTAGTAGACGCTTCAGGATTGGTTGCCGTGATCATAACTAAACCATCATCTTCAATATCAATAGCCACACCAGTTACTTCAATAATTTCATTAATCATTTTACCGCCAGGTCCGATAACATCGCGAATTTTATCCGGTGAAATACGGAAAGAGGTAATACGTGGGGCATAAGACGATAATTCCGGCCGCGGTTCGTTAATCGCTTGAGACATGGTTTTTAAAATAATTGATCTGGCTTCTTTGGCTTGAGTAATAGCTTCGCTTAGTATTTTTTGGCTTACTCCCCCGAGTTTAATATCAAGTTGTAGAGCGGTGATCCCTTCACTGGTGCCAGCGATTTTAAAATCCATATCACCTGAATGGTCTTCTATTCCCTGAATGTCGGTTAAAATTACATAGCGTGATTTATCTTTTAGATCGGTTAGCAACCCCATAGCTACACCAGCGACAGCGCGGGTAATTGGTACGCCGGCATCCATTAAAGCCAGAGAAGAACCACAGATGGAAGCTTGTGAAGATGAACCGTTGGATGACAACACTTCTGATACGACACGAATGGTGTAAGGAAAAGATTCTTTGTCTGGTAAGACAGGTAGTAAGGCTTTTTCTGCTAAAGCGCCATGGCCGATTTCACGACGACCCGGTGAGCGAACTGGAGCAACTTCACCAACGCTAAAACCAGGAAAATTATAATGGTGCATGTATCTTTTTTTACCCTCTTCTTCCATGCCATCTAAAGTTTGTTCGGCTGAGGGCGAGGCTAAAGTAACGATAGATAATATTTGAGTTTCACCGCGTTCAAATAGACCAGTACCATGTGTACGGGGTAAAATAGCTACTGCCGCCGAGAGTGGTCTTATCTCATTAAGTTTACGGCCATCAACTCTGATTTTTTTATTCAATGCTAGTTGCCTGGCTTGGCCATCTAATATTTCCTCAAAGATTTTAATGCCCAAAGATCTCTCTTCTTTGTTTATTTCATTATCAGTTTTTAATATTTCGTCTAGCTCTATTTTTAATTGTTCAATCATTTGGTGATATTCTTGGCGAGAAGGATGAGGAAACAGGTTTTTAAGTTTTGGTTCTAACCAAGATTCTACCTTATTCTTTATTTTGGTTAGTATTTCAGCATCCGCTTCGGCTGTTATAGTTTTTGGTTTGCCTGTTTTGCTAATAATTTCTTTAATAAAAGGTATAATCTGCTTTAAGTGTTTGTGGCCAAAGGCAATGGCGTCGGCTACTATTTGATCATTAACTTCTTTGCCCTGGCCTTCGATCATAACAATTTCCTCTTCTGTTCCGGTAATTATTAAATCCAGATCGCTTTTGCCGCGATCTTCATAGGAAGGATTAATTACCCATTCCGCTGCAACTCGGCCAATTCTAACAGCAGCAATTGGTCCGTTCCAGGGAACAGAAGAAATACCCAAAGCTGTAGAGGCAGCAATTAATGCTACAATATCAGGGTCATTTTCATGGTCTACAGAAAGAACTGTCACCATTACCTGAACATCTTTCCTTTCAGTATCGCGAAATAAGGGCCTAATAGAACGATCAATTACGCGTGAAGTTAGAATTGCTTCATCAGTAGGACGTCCTTCACGTTTAATAAAACGTGAGCCTTTAATTTTACCTGCGGCATATAATCGCTCCTCGTAGTCTACTAGTAAAGGGAAATAATCTATTCCCTCTCTTGGTTCCGAAGCTTGAACTACAGTAGCCAAAACCACAGTATCGCCATATTGTACCGTGCAACTGCCATGGGCTTGGTTGGCTAGCTTGCCAATTTCTACAGTTAGTTGTTTACCCGCTACTTCCTGGGTAAATTTTTTTATTTCTGACATAAAGATAGTGTCCTTTAGTCAGGTGACAGGTAAGGTTGTTTATTTGAGAGGAACTTGAATCTTGAAATTAAAATTCAAATTCTCATCAAACAATGCAATCACCTGTTAGCCTGAATAATTATTAATAAATAGTTACTTTGTTTTGGTTAATAAAAATTTTCTAGCGTTAGTTGATAAGTCAAAAAAATCATCAGCGGATTCGATTAATTTTCCCGAAGCGGTTTTACCAAAAGCCACCACCTCTACTCGTTGGCCAAGAAATTGTAGATAATTAACTAATGGTACATAATCGCCGTCGCCAGTAACCAGTACTACTACATCTAGTTTAGGTGCCATAGAAACAGCATCGATAGCTAAACCCACATCCCAATCGCCTTTTTTTGCCCCACCCCAAAAAATTTGTAGATCTTTCATTTTTAATTCAAAACCTTGATTGTCTAGAGCTTCAAAAAATTTTGTTTCCTCGGGGGCTTCCGCGCGTATCACATAAGCAATTGCTCTAATTAATTTTCTGTTTCCCACAGCATGATCTAAAATAGCGCCAAAATTAATTTTGGTATTGTATAAATTACGACCGGAATAATACATATTTTGCACATCTACGAATACGCCCACTCGTTGGTCTTTATGTTGTCGCATAATTAATGAATTTTTGTATCGCCGCCTTCTTCAGCAATAATTTTTTCTTCATCAATTTCTTCGGGCAGTTCTTGTGCTACATCTGATATTTTGATATTCAATTTTAATCTTTTTACCAATTTTTCAAAGATTTTTTCATCCTCACGCTTTAAATATTTTAACAAACGACGACGCTGACCGATTTTTTTTAATAATCCACGCCGCGAAGAAAAATCCTTTTTATGAGTTTTAAGGTGATCACTTAAACGGGCGATTTCTTCAGTTAAAATAGCAACCTGGACTTCCGTTGATCCGGTATCTTGTTCATGAGTCTTAAATTTTTTGATTATTTTATCTTTAGTTTGTTTGTCTAACATATATTTTCCTAATGTCGCTTGCCTAGTAGGGGGGACAAATCCTCAGCTACCAAGTCAAACGGATAATTAATTAACGTTGTTAGATTAGCATAAGTCTGATTATTTATCAATAGGCGAAAGGGGTGATTGCTATTTTTCGATAAGTGTCGTAAAATATAATTACTTATTATGCCTTATCTTCACGACTACATTCACGATTTTTTAGAATATTTAGAAATTGAACGCGGCCGTAGTAAACTAACTGTTCGTAATTATGATTTTTATTTAACCAGATTTTTGGTTTGGTTAAAAACAAAATTTAATCATAAACCAAAACCAGAAGATATTACCTCGGATCAAGTGCGAAATTTTAGGTTGTGGCTTAATCGTTTTCACACCAAAAGCAATTTAGAACTGTCGTCTACCACTCAAAATTATCACTTAATAGCTTTACGATCTTTTTTAAAGTATTTGCGTAAACGTGATCTGGAATCATTAGCTCCGGAAAAAATTGAACTAGCCAAACAAAAAGAACGACAGGTGGAATTTTTAGAAGGTGCAGATTTGGAAAAATTATTGGAGGCACCATTTAAAACCAAGGAGACGGAAATCATTAAACTACGGGACAAAGCAATTTTAGAATTATTATTTTCTACTGGTATGAGAGTTTCAGAATTGGTTGGTTTAAAGCGTGAACAGATCAATTTAAATAAAGACGAATTGTCGATACGGGGAAAGGGAGGAAAGGTACGTTTGGTTTTTTTATCCAATGAGGCGCGTAATCATTTAAAAAAATATTTAGACAAAAGAATAGATGTAGATGAAGCGTTGTTTATTGGCCACGATCGCGCAGCTCGGGGGCGGGAAAAAGATACCAAAGCTACACATCCGTTATCAGCCCGTAGCGTACAGCGAGCTATTGAGTATTATCGAAAAGTAGCCGGGCTTACCAGAAAAATTACGCCGCACACTTTACGCCACTCTTTTGCTACAGATTTACTTTCTTCAGGCGCTGACCTTCGCGCTGTGCAAACGCTTTTGGGTCATGCTAGCATTACTACTACGCAAGTTTATACTCATGTAACTGATAAGCAATTAAAAGATGTATATAAAGCCTTTCATTCGCGTCGCCGGAAAAATTAACCCTCCTTCATCCAATTGATATTGGGACTACGGCGGGCAGGACGAGGATTTAAGATATTTGGAAAAATATACAAGTTGTGGTGTGAGGTATTGGTGAATATCGATTTTCTTGACAGGTAGATTAAAATAAGGCATAAGTTATTTGAAGATTAAAAAATTAGAAGTTGTTACTTTTTGTTTTTGCCCCTGTAGTTCAATGGATAGAACCGCGGACTTCTAAGCCGCTGATAGAGGTTCAATTCCTCTCAGGGGCAGGAATAAAAAGTAAGGAATAATAAAATATGATAATTAGTTTGGAACGAATTTTAACCAGCGATGGCTTGTGGTTAGACGGTTTATTTTTTAAACCACAGACAAAAACAAACAAAGCTATTATTTGGGTTCACGGATTGCTTGGTAATTTTTACGGCGGTGGTGAGAGAGTTAGAATTTTGGGTAAAATTTGCACTGAGAATAATTTTTCTTTTGTTTCTTTTAATACGCGCGGAGCTGGTGTAATGTCTAGATTTTCTAAACAGACATCAGCTAATATTAAACATAAAAACAGGAAGACCATTGGTGGTGGATTGGAAAATTTTAAAGAGAGTATTTGGGATATTGAAGCTATGATTAAATTTTTACAGCGGCGAGGGTTTAAAAAAATTTATTTAGTTGGCCATAGCACTGGCGCTAATAAAGTTTTGTATTATATGTATAAACGGTGTGATCGGTATGTAGCTGGAATTAGTTTGGTTGGTCCAATGAATGATTTTGCTGGTAAAAAACAAGAGCTAGGCAGTCGTTATAATTCGATTATTAAAAAAGTAAAAGTTTTAGCTAAAAAGAATCCCCATAAACTTTTACCTTATTTATTAAGCCCAGTACCCACGACCGCTGCCCGCTACCTAAGTTTGTACACCCCGGGCACACCAGAGGATGTTTTTCCGTATTATAATAAAAAGGCTAAATTTAAAGAATTGGCCAGTGTTCGAGCGCCTATTTTGGTATTAATAGGAGAACGGGACGAATATTTAGATAGGAGTCCGCAAAACTTTGTAAATATTTTTAAATCCAAGGCAGTCAAAACTAAAAAATTCGTTGGTCAAATTATTAAAAGTGCTGACCATGGATTTTATAATAAAGAGAAAAATTTAGCCGAGGCTATAGTTAATTGGATTAAAAAAATATGAAATATTTAGTATTAGCTGTAATTTTTGTAGGAGAGTTTCTGTTTATTTTTTTGGAAATATATTTTGCCAATAAATTTAAAGACAGCGGAACAACAGCAGAAGTGTTTAAGTATTTACTATTGGCCATACCTTTCGCTGTAGTTTTTTCATTATTAATATTGTGGGGTTATATTTATGGCTATAGAGTATTCGAAAAAATTTGGGTAATAACTATAATTTCTTGGTCATCAATATTAATAATTGAGCCGACTTTAAATTATTTAATTTTTAAAGAAGTGCCAGCGGGCAATACTTTGATTGCTGGCGGCTTGGCAGTGGCAGCTATAATTATTTCTATTTTATGAAATTAAAATCTATCAATTTGCAAGTTAGTTGCAGTTCTTTAAAACAGGCAAAAATAATTGGTGACGCTTCGCTAAAACAAAGATTAGTTGCTTGTTATGAAGTGTATCCTAATATTAAAACAAAATATTTTTGGCCACCTAGAAAAAATAAAGTACAAAGTGATAACAGATCAACTTTAATACTTGTCACTCTACCCCAGTTTGTAAACAAGTTGCAAAAACTGATAAAATCAAAGCACTCAGATCAAGTTCCATTTATTGGTTTAATAGAAGTCATTAGTGTTAATCCGGCATATTACCGTTGGCTAAAACAAGAATTAAAATAATAATAATTTAAGGAGGTAAAAATATGGCAAAAAGCAAGACTATAAAAACTGTTAAGCAGGCTAAAATTATTAAAGTTAAGGTAAAGAGAGCGCCGGTTATAAATAAGTTACAACAACAAGTAAAGAAAAATATAACTAGGATTGAGCCTCAAGTAGTAAAACAGCCAGCAGTTGTAGCAATGTCAAAAAATAAACCCAAATTATCTCATGTTACATTCTGGCAATATGTCACTTGGTTTTCAGGTTTGTTAGTAGTGATTATGTTGATCGGCACAATTATAGTAGTAAACAGGCCGGGTACCAAGGCTATTGGCATTAATAATTTTAATCCATTAATTAATCAGACTAATCAGCAGGAACAAATACTGCCCAGTGCTTTTGTTTCCAGTTTAACCGGTGAAGGCGTGACTCAAGAAGTTGCCGAGCGCAGACCTCTGGCTGTAATGATTGAAAATTTTTATACAGTAAGACCGCAATCTGGATTGTCATTTGCCGATCTAGTATGGGAAGCGCCAACCGAGGGTGGCGTGACCAGATTTTTAGCAGTATTTCAAAAAGGATTGCCTTCTAGAATCGGACCAGTGCGCAGCGCGCGTTCGTATTTTATTGACTGGGCACGCGAATTAGAAGCTTTTTATGCTCATAGCGGTGGGTCGGACGACGCTTTAGATGAGCTAGCTAGGGGTGTTGAAAATTTACAAGATGTTAATGAGTTTTCAAATGAGCAAGCATTTTGGCGCGACGACAGAGAAGCGAGGCCGCATAATTTATACACAGCAGCTGAATCATTTTACACTTATGCTGAAAATAGAAACTGGCGTACAATCAACGACCCTAGTCCTTGGCAATTTGTAAATTCAGATAATTTAACTAGTGTGCCACGGTTGATAATGGAACAGGCTAAGGAAATTTTGGTTCCTTATTTTCCGTTAGAATACGACGTGTTATGGAAATATCAAGTAGGCGACGGTGTTTATGAGCGATGGATGGATAACAAACCACATCAAGACAGAATTACTGGTGGAACACTGCAAGCTAAAAATGTTATTGTCATGTTCACTGATGTAGTACCAATTCCTCGCGATCCAAGATTAAGAGTTAATATTACCACTGTAGGCAGCGGGACAGCTTATTTATTTGTTAACGGCGTAGTTTATAAAGGTTTATGGCAAAAGAAAAGTTTAGAAAGTAGAACTGAATTTGTTGATGCTGGAGGAAATTTTTTGCCTTTAAATCCTGGTGTTACTTGGATTTCGGTAGTGGATAAATCGTTAGAGCAGGAGCTTGAATATAAATAATTTTTGTGTTAATATCATTTAGCTATAAATAGGAAAGGTTTTCTATTTATAATTTATAGTGGCTATGGTGGGTGTAGCTCAATGGTAGAGCACCGCTCTGTGGCAGCGGCTACGAGGGTTCGATTCCCTTCATCCACCCCACCAAAATCACTCAGTGTTTACTGGGTGATTTTGTTATGCCCTAATGGGACATCAAAACTTTTTACTAAAATAAAAAAGGAGGTACCCGACATATGTCGAATACCTCCGTGTTACTTTTTGTAAACGAGCCTTTAATCCAGTTCCCCGACTTGATTTCTTTCCATAAATAAACGGAATTTGTCATAGTCTGGACCTTCTACTTTTTCGTCCCACGAGTAGGCCAGTGCTGCCATACACTTAACCTCAAGGAGGGCTCCTGTCGTACTACTACCAGAGATAGCGTTGCCATCTCCTTCTTTGACTGATACCGCCTTGGCACCTGATAGGTACGGGCTGTCGACGCTACCGTCCATCATTGGGCTACCCAATACCACAGGATAGTGGCGCTGATATAACTCCCACAAACAATTGATGTGGGTTCTCTCTGCTTCAATGATGCCTTCATCACGGACGTTGCCTGCGCCATAGGTAATCATTAGCATGGCGCTACAAGTTGGATCATCAGCATCGTGAAGGATTGATTCCGATGGGGTAGCCGGGCTAATTTTTACAACCTTTATACCCTCTCGAAAGTGTGGCTGGTAGATCAAGCGTGATGAGGTCGCGATTGGGTTACGACGTGGTGCACGCGGGTAGAGCACGAGGTGATCATCATAGTGCCCGACTTGGTCCTTTTCAGGGCAGGAAAATGCCTGACGACGTTTGTCTTTGACCTTATGGATCTTACTACCGTCCATAAGCTCATCGTTGAACATCAACAATGGACCACTCAAATCGCTCGCCGCAGCCGTAATGGCAAAATACAGATTGTTGGTAGCGTCATCGCCAAGCTCAACCATTGGGATCTGTGCTCCAGTACCTACGATTGGTTTGCCGATGTTGGGGAACATGAAGCGCGTAGCTGCCAACATATGGGCCATGGTATCAGTACCGCCGCAAACGACAAAGCCAGTCGCAAAATCGTGAAGTAGACGTATAGCGTTGCCAATACTGACCCAGTGGACCCAACGACCATTCGTTGAGTCAATAGCTTTGCTGTATACAGGCACCCAAACAACCTGCACCTGGTTAGCGAGGCCTTTAACTGAGAGTGGTTCGAGCAGCCGCTCGGCATCGTCGGTCGGACCATAGACCTTCTTGTTGAAATCCTCTTTCAGCCTGACCATGCCGATAGTGCCACCGTAGTAGAGAATAAACACCACGGGGACATTCTTCTTAAGTTGGGCAATATGATCAAGGACCTGGCTGGGAAGTTCTTCCGTACTGGAGTATGGAATAACTGCGGCAGCCTGCTTCTGATGTCTCTCATTTTTTGAATAAGTGTTGTTCATTGGTAACCTTCTTTCTGAAATTGTTGTATGGTTTGTGGTTTACACTTGAACGCCAAAAGACGGCCAAATGTGAACCACAAACATTTGTTAAAGAACAAGAAATAGTAGCTTATTTTAGTAATCTTGTCAAGTCTAAAACTTGGTCATTTTTAGCCTAAAGGCGTTTGTGAATAAAGATAGCTCATTAAGAACTTGGTGCCAATCCACTGTTCTGAAACTGGCCACCAATCCACCCCATCAAGAAGTCTCTCGTTCAAACGAGGGATTTTTTGTTTAAGTTAGCAAAGAACTACGGTTTGCAACTTTTGAACCAAAACACACTACCCCTAATGGGATGGAAAACTTTGTAATAAAAACAGGAGTAGACGACTTATGTCTACTCACAGAATCAAAATAATACTAGTCCACTCTACGAATATTAATCTTAGTAGAAAATGTATGTTGGGGCTTTATCAGTTCGGGATCATTTATTAGCCCACCAGCATCCCTCATAACTGGTTCTATACAAATGAAATTCTTACCTGGCTGCGTCCACACCCAAATTCTTTTATATTCTTGTGAAACATCTAGAGCTAAGGTACCAAGCTTAGGTATCATTACCCGCAATACAACACTTGGGTCCTTTAATTTAGGATTGTCTATCTTGGCTGTTTGTCCTTGAGACCATGATGAAAAACTATTTTCTACTACTTCACCACCGGGAAAATCAAAACGGATATTCTTTTTTTCATTATCTGGTACTGGAAAATATGGATGCAGGCCTTCTGAAACTGGCATATCTTTATCATGCTCCAAATTTGTTGTCTCCCTTAATAAAGTCATAGAACCATCTTCTTCAAGGATGGCCTTAGTGCGAGATAAAAAATTGAAAGGGTAAACCTCCTTAGTTGCTTCGTCCGATGATAATTCTTCAATAAACTCATTAGCAGGACTATCTTTAACTATCCAATTTTCAGAATTACGAGCAAATCCATGCTGCCGCAAAAGGAATGGCCCTTCCTTCAAGGGTCCTGCGTTCGGAAAAAGTATCGGTATTCCACCTTTAACATTAACTTCACTATCATTAAAAGTATTTAGATCAAAATATAAAACCTCCTCTCCTTTTAATTTTAGGGAAGTAATGATTCCTCCCCTTTGGGGAGAGAATGAAACCTCATTATTATTTGGACCAATTCTTTTTTCGATTGGAAATCTAAATAATTCATTTTTACTTAGCCGTTCAAATTCTTCCATAAATTATATGCATAGTACTTATTAACTGAGCTTATTATACCTTTTTAATTGAGCAATCTCAAATGAATTTATACGTTCGGATTTACTATATTAGTTTTCCATCTCCTCTCGTTCAGCTATCCTAAAGATAGGAAGATGAGGATCGGTTTCCACTTAGTTCCGTTTTTTTGATATCATTAAGTTATGGAGAAAGTTTATAGTAGTAAATCAGAAGCAATTTTGGCTCGGGATTACATAGAGCAAAGATTAAAAGAGATTACTAATTTGGAAGTTAAACTAGACAAAAAACTGAGTGATTTTATCTTTGACACTATAATGTCAAAGAAGTTTAGGAAATATTCTATAAACCCACTGGCCAACGATAAGGCTCGTAATGCAATTGAAATAAATATAAAAAACAATGAGCCAATTAAATTGGCAATTCCTTTTGGTACTTATAAATTATGGAGGTTAGGGGAAAGTCCAGAGCCTGATTGGGCAGAATTATTTGTTATGATTTATTATACTTACTGGTTGAGGCCAATTACTTGCGTTTACCAGCCAGGGGTTTGGTTTGATTTTTGTGGAGATGATGCGATATTAGAAATGATGAACAATATTCCAGAAGTAGATACTGAAAAGTACAAGTTAACTTTTAGATCCATAATTAAATTCATTCAACCTTATTTGCCAAGTAATTTTAAGTTCACTCTTAGTCCAGTAGGTGAAAGGTATAGTTCAAAAGACGAATTCCTGGCGGACTTAACGGGCAAAATAGAAGACTTAGAGAAAAAGGGTGTAGACCCATTAACTGAAAGACAAATTGAAATGATGAGATTTAATATTAGACCCAAAGACGGTGTAGAAATAGATTTTCAAAAAAATCATCTGATTCATGATGCATATATGAATGTGAGTAAAAGAAGGCCCTACCACAAAGCCCTTGATAAGATTCTTGTTTCAGCAACTCCTTTTGGTGACAGGACTAGTCTGCCGGTAGGTACGACTAAAACCTCTGTGGTTAAATTTCAGACAGGAGCAGGGGTGTTGATTAAAAGAGGAGATAGTTTCATTGAAAGTGTACATTCGCCGTCACAATTAGAAGTGTGTAAATTTGACTGGGCAGAAGTTTCGATTGATGGTTTGGTTGGAAAAAATTTCAAAATGATTAGAGTTGTATCTGAATAATTGTGTTTACATTCTTCGTTATACGACCCCGCTAGGAAGTCGCTCGCCTGAACGAGAGATTTTGCATTATTAAAATCAAGAGATTATAATTTAATTACTGAAGTTTTTAAGTATTAATTAAACTATTTATGGAAAAAGCTAAATTATTTTATTTTAGTGTATTAAGTTCTTTTGCCACATTTGTTTATGTGATATTGGTGGCTTGGATTATGATCAATGGTGATAAATATTTGGTCAGATGAACACTTTATTAGGCCCAGTGGCTTTTTTATTGTTATTTGTAGTGTCGGCAACTATTGTTGGGTTATTAGTTTTGGGCAAGCCAGTAACATTATTTTTGGAAGGTTTTAAAAAAGAGGCAGTAAGATTATTGTTTTATACAGTAATTTGTTTAATTGTAATTACAGCTTTAGCGTTAGTAGCCATGATGATAGTTAATACTGTGGCAATTAAAAATATATGAAAAAGTTTAATTTATTAATCATTTTGTTAGTTATAACTGGTCTAAATGTAGCAGCTTGGGTTGGCTTTACTAGTATTTATCAACATAAATTTAATCAGGACATTAATCAGTTAAAAAATGAACTGGTTCAGTTACAGCAAAAAGTTGCTGGTTATGATTTAGAACAGCAAAAATTAGTTCAGGCTACCCAAGAAGCAGCTAACAGGGAAGCAGTTAAGCAAAGGTCTCAAGACGAATTATTACAGGCAGCTGTGGCTAAAGTAACGCCAGCAGTGGTTTCTATAGTAATTTCTAAAGATGTGCCCAAGTTGGAAATTGTTTATGAAAATCCGTTTGGCAATGATCCGTTTTTCAAGGATTTTAATTTTCAAGTGCCCGTTTACCGACAAAAAGGAACACTGCATGAAAAAGTCGGTGCCGGGACTGGATTCTTAGTTACTAAAGACGGTTACATTATTACTAATAAGCATGTAGTTGCTGATACAGCGGCGGATTATACTGTATTGTTGTCTGATGGTAGTCAAAAACCCGCACAGGTTATTTATAAAGATTCAGTGCATGATTTGGCTGTAGTCAAAATTGAAGGTAGTGGATTTACGACAGTAGAATTAGGTAATTCTGATAGTTTGAATTTGGGGCAAACTGTGTTTGCGGTTGGTAATGCTTTGGGTGAATATAGTAATTCAGTATCAGTGGGGATTATTTCAGGCTTAGACAGAACCATTCAAGCTTCAGGTTCAGCTGGAGTTGATCAGTTGAAGGGTGTGATTCAAACTGATGCAGCAATTAATCCGGGAAATTCTGGCGGGCCACTTTTAAATTTAGACGGCAAGGCTGTTGGTGTGAATGTAGCTACAGTGGTGGGATCAAATAATATTAGTTTTTCTATACCAATTAAACTGGTTAAGGAAATTATCAACTCGGTAATTAATAAATAACTATTTAGCAATTAATAATTATTTAATCTAAAACATCCCTGAAATCTTCGGGGTGTTTTATTTTTGAATTTTTTAAATAAAATTAAAGAGGAAAATTTTAAATAAAAAAGGTTGACAAAAGGCTATTTTTATGCTAAAATTAGTGTATAAATGCAATAAAATCAATATAATTTAACAAATAATTTTAACATTAAATACAAAAATATATGAAAAGATTTATTCAGGTTTTTAATAGCCTAGTTGGTATTATGGCTATAGCTTTTTTATTTTCACAGTTTGCTAATGCAACTGTGGAAGTTATTATTCATGATTTGGAGCAAGCAAGTAAAAAAGCAGCGGTTACATTATCAACTAATAATATTGATCAAGGAAAAGTTCTTGGTGTTACAAACGAAGTGGTGTTAGCAGCAACCACCCCGATACCTTGTGCTGATTGTGATACGCCTACATATTACACTTTGACTGTTGCCAAAACTGGTTCGGGTACAGTTACCAGCTCGCCTGTTGAAATTAATTGCGGCAGTACCTGTTCAGCTATTTATACTTCGGGTGTAGCCGTAACACTTACAGCTACACCAGCGTCAGGTTTTGTTTTTAGCGGTTGGGGCGGGGTATGTAGCGGGACTGGTTCATGTACACTAACGATGAATAGTAATAAGAACGTGACGGCGACGTTTGGTACGGCGACCAAATTGGTCACGCTCAACATTGCTCGAATTACCTCGCCAGCATATGGGACAGTTACCAGCTCGCCTGCTGGTATAAACTGTGGTGATATTTGTGGCGCGGTTTTTCCTGTAGGTACTGCCGTTACGCTAAAAGCATCTCCCGGACAGGGGTATATATTTACGGGTTGGCGCGGTTGTCAGCCAGAAGGCCTTCAGCTCACCTGCACTGTAACATTGAACAGCGACACAACGGTGTCAGCCAATTTTGCTACTAACACCTTTTCTATAGATGTTTATAAAACAGGCACGGGCTCGGGTACCATAGTTAGTTCACCAGTTGGTATTAATTGCGGATCGGATTGTAATTCAGCAACTTTTAAAGGCACACCCGGTTCTTCGGTCACTTTTACAGCCACCGCAGTAGCTGGTTCAAAATTTTTAGGTTGGGGCGGGGCATGTATAGGTAACCAAACTAGTTGTACGGTTATCTTAGCAGATCGTCCTACTAATCATTATCCTCGAGTGATGGCTAATTTTATACCCACCGATGTTCCGTTGGCTGATTTAATTATTACATCAGTAGAGATAAAGGGAATCCCTAAAGTTGGCGATTTTGGAATTAATGGCTGGGTTACTATTAAAAATCAAGGTAGTGGTACGGCAAAATTTCAAGTTCCAGTGGGCACAGAACACTATTTTGCTCCAAGTATATTAAATGTTTCAGTATTTAAATCGCAATTGGCGTCGGATTATGTTATGGTAGCCGGTTCTGGACCAGCCGCAGTCAGCACGGGTGACGGAACTATTATTGCGCCAGGCGAATCAAAAGAATATGATTTTTTCACCATGACTGATTCCAGATTATATACCAGGGATGATTTTCTAGGCACGGCTGGCGAAAAAACGTTATATTTTATGGTTGATATAGAAAATCTAGTAAGCGAATCTGATATTATTAATAATATTTACACAAAAAAATTTACTGTTAGTGCGACTACATCATCTATCAGTTTAATAACTCCAAAAAGTGGAGAGGTGTGGCGCATAGGGAGTACGTATACAATTCAGTGGCAGAATAGTGATGTCGCGCCAACTACTCGGAGCGTCCAACTGTATACTAATCCAGTTGGATCAGCCACGGTTTGCTTAATAGCGAATAGCGTACCCGATAGAGGTTCATATACATGGACTATACCAACGACCATAGATAGAAATTGTTGGGGTACACATGTTTTGACCGTACTGCGCTTGGACGGCTCAAATATCAAAGGCCAAAGCGAGGTCTTTACCATAAGCAGTACCCCCAGCTCGATGTTTAAGATCGCCGAAATATCAACTTTCGCGCCATCTTATGTGCCAGGAGCCAATGTTAACTTTAAGGTGCGTGGCATTGAGCCCGATGGCACAGCTACGGCATATGAAGAGGGGTTCAGGGTAAGTGGCCAGATTTATTTTGGTAGTGAGCCATATACACCCGCAAGTCCACAAACTGTATCGTACGAGCCAACCGGCTGGTGGCAATTAACTCTTATTGCGCCAAGCAGCAATGGTAGCTACAAAATGCGTGTCGTGTTAAGCTGCTCGTTTGATACCGGTGTGGCCTGTGCTGAAAAGTATGGTACAGGTGGGCCGCAAGTGGAGCAAATGGTGCCGTTTATGGTTGGTACAACCTCGTCGGGTATTAATATAATAACCCCGAATGGCGGGGAGCGGTGGGTGGTTGATAAAACATATACTATTGGTTGGAGTACTAAGGGTGTGCCAACATCGTATTACAACTCGTACCCGTTAATTGAGTTGGTTAGCGGTGATAGTAGCGATAGCGCAGTACTCACAAATTGGCGTTCTCAAGATAAATTTGCTAACAGTGATGATAGTCGTTTTGGGAGAACAAGTTTTACTGTTTCCAAAACGCTAGCGGGTAAAAATTTTTATGTGCGAGTGAGCGTGGGTGATAACACTGGTGGTTTAAGTTTCCGCGGTACGACAGCTGGTCAAGTAACAGTAGTTACTAGTCCTCCTTGGCGGGTGTGCGCCGGCTCTCCGGAAATGGTTCGTCGTTCAGCTCTCGGTACAGATGAATTTGGACGTTTGGGGCTAGATATTTCTTCTCATCCAGAAATTTTGCGTTATCGCATTCAATGGTTCTCTGGTGGTTGGTCAGATTGGTACATACCAGGTGTAGATGATGTTGATTGGAAGACAGATGACATTACTAAACCGCATCGTGTTTGGGCATATTTTGGCGATCATAATCATGAGTTTGAGAAGTGCAGTACTACAGTAGGGAATAAACCGGATTTCATAGTAGAAGATATAAATGTTGTTAATCGTTCAACAAGCGGTGAAAAGGTATTTTCGGTGAGATATAAAAATATTGGTAGCATAGCATTAGCCCAAATGCTGACTGTTGAATTAGTAGATACGGATACTGGCGATATATACTCGCAATCAATTGGTGGTGGCGATATACCATCTGGATTTTCATATGATCTAGAGATGGCGCAAGCTATTCGTGAGCAGACCCGTGCTCGTTTTTACGTAAAGGCAAAAGTCGATTCTACGAATAAGTTTGTCGAATCAAATGAAAATAATAATGAATTAACAAAGACTATATCTTTTACTCCTGTTACTAGTGGCAAAATTATTGATGATTCTAAAGCTGATAATGATCCAGTATTATTGCGACGGTCTAACGGTGATTTGATAGTAGTTTATACTAGCGAACAAGCTGGAGCGAACATTGGTGCTGCTTATTCCAAAATATCTAAGGATAATGGCAAAACTTGGCAAGGTCCATATAAAATAGTTGATAGTTGGGGTAAGATAGATTTAATTGAAAATATTTCCAAACAATTAGTGGTGATAGCCACTGATTTAACGCCCGGTAGAATTGGCGGCGGTTCAGTAACTTTAGTTTCTATTGATGGAGTAACCTGGACCAACCAGCGCCCAGTAACAGTAACGTCCTTAAATGATGGTTATGGCTCCATTGAGCAGTCGAGTGATGGTAGTTATTATGTTACTTTTAATGTTTCAAGCGGAGTTTGGCAGTCTTATATAACAAAATCTACAGATTTAATTACCTGGGAAGCGGCTTGGCCAGTATCCGTTGATGGTGCACCAATTTATGGCTCATCAATAATGCAAGCGTCTGATGGGACATATTATTTAGTTGGTTATACTTCTGTATTAGCTGATGAATCAACTATAACTCCAGCATTGGTGGCTTTACGTTCAACCGATGTCAAAAATTGGGTGAAAGATAATTCGGTAAATATTTTAGCACACTCTACTATGGGACAGCATATGATCGAGATGCAAGGAATTCCCACATTATTTTATGCATTTGATCCGGCTTTTGGACAAGCCAGATTATATTATGCATCTAAAAAAAGCAGTTGGAATTCACCACAGGTGGCAGCACATGGCCCATTTCCTTTTGGTGTAAGTTCTGTGGTTATGTCCGATGGTAGCGTGGCAATAGCTTATATGAAAGAAGTTAATGGACAGCGGGATATTTTCTTCCAAAATATAGGAGGATTGATAGTTGGTGGTACACCTGATCTTGTTGTTAGCAGTATTTCATTAGAACCCTCAGTTCCGGTTGTGGGTCAGGAAGTTATTATTAAAGCTGTGGTTAAAAATATTGGTACAGTAGATGCATTCATTCTTAATTCCCAACCCTTATCAGGACCAACTGCCAACTTAAAAATTAGTGGTTTTGGATATAATTATGTTGAAGGAACAGGTGGAGCAATTGGCACAAACGATAATCCCCCCATTAAACCAGGAAGCACGGCAACATATATTTTTGGAAAGCATTCTACTATAAAATTATCCAATATTGGGCCTTATAGTATCAGTGTGACAGCTGATGGTGGCTCAAGTGACGCTGGTGGCATTGGTGTGATTGACGAATCAAATGAAGGAAATAATACTTTAGTTAAGACAATTATTGTGGATAATAAGAAAGTTGATTTAAAATCTATATCAGCGGAAGAGTCTGTGCAGCAAAGAATTCAACAATTAGAATATAAAGTTTCTGAACTGGAGCGACAATTAGTAGAAAACGAAAAGCAACTTGCTCAAAAAATTGATCAGCAATTAACCAACCGTGTAGCTGGAAAAATTCTTTTGCAGGTAGAAGGAAACGGTGAAGCTTGGTATGTAGATAAAGATACTCAGAAAAAGTTTTATCTAAAAGATGGCAATACTGCTTATACTGCCCTGCAAGCTTTTGGCTTGGGTATTTCTAATGAGAATCTAGCCAAAATTCCAGTATCTACTTCAGAACAAGTGGTAGCAAAAGACAGCGATGGCGATGGCTTGGATGATCAATTTGAAACAGCTATTGGTACTAATCCAATGAATAAGGACACAGATAATGATGGATATGATGATGGCATGGAAATATCTAGTGGTTATTCGCCATTGGGACCAGGTAAAACAACAGTTGATGCAAGTTTAGTTAAAAGATTAGAAGGAAAAATAATTTTGGCAGTTAATAAGCACGGCGAAGCGTTTTATATTAGTAACGGAATAGCGCATTACTTAAAAGATGGCGCCTCGGCTTATCAAATAATGCGTAATCAATCATTGGGTATTACTAATAACGATCTACGTAAAATTCAGGTGGGTGAATTTGAATAACACCTGATTAAAATTAAATATATGCATAAAAAACTTTTAATTATCCTAATATTTGGCGTTGTTTTGATTGGCGGTCTTTGGTTTGGTAATAATCCAGATTTTTGGTTTGCTTATAAAATAATTTTCCAACCAAACGCACGGGTGGCGGGGGTGCAATTAGTGGTGGATACATCTGCAATTTCTATAATTAATCCAGCTAATGGTGTTAATTTTTTAGTTGGCACTGTACCGGTTGTTATGGATATTACTAACACAACAAGCGTGAGAGAGTTTTTATGGAATTGGAATAATCAAAGCTATACCATATACAACAATTCTTTGGTGGCCATGTTTAATTTTGACAACATTACCGCCTTAGGCGAAAGTTTATCATCTACTACCGTAACCGATGCTTCTTTGTATGCTAACAAAGGAACTTGTACTAATTTAGGTACGGGGTGCCCTTGGGCAACTGGGAAATATGGCCAGGCGATGAATTTTACAGGCACAACAGGAAATATTTTAATTAACACTAGCTCTAGTCTTAATGCCTTGAGTAGACATACAGTAGAATTGTGGGTTAACTCTAGAAGCAATTCTCTTCTCTCTACTATATTTAATAAAATGGGAGAAGGTGAAGGATTTAGAATTACTAAGCTTTCTGATGGAAGAATTGCTTACGATCTCGCCAATGGGCGGGGGTTAGGAGCCACTCAACTTATTTCCAATCAAGCAATTCCTATAAATATCTGGACCCATATTGTAGTTGCCTATGATGGAACTGTACAACGTATGTATATTAATGGCGCTCTTCAATCTGGTTCTATTAACACCACAGCTTTTGTTTCCAATACCTTTAGTCCACTTGAGATCGGTTATGCTAGCTGTTGCGGAATTCTTAATGGATACAACGGGTTATTGGATGAAGTAAAAGTATGGAATAGGGCACTAAGCGTAGCTGAAATTCAACAAGCCTACGCCTCCGCCCTTAGAAAATATGATACTAATAAATGGAGTTTTGAAAGTATACAAACAAATCTTTCCAGTGGTACTTATACACTCTCAGCTTCTGTGACAGATACTTTGGGTAATACAAACTCATCTAGTATACAAACTATTACAGTAAATTCTTCACTGCCTGCTGATACTCAATCCCCCTCTACGCCAACAGGATTAACCATAACAACCATATCCTCATCTCAACTTAATCTTGCTTGGGCTGCTGCTACTGATAATGTTGGTGTGGCAGGATATCGTATTTACCGAGGCGGCAGTCAAATAGGAACTTCAAATACTGCCTCGTATTCCAACACTGGCCTTACTGCCGCTACCACCTATAGCTATACTGTGTCTGCTTATGATGCGGCTGGAAATATATCTTCTCAATCTGCCTCTGTTTCTGGAACGACGCAATCAGTTTTGTTATCGGGAGCGATAATCGTGGATCATGCTTCTGTTGATCGATTCAGCCAGATTCCTGCTTCAGTAATACAATCTGCTCGTAATTTAAGATCTCTGCTTAGGCACGCATCTGTTGGCGGAAATATTAATGATGGGTTAAATGATTTATATAATCAAAATACGATTTATAATAGGAATCAATGGTCATTCCAGAATAGGGGTAATGATGGCGGGGTTGCAAAAATTAACGATTTTATAAGCCAAGTTCAAATTCAAAGTGGAAATTATGATATTTTTGCAATGAAATTCTGTTTTATTGATATAGATGTGTCTACGCTTTATGCACAATATAGAGACGCGATGTTGCAATTAGAAAGGAATTATCCTAATAAAAAGTTTGTGTGGTGGACACAGCCCTTGAGAGATGGTGGTCCGCCAGCTCAGGTAATTCAGGCTTTTAACAATAACGTAAGAAGTTATGCGGCACAGAATAACAAGATACTTTATGATATAGCTGCTATTGAATCTCATCGCGCAGACGGAACTTTGTGTACTTCAAATGGTTATGAAGTGCCATGTACTGAATGGTCGCGTATTCCTGATGGTGTTAGTGATGGCAGTCACTTAGGAGTAGCTGGTCGTCAGAGAGCCGCAAAAGCACATTGGTATTTAATGGCTCGACTTACAGGGTGGAGCCCAGATTCGCTTTCTATCGACACCCAATCTCCTTCTACTCCCACGGGACTTACTGTAACTCCCATCTCCTCGTCTCAACTCAATCTCTCTTGGACTGCTTCTACTGATAGTGTAGGTGTAGTTGGGTACCGTATTTATCGAAGTGGCACTCAAATAGGAATTTCAAATACTACCTCGTATTCCAATACTGGCCTTACTGCCGTTACCACCTACAGTTATGCTGTTTCTGCTTACGATGCCGCAGGAAATATTTCTTCCCAATCCGCCGCCGTTTCTGGAACAACACGGGTGGTTGCAAGCGATATTATAGCCCCAGTTGTTTCTGTTATTGCTCCTGTAAGCGGATTTACGGCCTCTGGAACAATTACATTATCTGCTTCCGCTACTGATAACGTAGGTGTGGCAAGTGTTCAATTCCGCGTAGCTGGCTTAAATGTTGGTTCTGAAGATACTGTCTCGCCTTATTCTATTTCTTGGAATTCTGCTTCGATGGTTAATGGTTCTCATCTAATAACCGCTGTGGCACGGGATGCAGCAGGGAATTCTGCTGTTTCTCTTTCTGTTTCAATTATAGTTTCAAACACAATTGTCGCAGTAAATTTTAAAAACGTGAATCATACATATCCCCGTATCGGATTATTGCAATGGGGCGGAGGAAATGTGGATTGGTTTTGTCGGTATGATTTAGTGATGCTTCCAGAGGTAGAAACATATAAAGCACGGCAGATGCAGACGCGATGCCCGTCTACCTATATGATCGCAACGAATGACTGGACACAAGGAGGTATTTTTCAGCCTCCGGGCCACGCGGATGTATTACCTGATGTATGGTATCAAAAACAATCTACTGGTGTACGCGTGCCTACCGGGACTAGGGGAATGATGAATTTTACTAAGTACACGCCGAAATACACGGGTTATATTAGTAGTCCAGCGTTTGTCGATTTTGAAATGCCAACCAGTATTTATATTGATAATAAAACTTATACCGAGGCAATTTCCGATGCATTTTTGGATTATGTGGATTGGAGCGCATGGGATGGAATCAACAGTGATGGATCATGGCCATTCCCTTATAACAGTGGGGATATAGATCTGAATGGGAACGGTATCAACGATTGGCCCGAAAATGGTTGTGCAGTTCCATGCACAAGTGGTAGTACTGGTTTTGAGCAGGCGTATTTAGCGATTCAGAAAGAATGGATTATTGGCAACGAAGCGCTGGTTCAGTCCATTCGCGACAAAATGCAACAAAAATTGGGTGGGCAGAAAATAATCACATACTGGACGATTAGTAATTCTGATCCAGCGCATGGTTCATTAATGAATGCAAGTCTTGTAAATGGTGTAGGATGGGAAATGGCGTCCTATATGCCAGGGACCAATTGGAATAATTTTATTCGGAATAACGCTGCATTCAATACTTTAAGCAGGAGTCCGAAAATTAACTGGGTGAATAGTACAATTTTGGGAGATGAGGCAAACGCTCCTGTCGGAAATCCCAAGAATTATTTTAGATTTATGAGATATATGCTCACTCAGACACTACGAGGAGATAATTATTTCATGCAGGAAGACGGAGGGCGTTTTCTGGATCGTGTTGGATGGAACCCGTATAACGAACATTACTGGCAGAATTGGTATGACGAATTTGACACAAATCTCGGTTATCCCACAGGATCGGCACAGAGTCTTGGCAACGGTACATGGATCCGGTTCTTTGATAATGGTGTTTCAATAACGAACCCCACTACTGCCACACAGACCGTAACGGACACAAATCTTCGGACACTTGCCGGATACAGCGGGCCCTACTATCGGTTCAGAGGAAATCAGGATCCCACCTGGAATAATGGTCAATTATTTAGCTCGGTTACTTTGATTTCTAGTGCGGCCGCAGGAAGCGTTTCTCCGGTAGGTGACGGAATCTTGTTGTTCCGAACGCCCACAACTGTTGTTTCTGATGTGATTATTGATAATGCATATACAGGGACTTCTCCGGGATCTCCAACTGCCGTTATGACTGGATTTTCATGGGATGAAGCAGCTAGCGTCAACTATAAGCATCCATCTTATTATGTTGGTTGGAGAACAGACGGGGATTCCATAACCCATAAACAGCATTATGCTTCCGCGGGTAGTGGTTCAGCGACTGCAGTATTTCGTCCCACAATTAATGTACCGGGGCAATACCGTGTGTATGAATGGCACGGGTGGTATGGAGTCAATCAAACAAACATGGAAGCCACCAATGTTCCTGCCTCGATTGTGCATTCTGGAGGAACTGCCAATCTGGCTATTAATCAACGCGTAAACCCTGGTCAATGGAATTTGCTCGGAACATATTCTTTTAATAACACCCACGCTTCTGTAACAATTACAAACAATGCCAATGGCTATGTTTTGGCGGATGCATTTAAATTTGTATACGCTGGTTCAACTAATAGTTCTGATACCACCCCACCAACAATTTCTATCGCCAGTCCTGTAGCCAATCAATTTTTTACAACTAATTCAGCAGCTGTTTCAGGCACTGCGTTTGACAATACATCAGTTTCTTTAGTCCGAGTGCGTGTTAATGGAGGAACTTGGCAAACTGCTTCTGGAACAGCATCTTGGAACGTTACTCTGGCTCTATCTTCAGGTAGTAACATAATTGAAGCGCAAGCTATTGATGGTTCAACTCTTAATTCAGCCATACAGAGCGTAAACGTGATTTACAATGTGACATCATCACCAGTTGATACCACTCTACCAATCATATTTATTACAGCACCAACATCAAACCAAATATTTAGTACTTCAACTATTACAGTTTCTGGTACAGCCTCAGATAATATGGCAGTTTCATCTGTACGAGTTAGAGTGAATGGATCGGCCTGGCAAACTGCCACTGGCACAACCTCTTGGCATACTACTTTAACTTTATCTTCAGGTAGCAACATTATAGAACTGCAAGCTATTGATAGTTCTGAATTAATATCAACAATTATCAGCCGGACAGTTATATACCAAATACTCGATACTGTTTCGCCAGAAGTTTCTATTACTGAACCTTTGACTGATTCTATAATTTCTGGCTCAAATGTAACTATATCAGCAACCGCTACTGATAATGTAGGTGTGGTTGGCGTTCAGTTTCAACTTAATGGTACTAATTTAGGAACTGAATTAGCAGTTAATCCTTATACTATAAATTGGGATACAACTGGTGCTATTGATAAAACATATACATTAATAGCAGTAGCCAGAGATGCTGCAGGTAATCAAACGGTATCTTCCGCAATTAGTTTTATAGTAAAAAATATTATACCAGTACGCCCTTTATTAGAAGACGAAATTCTACCAATAATTATTATTTATTCACCTAAAACTGGCTCTATCGTGTCTAATATTATTACTCTGTTTGCTAAAGCGTTCGATAATGTTGGTGTAGCTGATGTTCAATTTAAATTAAATGGTGTTGATATTGGAAATAAAATTACTACTAGCCCGTATACTATCAAATGGGACACAACTCAAAGTACTAATGGTCAGTATCCTATTACTGCTGTAGCCAGTGATGCTGTTGGAAATAAAGCCACTTCTACATCTGTAATAGTGGTAGTTAATAATATACCAATCAAAACAACCGGCGGTGGAGGTGGAAGTATTACAGTTGATTCAAAGTCTAATATTTTTATTCCTGCGCCAGCTACTCAAAAAAATCCTACTTTTTTTGCTACTCCTGTTATTCCCGCAACATCAATAGCTGTTGTGGCGCAAGAAAAATTGGTTAGCAAGGCTATTGATACTAAACTCACCAATCGTCTTAAAGGGCGTATTTTGCTTCAAGTTGAAAATCATGGCTATGCTTGGTATTTAGATCCTAAAACTGGTAAACGTTTTTACTTAAAAGATGGTAATACCGCTTATACTGCCTTGCAAGCTTTTGGCTTGGGTATTTCCAATGAAAATTTAGCCAAAATTCCAGTATCCACCTCAGAGCAAGTTATAGCTAAAGACAGTGATAGTGACGATTTGGATGATCAATTTGAAACAGCTATTGGTACTGATCCAAATAATAAAGATACAGACGGCGATAGTTATGAAGACGGTATGGAAGTAGCCAGTGGTTATTCACCATTGGGCGCAGGCAAACCCGCGATTGATGCTAATTTGGTTAAGAGGTTAGAAGGAAGAATAATTTTGGCAGTTAATAAGCACGGCGAAGCGTTTTATATTAGCAATGGAATAGCGCATTACTTAAAAGATGGCGCTTCAGCTTATCAAATAATGCGCAACCAATCATTGGGCATTACTAATGACGATTTAAGAAAAATTCAGGTGGGTGAATTTGAATAACACCTGATTTAAAACAAAAAAACAAAACTGTTCCGACTAATTGGAGCAGTTTTGTTATAATTAGGACATAGGCGTTTAGCCTACTCTGCGTCATTGCGAGGATCCGCCAGTTGGCGGAGACGAAGCAATCTTAATAAAACACCAGTACCAACAAGAGATTGCCTCGCTGAAGCTCGCAATGACACTAAACGTGTAAATTCTAATAATACTAATATGTATGGATTTAATAAAAGAGAATTGGCGATTTTTAGAAAATTGACTTCTCCGGTCAAAATTCAGGATTATTTAGAAACAATTCCTATAAATTTTGAAAAAAAAGGTGAAACTTGTATGTCGCCACGGCTAGTGTTGAGGGAATATAAAGCTCATTGTATAGAAGGCGCTATGCTGGCAGCTGTGGCCTTGAGATTTTTAGGATATAAACCATTGGTTTTGGATTTAACAGTTTCTGTCCAAGATGATGATCACGTGATTACTGTTTTTAAACGAAATGGTTTATGGGGTGCAATTAGTAAAATTAATCATTATGGTTTAAGATATCGTGATCCGGTATTTAGAGATATACGGGAGTTAGTAATGTCTTATTTTAATGAATATTTTATTGAAGACGGTAGAAAAATCTTACGCAGTTATTCTTTGCCAGTTGATTTGTCACGTTTTGATAAGAGGGGCTGGATGACGAGTGAGAAAGATGTGTGGTATATTGTAGGGTATCTGGACCAAGTGAGACATTATCAGGTAGCGACTAAGACGGTTATTAAAAAATTACGATCGGCAGATAAATTAGAAATTAAGGCGAGTTCTTTAGTGCAGTGGCCGCCAAAAAAATAAATTATGAACCATACACTTAACACTAAAATTGCGCCGTTTAAAGTAAGAATGTTTTATTTCGCCTTAGCTTTGCTTTCAATTATTGCTTACCGCAGCATAATTGTTCTTAATAATTTTAGCGGATTTTGGGTGTCGTTTGCTTGGTATTTAGGCACCATTACTGTAACTATATATTATATTCACAGATATCAAATATCTAAAAAACGTTTAGCGATTATTAAACAATATAAATTAGATGAAAAGGTGGAGTTACTAAGCGCTTTGGGTGTTCATGATAAAGAGGCACTGCATTATTTATTAGAATCATTAGAATCTTCAACCGAAAGGTGGAATTATTTATTTACATTTTCTACAACAATTCTAGCTTTAATTGCTGGTATTATTATTGATATTATTAATCATTTAAATTAAATGGTTTGGTTATACACCTTAACTAGCGTTTTTATAATAAGTTTAGCTTCATTTGTTGGTTTGCTGACCCTGTCTTTACGTCTAGATCAGCTAAAAAAATTATTGTTTTTTTTAATTAGTTTTGCCGCAGGTGCTTTATTGGGTGATACTTTTTTGCATATATTTCCAGAGTTGATAGCAGAATCTGGTTTTACCATTAGCTTGGCTTTTTATTTATTATTTTCCATAATATTATTTTTTATTTTGGAAAGATTTATTCGCTGGCATCATTATCATCATGTAGAAGAAAAAGACCAGCACCCAGTTGGTTATTTAAATTTAGTTGGCGACGGTTTTCATAATTTTATTGACGGGATGATTATTGGCGCCTCTTATTTAGTAAGCATACCTTTGGGTTTAGCCACTACTTTGGCAGTGTTATTTCACGAATTACCTCAGGAAATTGGAGATTTTGCCATTTTGTTGCATAGCGGTTTTAGTAAAAGAAAGGCATTATTTTTTAATTTCCTTTCTGCTTTATTGGCGGTATTAGGGGCGGTATTGATATTATGGCTAGGGGCTGGTATAGGGGTGAAGATTACTTCACCGCTGTTAGCGTTAACTGCTGGTGGTTTCATTTATATTGCTACTGTGGATTTAATACCAGAGCTGCATAAAGAATCTAATTTAGGCAAATCTTTAATACAGCTTGTTGCCCTATTGTTTGGCATAGGATTAATGGCTTTGTTTTTATTAATCGGTGAGTAAAAGTTTCAAAAAAATTAAGATCTTGACAAAAAATGTATTTTTGCTATTATTAAAAATTAAAATAAAATTATAATAATTGTACTTTTCAATCAAAAAAATTAAAGTTCTCTTTAGAGAGAAAGGAGAGTATTTGTGTCAAAATCAGCATATTTTGAGTTGATAGAGCAGACAGGATCAGAGATGAGGGGACGGCACATATTACCGATCAATCGTGAAACTATCATGCATCCAATTACGATGGAGGCTATGGATGATGAAAAAAGGGTTAATCGGAAGAATCCTTGTATTGTTCTTTTGGAACCAGGGATGCACCTTACTCATTTGCGGGCTGGTACGTTGCTTGATTGGTTTGATGACAAGGCAGATGACATGTCCAGTAGCGGACCTAATGGTGGTTGTGTTTTTCCTGTAATTCCATTCTCAAAATGCCATGCGGCTTTTCCGCGGCATAAGGAGCAGTTAGCTGTTTTTTGTATGCTAGATGAAGATATGTTTTTTATTTCACCTAGCGGTCAAACAATCGTTATTAGAAACAGCGAACCATTGGGTTCTTTGTTCGATAATATTGTAGGTGACAGCGCTGTGTTGTCTTCGTCGGTTGTTAAGTTGGTTAATAGTGGTGATGTTTTGCTAAATTGTGTTGGTATGAATCATCGCTGTCATCCTAAGCATTCCAAAGAGGTTTTTCCTAGGAAAGTAGTTAAACAACGGTTGATTCGACAAGAAAGAATTCAATCTCTTAGACAAAAACTCCCCTAAATCGGAGGTAAAAATACCAAACCCGCTTTGAAGCCATCAACATTCCTGTTGGTGGCTCTTTTTTAATATTTTAGTTAAAGTATAAGCGTATATGACAAATTATTTCTGGGGTCTAATACTATTTATTTTATCTTGGGTTTTTCCTCAGCCAGTTGATTTTGGTAATGAAATTATTAATCGTCCGCCTGATGAGGTAAAGGCGGTTTATGTTACCTCATATTCCGCACGTTCAGAGCGTATGGATGAGTTAATTCAACTAATAGATGGTACAGAATTAAATGCTGTGGTAATAAATTTTAAAGAACCAAGTGACATATAAAATTGGTCAGGTTTGGGAGAGTTAATTTTAAAATTACAACAGAAAAATATTTGGACCATTGCTCGTATAGTAGTTTTTCAGGATGATGACTGGCCATTGCGAGACTCTGCCGTAGTTTTAAAATCGGCAGGGGGTGGATTATGGCGCGATGGCGGTGGAAGGCTATGGTTAGATCCAGCTGCTCGGGAGGTTTGGCAATACAATGCCGAAGTTTCTAAGCAAGCCTTGGCTTTAGGATTTGATGAAATTAATTTGGATTATATCCGTTTTCCTTCTGATGGTGTAGTTAGTAATATTAAATATCCGGTTTGGGATAGACAGCAAAGCAAAGAACAGATAATTGCCGAATTTGCCCATTGGATTGTAAATGATATAAAAAAATTTAAGCCCCACGCTATAGTGTCAGCGGATTTATTTGCATTTAGTTTTGTGCAGGATTGGGATTTAGATATTGGTCAGCGGCTTAGTTTGCTAGCGCAGGATTTTGATGTATTAGCGCCGATGGTTTATCCTTCGCATTATAGTTCAGGAAATTTTGGTTTTACTAATCCAGCCGAGCATCCTAAGGAAGTGGTAAAGGAAACTTTGAATAAAGGTAAAGAAATTTTAGGAGATAGCCAAGTAATTATTAGGCCCTGGCTTCAAGATTTTAATATGGGCGCGCAATATACAGCCCCAATGGTGCGGGCACAAATTCAAGCAATTCAAGAATCAGGTTATAATTCAGGATGGATGTTATGGAATCCAGCTAATAAATATACAACCCAAGTTTTATATGCAAATCCTTAACGAAGGAATCGAGCTGCTTTATACCAGGGAATGCCATAATTGGCAGCAGACGTTACAAAATCTAAAACAGGCACTGGAAATGGAAAAGGTTAAAGAACAGCCCAAAATAATTATCATGGATACCATGGAACAGGTTTATGCTTATAATTTTTTTGGGTCGCCCACCATTCACATTAATGGCCAGGACGTTGATCCCCGGGTGCGTCGCACTGGTAAGCGTGGTTTAGGTACAGATCGTCCTTATTTTTATCAAAGACGAAGTTGGGCTTTTCCTTCGGTAGAAATGATTAGAAAGGCCATTAAAGAGCTATATTATCTTTGAGGGTTAAAATTTTTTTTGACAAGTTTTAAAAGCAACGTTAATCTTAATATATAACAATATGACTTTAGAACAACTTTTTATCGAAGCCAAAGAAGCGGGCGCTTCTGATCTCCATTTAGTGGTTGGTAGACCGCCGATTATTCGTTTACATGGTGAATTGAAACCATTAAATTATCCGGAAATGACGCCTAAGAAAATCGAGGAGCTAGTAATGGTTTTATTAAATCCGGCGCAGAAAGATAAGTTTTTAAAACTGTTAGATTTGGATATTTCTTATCAAGTCAAGGATTTAACTCGTTTTAGGATAAATCTTCATTTTGAAAGGGGTAATATTGGTATGGTGGCTAGGGTAATTCCTTCGCAGATTCCCACCATGGAAGAAATTGAAATGCCGCCAGTGGTTTATGATGTAATACGTATGGATTATGGGTTGATTTTAGTTACTGGCCCCACTGGTTGTGGTAAATCTACTAGCTTGGCAGCAATGATTGATTTAATCAATCATGAGCGAACAGCTAACATTATAACTTTAGAAGATCCGATCGAATTTATTTTTAAATCAGAAAATAGCATTATTAAACAGCGCCAATTAGGCACGGATATGGTTTCTTTTACTGAAGGATTAAAGCATGCGCTACGGCAAGATCCCAATGTAATTATGGTTGGTGAAATGCGCGACCTTGATACTATTGCTACTACTTTAACTTTGGCTGAAACCGGACATTTGGTGTTAGCGACTTTACATACTCCAAACTCCTCACAAACTATTGATCGTATTATTGATGTTTTTCCCCCATACCAGCAAACACAGGTGCGACTGCAATTATCATATTCACTGAAAGCAGTTATTTCACAAAGATTATTACCAGAGGTAGCTGGAGATAAGCGCGTTGCCGCTAGAGAAATTTTAATTAATAATCCAGCAGTGGCCAATTTAATTCGAGAAAATAAAGTTGCCCAGATAAAAACAGTTATTCAAACTAGCGCTGAAGAGGGTATGGTTAGTATGGATCATTCAATTAAAAAGTTGCTTCAAGAAGGAAGAATTAGTAAAGAAGTAGCTTTGGCTCATATTTCCAGTCCTGATGTTTTAAGGTAAAATATTATCTCAAAATAGCATAGGATATTTTTTGTATACTATAGGCTTCTGTGAAGCTGCTTTAATGTAGGATTTTTGCGTGTGGCGTCATTGCGAGCGATCCATTTTGAGCGGAGAGCGTGGCAATCTTTTTGTTTCATAAAGATTACTTCGTCTGTAGTTTCTCACAATGACACAGACGAAGATTAAACATAAAAATTTTTAGGTGTGGTATACTTGAAAAAATATTCAGTTTATGATACTTTGGGGTGGCTTTGTTTACTTTGAAAATTAGAGGATAGCTGGTTCTTTTTTCATGCCCTGGTAGTCGTCCCGTTTATTTCGAGCGCGGAGCAGTCGGGCAGGTCAATTGGATAAAGCATATTACTCTTGCCCGACGTATGCCCTCGTGGTGAAACGGATATCATGGCTGGCTTCGGACCAGTCGTTGGGGGTTCGATTCCCTCCGAGGGCAATAAGGGTCGTTAGCTCAATTTGGTAGAGCAGCTGCCTCTTAAGCAGTTGGTTCTGGGTTCGAGTCCCGGACGACCCACCAGTTAATAAATCCTAATTCCTAAATCCTAAACTCTAAATAATACCCAAATCCAAAACCTTTAAAAATTTGAATTTTGATATTGGAATTTGTTTAGGATTTAGATATTAGTGCTTTTGATTTAAATTTGCGGGGTGTAGTATACCGGTAGTACACATGCTTTGGGAGCATGTAGACTGGGTTCAATTCCCAGCACCCCGACCATTAGACCTGTTAAAATATAGTTGTGTAGTTAAAAGTAGAGCCCTGTACAAATGCTTGGGCCTGGGTAGCTCAGCGGTAGAGCGAAGGACTGAAAATCCTTGCGTCGGCAGTTCAACTCTGCCCCCAGGCATTTGTACGGGGTAAACTCTAGGCCGAAAATTTAATCCAGTAGTTGCGCTAGCGGCGGATATTGTGGTCTCTTGCATTGGGAGTTTCCGTCCAAAGTGGATTTCCTGAAGGGATGACAATTTTTTCCCTCGGCACCAGGCGGGTATCGTATAACATTCATTCTAATGTGGTTTCTCCCGCACCAATACATAAGTCGTGCAGTGTGAGCGGGTATCGTATAATGGTAATACCTCAGCTTTCCAAGCTGATGCCGGGAGTTCGATTCTCCCTACCCGCTCACACTGCAGGATAAAGTTAGCGGGATCTCCCGTAGGGATGACAACCTGTTGACAGGGGTTCGACTCCCCTTACCCGCTCCAGTAACTTTTAGACCACTTGATGAAGGGGGGGAGTTGGTTTAGAGCGCTGGTAGTAGTTTGAAAAAAGTTGTAGACTAATTATATATGAAAATTCTGGAAAACCTTAAAGCGACATGGTTCTTTTCTATTTTGGTGACTTTTTTTATTATTGCTGTAATTAGTCTGTTTCAAATAGATGTCGGTTTCCCATTTGGTTATCTGTCAGTTAGTGTTTTTTACATAACACCTTATGGGTTAATTCTATTACCCGCTACTTTTTTAATAGCCCATGTCATAGTTTCTCTACTACGTTTTTTAAAAAATAAGTATTTTTCAAATAGTAAAAAATTATTTACAGCGATTACCATTGTATTTTTTGTAGCAGTCGCTGCGATTTCAAGCTTGTTCCAAGCGCCCCTGCTTCTGGCATATTTTATCCCCGTGCAGGGGATTTGTAGTTTTACCCCCCATAGTGATGGCCTTTGGGATGCAAAAAGCCCCTGTCTTAAAACGGTGGCTGTTGTTAAGCGTGATGAAAAAATATGTTCTTCTATAAAATTTACGAGCGTTGATTGTTATGAAGACCTGGCCGTAATAAAGAATGATATTACAATTTGTCTTTTACTAAGAGAAACAAGTGCCTCTAATTATATTGACCATTGTAGAGATAACTACCATAGGTTAAAAAAAGATAATATGACATCTAAACAAGATAGGCAGGTTGATGCAGAAAAAATGTGCACTGACCTTAATGGTATTTGGGTAACTAGTAATTCGACTGGCCCAGGAGCCATGTATGGCGTGGTGGGGCATTGTGAATGTGAAAAAAATGAGCTGTTTTGGGGTCAGAATGGATGTACAGTTATTGTAGGCCCCTGGAAAAGTCATTTCTTGGACATAATTAAAGTAGATAGGGCATGTGAGCCCACCCATTCATGTGTGACGAGTGAAGCCATTTTGTATGATGGAACATATATTTTTACTGATTCATCATCAAAGATAGTCGAAAAGGACAAATTAATAGAACTTAAAGAAATACTTATACTAAAAAGATTACTTGAACAAACCTATGCTAACCAGTTTGTGGTTAAGGTCTCGCCAGATAATTGCTACGATGCAAGTAGAATAGAGTATTCCTTTAGTTATTCTGGGAACCCATTGGCTTTAGATACGTGCCAATACATCATCGATTTTCAGTCACCTCTTTTTAGGCAAGTCGAAAAAATACGCCAGCAAGCAAGAGCTGTAATACCAGGTTTAAGTGCCGATTAGTTTTTAGATGTGGTTTGTTTAGTCCTAAACAATAGTGATGCCAGTGGTGGGGTATAAGTACTTTATTCATACTAGACATCCTCTAAAAACAGTTCTGGAATAAAGAATTTATTAGCATCGGTTATTTAATAGTTTCTGATGGTGTCCATAAGTCAGAGTCAGTATATTACTTAGAAAAAGTAGTTTTTTAGTTGCGGTTGATGGTACAATTTAGGCGTAGTTGCTTATGTCTAAAAAATCAACAAATTTTTATCAAGCCGTATATAAGTTGGTTAAAAAAATACCAGCTGGTAAAGTAGCCACTTATGGTCAAGCGGCATCTTTATTGGGTAAATCCAGAGCAGCGCGGTTAGTTAGTTGGGCGTTGGCTAACTGTTCAATTAATGTCCCTTGGCAAAGAGTAGTAAATCGCGATGATATGATTTCTATTGAAAATTTACATTTACCAAAGGAATTACAAGTTGAATTATTAAAACAAGAAAAGATAGAGATAACGCGTGAACGGCATAACTGATGGATTAATTTAAAAAAATATCTTTAGCAGCCATGACTTTAATTAATAAATTAACTTTGAATACAGGTATTCAGTTGGGCGGAAAATTAATTTCGTTAGTTTTTGGTTTGGGAGTAGTGGCATTAATGACTCGAGCTTTGGGGCAAGAAGGTTTTGGGCAATACACCACTATTATTGCGTTTTTGCAGTTGGCTGGAATTATGGTGGATTTGGGCTTAACAGTAACTTGCGGTAAAACTATTGCTCAAGGTGTTTATTCTGAAAGCAAGTTGTTGGGAAATATTTTGAGTTTCCGTACTATAACAGCGGTAATAGTTTTTAGTTTGGCGCCAGTAGTGGCTTGGTTTTTTCCTTACCCTTTGATTATCAAAATAGG
>Ga0265296_1000297_pt1 | contig 84552 bp, 47 predicted proteins | sample MunlanPumphouse1_FD_189073 | JGI IMG/M metagenome (GOLD analysis project Ga0265296, IMG submission 189073) | Groundwater microbial communities from a municipal landfill in Southern Ontario, Canada - Pumphouse #1 | ecosystem: Environmental > Aquatic > Deep subsurface > Groundwater | place...
GCCGGGACCTATACTGCCGCCAAGGGTGAAACCTTCCCTCTGGCGATCGGCAGCGGCCAGAAACTCATCAATTATTTGACCGAGATTGCTACGATCGATTCCTCAACCACCGCCGTCAATACCATTAACTTGGCCAATAATGCCACCCTCGAAGGAATGACTGCGAATAATTCCTCAAATCAATCCACCGTATACTTGGTCGGCCCCGATGCGCAGTTAATAAACAATACTATTTATCAGGCCGGATCGGCAGGTTCGGGGAATGCGGCTTATCTTTTGGCCGCAGCCGACCGCTGCCTGCTCCAGGGAAATACCATCACCGCCGGCTCCAATGCCACCATCGCCTTGTATCTTGAAACCGCGACGGATAACCCCATCATCCGCAGCAATAACCTGGCCTCGCAAAAAACTTCCAGCGCCTATGCGATCTATTTTGCCGGTACCAGCAGTTATCCCACTATCGAAAGCAACACCATAACTTCCGGCTATAACGGCATCTATCAAACCGGGATCTGCACTAATCAAAACATATTAAGCAACAAAATCATCGGGACGGGAAGCAACCTAAATGCCGGAATATATTTCCAGACCAATTCCACCGGATTGGTGGCCAGCAATGAAGTTAGGGGCTGGGGCGGGACCGGCGGCGCCGGGATCTATGTGAGCGGCGCCAGCGCCAATTTAATTCTTAACAAGAACACCTTGGTCAAGAACACCTATGGAGTGCAGGTCGCTACTGGGACGGTGAACATCCAAAACTCGATCATCTCCGCGGCGCCGCGGGGAGGTAGTTATCTCTCGGGTAGTATCGGGATATATCGAACGGGAGGAACCGTAACCTCCACTTACAATGATCTTTTTAACAACTTCACCAACTATTCCGGCACGGTAGGCAGTCAGGCCAACGATATTACCACCAATCCAAGGTTCGTAAACCCGGACGGGAATGATTATCAACTATTCTCCGATTCTCCCTGTAAAAATACGGCGAGCGACGGCGGCAACCGGGGCGCCTATGCCGCGACCGGTACAACATCCGATATATCCACAGAATCGTATGTTAGTTCTTCGACCGGCGACGACACCCGCGCGGTTTCGACCCCCGCCTTGCCCTGGAAGACCATAACCAGAGGATTGGGCTCGACTGAAGGCACGGTATATGTGCGAGCAGGAACCTATAATGCGGCCAACGGCGAGAGCTTTCCCCTATCTATCGGCAGCGGGCAAAAGCTGGTTAATTATTTAACCGAGATCGCCACGGTCGATTCATCCACTACCTCCGTCGTTACCATAAGTATGGCCAATAATGCCACTTTGGAGGGGATGACGGTCAATAACACTTCCAATTCTAATACTGTGTACGTGGCCGGAGCGGACGCGCATCTGAAAAATAATACGATCTACCAGGGCGGATCGGCAGGTTCGGGGAACGCGGCCTATCTTGCAGCCGCAGCCGACCGCTGTTCGGTGGAGGGAAATACCATCACCGCCGGCTCCAATGCCACCATCGCCTTGTATCTTGAAACCGGGACGGATAATCCTATAATCCGCAGCAATTCTATTGCCGAGCAAAAAGCTTCCAGCGCCTATGCGATCTATTTTGCCGGCACCAGCAGTTATCCCACGATCGAAGGCAATACCATCACAGCCATTTCTTACGGCATACTGCAAACCGGGGCCTGCACCAACCAGAATACAATTAACAACACGGTAATTGCCTCCGGCAGCAACCATACTGCCGGGATGTATTTTCAATCCGGCGCGACCGGTACCGTGGCCTCTAACGAGGTAAGAGGCTTCAACTCGGCCGCCTCATCCGCCGGAATTTTCATAAGCAATGCCAGCACCAATTTACTGCTCAATAAAAATACCCTGGTCAAGAACACCTATGGAGTGCAGGTGTCCAGCGGGACGGTTAACATCCAAAACTGCATTATCTCCGCAGCCCCGCGAGGCGGATCCGTTCTGTCCGGCAGTATCGGGATATACCAGACTAGCGGCACAGTGACCTCAACCTATAACGACCTTTTCAATAATGTCACCGACTATTCGGGAACAGTAGGGAGCAAGGCCAACGACCTCACCTCCAATCCGAGGTTCGTGAACCCGGACGGCAATGATTTCCGGCTCTTTACCGATTCTCCCTGCAAAAATACGGCGAGCGACGGCGGCAACCGGGGCGCCTATGCCGCGACCGCCACCACCTCCGGCATCACTACCGAATCATATGTGGATGATGGCGGCAGCGATGTAACCGGGGATGGCACCTTGGGCAATCCCTGGAAATCCATTACTAAGGGATTGGGATCAACCGAAGGCACGGTCTATGTGCGGGCCGGGACCTATAATGCAGGCAACGGCGAGACCTTCCCACTGGCTTTAGGAACCGGCCAGAAACTGATCAATTATTTAACCGAGGTGGCCACCATCGATTCGTCAACTACGGCGGTCGATACCGTACGGTTAGCCAATAATTCTACGATCGAGGGATTAACGGTCAATAATTCATCCGCAAATTATTCAATTAATGCGTTGGGCGCCGACGTACAAATAAAGAACAATAAGATCAACCAGAACGGATCGGGGACCGCAATCTACATTAACTCTGACCGCTGTTCGATAGAGGGAAATACCGTGACTGCCGGCACCTCCGCGGGGAACGGGATTTACCTGGTGAGCGGGGCCGACAACCCCATCATCCGCAACAACACCCTGGTCGAGCAAAAAACTACCACCTCATATGTGGTCTATTTTGCCGGCACCAGCGCTTATCCAACAATCGAAAGCAATTCCATAACCGGCGCCAGTTACGGCATCTACCAAAGTGGGGCTTGCACCAACCAAAATATTTTAAGCAACCGGTTCATTGCCACAGGATCCAGCAATTTTTATGCGATAGCTGTCGCCGCCGCCTCGACCGGCACCATTGCCACCAATGAGATCAGGGGGTGGAACACGGTTTCATCGGGCGGGATAACCTTAAACAGCGCTTCGCTTAACTTACTGATAAATAAGAACACCATTGCGAAATGCCAGAACGGCGTTAATGTGGATAACGGGACGGTGCTAATCACCAACAATATTATTGCATCGGAGGTCGGCGGATTTTCGGCGGCCAATACCAAAGGCATCGATCGCAATGGCGGAACGGTTACTTCCATTTGCAATGATCTTTACGCCAACGACATAACTTATGAAGGCACGGTCGGCAATAAGACCGGCGACATTCAGCAAAATCCGCTGTTTGTGGATGCCACTAATAACGATTATCATCTGCAGCAGGGCTCGCCCTGCGACGGCACCGGCACACCCGAGGGTACCGATATGGGGGCGTATGATTATACTCCTACCACTCCCACCGTTACCCTGGGAAGCCCCAACGGCGGGGAGACCTGGGGCGCAGGCAGCTGGCATAACATCACCTGGTCCACCACCAATACGCCCACTTCCATGAATCTTTACTACATAACCAGTGAGGCCTCTGGATGGCAAACTATAGCAACCGGCTTATCCGATACCGGCACTTATGCCTGGCTGGTGCCCAACCGCGGCACCTCCACCGCCAAGGTGAGCATCGAGGCGGTAAAAGCGGCGGAAACCGCCCTTGATGAATCGGCAGCATTCTTTACCATTACCGCGGCGGCCGATTTTTATGTGGATGCGGTCAATGGGAATAATGCGTATAGCGGCATAACCTCCGAGGTCTCTGGGTCGAACGGTCCCTGGCAAACTATAACCTATGCTTCCACCCAAGCGGCTACTTCGTCCACCATCCATGTGGCGGCAGGGACCTATAACGCCGCGCTGGGGGAGAGCTTCCCCATTACCATCGCCAACCTCAACTTTCTCTCCTCGGCCTCGCCCACTACCTTGGCAACTATCGACGCGGGCTCCAGCAACTGTATTACTTTAGGGACGGCCGGATATTTGGCGGGATTCGATCTTAAATCGACAACAACCGATAAAGTGATCTATGTGACCGGGGCTAGCGCTTATATCATCAATAACCGGTTGGCGACTTCATATTTGATAACCAGCAATTATGATATTGATGTGGCCGACGCCGGTGATAACATCTTGATCCAGGGCAATACCATCGATTCTAAAAGAACCAACAATATCCGGTTGGAGACCAGCGCCGATAATCCGATTGTCAAGGACAACACCTTGACCACCGCCCAAAGTTATCAAACCGGCGTCTATGTGAACTGGCTTACGACCCGGGTCACTATAGAAGGGAATACCATTACCGCGGACCAGGGCATATATCTGGGCAACTCTTGCAGCAATATTGATATTCGCACCAATGTGATCTCACCTTACAGCGCCGATTCTAGCGCTTATAAGGGAATGTTTTTGAGGGGTGCCGGCACCGTGGCCTCCAATGAGGTGCGCGGGTATAAAAATTACGACACTTCCAATACCGCCGCCATTTATATCTACGACGGCACCATCACGGTCAGAAATAACACCCTGATAAACAATGCGGTGGGGGTGGGCAACAGCTACGGCACCGCTACCATCAAGAACAATATCATCTCCGCCGCTCCCAAGCTCAATTCGATTTATACCGATTACGGGGGGGGATTGGTCAACAGCGTGGGAATATGGGGAAGGGCCGGATACACCACCAATGCCAGTTACAATAACGTTTTCAATAATTACACCAATTATTCAGGAAACGATATCACCCGATCGAATGAGCTCAATACCTGTCCGAGATTCGTCAATCCCGATACCAATGATTTTCGGCTCTATAATGATTCTCCCAGCAGGGCAACGGCTGATGACGGCGGCAACCGGGGCAGATATGAGGCGATCGGGACCAACTCCGGAATAACGGCCGAATCCTATGTTTCTACCGCCGGCAATGATTCAACGGGTGACGGCAGTTTGTCTAATCCCTGGAAGACGGTGACCAAGGCGGTTTCCTCGACCGAGGGAACGGTGTATGTGCGGGCCGGCAATTTCACCGCCAACGAAACCTTCCCGCTGGTTTTGACCGGCGGCCAAAAGATAACCCGCTACCTCACCGAGTCGGCTTCGATCGATGCCACCGGAGCGGGAGCCAAACATACTTTTATAACCGGGCCGGCCACGACCATCGAATCGCTCACCCTGACCGCGAACAATACCAACGCCAGTTATTTCTCGATCTATACCCTGGGTAATACCCATATCAAGAACAATACGCTTAACGCGGCGGTGAGCGGCGTATATCTGCGCGCGAATTACTGCACGGTCGAAGGAAACACCATAGCCATGAGCGGTTCGAGCGGTTATGGAGTAACCGTTCATGACAGCGGCGATTATTCGCTTATCCAAAATAACAATATCACCGCTAACGCCAGCGATGGCCGCGGGATTATTCTTGGTAATTATGCGGATAACATTACCGTGAGCGGCAATACCGTTGAAGCGAGGGCCTTTGGGATGGAAGTGGCATCTTACAATAATAGTTATAATATTACCAACAATATCTTGAGAGGAGCCGGGGTGGCGAGTTCTTATGGAATATATGCCAGTTACGTTTATTCGGGAAGCATTTCTTCGAATGAAGTGTCGAATTTTTACTACGGGATCCAGGCCGACTGTAATTCCGGCACCAGCACGATCTGGAACAATACCATCGTTAATTTCACGACCGGCATTTACTCCTCAAACGGCGCCGCCAAAGTCATTAAAAACAATATCGTGAGCTCATTGCCTACCTTCCCCTCGCTTCCGACCAGCGGGACCAAAGGGATAGATCACGTGGGGGGGACCACCACCCTAAAGAACAATGATATATGGAACAATGAAACCAACTACAATAACACCTCCGCCGGGACAGGCGATATATCTCAAAATCCCAGATTTGCAAGCGCGGCGAGCAGCGATTTTCGCATCTACAGCGATTCTCCGTGCGCTGCCGGCGGAGAGGGCGGGACTTATATCGGGCGTTTCCCAGCCCTGGGAACCGCCTCCGGCATAACCACGGAATCTTATGTGAGCGTGAGCGGAAATGATACCACCGGGAGCGGAACCCTAGCAAGTCCCTGGAGAACCGTTACAAAAGGATTGGGTTCAACGGAGGGGACGGTTTACCTAAGAGGGGGAACTTACACTGCAGGAGAGACCTTCCCGTTGATCTTGCCTGCCGGAGAACAGCTTAAAGGATATTTAACCGAAATAGCCACCATCGATTCCACAGGAATTTCCGGAACGAACACAGTGAACCTGGGAAGCAATACCACGCTCGAAGGCCTGACGGTCATCAACGCGGAAGGATCCGGGGCTTACCACACGGTATATGCGGCTTCCTCCGGGTCCCATATCAAGAACAATAAAATATATCAAAATGGAGCGGCTTCGGGTTCCTATGCCCTGTACCTAGCGGCCGCCGCCGATCAATGCAGTATCGAAGGGAATACCATTCAGACCGGCGCCTCCAACGACATCACGATCTATCTAAGCAATGGAGCGAATGACCCAATCATAAGAAACAACAGCATCACCGGAACCAAGTCCTCAAATTATGTTCTTTATTTCGCCGGCGCCAGCAGCTCGCCGCTTATTTCGGGAAACACCATAACGGGCACTTATTACGGCATATATCAGGGCGGGGCTCTGACCAATCAAAACACAGTCAGCAATAAGATAATTGCGACCGGATCCAATCATGTTTACGGAATATACATGGGATCGAATTCAACCGGCATCGTTTCTACCAATGAGGTGCGGGGCTGGAATGCCTATTCATATTCTTACGGAATATGGATAGGGGGCTTTAGCTCAAACCTAACTTTCAATAAAAATACCATAGTCAAATGCCAAACCGCCCTGGTCACCGTCGGCACGGCGAACATAACCAACAATATTATTGCGGGTGAAATTGGCGGTTTTTCGGGTTCCAATGTCAAGGGCATCGATAATGACAGCGGCGGAACCGTGACTTCAACCTACAACGATATTTATGCCAACGATATCACCTATGAAGGAACGGTGAGCAATAAGACCGGGGATCTTCAGCAGGATCCTTTATTCGTTAACGCCGCAAACAACGATTACCACTTGACCTCCACTTCTCCCGCCATCGATGCCGGTGATCCGGCTTCACCGAATGACCCCGACGGTACGCGGGCAGATATGGGGGAATACTATTTTGACCAAACCAATGATGCGCCTACAGTTACGCTGCTTACCCCGAGCGGCGGCCAAAGCTTGACCGGCGGATCGCCCTATAATATTACCTGGGCGGCCACCCAACCGGCTTCGGGAGTGGATCATGTGGACATTTATTATTCCACCAACAGCGGGTCGACCTATCCCAACCTGATCGTGGCCGGAACCTCCAATGACGGCACTCACTCTTGGACCGTGCCTACCATCAATTCCACGACCGATAGGGTGAGGGTAATAGCAGTTTCGGGGGTGGGGGTGTTCGGCACGGGTGAAAGCAGTTCGGATTTTTCGATCACCACCGATTCCCAAGGCCCCACAGTTGAGGTTACCTCCCCGGTCGGCGGGGAATTATGGAAGGGTGGGGATACGCACAATATCACCTTCACCGTTACCGATGAGGCCGGCCTATTGGCCAATTCACTTTATGCCTGGTATTCTACCGACGGCGGCAGCACTTTCCCGAACGTGATCACCCGCGAAGCCATCATCACCTCGCCCTTTGTTTGGAACATTCCATCTTCTATCAATTCCCAGACCGTGCGAGTGAGGTTGAACATCTGGGACGCCTACAGCAACATCGGCACCGGGGAAAGCGCGGCCAGTTTCACCATCGATTCCACTCCCCCCACCGTTACCGTCCTATCCCCCACGGGAGGGGAAAAATGGCAGGGAGGGACCAGCCATAATCTCACCTGGACCGCTACCGATAACTTTACGTTGGAGGCCGGTCCCATAACGTTGCAATATTCCACCAACAGCGGAACCGATTACACAAACATTGCCACCGGTGAGGCCAATGATGGAACCTACTCCTGGGCGACGCCTTCCACCAATACCAATGAGGCGCGGGTGAAAGTGAGGGCGCAGGATGTATGCGGCAATATCGGCTCCGCCGAAGGGGCCAATTTTATTATAGATATCACTGCGCCTTCCGCGCCAATTTTATTGACCCCGGCCAATAGCTCCACCACCAACGACGCCACCACCACCTTTACCTGGAATGCTTCAACCGATAATCTTTCGGGGATAGCTTCTTATGAGGTAATCATCGACACCAATATAATCACGCAAGACGCCACCACCACTTACACGACGCCCGACGCTCTTTCGGAAGGCGTGCACACCTGGAAGGTCAAGGCCAAGGATGGGGCGGGGATCTGGGGCGAATATTCCACGACCTGGAGCTTTACAGTCGATATTACCACACCGGAGGTGGGCAGCCTTACGCTGCGCGACCGGACCAATGGCAGCACCCTTTATACCAACGAGCTGACCGTTACGGTTGAGGCCAATGGTGTGACCGGCGTGCCGGTCTCGATGCGGCTGGCCCAGGATGTGGCCTTTACCCAAAATGCCACGGCCTGGCTTACGTATTCCGCGCAGACGGAATACGCGCTCACCGCGGGAGAAGGGCTCCGTACCGTTTACTATAAAATACGCGACGCTGCCACCAATGAAAGCTCCGCCGCCAGCCAGAGCATCACGGTAGATACGGTCTCCCCTGGGGTGGAAAGCATATTGCTAAAGGATATCACTTCCGGCTCGACCCTCGAATCCAACAGCTTAACGGTAACGGTCGAAGCCAGCGGGGTATCGGCCGAGGCAATCCAGATGCGCATTGCGGAAAACGTCTCCTTTACCACTAACTCCACCGGTTGGATAACCTATGTGCCCACCACCGAATACACCTTTACCGCGGGGGAAGGATCACGAACGGCCTATTATCAGGTGCGGGATATCGCCAGCAACGAGAGCAACACCGTCAACCACAGCATCGCCATTGATACCGCCGGCCCCTCGGCGGCAGGCATCGCGCTCAAAGATCGGGTCTACGGCACAACCCAGTACACGAACAGCCTAACCATCTCTCTCGAAGTCCACGATGCTTCCGGCTCCCCGACCCAAATGCGAACCGCGCAGGATTCCGCCTTTACCATCAATGATACCGGTTGGCTGACCTACGCCACCACCTCCGAATACACCTTTACCGGGGGGGAAGGCAGCCGCACTGCTTACTTTAAGATGCGGGACGCGGCACAGAACGAAAGCGGCAACTATAACGCTTCGATCATAGTTGATACCGTGCCGCCTTCACAGGTGACCCTGCTCACCCCGGCCAACAATAGTTACACCAACGATACCACGCCGACCATGACCTGGAACGCAGCGACCGATGCAACGAGCGGCGTGGCCAGCTATGAAGTGGTGATCGACACCACCCAGATCACCACCCTGGGAGCCGTCACCACCTTTACCACGGCCGATGCGGAATCCCAAGGCGCGCATAATTGGAAGGTGCGCGCCAAGGATAACGCCCAGAACTGGGGCCTCTATTCGGATACCTGGAACCTGACTGTTGAAACCACCAATCCAACGGTAACTTTGAGCCAGCCCCGGGGAGGGCAGACGCTGGAAGCCACTGCAAGTTACAACATCACCTGGGAAGCGGCGGATAACTATGGATTAAAGACCAATCCAGTCACGCTCTACTTCTCCAGCAATGCCGGCAGCTCCTGGTCCACCATCCAGGCCGGAATTTCTTATGTCACAGGGGAGGGGACTTATAGCTGGACAGTACCGAACGTGAACTCCAGCCAGTGCCGGGTGAGCATTGAGGTGGAGGATGTGGCGGGCAACAAGGGATATGATATCAGCCCGGCCAATTTCACCATATCCAATGTCCAGCCCACGGTGACCGTGCTCTACCCCAACGGCGGGCAATATCTAAAAGGCAATACCGCTCATAACCTTACCTGGGTGGCTACGGGAGAGACCGTACCGGTGACCATCAATCTGCGTTATTCTACCAACAGCGGCACCAGCTGGACGCTGATCGCCAGCAACGAAAGCAATGACGGCACTTACGCCTGGACCACGCCCGCTATCGATTCTCTAACCGATAGGGTCAGCGTCGAGGCGGTCGACGGCTTAGGTAGGGTGGGGACGGGCCAGAGCGCCGCGGATTTCGCGATCGACAGCACCACTCCCGAAACGACGGTCGTGGCTCCCAATGGCGGGGAACGAATAGCTGGGGGGTCGTCCTACAACCTGCAATGGACGGCCACCGACGCGGTTGGATTGCGGGCCAATCCCATCACTTTCAGATATTCCACCGATTCCGGAGGAACCTGGAATCTTATCGCCGCCGATCAGCCCAACACCTCGCCTTACAGCTGGACGGTTCCCACGATCAATTCAACCACCGTTCGGGTAAGCGTCGAAGCTACGGATCAAGTCGGCTTTACCGGCACCGATCAAAGCGCGTCGGATTTCATAATCGACAGCACGGCACCCGCGGTGCTGACGGTATCGCCCACCGCTGGAGCTACCTCGGTTTCCATAAGCACCACCGTAAGCATCGTCTTCAGCAAGGAGATGAGCCAAGAAGTAACCCAGAGCGCCTTCTCGCTTACGGCTTCGCCTGCCGTAGCGGGCGCTTTTTCCTGGAGCAGTGATGGCAAGACCCTAACCTTCACTCCGACTGCAGCTCTTGAATATAATACTCTTTATACGGTCGCAGTCGCCTCCACGGCAACGGATCTGGCGGGCAATCATTTAGCGGCCTTCTCTTCGACCTTTACGACCGCGCCAAGAGGTGATTCCGAAGCGCCGCACATCATCATCCAGCGAGTGGATAACCAGGGAGTGGCCAATACGCTCAAAGACGGCGATTACATACCCAAACAGCCCGAGTTCAAAGGTATCTTAACCGACAACCTGGGGGTAAGCCGAGCCACCATCAAGTTCTATCTGGATGACGTGGAAACAGCGGCGACCATAACCGAAGTCACTGCTACCAGATATGAAGTGGCCTACACCGTAACTTCCAACCTGGAAGGGGAGACCGTTAGAACTCACAGCGTCAAGATCACCGCCAGCGATACCGCAGGAAATTCTTCGACCACGGAGATCAAGAACCTTAAGGTTTCGTACGAGTCCGGGAAAGTGGTAGGCCCGGTGCTGACTTATCCGACCACCTACAATCCGCTCACCGGTCAGCCAGCCCGCCTGGCTTATAATCTCACCACCGATCAGGATGTAACGCTTTACATGCTGGATATCTCCGGACAGATTGTGTGGACGGGCAAATATCCGGCCGCATCCGAGGGCGGCAAGGCGGGCTATAACGAAGTGCTCTTTTACGGGCGCTCCGAGATCTCGAGGGCATACCTCGGCAACGGTATTTATATTTATAAGCTAATAGCAGGCAATCGGGTCATCGGGACGGGAAGGCTCGCCATTTTTTGAAAATTATATTCATTACCTTGTTGGGATTTTGGATTTTTTCATTTGGATTTACCGCGCAAGCGGATACGGTTAAAGTAGCCACTGACCCCACCCGCATCTCGGTGGGGGCGCGCATTTTAGGAATGGGCAAGGCCTATCTGGGACGGGCGGATGATATTGGATCGTTGTTCATCAATCCCGCGGGATTGGCGAAGATTGGCGAATGGCAGGCCACCTCTATGTCCGGAAAGTTCATCAACGAGTTCAATTATCTCAACCTGGGATTGGCCTACCCCACTCGTTTAGGGACTTTTGCCTTCGGGTTCACCGGCTCCGACATCTCTTTTTCCGGACCGGCCGCGGTGTTGGAATCGATCGACGGGGTGAGGGTAGTGCCTTCGACCACCGAAACCGTCTCTTATGGGTATAACAACAGCGTGATGCTTTTGGGATACGGCGGGAAACCCCGTGACGATCTAGCGGTCGGATTGACCTTAAAGCTTTTCTCTCCCATCCTCACCGGCCCGCAGATCACGGGAGGGACAGCCAGGGGATTCGACGCCGACCTGGGTTTTTTATATGAACCGCGTCCGGCGGTGCGGGTGGGGGTTACCGTGCAGAACTTCATTCCTTATTCTTTGGGCGGCAAGATCCGCTGGGGCAACGGCCAAGAAGAATCCTTTCCTTCGACGTTGAAGGCCGGATTAGGTTTGGTTTTACTTGGAGAAAAAGGGATTGGGAAGGCCGGGCGGCAGGAACTTAAATTCAACTTTGACGGGGATTTCACTCCCTTGCGTCCTACTATCCCCAGCTTATATCATCTGGGATTGGAGTGGTCGCCGGTAAAGATATTGGACCTGCGGTTGGGGATCGACCAGGATATTATCGGCAAGGGCGGGGGACTGCTCGATGTCAGCAATAACTTCACCGCCGGGGTGGGCATCTATCTCGACGGCTTTCGTTTCGACTACGCTTTCCACCAATATTACGGGGCGGTGGAGAACGATACCCACTATCTCTCCTTAAGTTACGGGATCTTCAGGGAGCCCACGCCCAAAGTCATCAAGGAAAAGGTGCATGTGATCGCGCCCGCCGATCGCGCCGTTCTTTACGCCGAAAAAGTACCGGTGCTGGTGCAGGTGTTAGATCCGGAAATTAAGCTGATCACCATAGGCAGTCAAATCTGGGGGGTGACCAGAGAGGGTTATTACGAGACCGAGGCCGGGCTTGAGGTCGGGAAAAATCTCATAGAGGTCGAAGGCTGGTCCTCAACCGGCCGCAAGGTCGAGACCGGATACCAGCGGGTGCTGCGCCTGCTTTCTTTTAAAGATGTGGATGAGATCTATTGGGCGAGGCCGCCTATCGAACGGTTGGCGACTCTAGGGATGTTGCGCGGTTATCGGGACGGCAACTTTAAGCCGCAGGAAAGGGTGCGGCGGCAGGATTTTGCCGCTCTTTTGGCCCGGCTCATAAGTCCGGAAGCCAGAACTGAAGTTGCCAATCCCAAAAAATATATCACCCGCGCCGAGGCGGTGATGATGATCTATAATTTCGGGGGGGTCATTCCCGTGCCGGTCCTCGAAAGTCCTTTTCCCGATATTCCCGGAAGGTTCTGGGCCGCAGGGGCAATATATGCGGCCAAGTCGGCAGGTGTATTGAAATACCTGGAGGGGGGGAATTTTATCCCGGGCAAAGACCTCACCCGCGCCGAGATGGCGGAGTTGCTTTCCCGCGTCCCGTCCATCAAAGCGCGGATCGACTACCTTCTGGACTTTGAGCAGGGTTTTGCGGTAAAATAGAGGTCTCATGTCCGAAGAACGCATCCCACCGCAAAACCTGGCAGCCGAGCAATCCGTCATCGGCTCACTGCTCATCGACAAGAACGCCATTGTCAAAGCCATAGAGTTCCTGCGTCCCGACAGTTTTTACCGCGACGCCCACCGCTTTATCTTTGAAGCCATACTGGAACTTTTTGATCGGGGGGAGCCGGTGGACCTGGTGACCGTGACCGAGGTCTTGCGCAAGTCGGGCAAGCTCGACGCCGTGGGCGGCTCGGTGTACGTTGCAGACCTTATCAATTCTGTTCCTACCGCCGCCAATCTGGAGCATTACGCCAAGATCGTAGAAGAAAAAGCCACCCTCCGCCGCCTGATCGACGCCGGCACCCGGATCGTGGGCAGTAGCTTTGAGGCCGTCGAAAATGTCGACCAGATACTGGATCGCGCGGAAAAAAGCATCTTCGAGATCGCGCTCAAGCGCTCCCGGGAGGGTTTCCACCGTTTGGATGAAGTGCTCAAATCGGTTTTGGACCGCATCGACCGCCTCTATGGTAAAAAAGAAAATATCACCGGCATTCCCACCGGATTCGCCGATCTCGATAACTTGACCGCCGGTTTCCAGAATTCAGACCTCATCATCCTGGCGGCCCGGCCTTCGGTCGGAAAGACCGCCCTGGCGCTTAACATCGCGCAAAATGCCGCCCTGCGCCACAAGATCCCGGTGGCTATCTTTTCACTCGAGATGAGCAAGGACCAGCTGGCCCAAAGGATGCTCTGCTCCGAAGCCGAGATCGACGCCTTGCGGCTTAAGACCGCGAGCTTGCCCGATGCCGGCTGGAAACGGCTGACCCGGGCGCTATCCAAACTTTCGGAAGCCCCCATTTTTGTGGATGATACCGCGGCCATCACCGTGACCGAGATCCGCGCCAAATGCCGCCGCCTCAAGCTTGAGAAAGGATTGGGGCTGGTGGTGATCGATTATCTCCAGCTCATGCAGGGACGGGGCCGGATCGAGAACCGCGTGCAGGAGATCTCGGAGATCACTCGATCCTTAAAGACCCTGGCCCGGGAGCTCGATATCCCGGTGGTCTCGCTCTCCCAGCTATCGCGTGCAGTGATGCAAAGGCAGGACCGCACTCCCATGCTCTCGGACCTTAGGGAATCGGGCGAGATCGAGCAAACGGCGGACGTGGTGATCTTTATCCACCGCGACGATTATTACAATCCCCAGTCCGAGAAGGGCAATCTCGCGGAGATCATCATCTCCAAACAGCGCAACGGCCCCATCGGCACGGTGGAACTGGTCTTCCGCAAGGACATTGCTAAGTTCGTCAATAAGGAAAGTCGTTATGAGGAGGTTGGCTAGCTGCCTTTTGGCCGCGGCGCTGGTGCTTCTGGCGGGCGCGGCCTGGTCTGTTGAAAAAGACCTCACGATCAACGCCCAATCCGTTAATTACGACAATCTTCATAACCTGATAGAAGCCACCGGATCGGTTGAGGCCCTATACAAGGATTTTTCCGCGAACGGCGAGCATTTGATCTATCATACCGATACCCGGGTGCTGACGATGGACCGGGGTTTTAAATTCAAGTACGAGGAGGTTGATCTTAAGGGGGGACAATTGACCTACGAGGTCCAATCCCGCCGGGGCGAGGCCCAAAATGTCAGCGCACTCTATGACCGGCTGACCCTTACCGGTCAAAAAGTTAAATTCGATCCTGAAAAACTCGAACTAATGGACGCCGGCTTCAATAGCTGCGGGCTTGATGGGCCGCATTACAATTTTACCGCCTCCGACATCCTGCTTTATCCCAAATCCGGCTGGCTGGTCGCTTACTGGGGGCTTTTTTATTTGCAGGGCATTCCCACGATCCCGGTGCCGGTCTATATCTACGATGTGGAGGCGCAAAGGAGGGGGGAGGGCAATGTTTTGCCTTATCCGGTTTTGGGGAGCAATGCCGAGGACGGAAATTTTATTTCCGAAAGCTTCGCCTGGACCCGCGACCGCAATCTTTTTGGCTCGATCACGCTAAGCTACCTCGAGCGGAAAGGCCTGGGCGGGGGGGTGGCGGCCAATTACCTTAGGGACCGGAACAATTCGGGCAGTCTCCGGCTGGCGGGAAACCCCAAGGACGGCGGGTGGGGAGGTTGGACCCATAAGTATTCTTTCGGGGATGAGATCCTTCCCGTCGAGAAATTCGCTTTTCGCCTGTTCAATCTCCCGTCTTTTTATCGCTACGACCTGACCTCGGATATTACCTGGAGGGAACGCATTAACTACGAGCGGGTAAGCCAACTGCCCAACCTCAAGCTCACCGTCCGGCGCTTCGACTGGGGAGAGGTAAAGGGAGTGGGGGAAGCGCAGGTCGGCTACCTCACCGAGGAATCGACCGGGACATCCCTGGCCCGCTATTCTCTTGCCGCGGACCTGGTGCGGCCGTATCCTTTGGGGGGGTGGGGATATTTGACCCCGGGAGTGAACCTTAACGGGACTTATTACGGCAACCACACCAATTGGAGAAAGATCCAGGGGAGGGTCATCTGGGATTGGGCCCTGGGGCCTTATCTTGCCACCAGTTTGGGTTATTATCATTATTTCCTTGACCAGGGGACCAGCCCCTTCAGGTACGAGCTTTACCGGTTCACCTCGTCCGATCAGGTGACCGCCGGTTTCATTTATTCCTGGCAGTTAAGCAAGCTGGGGGTGAGCGTCGCCTATAATCTTCCCTCCGGCACGCCGCAAGACATCGATTATCTCTTTAAAGTCGGCTTCCATTGTTATAGTATAGGAGCGACCTATCGCGCTATGCGCAACGAGTTCTATATGATATTCAACCTAATATAATATGTTTATAACTTTTGAGGGCGGTGAGGGTTCCGGCAAGTCGACCCACGCGAAACTTTTGGCGGAGCACCTGTCGGCAGTTTTAACCCATGAGCCGGGAGCGACCGCAGTAGGCAAGCTTATCCGGGAGGCCCTGCTCAACCGCGACTCCGGGCTCGAAGGAATGTCCGAAATATTCCTTTTTGCGGCCGATCGGGTGGAGCACATGGAAAAGGTCATCCTGCCGGCGCTCCACGCCAAAAAGATAGTGATCTCCGACCGCTTTCTCGATTCGACCATCGCTTATCAACTGGCGGGTAGGGGCCTGCCCGAGGATCTGGTGAGGTATGTCAACTGGGTTTCCTGCCGGGGGATTATCCCCGACCTGACGTTTTATCTCGATGTCCCGGTAAGGGAAGGTCTGTTGCGCGCACAAAAGCGTGGCGCGGCCGATCGCTTCGAAGCGGAAATCCTGGCTTTTCATGAACGGGTGCGCGATAAATATCTCGAGATCGCGCGGGATAATCCGGAACGCGTCAAAGTTATTGAGAGCGTGGGAACGATTGACGAGGTCCAGGCGCGGATCAGAAAACTGATATGAAAAGCGAAGAGATAAGAAATACCTTTCTGAAATATTTCGAAAGCAAGGGGCATAAGATACTGCCTTCTTCCTCGCTGATCCCCACCGACCCCACAGTATTGCTGACCCTGGCGGGGATGCTGCAGTTCAAGCCGATATTTTTGGGGATCGAGGAGCCCCAGCATAAAAAGGTGACCACCGTGCAGAAATGCATCCGCATGAACGACCTCCAAAACGTGGGGAAAACCTCCCGCCACCACACCTTTTTTGAAATGCTCGGTAATTTCTCTTTCGGCGATTATTTCAAGGCCGAGGCCATAGAGATGGCCTGGGAGCTTTTAACCAAAGTTTACGGACTGCCGGCAGACCGGTTGGTGGCGGCGGTCTATGAGAAGGATGACGAGGCGGCCGAGATCTGGGCTAAAAAGATAAAACTTCCCATCGACCGCATTTACCGGTTGGACGAAGAGAACAATTTTTGGTCGGCGGGGCCTACCGGTCCCTGCGGGCCTTGCTCGGAGATCTACTACGATTACGGCACTCCGTGCGGAAAACCAAACTGCAATCCCGCCTGCGATTGCGAGCGGTTCCTGGAGGTGTGGAACCTGGTATTTATCGAATTCGACCGCCAGGAATCCGGGCATCTGGTCCCGCTCCCCAAAAAGAACATTGATACGGGGATGGGGCTCGAGAGGATCGCTCGTCTGCTCCAGAACGTTAAGACCAATTTTGATACCGATCTTTTTGCCCCTTTATTAAAAGAGCTTCCCGATCCGCAGAGCCTGCCTGCCCGAGTGGTGGCCGATCATATCCGCGCGGTGACCTTTCTTTTAGCCGACGGGGTGCGTCCCGGCAACGAGGGGCGGGGCTATGTGCTAAGAAGGATACTACGCCGGGCTACGCTCTTTCTAAGAAAGCTGAAATTGACCGAGACCTATCTTACCAAGCTGGCAGAGATAGTTATCAAGAACAATCAGGCCGCCTATACGGAGCTGGGGCGGGAACGGAAAAACATACTGAATATAATCGATGCAGAGGAAAAAACTTTCGGCATTACGCTGGAGGCGGGTCTCAAGCATCTTGAGGGATTGCTCTCCAAGCACCAGGATAAGAAAATTCTGCCGGGGGAGGCGGCCTTCAAGCTCCATGATACCTATGGATTCCCCATAGAGCTGACCCGGGAGCTATCCCAAGCTGCGGGGTTGGCGGTGGATGAGGAGGGCTTTAAAAAACACATGGAGGAACAACGCGGCCGCGCCCGGGTGGCCACCAGCTTCCGCGAAAAATTCGATCCCTCCCAGTTAAAGAACCTGGGCAAGACCAATTTTATCGGCTACGACAAGTTCGAGGCCGAAGCCAAGATCGTGGGGATCATTCCCGAAGAAAGCATCGTGGTGCTCGATAAAACTTCCTTCTATCCGGAGGGGGGAGGGCAGGTGGGGGATACGGGAATAATGGGAGAGAACCTGGTAAAGGATACCTATGGCGAGATCGGCGGCCTGATCGGCCATAGGCTCGACCGAGTGTACAATTTAAAGACCGGGCAGAAGGTCAAGATGAAGATCGATCAAAGCAAGCGCGCCGCCACCTCCGCCCATCACACCTCGACCCATCTATTGCAGGCCGCCCTGCGGAAGGTCCTGGGCTCCGAAGTCAAGCAGTCCGGATCATTTGTGGCTCCCGATCGTTTGCGTTTTGATTTCTCTTCACCCCGGGCCCTCACCCCGATAGAGATCGGACAGGTGGAAAAGATCGTAAACGAGGCGATCAAAGCGGCCCTCCCGGTTGAGATATTTGAGACCTCGCTCAAAGAAGCGCAAAAACTCGGCGTTCTGGCGTTTTTTGGAGAAAAATATGGAGAAAAAGTCAGGGTGGTAAAGATCGACGAGGTTAGCCGCGAGCTGTGCGGCGGCTGTCATGTAAAGAACACCAAGGAGATCGCTTTCTTTAAGATAATTAAGGAAGACGCCCTGCAGGCCGGAGTGCGGCGCATTGAGGCGGTGGCGGGCTCCGTTGCCAAGGTTTCGACCATTTACCGCGGCAAGAGCTTAAAGCTGGAGATCGACGGGCTTATGCAAAAACACCGCCTGCTGCAGTCGCAAGCCGGAGGGCAGCTGGAAGCGAATATCTTTGAGGTCGACGTGGAAGAGATCGAACGTCTCAAGCGGGCGGTGGATGCGCAGGATATAGAGAATGTTAATAAATTTCTGGAGCATCTCCTGGGACGGCGCGAATGGCTGCGCGACCGTAATTTGACTCTTGAAAAAGAGATCGAAAAGCTCAAGGAGAAGCAGGTGCTAGAGAGAGCGGAAGAATTCATCAAGGATATCAAGGACATCAAGGGTGTCCGGGTCTTGACCGCTGAATTGGTCGGATTGAGCATTGAAAATCTGCGAGCTTTATCCGATTCCTTGCGGCAAAAGATGGGATCGGGAATTTTGCTGCTAGCCGGTACGACGGAAGGAAAGGTATCGTTCTTGGTCTCGGTTTCGGATGAGCTAACTTCCAAATATAATGCCGGAAAGCTGGCCAAGCTATTGGCGGAGGTTTGCGGCGGAGGAGGGGGAGGCAAGGCCAACAAAGCCGAGGCCGGCGGCAAAGATCCTTCCAAATTAATAGAAGCCTTCGAAAAAGCGATAGCATCATTATGAGAATATTGGGAATAGATTACGGAGACAAACGTATCGGGATCGCGATGTCGGATCCTTTGGGCTTTACCGCGCAGGCCGTGGCGGTGGTGGGCAAAGGCCCGACTTTTGATGAAGATATCAAGGAATTGAAAAAGATCATCAAAAAGTTCGAAGGCATCGATGAGATCGTGGTGGGATTGCCCAAGACCATGTCCGGGGAGATCAAGGAGCAGGCCGAAAAAGTGCTGGCATTTATCGAGGCCCTCAAAAAGTCGTTCAAGATCCCTATTCTCGCCTGGGATGAGCGCCTTACCACGGTTTTAGCGCAGAGGACCCTTCGCGAAGCCGGGGTATCGGCCAAAAAACAGCGCGGTATCGTGGATAAGACCGCGGCTACCTACATTCTGCAAAGTTATCTGGATAATAAGAGCAAGAAATGAAAAACCTCAAGCTGATCGCGATCGTGACCTTTGCCGTGCTTTTGATATTCGGCGCCTTTTCACTATTGTCGCTTTTATTGAGCATTGGCTCGAACACCAGGCCGGTGAAAGTGGAGATCAAGCCCGGCTCTTCGGCCTCTCTCATTGCCCGCGACCTAGCCGGGCAAAAAGTCATCAAAAGCGCCCGGGACTTTAAGCTGATCGCTTCTCTTTTGGGGTCGTCCAACAAATTCCAGGCCGGTCTTTACAAATTCAAAGCCCGCACGCCCTTGTATGAAGTGGTCTTAAAGCTCAAGACCGGCTCTATCATGGCCCCCGAGCCGCTCACCGTGACCTTTCCCGAGGGCACTTCTATTTACAAGATGGGAAGCATTTTAGAGAAGGCCAGCATGCTGGATTTTGAGAATTTTCGCAAACTTACTAGGGAAGAGGGCTATTTGTATCCGGATACTTATATTTTCGACAAGGAGATCACCGCAGAGGCCCTGGCCAATCTGATGCGAAAAAGGTTTAATGATGTGGTCCTGCCTTACTGGGAGCAGAATAAAAAAGCGACCAAATACGATCTGCGCCGGATAATTATTTTGGCCTCTATCATCGAAAAAGAAGCGGCGCAGGATGGGGAGCGCCCGATCATCTCTTCGGTCTTTCACAATCGGTTGGACATCAAAATGGCGCTCGATTCCTGTTCAACCGTTAAATATGCCCTCGAAAAACCTACCAAGGTGGTGTATTTTGACCAGCTGAAGTACCCTTCGCCCTACAACACTTATCTTCATCGCGGCCTGCCGCCGGGGCCCATCTGCAATCCGGGATTAGCTTCCATCAAAGCGGCGATCTATCCGGCTAAGACCAATTATTTGTATTTTATAGCCAATAAAGACGGCTCGCACTCTTTCTCCGCCACTTGGGCTGAGCATCAAAAGGCCAGGGTTAAAGTATCTACTCCCACTCGATAGTCGAAGGCGGTTTGGAGGAGATATCGTAGACCACGCGGTTGACGGTGGGGGTTTCGTTCACGATGCGATTGGCGATCGTATCCAAAAGGTCATAAGGCAATCTGGCCCAGTCGGCGGTCATGGCGTCGGTGGAGGTCACGGCCCGAATGGCCACGGTATTTAAATAGGTTCTCTTATCTCCCATTACACCCACGGTTCTTATCGGTAATAATACGCCGAACGACTGCCAGACCTTTTTGTAGAAGCCGGCCTTCTTAACCTCGGAAACCACGATATCATCCACTGCTTGAAGGATCTTTACGCGTTCCGGCGTTACTTCTCCAATAATGCGGATAGCGAGCCCCGGGCCGGGGAACGGCTGGCGGCTGATAATATCTTCCGGCACTCCCAATTCTCTCCCGAGTGCGCGGACCTCATCCTTAAAAAGCTTCTTAAGTGGCTCCACCAGTTTGAACTTAATATCTTTAGGCAGTCCTCCCACATTATGGTGGGTCTTAATGCGCACCGCAGTGGTGGCGCTGAGGCCCGGGACAGCCGATTCAATGACGTCCGGGTATAAAGTTCCCTGCGCCAGGAAGGGCATATGACCCAACTTCTTAGCTTCTTCCTCAAAGACGCGGATGAACTCGTTGCCGATGCGGTGGCGTTTTTCTTCGGGATCGGTGACCCCGCTAAGCTTGTTGTAGAACCTTTGGGAGGCGTCGATATGGACGAAATTTATCTTGAACCGGGTGGTGAAGATGTCGTTTATCTTTTTGGCTTCGTTCTTGCGCATGAATCCCTGGTCGATGAACATACAGGTCAACTGTTTCCCGACCGCACGGCTCACCAGGGCCGAGACGGTGGTCGAATCCACTCCGCCCGAAAGGGCGCAAAGGATCTTTTCTTTCCCGACCGTGGCCTTGATCTCCTTGATCGATTCCTCAACGAAATTCTTGGTGGTCCAGGTGGGCTTACAGCCGCAGACCACATAAACGAAGTTCTTGATGATCTCAACCCCCGATTCGGTATGCACCACTTCGGGATGGAACTGGACACCATAAAGCTTTTCTTTGGGGTTGCCGATGGCGGCCAGGGGGGTATTTTTAGTATGGGCCAGGACCTTAAATCCCTTGGGGAGCTTAACTACCGAGTCCCCATGGCTCATCCAGCAGGTTAAATGGTTGGGTAAACCGGCGAAAAGATTGGTCTCGTCATCAACCAAAAGTTCGGTGCGTCCGTATTCCTTCTTTTTTTCGGGTTTAACCTGCCCACCGAGGGCTTTGGCGATCAATTGAGTGCCGTAGCAGATGCCCAAGATGGGTATGCCGGATTTTAACAGATTAGGATCGGGGTAGGGGGCGCCTTTATCGTAGACGGAGGCGGGTCCGCCTGAAATGATGATACCCTTGACTCTGCGTTTTTTAAGTTCAGCGACCGAGACGTTGTGTGCCAGGATCTCGCAATAAACGTTGCACTCCCGGACCCGCCTGGCAATGAGCATAGCATACTGCGCCCCGAAATCAAGAACGGCAATCAGGTCGTGCTTCATTTATACATTCCCAATTGTTGAGCTTTTTGGTAGACCTTTCCCTCGGTAAGCAGCGAAGGCGCGATCACCACTTCTACCTGCTGCATTTCCTTGAGATTAGCCGCGCCTAAAGTGCCCATCGAGGTCCGCAATGCCCCGGCCAGGTTCATGGAGCCGTCATCGTATTTGGCCGGGCCCAGTAAAATTTCCTTTAATGTGCCGATCGTTCCGACTTTGATCCTCGAGCCGCGGGGAAGTAGTGGGGAAGGAGTGGCCATGCCCCAATGGAACCCCCGGCCGGGAGCTTCCTCCGCCTTGGCGATGGGCGACCCCATCATTACGAGATCGGCCCCGCAGGCGATGCATTTGCAGACATCCCCGCCGGTGACCAGCCCCCCATCGGCGATGATGGGGACGTATTTGCCATTTTCCTTATAAAAAGAATCGCGGGCGGCAGCACAATCGGAGATAGCGGTTGCCATGGGGACGCCAACACCTAATACTCCGCGAGAAGTACAGGCGGCGCCCGGGCCGATGCCCACCAGCACCCCGGCAACCCCGGTCCCCATCAGGGTCAAGGCCACCTCGTAGGTGACGCAGTTGCCGACCAGGATCGGGATCCCCATCATTTGGCAAAATTCAGCCAGGTGCAGGGGCTCACTGCTCTTGGACTTGTGCTTGGTGGAGATGACGGTCGATTGTAGGACAAAGATATCCACTCCCGCTTTTTTGGCGATGGGGCCCAGCCAGGCGGCATCTTGAGGGATTGAAGAAACGGAGCATTTCGCTTTAGCGGCCTTGATCTCCTTGATGCGCTTGATCACCAGTTCTTCCTTGATCGGTTCAAGATAAAGTTTTTGCATCAACGGCACATATTCGTCCTTGCTCACTTTGGATATTTGCTCCAATTTGGATTCGGCATCTTCATAGCGGGTCCAAAGCCCCTGCAGGTTCAACACCCCCAAACCTCCGTATTGGCTCATTAAAATAGCGGTCTTGGGGCTTACCACCCCGTCCATGGCGGAGGCGATTATGGGTATTTCCAGCTTAAAAGACCCCAAAGCCGCCGAAATATCAGTGTCGTCCGGATTGATGGTGACGATCGAGGGGCAAAGCGCGATCTCATCGAGTCCATAGGTCCGGCGGGTCTTTTTGCCTTTTCCCAGTTCTATTTCCATTTTTTACTCCTGCGGCCTTTCACCGATCTTGCCGCCCAAACTTATGTTCTTGCCGTCGCGATATACCAGAAAAGTTATCCGGTCGCCAGGCTTCTTGCCGGCGACGTTCTTCTGTATATCTTCGCTGGTCTTGATCTTTTGGCCATCAACTTCCTTGACCAGGTCGTATTGCTTAAGGCCGAATTTTTCGGCCGGACCGTCCTTTATGACTTCGGTGATTACCACTCCCTCGGCCACCGGCAGGTCCAAGTAGGCCTTGATCTTTTCGTCCACATTGCGCATATAGATCCCTAGCCAAGGGCGGATCACTTTGCCCTTATTTATCAGGTCTTCTTTTATCTCGCGGGCCTCGTTGATGGGAATGGCAAAACCGATCCCCTGGGCCTGAGCTACGATGGCCACGTTGATGCCGATGACCTTCCCGTCCAGGTTAATGAGCGGGCCGCCGGAATTGCCGGGATTGATGGCCGCATCCGTCTGGATCAGATCTTTCTTGCCCAGCTCCCCCAGTGTCCGGCCGATGGCGCTGATGATGCCGGCGGTCACCGTGTTGCTGAAGCCGTAAGGATTGCCGATGGCAATGACCCATTCTCCCGGACGGACCCGGGTCGAATCGCCTAAGCTCGCGACCGGCAGGTTGTGCGCGTCAATTTTTACCACTGCCACGTCCAGGGTGGAATCCGATCCGATGACCTTGCCGTCAAAGGTGCGGCCGTCCTTGAGGGTGACCTTGATCTTTTCCGCGCCTTTGACCACGTGGGCGTTGGTGAAGATGTAGCCCTCTTTATCTATGATGAAACCGGATCCTGCTCCTTTGAGCGGCACCATCCGGTCCTCAAAGTAGCGTTTGAACTCCGGGTCCATCTCAAAGCCGAAGCCGAAATCGAAATCCTTGAAAGGATTGAAGATGCGCTGGCGCTCCATCTTTACCACATCGATATTAACCACTGCGGGGCCCACTTGTTCCACGATATCGGCGATCATATTCAATTGGGCGTCGATTGGAGCGAAAATTAATAGGAAAAACACGGCCGCGACAATAAATCTTTTCGCCATAAGTTGGTTATTTTATCACTTTTTGGGGCGCTTCGCAAGGCGGGACTTGTGGCGCTTAGCGGTATCCATCATCTTCTCGAACTCTTTCAAAATGGGCTCCGGGACCCAGATCTCGCCGCACGCCTCGCACACCATGGCCGGCACGTTCTCCATGAGGTAGAGCTTGCCGCCCTCGAGCTCTTCCAGGTTCACCTTTTCGGGCTTAAGGTCCCCCCCGCAGGCCTCGCAGGCCCCCTCCGCCTCCTCAAAAAATTCTTCCGCCTCTTTTTCGGTTTCTTTGCTCAAGTTAACTTGATTATACAGGTCGGAATTTGGCTTGACAAGCATTACCCATATGGTATAGTTCGGCGTTGAAAGACCAAATAGGGAGGTAATTAATGAAAAAATTTGTGGGCCTCTTGATTGTTTCCTGTTTCATAGCTTCACTCGCAGTCACCTCATTCGCTCAAAGCCAGGAACGCATCAGCAAGCTCGAGCGTGAGATCAGCAAACTGGAATCCACTTTAGCCAAGACCAAGAACCGCACCCAGCGCCTGCGTCTCCAAAAGACCATCAATAATTATAAGAAAGAGGTCGCCGAGCTAAAGAAAGAAATATCGCCGGCTGCGGCTCCATCCGTGGCTGCGGCGCCAAGCGGGCCGGCCGCTCCCAAGACCCTGCTGGTAAAAGGCGGCTTGGCGGGAGGAGCGGGACTGATCGCGGCGGAATACTTAATGCCTATGGGGCCAGTGACTGTTGGTGGAGAGCTGGGATACGGCATCGGTAGCAACTTCGGCATCATTGATGCCGGGGCCAAAGCGACTTACTCGTTGGGTATGCCGTTTGTGGGGTTGGAAATCAGCTACGCGGGCTATTCCAAAGATGTTACCAATGTCCCGGGACTATCCGGCACGGTCAAGAGCGGGATAGGAGTGGGATTGGTGGGAGGCACCAGCATGGGCCCTTGGGTCGCGCAACTAGGATATAACACAATTTTAGGCCTCCGCGCCGACGCGGGCTACCGGATCAATTTATAAAAGGAGGAAAAGATGATTAGAAAATTAGGAATATTATTACTGGTTCTTTCGGTCGGGGTTAGCATCGTAGGTTGTGCGAAACTGGCCAGCACCTTTACCAGCACTAAGGATCCGGGGCGTTTGACATCCCCGGAAGGCACCGTAAGCGCGGTGGCAACATATTCGGGCGGTAAAGTCACCGTCAACCTAAGCTCGTTGATCATTTCGGGAGAAGTTAAGACCTTGGATAAAGACCGGCTTAAGGTTTTTTCCAGCATTACTGCTCCCACCACTTCGGTTCCTATCACCGGGTGGGATAGTTTGGATTTCTCTTTTGTAGAGAGTTCAACGGAGAGATTGCCGGCAGATGTAGTTTTTATATTAGATAACACGGGAAGCATGTCGAGCAGAATCGTGGCGGTTAAAAACAGCATAGCCGGTTTTGCCGCGACACTTGAGGCGGCAGGAATGGATGTGGCTTTTGGGGCGATCGCTTTTGGAGATTATTCCAAGACCAAATCAGCCATGGCCGGCCAGCCGGTTGAGTTCTCTTCACTAGACATCGATGGGACTACCACCACCGATGCCAGCGCAACTTCAACCACCAATGCCACTACTTTAGCCACCTGGTTGAACGCTCTCAGCGGATTTAATGGTTACGATGGTCCTGAAAACCCCTTGGATGCCCTAAAGTACGCTTATAGTCATTTCCATTGGAGGAGCGGCTCGCAAAAAATATTCGTCCTTATAACGGATATTGAATGCCATATGAATATACCGGACTCCGGAAATTATCCTAGTGGCGATACTACCAAATCGCCGATAAGCGAAAATAACATACCCGATATGGTTTCAACTCTTTCCGGTAAAGCCACGGTCCACGTGGTCAGTTATGACTACACTTCGGCGACCACCCCGGAAGGAGATACCCGAGACCTGGCTGACGGTAGAGGCGGTGGAAAGACCACGGCGGAAGCGGTTGCCAACACGGGAGGCAAATGGATCGAACTTCCGGCCTCAGGCAATATTGACCTTAACACACTGGGCATTTCGGCCTATGTGACCAGCGGGAAACTGGTCAGGTTCGATTACTCGCTTTCTTCCGGTTCTACAATATATATTCACGTGCTCATTGATTACAACCTGGACGGCGTGTACGATGCCGAATGGTATGGGACTCTACTCTATACCGCGGCAGGCGAAAGCATCAGGGCTTTGGGGGCGCCTGCTCCGGAGGGTCGCCGCAACTAGGTCCTGATTTCTAAGTTTCATAGACGGCCCCGGCTTGCAAGCCGGGGCCGTTTCATTTAATATATTATTATGCCTAAGATCATCGTCATCATGCCCGCCTATAACGCCGAAAAGACACTGGAAAAGACCTTCCATGATATCCCTAAAAATTTGGTCAGTGAAATAATCCTCGGGGACGATTGCTCGCAGGATCAAACCATCGAGATCGCGAAGAAATTGGGGATCTTGACGCTCAAGACGCCCTGCAACCTGGGCTATGGCGGCAACCAGAAAATGCTTTACCGGGAAGCGATAAAAAGGGGAGCCGACGTTATCGTGATGGTGCATCCCGACTGGCAGTACGATGCTACCAAGATTCCCGAAATGGCGGCACCCATCGTCTCCGGCGAAAAAGACGTGATGATGGGCTCCCGGGTGCTGGGAGGGGGAACCCTGGCGGGGGGCATGCCCATTTGGAAATATATCAGCAACCGCTTTTTGACCTGGTGCGAGAATATGACCTTCCGCCTTAATCTTTCCGAATACCACACCGGGTTTAGGGCTTTTTCCAGAAAGGTATTGGAAACCATACCTTTTGAAAAGAATTCCAATGATTTTGTCTTTGATACCGAGGTTTTGGCGGAGGCCGCCCGGAAAAAATTCAGAGCCGGGGAGATCGCGGTGCCCTGCCGCTACTTTCCCGAGGCTTCGGAGATCAACTTTTTTCGCAGTTCGGTTTACGGCTTGCAAACCCTGTGGGTTTGTGTTAAATATTGGTTGCATTTAATATGAAAAACCGCCGCGGGTTCACGCTCCTCGAAGCCGCCATTGTAATTGTCGTTCTCTCCATCCTGTCCATCGGCGCTTTTGTCTATATCGGCTTTATTAACGGGATCAAGCTGGATGCCGCTTCCCAAAAAGTGGCCGCCGATGTCCGCTACGCCCAATCCCGCGCCATGAGCTACACCGTGTGGCACGGAATCAATTTTAACCTGAGCCCCGTTAACAGCTACTCTGTATACTCTACGGATGGGACGACCGATACCGCGGTCGAAGATCCCGCCAAATTGGGCTCCGATCTTACGGTGGACCTGAATACCGTCTTCGGGGTCGCCATCAACAGCGTTACCATCCAGGGCGGAGGCCACCAGATCGAATTTTCTCCCCTGGGCGCTCCCTGGACGGATAAAACCGGCATGCTGTTAAGCTCCGAGTCCAGCGTGGTAATAGGTCTGGCCGGCCAAACCAGGACCATTACCATTACCCAGAACACCGGAAAGGTTAACATCCAATGAAAAAGGCGGGTTTTACATTGGTTGAGCTGATCATTACCATGCTGATCATCGGAATCGCCTTTTATGCTTTGATATCGGTATTTATCACCGTGACGCCGCGCAACGTGAACCTGGAGGATTTGACCAAAGCCACCCACTTGGCTTTTGGAAAAATGGAAGAGACCGCCGTTAAACCCTTTCCCGGCATAAACTCGGTGGCGGCCACCGGCTTCACCGGCGATTTTTCAAATTTCCAGTATCAGATCATCGTGGACTACGTAACTGCCGCCGAACCGGATGTCGTAGCTCCCGGCTCCTCCGCTTTTAAAAGGGTGAAGGTTCGGACTTGGGGAGGCCTTTCGGGGATAGTGGAGATCACTACCCTGGTGACCACATATGAATTGTAAAGGCGATTCGCGGGGCTATACCATAATAGAACTGGTTATCATTATAACCTTATTGGGACTGCTATCTTTCGTTTTTGGGGCTTTTATTACCGAATCCATGGACGCCTGGGTATTCGTTAAAGCCCGGGAAAACGCCCTGGGCACCTCCCGCTATGCTATAGAAAGGATGGTGACCGAGCTGAGGAGGATCCAAAAGCCCAATATGATCATCACCTCCGCCACTTCTGAGGTCAGCTTTGTGGACATAGAGGGAGGAACGGTGACCTTTAGCCAGGAAGCCACAAATTTATTAAGGAATTCCGATATCCTGGCGACCGGGCTGGTTAACGGAAGCGGCAATGGTTTACGGTTCACTTACCTCGATGTTAACGGCAACCCCACGCCGATCAATCAGAATATCCGCAGTATCCGGGTGTGGCTGAAGCTCAATAAATTCGGCCAGACCATGATATTGGAATCGGCGGCAAAGGTGAGGAATTTATGAAGAACGGGTTTGCGCTCATCGTCGCGATCTTTGTAGTGGTGCTTTTTGCCGTGCTGGGGGTGGTGGCGGTCTCGCTGCTTTCGGGGGAGAGCATAATGGCGCTGCGCGATCTGTACGGCATCCAGGCCTTAGAGCTGGCCGACGCCGGGCTGCAGTACACTCTGGCCGCCGAACTGGCGACCGATCCGGACTGGTCCGACAAAAGCACCGGATTTAGCAAGAATTTATCCCCCGGTCAGTTTAACGTTAATTACATTTACTGGTCGGAAAATCAGGTGATCGTGCAGGTTACGGGGGTGGTGGGGGGCGTTTCGCGGACCATACAGTCGACGGTGAAAAGGGGAGGGTTGCCGGCCGCTTTTACCTACAGTCTATATGCCGCCAATCAGGGAGGGCAGGACTTGAATATCGAGAACAGCGCCACCATTTTCGGGGACTTTTATTACGACGGCAATGTTATCATGAAAAACAGCTCCCGGCTGTTAAACGGCACCATGTACAGCGATTCTTTGACGCTTTTAAATTCGGCGACCTGCGCCAACTATGAGCCCATTCCCCAGCCCCCCGTGCCTTTGCCGACGCTGGCTACCGGCTACTATGACAATTTGCTGTTAGAATGCTCCAAAGAGGCCGCCGGACCTTTAAATTGGAGCAGCGGCACCAAAGACCTGTTAGGACAGACGCAGCGCTATACCAGTATAAATATTTCCGCGTCGGGCAAGGTCATAAGCTCAACCGGGCCGGCGATGCTGGTGGCCACCACCGGGAACTTTACCATACAGAACAGCGGCGAATTGGGCAATAACCTGACGGTGGTAGCCAGCCAGCAAGCCAGCTTTTTGAACTCCGCTAAAGTCGGCGCCAATTTCAAATTGGTGGCCGCCAAAAATGTCACGATCAGCAATAGCGGCAATATTTCTCAGTCCCTGCTTTTCACCTACGGGAATATAACGTTCAATAATTCCGCTTATTACTACGGCTCTATCATTGCTCCCACCGGGATGCTGTCCTCGGTGAACTCCACTAGATTCCGGGGCCTGATCTACGCCGGGCAAATAGATCTCATGAATTCCACTTCTTTGATCGGCAGTATTGTGATCAAGCAGAACGTCAGCCACCTAAGGAACAGCACCACAGTTACTTATGATCCTTCTTACCTGCCGACTGAATGGCCGCCGGGGCTGGAAGGAGGCATCTCGGTCTCGCAGGAAGGGACCTCCGACTGGCAGGAGGTCTATTGAATCAGGGAGAGAAACTCCCGGGTCGCCCGGTTTATGTCTTCCGCTTCGGTGAGGGCGGTTATCATGGCGAGATGACGAACCCCTGCCGCCAGAACTTCTTTTATATTGTTATAATTAATACCGCCTATGGCTATTAGCGGGATGTCCACTGCCGGTCGAATTTCCTTTAAGGTCTCAACTCCTAAAGCTTCTCCAGCGTCCGGCTTGGTTAAAGTCGAAAAGATCGGGCCAACCGCTATATAAGAGGCGCCCCCCTCCATCGCCGCGCGAGCCGATTGCAGAGAATTGGCAGAGAAGCCGATTAAAAGTTCGGGGGCCAGGCGGCGAGCGTCTGTAATATTGAGGTCGTTCTGTCCCAGATGGATCCCATCCGCTTTATACTTTAAGGCGGTCTCGAGGGAATCGTTTATTATAAGCAAAGCTCCGTAACGTTCGGTAAGCCGCCTAAATTCCGCGGCATAACGGGCGGGATCCTGCTGGTCGCGCAATTGCACGACCCGGGCGCCTCCGGCCAAGACCGCCTCCAACACCTCGATCACCGATCTCCCCTTGGTAAAGCCGGGAGTAATAACCGGGTAGAGGGTGGTCTTATTGAACCGGGCCTCCCTTTGCTTTAAATTCATGTCTCTTTCAGCAGTTTTTCCATAACGATCCAGTAAGGATCGACTTTGGGATGTTTTAGTTCCTCTGCCCGGCCTTCCATCAGTATCTTCAGGCCCTCTTTTTTGGGGGTTACTTCCCCCACGATACTGCTCCAGATGTTTTTATTCTTGAAGGTACGCACCAGATCCTCTGCTTGGGAGGGGGCCACGATAGCGATAAGCGTTCCTTCGCTGATCGAAATATAGGGATCGATCTTAAAATGTTCGCAGGTCTTTAATATCACTTCCTGTTTTATGATCAGATCCTTTTCCACCCTTATTCCATAGCCACCCGCCTGGGCCATCTCATACAAACCGCCCCAGATCCCGCATTCGGTGGCATCGTGCATGCAGTGCACGCCGGCAAATTGCCGGGCGATGGCGCAATCATCCATGACCGACATCTGATAGAAGACATCTTCCGCCTGTTTCTGGAAATCCCTGCCGAAAGCCGCCTCAAACTTATTGGGGAAGGAGATGGCCAAAAGTCCGGTGGTCTCGACCGCGGGGCCCTTAGTGATGATGATCTTATCGCCGGGTTTGACCTTGTGCGGCCCCCGGAGCTCGGCTTCGGATCCAATTGCGATCGCCGTTGCTCCGCCGACCATGGGGTAGTTGCAGCCCGCATAGCGGGCGGTATGGCCGGTGATGATGCTAATGCCGTATTTTTCCGCTTCGGCATGGACCGCCTGCCACATTTCCGTGAGTTGAGCTTCGGTTATCTCCGGGGGAAGATTAAGATCCACGGTTAAATATTTGGGTTGGAGCCCCGAAACCGCGACGTCCGAACATATGATGTGGAAGGCGAACCAGGCGGCCCGGGCAAATCCAAAGGCCGGGACAATGAAGAAAGGATCGGTAGAAAAGGAAAGGCAGGTGTCATTTAATTTGACGACCCCGTAATCCACGCCATGCCGGGGTCCGAGGATCACGCTTGGGTCTTTGGCTCCCAATCTGGGAAAGATGACCTTATCAAAGAAAGCAGGATGGATCTTACCGAGCTCAGGCAGTTTTTCTTCCATGTTTTTCTCCCTCCGCAGGAATTATCCTGATCAGGTTCATTGGGTCCCCCGGTTTCTCCCGGAGTTCTCAGCCCTGAGCGAGTCCCGGCATGCCGGGACGAGTCGAAGGGCTCCCCTTTTACGGCACTATACTATAAAAACTAAGATCAAATGTCAACTTCCTTCTTAGGCCGCTTAATGAACAATTGCGCCGCCTGGGCGGCCAGGCCGAAAGAAAGGACGATCAAAAGCAGGTCCGCGACAATAAGCGGCCAGTTGGCGGTCGGCAGGTATTTGGTGAAAAGCAGAAGCAAAAGCGAGGCCAGGGTGGTTATGAGCATAAAAAGTGCGGGCAAGATCGTGAACCAGAAGTTGCGCCCCCGGATCATGAGCCAAGCCGAGACCGCGATCAGGGTCAGCGCCGCCAAAAGCTGATTGGCCGTCCCAAAGATCGGCCAGATTACAATATATGCATTGGTCGAAGCTAATAGAAGCATCAGCGCCACCGAAAGACCGGAATTGAAATAGTAAGATTTAAGCCAGGCAGGGGGATTTTTAAATATCACACCCCAAAGTTCTTCAAAAAGATAACGATTAAGCCGCACTGCACAGTCGAGAGAAGTGATCACAAAGCCCTCGATCAATAAAATTCCTAAGATCGTGCCAAACACGGGCGGTAATCCCAGGCCAAAATGCAGGAGGTTGCCGGTGGCCAGGGAAAAGGCCAGGATAGGATTGGAATTAGCTAATTGTTCCGGAAAAACTATCTTTAAATATTCGGGGAAGCTTAATCCCGCACCCACCGTGATCACCACGCATACCGCCATTACAGCTTCGAGCAGCATAGCCCCAAAGGCCACGAGTTTCGAATCTTTCTCGTTCTTCAACTGCTTGGCGGAGGTTCCCCCGGCCACCAAGGCGTGGAAACCGGAAATAGCTCCGCAAGCCACGGTGATAAATAAAACCGGCCAGATGGGTCCGAGCGCCGAATGCCCCGAAGCGAATTGTAAGTTTAAGGCGGGATGAACGAAGGTCATTCCTTTAATTCCTGCGGCGACAATGCCCGCCAAAAGCGCCGCCACCCCTACATATAATATGTGAGCGTTGGTAAAATCCCGCGGCTGGAGCAGCAGCCAGACCGGGATGCCCGCCGCGAAGAAAACATAAACCGTCAATAACAACATCCAGAGATTGGAATCGATCGTAATAGGTAAAACGAAACCCATGTAAATTGAAAAGAGAGAGAAAACTGTCGCTAAAGCGGACACCAGCCAGACATTCATGTGACGGCGGTAGAGAAAGAAGCCGATAAGAGGGGAGAGCAGGGTGATAACGATCACCGAAGTCGAAGCGATGCCGCCGATCTTGGCTTTCTCCACGCCGTTCTCGATCACGGTATGTAGTAAGGTTTGAGAGGTGGTTAGGTTCAAGGTGGTTAGGGGGGCCAGAGAGGTGAGAGCTTTGGAGGTGAGCCCCAAAAAAGCCGAAGTCACCAGCACGATCATCACGATGGTAAAACAGATGAAGAGGATAAAGCCGGACCTTCCCAAGGTTCGGCCTGCCACCTCCGCCATGGACTTGCCGCCCTCCCGCACCGATACGAACAGGGCGGTGAAATCGTGCACCGCGCCGAAAAAGATCACGCCCAAAATGATCCACAACCAGACGGGGAGATAGCCGTAAAGCAGGGCGACGGTGGGCCCTACGATCGGGCCCGCCCCGGCAATGGCCGCAAAATGATGGCCGAACAAGACAGCGGGGTGGGTGGGAATATAGTCCACGTCATCTTTATATAATTCGGAAGGGGTCTTGTGCCGGTCATCCAGTCCCAGCGCTTTACTGATGAAACCGGCATATACATAATATGCCGCCCCAAAAAGCGGGAGGGTTAACAGCAGCATCAGCAAAATGTTCAAAATTTTATTCCTATCTGGGCCCCCAGCAGGCCCGAGACCTTGGGCACATCGATCGCCAGGGTGGGATCCTTCGAGCTGATCCCCGAGGGCACCTGGTAATTGCGATAGAAACCGTAACCGTTGATATTATCGGTCAGGTCGTAGGATAACCCGAATTCGGAGGTCAAAGTGGTGCCGGGATGAGCTTCACCAAAGGTCAGGTCGCCATTGGCCACCACGTCGGACTTGATCTTTGTGCGGATGCGAGGGAATAATAGTTGGGTCAAAGTAAAACCGGCGTCGACCGTGCCGTCCAAAACATATTTATCGAACTGGTTCAATTCGAGCATTTTATAGCGGGCGTAAGCAGGGCGATAGGTACTTCCCACTTTATGGATGGTTATGGCCAGATCGGTATCCGGCAGGTCTATTTTTAATTTGCCGCGAACATACTGGCTGTGATAGCTGGAAAAATTGCCGACGCCAAATAGGAGCTCGGCCGAGACCGCTTTAGAATGATCATAGCCGGCCGCGATCTCGCCCCGGGCGTCATGTTCGTTAGTATATCCTAGCAAACTGGGACGGGCAGTGAACTTGAATTTACCCAAGCGGTAGGAAACAGAGAGAGAAGTTTCAGAAAGGGTGGCTTCTCCGGATAAGGTATTGGCCAGCACCGTATAGGCCAGATCAAGGTCCAGATTGTTCCATCTGGTCGAGGCCGAAAGCCGTGGGTATTTCATCCGGAAAACGGTCCCGTCGTCCGAATATGATACCGCGTCGCGATGCAGAATATCTCCCGCGCCGAAAGAGACCGACAACCCTCGCATCCGCCCCTCAAATTCGATCTGCGCCGGGTCGGTGTAAAGGGTGTCCAGATCGATCTTTAAAGTGTCGGTGTAATTGAATTCCTTAAGGAGAGAAAGCTTCAGACGATTGTCGATGAGAGGGCCGGAAAAGGTCCCGTCCGTCTTGACGATTCTCATACGGGGGACGAATTTACCGGAGAGTTTGAAACCTTCCGGGTGCTCTAGCTGATATTTAGCGGTATTGAGCTCGGTCTTAAGCTCCGCTAAAAGTTTTTGCGTTCGGGCCTGGTCGGTAGATTTTTCAGACAGCTTGGAGAGCAGGGCGGCGGTTTCATAACGGGTAAGATTTTTATCACCCCGGAAGGTGCCGTCGGGGTAACCGGAGGTCACACCCTGTTTGACCAGATCGTAAATAGCTCTCGCGGCCCAATGGTCGGCCGGAACGTCCTTGAACTTTATATCCGCGAATGAGACGCTACAGATACTTGATAATATCAGCAGCGATATCAAAAGCCGCATGCGGTTTCCTGGCCCTTTCGATGTTCTTCTGTATCTTTTTATATTCATTGGGATCCTGCAGGTCTTTGATTATTTCTACCACTTTTTGGGGGTCTTGGGTGACCTGGCCGACCTTTGCTTCTTCCACAAAACGGACGTTGCCCTCTTCCTGCCCGGGCAGCCAGGAGGTGATGATGATAGGCAGGTTCATGGCCAGGGCTTCGGCGATCGAGCCCGGCCCTGCCTTGGTGATGATCAGGTCCGATTGGGACATGATCTGGGGGACCTGGTCGGTGAAGCCGTAGACCTTGATGGGGAAACTAAAATTCGGGGCTTCGGCCTTAAGCTTTTCTTCGAGCTTTTGGTTCCTTCCGCAGATCACGATCAATTGGACCTTGAGCTTGGCCTGATCGACGGCTTCGATTATCTCATACATGCCGCCCGCGCCTTCGCCGCCGCCCATCAAAAGCACGGTGAACTTATGCGGGATCTTCTTTTTCTGCGGGCCTTTGGCAAAACGCGGGTCGATCGGCATTCCGTCCACCTTGATCTTTTTCACCGGCATGCCGTACTTTACTGCCAGCTTTTTGGCCGCTTCGGTGGCCACCAGACAGAGGTCTACTTTGGGAGTGATCCAGGCCCGGTGCAGGGTCACCGGGTCCATCACCACCACGATAAAGGGGATCTTAAGGCCGCTGTCGGCAATGGCCTGCGCGGTTAAATGGTTCACCAGGGGGTGGACCGAAACGATCGCGTCGGGTTTGGTCTTTTTTATCAGCTTGGTCAGGTCTTTGAGGATAAAGGGACGGGAGATCGCCTCCAACTGCTCCAGCTTCTTCTCATCGTCCAGAAAATAATAAAGCGTTCCCCACATCCGGGGTGAGAATTTTATCACCGGCGCGTACAGCCGGGCGAAGATGTTCAGAAATCCGCTGCATTCGGCAAATACATCCACCATTTCCTGCTCGAATTTACCCGGCTTGAGACCTTCGACCGCATTCATCAGGGCCTTGGCCCCGGAGCGGTGTCCCCCGCCGGTATCGGAGAACAGGTAGAGTATCTTCTTTTTCATCAAGTAGTGGCCTTAACTGTAAGTTCCAGGCCTTTGGCCATGTCGACGGTCGGTTTCCAGCCGAGTTCCTTCTCGATCTTTTTGGCGTTCAGCACACTGCGGAAAAGTTCTCCGGCGCGGGGTGGGGCATAGACCACGGAGCCCTTGAATTTCATTATGCTCTTTAAATGATCGAACAGTACATTGACCGAAGTGCCGATACCCGTCCCTACATTATAGGTGCCGTTGTCACCCTTGGTTAAAGCGGTTAAGTTGGCCCGGCATACGTCTTTTACATAAACATAATCGCGCAGTTGTTTCCCATCGCCGAAAATGGTGGGATTCTTACCATTAGCCAGTTTGCCGATAAAGATGGCGATCACTCCGGCTTCGCCCAGTGGATCCTGCCGCGGGCCATAGACATTGCCGTAGCGCAGGACGGTGAACTTTATCCCATAAGTGACGTGGTAGAAATACAGGTACATTTCGGTCGCTTTTTTAGTGATGGCGTAGGGAGAGATGGGCTCGAGTTTATGTTCCTCGTCGGCGCCGTCCTTTTCCGGTATCTCGCCGTAGAGCGCGCCGCCGGTCGAAGAAAAAACGATCTTCTTTACTTTGGCGGCAACCGCGGCATCCAGCAAATTGATCGCGCCCAGAACATTGACCTCTTCGGTAAAAGTAGGGTCGGCCACGGATTTTCTGACATCGATCTGGGCGGCCAGGTGATTTATGATCTCGGGCTTGAATTCCATTAAGATATCGGCGACTTTCTTATCCCGGATATCTATTTGATAGAATTTGGCTTTGGGGTTGAGGTTCTCTTTTTTCCCGGTTATAAGATTGTCGAGGATAGCAACCTCATGGCCCGCTTCGATATAGGCATCTACAATGTTGCTGCCGATAAATCCCGCGCCTCCGGTCACCAATATTTTCATGATTTTATATCATACCTTAAAAGGTCATCCATTAAAACGATATTTTAGTATCTCGGTATCGCTTTCATCGACTTCGATCAAATGATACGGAAAGAAAACGTGGGTGTCGGACTCGCGGATCGAAAGCTCCTGAAGTTTTACTTCCAGGTTTATATCTGCCGGGATGACTTTTAGCAGGTTTTTTTGGTTGCCGCCGTTCATGGGCTGGGCCCAGTTCTCGATTATCCGGCCGATGATCTCACGCTTGCCCGCCAGCTCCTCGCCGAATTCGGTGAGGATCGCGAGCAGGGGCTTGCCGAGACGGGCTTCCTTTAGTAGATTGATGGAGCCGAGCATTCCTAGGTGCTGGCTCAATAACTTGCCCTCTTCTTTTTCAACGGAACCGATATTCAAGAGCAAAACCTGGCATTCGGCATATTCCTTTCCCAATCCCGGCATGTAACGTGAGTCCCCCGTAATGCCGATATGCAGGCGCTCGCCGTTCTTCAATACCAGGTTGGTATCGAGCACCAGTCCCACCGATGACTCCTGGTTGGTCCAACGCTCGGTGTGGTAAGCGGGCTTTACATGGATATGGAAACCGTATTTTTCCATCAATGATTGGTTCTCGATCTCCGCCACCCGGTTGCCGGGTACCAGCAGTTTAAAATTGATCTCCTTGTTGCCGAACAGGTCGGTGGCTGAAAGCAAGCCGTGGAATTTTAAGAGCACTCCCGAGGAGCCGAAAATATCCAGGACCTTGCTTTTCTTCTCCTGGTTGTGATCGTTGTATTTGGCCAATAATGAAAGTATCCCCTCCACCGATTCGGTGTGGTCGTCGTGGTCGTGGGTGATGATGATGGCGTCGATATCGGCGATGCCCAGCCCCAATCCGCGGAAAATATCGAAGAAATCGTAGCCGGGATCGATGGCAATGCCCTTTACTTCTCCCCGCCCGTTGCGCAAAGTTAAAAAGTACCCTCCGCCCTGGGAAAGCCCGTGGGAGAAGAGGGGAGAAGCCGAGTTCCATTTGTGGATGGTGCGCAGAACATTGGCGCCCATTTTGTATTCCACCTGGCGGGGAGCGTTGAGTTCCCTGATCAATTGGGCTTGATTCTTCTTTATGATCTCCCGTGTGGGAAAGATGGTCTCATCCATGTAATTGATGGCGCGGGTGGCGGAGGAGGCGAGGTTCTTCATATGCAGGTCGTACTGGCGAGCGAGGCGGAAATCCTCATAGGCCTCGCGGAAACGCCCCTGCAGGAAGCGGGAAATGCCGCGATTGTAGGCCGGCAGTCCCACATTGCCGTGTTTCTTCTGCATCAGGCGGAAAAGTGCGTCAAATACCGCCTCGGCTTCTTTATATAAATTGCGGTCTATTAAAGCGTGGCCGAGTTGTTCCCACTTTGCCGGATCGTTCTCATTTAGGGATTTGAGAAGTTCGGGAAAGCTCTTAAAGCCGCCAAGTAAGTCCTGCAATTTGTGTCCTATTAAAATTTCCGCCCAGATAGGCGTAGTCCAGAATTACCTGGTTGATCATGATCGAAGCGCCGGCGGTCTTACTGCCGTCATTAAGCCCGGCCCGCAGGGCCAATCCGGGAAAGGGGCGGAATTCGGCGCCATAATGGTTGGTCTGCGGTTTGCCGGACTGGCGGAAAATATTCTGGATATCCGCGGCCAGGGTGAGCTCATCGATGGGAGTGACGGCGATACCGGTGTTGATCGACATGCGGTAGGTAAGGTTGGTCCCGTTCTCGAAGTGGATATCGGTGGTCAAGATCTCCTTGGCCACCGCCCCAAAGGCCAGCTGATCGACCGGCCGCAAAAGCATCCCTAAGTCGATCCCCGCGCCGTAGCCCTTGAGGTTCACGCTGGGGATCTTGATGTCGTAGAAATTGAGGTTGCTGCCCAGCGCCACCCTTTCTTCATAACCGGTGGCCAGAGTGAGAGTGTAATAATTGGTATTCTGGTCCACTACCGAATTGTTGTCCATGAGCCAGGAAAGCCCTCCCGCGAACTGCGCCTTACCCTGCGGGGAATTATCTTCCTCTTCCCGGTCATCCCAATAAGTGGGGTTATGCGGGTGATGATGATACCAGGGATAATACCAGGGGCCCCAGTAGACATTAACGGAGGTGCGGCGGGCCACATCCTTTACTGCTCCGGTGGTCGAAGACAGGGCCTGCTCTTTTATCTTTTGTCCTACCGCCACGGTCTTTTCAGTGCCGCCTTCCTTTACTTCTTCCGCCAGCGACTCGGTTTGGTCCACCTTTTCAGTTGATCTTCCCCAATTCTTTTTAAGCACTCCCTGGTCCGAAAGATATTTGGATCCTTGCAGCGCTACCAGCGAAACGATACCCACCCCGGCGACCCAAAGAAAGGGGTTGAGCTCGGTCTCGAAGTTCATTTTAAGGGCCAGGAGATTGTCGCCCAGGCGGGCGTTGCGGTTGGTCAATACGGTGGTACCGGTCACATCTACTCCCGGATTGCGCGCCAGGCCCGCCGGGTTCCACCAAGCGGCATTGGCGTCGTCGGCTATGGCCACAAAGGCCCCGCCCATGCCCAGCGGCCGCGCCCCGAAATTTGCGAAAGATTGAGAGGAAAAAGCCAGGATCAAGAAACCGGCGATCAATATCGGCTTCATACCGCAATTCTAGCAAAGCCGTCTTGCGGAAGCAAGAAAGAGCTGGTAAAATGACCGGCATGTGGATTTTTAATCGGGCCCGCGAAATATTGCTGTTCCCCAAAGAGGCCTGGGAAAAGATAAAACTCGAGGAGATCAAGGACTGGAGGACGATCCTCATTTATCCAGCGATGCTGGCCCTATTTTCCGCAACCGCCATCTTTATCGGCTACTGGTTCGTGGGGGTTAGGATCGGAGCGGTGGGCTATTTCCGCATGTCGCTGGTTAACGCTTTCTATTCGGCGGTGGTTTTCTATTGCTTATCCCTTTTGGGGGTAGTGGTCACCGGTTTCATCATTCTCTTTCTGGCCAGCTATTTTTCCGCCGAGGGGGATTTTTTCGCCTCGCTCAAACTGGCGGTTTATTCAGCCACGGCGCCGTTATTGGCCTCGGCCTTCAACCTTATTCCGGGATTAAAGGTCCTGGGTATTTTGGGATTGTATGGAGCATATCTGCTGTATCTGGGCGTACCCAAGCTCATGAAAGCCCCGCACGACAAGGATCAGCCCTTCATTTTCACCTCGATCATCGCCGCAGTTATCATGGTTCTGCTTATCAACTTTTTGGTCGACCAGTATATCTACGGCATCCTCTACGGGGAGATCTTGACCTATTAGCCCCGCTGAAAGGCATAAAGTTCCGGAAAGGCCCGCCGCCGAACGCATCAAGGATTTTGAGGAAGTAGCGCTCGGCTATACCATTGAGACCGCCATCGAAGAAGCCAAACGCTGTATCCAATGCCAAAACCCCAAATGCGTGGGGGGTTGCCCGGTCGAGATCGATATTCCCGCCTTCTTAAAGCTTATTGCCGCCGGGGACCTCGAAGGCGCCATCCGCAAGATCAAGGAGAAAAATTCCCTGCCTGCTATTTGCGGTAGGGTCTGCCCGCAGGAAGACCAGTGCGAAAAAGTTTGCATCATGGGAATAAAGGGTAAATCGGTGGCGGTAGGGGCACTGGAGAGGTTTGTCGCGGACCGGGAGAGGGAATCAAAACCCCCTCTGTCCCTCGCCTCCGCTCGGGACATCTCCCCCTTGCCAAGGGGGAGAACGAGAGGGGGTCAAAAAGTCGCCGTCGTGGGCTCCGGTCCTGCCGGACTGACTTGTGCGGGTGACCTGGCCAAACTGGGTTACCAGGTGACGCTTTTTGAGTCGCTTTCGACCCCGGGCGGGGTTTTGGTCTACGGCATCCCCGAATTCCGCCTGCCTAAGAAGATCGTGGAGCTGGAGATCGATTATGTCAAGTCGCTGGGAGTGGAATTGATAACCGATGTTTTGATCGGTAAGACCATAACCATTGAGGAGTTGTTCGCCCAAGGATATAAAGCCATCTTTATTGGTTCAGGCGCGGGACTCCCGCAGTTTTTGGGAGTTCCGGGAGAAAATCTTTTGGGTGTATATTCTGCCAATGAATTTTTATCTCGAGTAAATCTCATGAAGGCCTATAAATTTCCCGAATACTTGACCCCGGTTAAAGTCGGGAAAAAAGTAGCGGTGCTGGGGGCGGGGAACGTGGCCATGGACGCGGCCCGGGTCTCTCTGCGCCTGGGAGCGCAGGAAGTTACCATCGTCTATCGCCGCAGCCGCAAGGAAATGCCCGCCCGCGCCGAGGAGATAGAGAGGGCGGAGGAGGAGGGGATCGTTTTCAAACTGCTCACTGCGCCTACCGAGATCCGCGGGGATAAAAACGGATGGGTGCAGGAAATGGAGTGCCTGGAAATGGAGCTGGGCGAGCCCGATGCTTCGGGCCGGAGACGGCCGGTCCCCAAGGAAGGATCCGAATTCGTAATTCCGGTCGACACCGTCATCTCCGCCATCGGCAATAAGCCCAATCCCCTGATCCCCCGCGCGACCGCCGAACTCAAGGTGGAAAAGTGGGGTGGGGTTATAATAAACGAAGGCACGCGCATGACCTCCATTCCCGGGGTTTTTGCGGGAGGGGACATTGTGAGAGGGGCGGCCACAGTGATCTCGGCTATGGGTGATGGCAAAAAAGCCGCCGAGCAGATCAAATCCTATCTAGGTGGAACCGGCGACTGAAGTCGCGGTTATCTCAACTAACTTTCTAAGTTCAGCTTCCGAAATACTCAAAGGCGGCATAAGCACGATCACCTTACCCAGCGGACGAAGGATCGCTCCCAATTTGCGGGCTCTCAATATCACCGGCTGCGCCGAAATGTTCAGCTCGATCCCCACTATAAATCCCAATTGCCGGATCTCTTTTACTTGTTTTAACTTTAAGAGGGGTTTTAGCAATTGAGCCAGCAACTTTATTTTGGGCTGAAGCTTATCAAGCGTTCTTTCTTTTCTGAAGATCTCTAGATTGGCCAGGGCGGCGGCGCAAGCCAGTGGATTTCCGGTATAGGTGTGGCCGTGGTAAAAAGTGTGATCGAGGAAAGTCCGATAGATCTTTTCAGAAGTTAAAGTAGCAGCCAGAGGCAGATATCCTCCGGTAATCCCTTTGGCGACACACATCAGGTCGGGGGTAATGCCAACGTGCTCGCAGGCGAACATCTTGCCGGTGCGCCCAAAGCCGGTAGCCACCTCATCCACGATCAAAAGCACACCATATTTTGTGCATAATTTACGGACCGCTTTAAGATATTCCGGCGGATAAAGCAGCATCCCGGCGGCGGCCTGGACCAAGGGTTCCACGATCATCGCGGCGATCTCTCTATGACGAGTTTTCAGGATGTTTTCGAGGGCCGGGATATTTCCCGGCGGCACTTTCAGTGATTTAAAGAGCAAGGGCTTATAGGTCTTGTGAAAAAGATCGATACCCCCGACCGAGACCGAGCCGATAGTGTCGCCGTGATAAGCATTGGTCAGGGTTAGAAACCTCGTCTTTTTCCTTTTTCCTAGGATCTGCCAAAAGTGGAAAGCCAATTTAAGCGCGATCTCCACTGATTCCGAACCCGAGTCGGAATAAAAGACACGGGTCAAGCCCCGGGGAGCGAGCTTTATCAGGTTTTCCGCCAATTCGATGGAAGGAACATTGCCCAGGCCCAAAAGGGTGGAGTGGGCGATCTTTTTTAATTGTTTTTCGATGGCCCGGTCGAGTTCCTTTTTCCTGTGGCCGTGAACGGTGACCCAGAGCGAAGAAACCCCATCCAGGTATTTTCTGCCTTTGGTGTCAAAGAGATAACTGCCTTTGCCCCTTTCGATGATAAGAGGTTCGCCCTTCTCCCAACCTCTCTGGTTGGTGAAAGGATGCCAGACGTATTTTTTATCTTTTTTATTTAATGCTTTTGCCATTTGAGTTTAGCCATGATCGGGATACCCAAAAGCTCTTCTATCACTTCCGCATTGGTCTTTTCCGAAAGATCTTTCCGCTTAAAACCGTTAAGGACTATTCCCGCGATCCGAACCTTCCTTTTTCTTAAGGCCTCGACTGTAAGCAGGGTATGGTTGATGGTGCCTAAGCCCGCCCGCGCCACCACAATTGTGGGAAGGCCCAGATCTCTTATCAGGTCTGCTACCGAATAATTTCGCTTGATCGGTACCAACGCCCCGCCGATACCCTCGACTAAAAGGCAGTCATATTTTTTGGATAGTTTACGAAAAGCGGAGAAGACCGGGGCCAAGGATTTGACCCGACCGGCGGCGTAAGGGGCGAGGGGAGGGGATAGGTGGATAGGATTTATTAGGTGGTTAGGATCTTTCAGTTTTAGTTTTCTTTTTAGATAGAGCGCATCGTTCTCTTTTTGCGGGCCGCAGGAGATGGGTTTCATAATACCGACATCCAGGCCCTCTTTTTTCAAGAGTTCCGCCAGCCAGAGCGCAACGTAGGTCTTGCCTACGCCGGTATCAGTTCCCGTAATGAAGAAGCCAGGCAAGCTAAATCCTCCTTGGTGTGCTTCGAACAAATGGTCAAACGCAAACGGCTTTGGCCCTGTGGCACGGTCGGCGGGCGGATGGCGGAAAGCAAAATGCCGCGAGCGAAAAGTTGTTGCGATATCTCCACGGCTTTTTCCGCGGAGCCCAGGATTATGGGAATGATAGGAGAAGGAGCGCAGAGCGTAGAACGTAGAGCGTGTAAATATTTTAAGTTTTCTCTCAATCTTTCAAGAAAAGTCGAATCATTTTCAATTAACTCCAACACGGCCAGGGCGGCAGCGCAGGAGGCCGGTGGCAGGGCGGTGGTATAAATGAATGAACGCGACTTATTGCGCAGGTAATCGATCAAATTCTTTGGTCCTGCGACAAAACCGCCAAATGATCCGACCGCCTTGGATAAAGTTCCCATCACGATGTCTGTTCGGCCTTCGCAATTAAAATGTTCCTCTAACCCGCGGCCGGTCTTTCCAAGAACACCGGTAGCATGGGCTTCATCGATCATGACCAGCGATCTATATTTTTTAGCCAGGTCCAATATCTCGGGAAGCGGCGCCAGGTCCCCATCCATGCTGAAGACCGAATCGGTGACTATCAGCCGCTTATTAAAGCTTTGCGACCTGCCCAAAAGCTTTTCCAGGGCTTTCATATCCTGATGGGGGAAGACCTGCAGTTTGGCGCGGGATAATTTGCAGGCGTCGATGATCGAGGCGTGGTCCAGGCGGTCGATCAATATGGTGTCCTTTTCATCGGTTAAAGCGGAAATTACTCCCAGGTTGGCCATGTAGCCGGTAGGATATACAATGGCCGCTTCTCTTTTTTTGAATTCGGCGATCTTCTGCTCGAGCTTTTCGTGAAGAACGAGATTGCCGGATATCAAGCGGGAAGCTCCAGCGCCCGCGCCGTATTCATCTATTGCCGATCTGGCGGCCGCTAGTACCTGGGGGTGGTTGGCCAGTCCCAGATAATTATTGGAGCAAAAATTCAAGTATGACTTGCCGTCAATGGTGACCGTCCGGCCATCGGTTTTCTCAATGGTCTTGAGCGAGCGGTAAAGGCCCTGTTGTTTTAGGGAGGCGAGCTCATCTTCAATGAACATAAGCCTCGATCTCCAATCCCAGATCCTCTAGCATCTTCAGGTCCCGCTCCGGCTCCTGGCCCTTGGTCGTCAGGTAATCACCGATCAAGGTCACATTCGCGCCGGCTAAAAACATCAGCGGCTGGAGCGTTCCTAACGATAGTTCCCGTCCCCCAAAGATGCCGATATCCTTGTCCTCTAATATCAAGCGATAGACGGCCACCAAACGAAGAACCTCCAAGGGCTTTAAGGGTTGGTAATTTGCCGCAGCGGGAGTGCCGGGGATGGGATTTAGGATATTGATCGGCACCGAATCCACCTTGAGTTTCGCCAGGGTAAAGGCCAGCTCTACTCTCTGCTCGGGCGTTTCACCCAAACCAAAGATGCCGCCCGAACAAATCTCTAAACCCTCTGCTTTTGCCGCTTTGATGGTGGCCAATCTTTCCTGGTAAGTATGCGTGGTGCAAACCCGGCTGAAGAAGCTCTCCGCGGTCTCAAGATTATGGTGCAGGCGCCTCAATCCGGCGGCTTTCAATTTCTTGATCTGTTCTCCGGTAAGCGTGCCCAGCGAAACACAGCGGTTAAGCCCGGTTTGGCTCTTGATGGCGGAAAGGGCTCCGGCAATGTCCTCAATTTCCTTATCCGTTTTGACCGATTTTCCGGCGGTCACGATGCTAAAGCAGGTGGCGTGGAAGTTCTTTTCGGAATTCTTAGCGGCCTCGAACATCTCTTTCTTGGAGAGGAGAGGGTAGGTGGGAACCTCGGTCTTGAAATGGCCGGATTGGGCGCAGAATGAGCAGTTCTCGCTGCAGCGGCCCGACTTGGCGTTGACGATGGCGCAGAGCTTAACTTTATTGCCTTTGAATTTCCGGCGGGTCTCATCGGCTTTGGCCAAGAGAGAGAAGGTGTCTTCGTCGGGAGTATTTATCAGTTTTACCGCTTCGCCGAAGGTCAGCATGGGGGCCTTAAGGTCAGCCCAGCACCGCTTCTACGTGATGATCTTGGTCATCTTTGAAAAGCGGCACCCGGTTGCCGGAGATCTGGTTGCCGTCCACGATCAGGTTTTTTACCCCTTTATTTACGCCTTTGGGATTTCTCACGGTTATAAAGTAGGTGCAGCCCCGGAAGACCCTTTTAACTTCAAACCCCTTCCACTTTTTGGGGATGCAGGGATCGATGATAAGACCGTGATAATCCGGACGAACGCCTAGGATATACTGGGAGATCGCGACCATCACCCAGGAAGCAGTGCCGGTTAGCCAGGAGTTGCGGCCCAGCCCGAACTGGGGGTGTTCCTTGCCTAAGATATTCTGGCAGTAGACATAGGGCTCTACTTCATAAACCTCGGCGATGTCGTTCTTTAAAGAAGGCAGGATCTGGCGGTAATATTGGTAGGCCAGGTCCCCATCCCCCAACATGGTCTGGGCGATCATCTGCCAGGGATTGGTCTGCAAGAATATCCCGCCGTTCTCTTTGGTGCCGGGGGGGTAGGTGGTGGTGCCGCCGATCTTCCAATCAAAATGGTCGTAAGCCGGCCAGATCAGGACCAGCCCGTATTTGGTGTTCAAGTATTTATGAGCCGAAGCCAGCGCGGTTTTGGCCCGCTGGTTGGTCGCAAAACCCGCCATTACCGCCCAGCTTTGCATCAAAAGATAGATCTTGGCTTTTTCGTTCAGGTGACTGCCGACCTTCTTCCCTTCATCTGTATAGGCCCGCAGGTACCACTTGCCGTCCCAGCCGGCCTTGGAGTTGACGATCTTCGAAAAATGCTTGTGAAGGTCCGTATATTTTTTGGCCAGCTCTTCTTTGTTCAGGATATGACAAAGGACGATCATCTCGAGCAGGGCCGCGCCCAATAGCATGGTGCTCCACACCGATTCCGCCTGGCCCTTGCCGGTATCCAGGTTAAGTGTGTCGTCCCAATCAGCCCAGCCCGCCAAGGTGAGGCCGTGCCGGCCGATATGGGAAACCGAAAAATCAATGGCCGCTTTCAAATGCTCGAAGACCGGGAATTTGCCGTCTTCCTTAAAGGTCACTTTTTCATTTAAGAGGTCATAATCCCCGGTTTCCTTAAGATAAGCGCAAACCGCCAGGATTATCCACAGGTGATCGTCAGAGTACCATTTGGCTGCTTTTTTGGCGCCCTCCGCCGCATCGCCCGCCTCCACCTCTCCGGTCAAGGGATAAAATTGATGGGCGGCGTGGCCGTCGCGGTACTGGATCTCCAATAATTTAAAAAGGGTGTGGCGGGCCTCGTCGGGAATGGAGTGCATCACGCCCAAAGTGTCCTGTGCGGTGTCGCGGAATCCCATCCCCCGGTTGACCCCCAGCTGGTAGAGCGAGACAAAACGCGACCAGTTGAAAGCGCATTTGCATTGATACTGGTTCCAGACGTTCACCATCACGTTGGTCTCGTCGTCGGGGGTCTTCGCTTCAAATTTGGAAAGATATGCACCCATTCTTTTCTTAAGCTCCGCCAGAGCCAAACGGCAATTCTCGCTTTTGCGGTATTTTTTGATCAGGGGCAGGGCTCGCTCGGGCTTATCGGTCGTGCCCAAAATAAAGACGACCTCTTTTTCTTCGTGGGGCAAAAGGTCCACCTCGACGCATAATCCTCCGATGCCGTTGCCCCGCAAAGCCAAGGAGTTAGTGCATTTTCCCGTCTCCACAGAGAGTGGGTTAGCCAGGGAGCGGTAGGGGCCGACAAATTTTTCGCGATCGGTATCGAAAGCTTCAATCTTCCCATTGGTCGTAAAATATGTATAGCCCAGGGTCTTCATAAAAGAGGTCCAGAAAATTGTTTGGTGTTTGAACTCCGCCTGGTTGATCTGCTGGCACCAGTCCACATTGGTCTGGTCCTTCACCGCCTCATAAAAGCTGAATTCGGCATAGCTGAAAAGCTTCAACCGCCGGGGCTTGCCGTTCAGGTTTTTTACCTTGACCACCCAAACTTCCAGCGCCTGCTGGTTATCCGGCACAAAGTAGGTGATGGAAGCTCTGATCTTTTCGAACTCCGAGGTGATGGTCGTATAGCCCAACCCATGCCGGCACTCGTAAGCTTTTAGCTGGTTGTACGTGGGCGCCCAGGTGGGCGACCAAAATTTCCCGCTCAATTCGTCCCGGATATAAACATAGCGGCCCGGCTGGTCGTTCGGTATGGAATTGTAACGGTAACGCAGGATGCGCTTGTTCTTGGGGTCGCGGTCGAAAGAATAACCGCCTCCTGTCTGGGAGACAAAGCCCCCGTAATTGCCGGCGCCGATATAGTTGATCCAGGGGGTGGGGGTATCGGGGCGATTGATTACATATTCTCGATTTTCGTGGTCAAACGATCCGTAGCGCATTTATATCCTTTCCTTTCCATTTGAGCAAACTTCCGAACAAGCTGAAAGTCGCATAAACGATCTTTCCCCTGCCCAGTTTTTTTCTGATAATTGCCGGTTTCTCACAGCCGGCCAAAACATCTTGAAAGCCCCAGGCCTCGGCTTTGGTTTTAGGAAGCGGCAGGCGATTGTCCATGATCTGGGTGTAGAAATGTTTCATGCCCAGCAATTCTTCCAATAGAGGTTTAGGATAAAGGTGGGCGTTCTCGTCTTTTAATCCCAAGCGGGATTCGGTGATCAGGGTTCCTCCCGCTTTCACAAAAGCCAAAAGGTTCTCGAATTGTTTTCGGCTTAAAAGGTAAGGATTGGTCAGCAGGAGGACTTTGCATTTGATATCTCCCTGCTCGAGTTCTTTGTCAAAAATAAAAGAGGCGGGGACTTTATTATCCCATAATAATCGATAAGCCCCGGCAATCGAGTTTAAAGTGAAGAAAAGCCCGTATTCTCCCCGGCCCGAGAACCATTGCGGCGAGCACGGCCGGTAATGTCCTTCTTCCTGAAAGGTCTGGATCTCTGAAGCTTTAGAATAATAGATCCCGATTTCTCCGGCAATTTTGACTTTTGACTTTTGACTTTTGACTTCTCGAATGACTTCCTTGATGGCTTGCAATCTCTCGGTCGGCGTGCCGTCCGGTCTCAAGATGCCGAATCCCCCGGTTTCGTTGCCGAATAGCGGCGGCTTCCAATTGTGAAAAAGGATCATCTTGGCGCCGTGTTTTACTAAAAGCCGCACCCATTCTTTTATCTCTTTTCCCTTAACCCATCCCCCATACCCCCATCTTACATTCGGTCCGCCCTGCAACTCCGAGACCACAAATTCCGCTCCCGCCGATTCGCAAACGCTTCTCCAGTAATCCGCGATCTGCGCCAGCGATTCCAAAGTGTTCTGTGTTCCTTTGGGATAGATATCCCAGCCGAACCAATCCATCTCCTGTGCCAAGACCGAATGGTCGCCGATGCGGTTGGGAATGGAGGTAAAGCTGTTGGTTCCGATCTTGCGTTCCTTATCATGCTCCCGGATTATCTTTTTTAATCCCTGGAGCCAGGCGGAAAGGTTCTCGGACTTGAACCGGTACCAATCCAGGTAAATGTGGGGGTTGCCCGCGTCCCACTGGCCGACCTTGGGGGTGGAGATCTCTTCAAAAGAGGAGAAGGTTCCGGTCCAGAAGCCCGCGCCCCAGACCTCATTTAACTTATCCAATGAACCATATTTATTCTTAGCCCATTCGACAAAGGCCTGGCGGGTCGATTCGCAATGGCAGTAATCTTTGTTATGGGTAAGGTCAAGGGGAGGATAGCCGGGCTCGTTATCTATTTGCCACATCAAGACCGCGGAATGTTTAGCGTATCTTTGGGCCATCACCCGGGTTAAGGTTTCCGCATACTCCCGGTATTTGGGGTTATCGCGGCAGGCGTTGGGGCGGGGGCCGTATTCGGGATGGATCGTACCATCATTGGCAACATGCAGTATCTCGGGATGCTTTTTAACCAGCCATTGCGGGGCTTGCGCTACCGGAACTCCCAGCAGGACTTTAAGGCGGTGCTTTTCGCATAAATTGAGGGCATGATCGAGCTCCGTAAACTGCCAATCGCCTTCTTTGGGCTCGATCCAATCCCAAGCCATTTCCGCGAAGCGGACGACCTCGAAACCGGTCTTCTTGATCTCCGCGAATTCCCTATCCCAGGTTTCCCGGGGGTAAAGGTCGGGGTAAAAGGTAACGCCGAATTGGGTCATAAGCGTTATATTCTATCATAGATATAGTGAAATTTTAAGGAAGGAGTTGACGATAAAAAGGTGGTTAGGCCCTTTGGCCTATAGGTAGTTAGGATAAGAAGGAAATTTTTATGATTACAGGAAGAAGGAGAATGGCCCGGATCGCTCATTCAACAGGAGGGCAGCTTCACGTCCGTTTGCCAAGTATCGATCTGCCCAATATATTCAGGCGGTTGCCTAATGAAAGAATGTTGACTAGGATTTCTCCCCGCAATAAACCAAAAGTGGAAACCGGGCAGACCGAGACCATAGGAGTACTCTCCGGATTGAAGCGAGCTACTCCCATGTTGGCGGCGGTGGCGCTGGGATTTTTGGCGCAGGATTGTAGGACCCAAGATCGGACCGAGCCGATCGAAACTCGGAATGCCGGATCATCACAGATGGATGACCTGCTCGCTCGGAATTTGCCGTATTTGGATAGTGAAAATCGGGACATCAGGAACATTGCGTTCAGGCAATTGGCCGAAAAGAACCTATTATCAGCTGCGCAAAGAACGCAGTTTTTAGAACGAACGCTGGTCGATCTGACAGATCCAAACCCTCAAATCAGATATTATGCTGTCTCATTTCTTGCTCGTCTGATGGATCTGGCCGAATTTCCGCTCGACAATAAGGCCATTTTTCTGGACCCCTTAACTGCAAGTTTGAGGGATAACGAGAATTCGGTTCGGGGAGAAGCCGCCAGGGCTTTGAGATTGGCGACACTCAACAATCTATCTCTAGATCAAGCTCGGCGGATCGAAGGGCCGATCGGTGCAGCTTTAATTACCAGAGATCCGGCGGCTTTGAAGGACCTTCTAGGGGCGCTGGTCGGCCTGGCGAATGACTTTCCGGAGGAAATAAAGCCCCGGGTAATTCAACGATTAAAGACCGAGGTTCTGTACGGGGTCGGCGAGGGCTTCAGATCGGAAGTGGGAAAACATCTAAAAAGCCTGATCGATGATCCGACTTTGGATAAGATGAAGGATATATTTCGCAATGTAACAGATATTACTACAAGGATCAACGCAGGACAATTCTTGATGAGCGCAGCAAAGCTTCAAATAGATGATGCATTATTTGCTCTAGGAAGAGAGACCGAACCCGCTTTTCTGGTTCAGCTGATGAATTATATATTAGATAATGTTTCACGCGATGATTTTACTGCTCGTTCAACTGATCTCTTAATCGGCCTGGCCGAACAAAAACTTCAAAGCGATGATCCCGGAGTCAGGGAAAGGGCGGCTTTTATCCTTTGTAAATGGTGGGAAAAGTGGGCAGCAGACGGAGTCACTTCTCAAAAAGTAAACATGCTGATCGCGGCGCTCAACGATCCTACGCAGGAAGTGCGTTTATCTTCGGCTAAGATCCTAAGGCAGCTCCTGGGCGCCGGCCTGGTTGATCCCGACAAATTGGAACAGCTATCCCGCATTATGATCTGCCGGATGACCCTCGAATCTCCTGACTACGTCATGGGTTATGGCTTGCATATAACCTTTTCCGATATCCAAATCGAGCTGTCGGAGGCCCTCTTGAGCTTGCCGCAATCGGTAAAGGTCAGTATCAATATTCCGCATATCGTAGGATTGTTCCAGGCGTCGATAAATGACGAGGCGCAAGCGGCCGCAACGGTTAGGACCTTTCCATACGATTTATTCTTGTTCCTGCCGCGCGTCCCCCAAGAAGCGGATTCTGTGAAGTTGATCATAGTCGATCCTAAGGGCGTGCGTTGGGAGCAGAATTGCGGAAGCTGGGGAGATATCGACTGTGGAGTGTCTGAAGGCTTGAATATGTTCAGGATCTTTTTAAGCACGAATTCCCCGCAGGTAACCGCTTATTTAACCTATTCTAAAGAAGGGATCGGCATCAGCCGGAGCGCGGAATTCATCATAGAAAATCCGGACGCTATTCTACCGTAACGCTCTTGGCAAGGTTCCGGGGCTGGTCTACATGACACCCGCGTTTTACCGCGATATAGTAAGCCAATAACTGCAGGGGGATCACCGCCAGGATCGGGGTTAAAGCTTCGGTCGTGGTGGGAATGGAGATCAGGGCGTCGGCTTTTTCGCCGATCATATCATCGCCTTCGACCGCCACCGCGATCACCTGCCCGCCCCGGGCCTTCACTTCTTCGACATTGCCCAAAATCTTATCGTAACGACGGCCGGCCAGCGCCAAAACTATTACCGGCATGTTCTGGTCGATGAGCGCGATCGGTCCGTGCTTCATCTCTGCCGCGGGATAGCCCTCCGCATGGACGTAAGAGATCTCCTTGAGCTTCAGCGCGCCTTCGAGCGCGATAGGGAAGCCCTTGCCCCGGCCCAAAAAGAGGGCGTTGTTGGCCTGGTAAAATCTTTCCGCGATCTCCTCGATCTGTGGTTCCTTAAGCAGCAACCTTTCGATCTTATCCGGGATCTCGATGAGATCGGAGATCATCTTGCGGACCTCACTTACGCTTAGGGTCCCGCGCTTCTTGGCCAGGTACAGGGCGAAAAGGTAAATGATGGTCAACTGGGTAGTGAAGGCCTTGGTGGAAGCCACGCCGATCTCGGGACCGGCATAGGTGTAGATCACCCCGTGCGATTCGCGCGCGATAGAAGAGCCCACCACGTTACAAATAGAGATCACTTTGGCTCCCTGCGCCTTGGCTTCCCACACCGCGCCTAAAGTGTCGGCCGTCTCTCCCGATTGGGTGATGGCGATCACCAAAGTGTTCTCATCCACGATGGGGTGGCGGTAGCGGAACTCTGCCGCATACTCCACCTCGGCGGGGATTTTGACGAACTGCTCTACTAAATATTCGCCGATCAAGCCCGCGTGCCAGGAGGTCCCGCAAGCGGTAAAAACGATGCGGTTCACCTGGCGGGCTTCTTCTTCGGTGAAGTTCAATTCATCAAAATGGAGATACGCCTCGTCCACCTTAACGCGGCTCATGACCGTGTCGCGGATGGCCTTGGGCTGTTCGTGGATCTCCTTAAGCATAAAATGCGCGTAGCCCACTTTTTCGGCCGATTCCGGGTCCCAGGAAATAAGCGTTATTTCTTTATTTACCGGCTGGCCCTTGAGGTTGCTCACTTTGATCTCGCGCCCGGTGATGGTGGCGATCTCAAAATCGTTCAGGTAAATGACGCGGCTGGTATATTTTAAAATGGCCGGGATATCGGACGATAGGAAGGTCTCTCCCTCCTGCACCCCGATAATGAGAGGGGAGCCCCTCCGCGCCGCCACGATCTTACCCGGCTCGTGCTCGGAGAGCACCGCCAGGGCGTAACTGCCTTCCACCTCGTTTAAGGCCAGGCGGACCGCGCCTTCCAGGGTGAGCTTGGGATTATCTTTAAGATGTTTTTCAATAAGATGGGCGAGGATCTCGGTATCGGTGGTGGAGGTGAATTTATGCCCTTCTTCGGATAATTGGCGCCGAAGCTGGAGGTAGTTCTCGATGATGCCGTTGTGCACCACAACCAAAGTATCGGTGCAGTCGGTATGGGGGTGGCTGTTCTCGTCGGACGGCCGTCCGTGAGTGGCCCAGCGGGTATGCCCGATGCCTATCTCGCCGTTGATGGGCCTCTCATTCAACTCCCGCTCCAGGTCTGCGATCTTGCCCGCGCACTTGGTGACAAAAAGACGGCCCTTATCAATGGTGGCTACCCCGGCGGAATCGTAGCCGCGGTATTCCAATTTCTTGAGCCCCTCCACCAAGAATGGCAGGGCTTCCTTATTGCCTATATATCCGAATATCCCGCACATTTGTTATCTTCTTTTTCCCTGGGCGATGACGGTTTCGATCTCGATCTTGGCCAGCTTTAATTGCTTGCTGATCTCGCCTTTTTGCAATTCGCCGCGGCTTCCGGTCACATAATCCCAGAGTATGCCGAACCGCCGGGTCATGATCGGTTCCAGTATTCCCCAAGAGGGGATGCAGGGATAAGTTTTGCCGTATTTGATCGCTTCCTTGAACACCCGGCGCGCCGGGTCGACCGAGAAATAGGGTTCATTAAAGACCGAAAGCTTGGCCGGCAAGAATCCGCTGGCCTTGCAGTAGGAGAGCTGGGCGTCCTGGTCGGTGGTCAAATATTTTACGACCTCCCAGGCCTCTTGGGGATGTTTGGCATGCTTGAAGATGGCCAGGTTGGATCCGCCCACAAAGGTGAACCTCCCCTTGGGCCCCTTGGGGTAGGGCACCACGGAAAAGTTGCGCGCCGTGATGCTTTCAGACGCGCCGCCCTGCGCCGGCGGGGTGGTTAAAGTCCTTACTTCATAAGGGCCGTCGAACATCATGGCGATCGAGCCGTTGTTGAAGTTACTGCTGACCTGCGCGGTGTTCAATTCCAGATATTCCGGCGGCACATAACCCTTCTTGGCAAGGTTCACGTAAAAGAAAAGTCCGTTGAGCGCGGCCGCGGAATCGAGCAGGGATTTTTTATTGTCGGGGGCCAGGAAGTCCCCGCCCGCGCCCCAGATCCAGGGGGCCAGGTTATGCACCACGTTCCAGTCGTTCTTGCCGGGCATGCCCAGCGACTGGATCTCCAAGCCCTCGATAGTGAGCTTGGCGGCTTTGATCTTCTTCAAAGTGTCCTCGAATTTATCCCAGGTCTCTAGATCTTTGGCGGTCAAACCCAATTTGGTGAAGACATCGGTGCGGTAAAAAAGCGCCCGCGCGTCCACGATCCAGGGAATGGCGGTCACCTGGCCGGAGCCCGAAAGGCCAGAGGACTTCCAGGCGGCGGGTACAAAGGCCTTGGCTCCGCCTAGTTCCGCGACCCGGGCTTTATTATCCATCAAAGCGCCCATGGAAGAGATCGAACCCACCCAGGTGGAGCCCAATTGCGCGATATCGGGCACGTCGTGGGAAGTGGCGGCGGTGGTGATCTTGGTCCAGGCCGCGCCCCAATCCACCACGGTCACTTTTACTTTAATATTGGGATGGGTATCGGTAAAGGGTTTGAGGGCTTCTTCGATATCTCTCAAAGGTTCCAGCGAATTGGGCATGACCCACATCTGCACGGTTACCGGGCCTCCGGCTTTTTCGGAGGGGGCGCAGGAGAAGGTGGTTAGGGACAAGGTGGTTAGCAACAGGGAAAGAGCGATAAATCTCAACACAAATTTACTCCTTTCAGAAAGGAAAATTATAGCATTTTAAGAGGAAAAAGTCAATTAAAAATGAACGGCCGCGCCGAAGTTAATATCCCAAGTTTGGATATCGTTATCGCCTTCAAATGGCTGAATGGGCTCCAGAGGTTCCTCCCCTTGCCGTTCGAAATACGATCCCCACAGTAGAAATTCCAGAAGGGCCTCATCAAAATTGTAACCCACTCCCAAACTGCCCTGCAGGTATGTGTAGTTGCCATACTCTGCGTTGAATTCCAACGGGATCTGCCAGCGCTGCTGGTCGCCGATGGCCAGGGTGAGGCCCAAACTCCCTTTGAAGGCCAATTTATGGGAATCCACATCTCCCAGAGTCCAAAAACCTTCGTTGGAAGTTGAAATTTGGTCTTCCCCAAAAAGCCCTCCCACACCGATCGAAAAGTTGGTCACTCTAACATCATCTGTGATGTCGAAGGAGGGAAATATCCACCGGGCCATGGGCTGGACGAACCAGTTGTATAGAAAGGCGTTGGGATCCGTCAGGGCGTCAAGCTCCGGAGAAGCTTGGTCGATCAGCGAAGCCCTTTGCGCGGCAGTGGCGGGATTTTCGTTGAAGCCGGCCAATACTCCGCCTCCGGCTTCCACTCCCAATAGTACGGTGGAACGGGGCAGGAAAGGGGGCTTCAGTTTCCAATCCACGCCCGCCGCGGCTTGGATGACCGCATTGGCGTAAACGGCATTGGCCAAGCTGTCCTGGGGGTTATAATTGTGCACTTCATAGCCGTAGAAGTTGAGGTTAAGATCCAGCCTCATCCGCAGGTTAAAATTATTTTCTTCCTGATTGTAGAGAAAGGAATTCAAAAAGCTGCCCGCCGTATCGGAATACAGACGGGGCAGGGTCCGGCCCAGGGAATCGCTTCTCTCTCCGTAACCGCGTTCGTCGGTGCTCAATTCCAGAACGGAGGTATACTCCAGGTCTTCGGTCAGCGGGACGTTTAAGGTTAACTGATAATTTTCTCCGATGCTCTCCCGGCCCCGGAAAGTGCTTTCGGCATGTCCCGCCTCAAAACCGACGCCCACGGCCTGTTCCCTTCTTTCTCTCCAAAAATAGCCGGTATCCTCGATCTCATCCAGAAGTTTCTCCACCCGTAGGCAGGAGAAACCCTCAACTAAGGCCTGGGCTTTGGCGAGCTCGCTCTGGGCCTCCGTTATTTGTCCATCCCGGGCTAGGATCCGGCTTAATCCGACTCGGGCGCGCGCAAGGTTCAGCTTGATCGCAACGCTCGTGATGTCGGGGGTATCCAGAGCGATCACTTTTTCATAATAACCGCGGGCCTGTTCATAATTTTCCCGGGCAAGGTAGGCCGCGGCAATGCCCAGACAAGCATTGGAATAGATCCGCAGATTTCCGGGAGCCAATTCCAGCAATTGCTCGAAGTAGGGTTGGGCGGCGTTCTCGTCTTCCAATTCATAGAGATAGACATTCCCGATCATTAGATAAGCGTTGACCAGGGCCAGGAGATTGTCGCCCCGCGGGTGGGGCTCATTCTTTTTTATCTCTTCTATAACTTGTCGAAGCAGTCCCAGGGCGGGCCCCCAATCTTCACGTTCATAATAGATCTGCGCCCGGCCCATCCAGATCTGATGACGCAGGGAGATCAACTCGCGATCGACCAGCTCACCGGATAAAATCTGCTCTAAGTAGGTTTGTGCCTTTTCGTAGTAGGGCTCGGCCTGATCGTATTCTTCCATATTCCAGCAATAAACATCACCTACTATCTTTAAGGCCATGATCAGGAATCTCTTATCTTCCAAGTTTTGCGGTTCACCCGCTTCCTCAATATAGTCCTCTGCCGCATAGATGGCGGTCGCGTCATCTTTGAGCGCTTTTAAAGCGAACAGGTAGTTAAGCCGTAACCGCCAGATATTGGTTTCGGCGGCATATAGCACCTGCGGATCGAGCAGTGCGCTCCGGGAAAGGGCAACAAATCCCAGCAATCCGCTGAATTCTATGCCGGGCGGGAGCTCTCTATCCCGCACCGCCCACTCCCCGGGCAGTTCATTTTCCACCAGCGAGCTATAGATAAGCAAGGCCGCGCGGTATTCGGCTGGAGCGTTTTCCGCGCCGCTGCTGCAGGTAAAATCTTCCAGGTGTTCGCCCAAGCTGTCTAGGGCCCAGGCCAAGGCGGTGGTAGCCCGCAGGCCGACCCGAGATTCGTTTAAGTAGCTAACTTTTTGCTGTTCGACCAGGTGCTGGAGCGCGGGCGTCAAGAACCCCAGGGCTTGCAGATAAGAGGACCGGGCCTCCGTCAGTTCCTCTTCCTCTTCTTGCAGACGGCCCCAAGCAATGCGGTTCTCTGCCCGGCCGCTCTGCGCATCCAGGATGATTAATGAGGTTAGGTAATAAAGCTGATTACCTTGGTCTTGATTGATCTCATCAAACGCATCCAGGGCTTGTTCATAGGCAACGTCGGCATCCTGATGGAGAGAGTAGAGTAGGGAAGTTTCACCCTCCGAGCCCTGGGCGGCGGCCGATTTCAAGGTCTCTGCCCGGGAAAGCAGCAACTGTCCGCGGGAGACCCCCGATAATATCAGGAACCGGTTGTCGGACAACACGGAATTGGCCAGCAGGGAAGCGTAGAGCTCGGCTGCTTTTTGATAATCTTCCCGTCCCCGGCCCTCGCCCCGGGTCAACTCGGCGATCTTTCCGCGCTGGTTGAGCAGCCAGGCATAAACACCCAATGCCCGGTAGGCCAGCCGGTAGGCGCCCTGTGCCAGAAGGGTCTGGATCTGATTGGTTAATTGGATTTCCTGTTCGGCGGTCAATATCTCGGCGTGATCGTGATACAGCCCTTGGGTGATATAGTATTTATTTTGCAGGGCCAGCATCTCCCAGTGAGAGATCTCGGCTTCCATCCCCCGCAGGGTGGCGGGATCAAAGGTAAGGGCGGCAAATTCAGTTTCGGCTTCACCCAGTATATTTATATCGCTTTCGCCTTTGGCCTTCAAGATATCGGCCTGGGAGAGCCGCAGTTGATCGACGGTAATAAACATTTCTTTTTCCAAGGTATTCCGAATTTCCTGATTGTCGATAAGCTGTTGGTAGATCTCCAGGGCTGAATCGAATTCAGAGTTAGCGGCGGCCTGATCCAGTGTCTGCATCGCTAATCTTCCCCGAGCTTCATAAATACGGGCCTTCAACAGTTGGGCACGGATTACTTCGGAACGAATTTCATTGTCAGCAGTATTCAAATCTATAATCCACAAGCTTGATAATATAGGATCATTTAATAGTTCATTTAATTTTTGAACAGCTCCATTGGTTCCTTCGAGATTTCCGCTCCAGGTAAAGATCCTCTGCGCCTCCACCAGCTTGATCTCGGCGATACTAAGCCGGGCGGAATAATACGCCGCGTCATCCACGGTGACCTGGCCCAGCTCCTCAAGCGCGGTTTCGAAGTTTTCCAGCTCCCTATCCAGTTCACCCCGGTGCAGGTATGCTTGCGGCCAGGTGATATAGGTTTCGATCTCCATCTTGATCAGGCGGTCGGATAGGTCGTCGGTGCCCCGCATTAAATGACTTAGACTATTGGCCAGGGTGGCAAAATCATCACCGTCGACCTGCTGGCTATCCTGCAAGCGTACGGCCTGATAATAGTTTTCCGCAAGGGCCAGGTAATCGGTCTCGGCCAGGCCGTTCCAGATACCCTGCTCGTTCTTTTGGATGCGGCCCAGGGTGGAATAGACCCAGGCCAGGGTGTCGTAGCCGCGGAAGAAATCCAAACTGTACTGGTCAATCTGTTTGATATCGGCACCGGCGTGTTCCAAGCCGTTTATCTTCTGCGAGAACCAAGTCAGGGTGGTTTGCAGTTCGGCCTCGATCTCGTGGAATCTTCCCAAAAGGTTGAGGTCGCGGGTCTCCCCATAGAGCCGGCTTAAGTAAGCCATATTAATGCTGGCGTCGGCCAGCTGCACACGTTGGAAGAACGAATCGCGCAGTTCAACCTGCGGGTTGAGCCGGGGCTGCAGATCCTGAAGCTTGTCCAGGATGGTCAAAGCACCCAGCTCGCCGTCATATTTGCGGGCCAGCGACATGGCATTGGCCAAATTCAGGTACAGCTCCAATTCGTTGGTAGCGTTGCGTTGCAGGATATCTGTTCCGCTGGTTTTGATCGGCCCTCCCTGAAGGACGCTTTCCAAACTGCGGGAGATCACTTCAATTTCCCCGGCATTACGGCTAAAGAGGGTTTGCAGTTCGGGCGAATTTTGCAATGTGCTGATGAGGTCTTCATCGCCGGCGAGGCCGGTTTGACCAAAGAGCAAGAAAGTATAGATGGCCGCGGTTTTTAGGGCGAATTCTTTACCGGTCCCGCTTTCCGCCTCTTCCATTAAGCTGGCTTTGGTATTGTAGGCCCAGGCCAGAGTGAGCAAGGCGGAGAGGCGCACTTCACTGTCTCCATGGCCAGCGTTCAGTTCCTGCAGACAAATTTCGATAGCCCGATCGACCACAGTATGGGCATGATCCATATTGCGCACCCGCAGGCGTTTAGCCAACTCCAATAAAAAGCTGGCTTCTGCGACCTGTGATCGGGTCACGCTGTTCCTGATGTTTTCGTCCAGTGCGCCGCGGGGACCGGAAAAATCATGCGTAACCGCAGCCAGGATACCGTTGAACTCATCATCTGAAAGCGGCCGATATATCATTTCATCGGTGATATAGTTATCCGGACGGAGCATAGCGATCTGAATTTCAGCCCTTTCTACCTTCATTTCATTCACTATGTCGGTCTTGTTCTCCAAAGCGGAGCGTATCTGGCCGTTGATGGTTCGGGCAAAGGTATGAAGCTGGGTCTCCGCTCCGCCCCTGGGCGGGACCGGATTGCCTTCTATCAGAGCGTTATAGATGCTAAGGGCATTGGAAAATTCGGCATCGGCCTCGGCGTAAAACTTGAGCTCACGCAAAAAGCGTCCGCGGGAAGCATGGATCTGCGCCTCCAGGCGCAAGGCGGAAACCGTGCAAATGGCCCTCCAGTTGCTCTGACCCGGACTGGGCCGGGTAACTTGCCCCACTGCCGTATTGTATTCCATTCCCAATCCCAGGCCGCCTAAATGAGCGTAAAAATCACCATCGCGCGGGGCCTGGTTGGTTTGCCGGTAACGTTCCACCGAGTTCATGATGTCCCGGTTTATAGCTTCCAGGCTTGAGAAATCTTCCGGCGGAATGGGAGGAATGGGGATGATCACCCCTCCGCCGACTTGCATTAAAAATGGAGAATCAACCATTTTATTAATGTCCTCCTTAGAACGCCCTAAAAATTTCCATTAGATTCTGCAGGTGGTAAACATTGATCTCCTGCAGGTTTTCCATGTATTTGGATGCTTTGGTCAAGGCGGCCCGCATATCCATGGTTAGCCGTTGATCGGTCGCAACCAGGGCTTCCCGCGCCTCATTCTCTTCGTTTAGGGTGTTGATCCCGCTAAGGATCTCCCTTTGTTTATAAGGTGGCACAAAAGCCCCGGCCATGGCGCGCAAGGTGCGCATTAAAAAGTAAAAGGCGTCCTGGTCGCGCTTAACTTCGATTGACAGTTGAACGGACCCGTTCAATGAATCGATGATATGAGGATCGATTTGTAATGCCAGCCGGTACTTGGTCAATGCGTTCTCATAATCGGCCAGCTTGGCCTGCTGAAGTTTTTCTTTTTCGTCCTTACCGATGACCGGTTCGCCGTCCTCGTCCTTAGGATATTTATCCAGTGCGAGCCTGAATTCCACATCCGCATTCCAGTAGATGAGATTAGCCTGATTGGTCAATATCTTGGCTTCCAGGGTTGGATCGGTTTCAAAGACCTGTGTAATGCTTCCCCGATGTTCCCTGATCGTATTTATATAGTTTCGCACCTTGTCTGAAAGATCGTCCGGCAGTTCAACCGGTTGCGCAGGGGCCTCGATTAATACTTCCAACAAGGTGCGCATCTCGGATCCCCACCTTTCCAGAGTCCGGCTTTGGCTTACCAGGTCCGGCAGGTTGCGGTAATCGTGCAGGATCTCCGTCATTTTTAAGGTGTTTTCCACCATAGTGAGAGCGCGCAGTGCGGGGTTGCTCATCCAAATATCCGGGATAACCAAAGCTTCATCCAAAGCTTCATCCAAAAAGGATTTATCCTGGATATTGGCGCCCAGGCCATGATAGAGATTGGTGAGCCGCCTGGCCCATAAGCCCCACATCACGTTTCGGGGATCGGCCGACTCCTCCGAACTAACGATCTGCTGGACGGCCTGTTTTACGGTATCCGGCAGCAAGCCCCAGCGGACGGCCTCGGAAATCTTTACTCCCAGCGGATCTTTAAAAGCATCCAAAATCTGCCTGGCGGTGCGGCGCATTACCCCGGAAACCGGACTTATCCGACCCTGGTATCTGAAGTAGATCTCGACCAGTTCATTGTATACCGACAGCAATTTTTGATCATCGGGGGTTAAAGGAAGGGCAACGGTTACAGCAAAATATATGTTTCCTATTTCCTCGTTTTCGGACAATAATATTTTTTCAGCAGGAGTCAGCATCCTGCCGGAACGCATTTTTTTGAATACGGGCACCACCCGGTTGATAATTTCGACTATGGCATGGTTATTATCCAACAAGTTCTTTTCGTCTGAAGTCAGGGATTCTCCTGCGTTCTGCTTGTGCAACAGACGCACGAATTTATTCAATATGGGTCTCATCTTATCCTGCACTTTCTCCGTCGTATCGGGAATCTCTATGCCTCTCTTGTAGGCTTTTTTGAAAGCGTAATCGGTTTCATTCGCCCGTAATCGAAAGGCCAGGAGCCTTATCTTGAATTCGTATGCGGAAAGCGCCCCGTCCAGCATTTCCGCCAGGCGCGTGGGATTGGCCGCACCGCTGGATTCGGATCTTACGGCCTGGTCAAAATAGGGCAGGGCTTCATCCAGGGCTTTAACGGCTATCTCGTATTCCCTGACCATCTCCACTTTACAGGCTTCGGCTTCTTCAGGGGTCTGTTCTTTATCGTAGAAATGATTGCGCCAGAGCAGGCTGAAAGCCAAACGAGCTTGCATATCTTCTTCTGTTTGATAAGCGGCATTCTGGTGGATGCGGGCCTGCGCCAGCTGGAGGCGGCCTTTTAGATCGCCCGAAAGCGAGCTCCGCAGAGCTTTGATGTGGTCGGCAAAAAGCTTATAAGTTTCTCCCTGCTTGGCGGAATGATCGGATACGCTATAACCCAAGGCGAGGTTGGCCAGAGAGAATGCGGCATCGCGGTTGTAGATCTTTCTGGGGAAACCGAACTTATCGAGCTCGATGCTGTAAGTGTTGGCATAAGAGAAGATCATTTCTTCCCAGGCCGAAGCCAAGAATTCCTGTGCGGGGAGAGGATTATGGCCGTTATCACCCGCAAGCATAACCTCCTGCACATCAACTGCGAACCTATCCCATGCGGAATGCGGCAGGAAATATTCGGTGATTTCATCCAACAGCAGTTTTTCTTGGGTCAGGGCGCGGGTAATGCGGCGGCTTTGATTTAGTTCCTTAATGTAAGCCAGCCGCAGGTAGGCGGTCTTTTTACCTGGCTTCTCACGTTTTAAGAGCCATTCAAAGAGGTCTTCGATCTGCGGCTGGGGGAAATTAATGGTGCGCAGGATGTCGGATAATCTCCGGATTGACTCTGTAATGATATACTCATCGATCGGCTTATCGGGGCTGGGAGCGGTCTTGAGCAGCTCAAAGTAGACCTGTGCGGCTTCCCGATAACGTCCTACGCTCAAGCAGGCCTTGCCGAATTCGTATTGTGACTTGGGGGAATCGGACCGCAAGTTGCCTTTGGCGTGAAAATATCTTCTTTCGGCCTCAACGGTAAAAATGGGACCCGCGTTTGGGGTGCCGCGCACTTCCCGGTTGACCTCGGGGATATCCTGGGTTAAATATTCGGCCGGGCGTTTAAAGTCGGTAGCCGTAGTACGCAAAAGGTAATCCAGGTCCTCATGGGCCCCGGTGTAGACCGGCGCCAAGGGTCCTTCGTCTTGGATATCTCTTTCGGCGGGGACCCGGGAAACTTTTTCCAGGGGAACGGCTTGAGCCGAGTACTCTGTGTCCCGGGCCAAGAACGAAGTTAATATCTTCAAGGCCAGTGAAGCGTTGTAATATTGCGGACCACGCTTGGCCTGCTGGTTGATAAAATCAAAGATATCGGTTGGGGCCTGACCGCCTTGGGTACGGCCGATGGCGTAGGTCTCCAGTTCGTCACGGAAGGCATCAAACCGTTCGATCTCCCCCTGCTTATAAGTGGCCAATCCTGCCCGAGCCATAAAGTAGGCCGAGAGCGCCACAGCGTTATGATAGCGGTTGGCGCGCACCAGCTTGGGGTCGCCTGCTTTCTTTCCCAGAATTTCTTCAAGCAGAAGGTGCTCCCGGCCGCTCACCCGGTACTCTTCGGGAACACGGTCGTCCATTGAATCGTTGTGCATAAGCAGGTCTTCGCCCAGCTCGGCATACACACGGATGGCATCGTACCCTTCGGTGAAATCCAGATTTTGGGCGCCGATCTCGGGACGCAGGAGATATTCTCCTTTTTCGTTAACTTCCACCTCCACTTGGTCAGGGAAGAAAAGATTTGCCCCGGCTGCATCTATCTCGTCCCGAATGAATTCAAAGGTATCTTTGCTGATGTCGCGGGAGCCGTCAAGATTAGCCCGCACGCTTTTTCCCTCGACAAAGGCCAGATGTCCTTCGACGCTGTATTCCAGCCCTTTTGCGGCGTATTCTTCCGGAAGTTTGTCATCAATCAGAGGGGAAAGCTTAAACATCAAACTTTCCAGAAGATGCGCTTCGGGCCCGTCCAGCCGCACCCACTTGCCATCCGCGCTTTCCTGCGCACTGTCGAGCATTTCCTGGTAGCGCCGACTCGCAAACTGGTGACTGGCGTCAATGAGTTCAAATGAATCGTACCGTAGTTTGAGCCAGAAATCGCGATCGGCATCGCGCTGGGCGATCCGGAAAAGCACCGAAAGCCGCGCGTACGAAGGGTTAAAGGTCAGCGCTCCTTTGAAATCCCGACTTCCCCACATATCGGACACCCGGAGAATGTGGCGGCCGTTCATCTCTTCCACATCGTAGGCCTTGATGCGGGAGGCCATATGGTTGGTCAGGCCGGTGTAATTCAGGTTCTTTCCTCTGTAATGGAATTCGGGCGAAGGTTCAAAAATCCCTTCTTTGGCCAAGAGTTCGGCATCCATTAGGGCATCGGCTATATATAAATCCGCGTCAGTAGCGGAAGCCCGTTCCTGCTTACTGCGGAACTCTATCTTTTTCAATTCGGGATTATAATAACAGCGCCATCCCGGCAGTCCGCTGGGATTGTTATTTATCATCTCGATGGTTCCCCGCACTAGGCCATTAAAGGTCTCTTGGTATTTACGGAGAAGCACTTTATCTTCTTCTTTTGTAGGATCCAATCGACGCGCGGCATTAGTTAGAATCTTCATCCAGTAGCCCATGCCTTCAGACACTATTTGCCCAAACTGGGTGGGGGAGTGGATGAAGTAGACCGGCAGATTCTCAGTGCCGGATTTGTGTAGGAAATAACCGCCCAGGCCTTCATTCCCTTTAACTTGGGTTAAAATGCTCTTGTCGATGCGGTCCCGGGTGATCTTCCAAAGGTTGCCTTCCTGCAGTTCGAATCTTTCCAGCAGGAGCCGGGTGGGCGCAACCTCGTGTGCAGAGGTGATAGCCGGAGGGGCCATAATGTAGGTTCTATTTAACACGGCCCCGCCCACTGCTACGGCTGCGCCGGCGCCCACCAACCCAAGAAAAGTCCGCCGAGACATGCGGGAACCCATGGTAATTGGTTCCGGCGTAGTAAGTTTTAATCTAACCCATCTTACAATTCCCATTTTATTGCTCCCACACCTTATGCTTCTTCTCCCACTTGGCTTCGTCCTCCACTGTGCTTATGCCGGAGTTAAGTTTATGTCCTTTTATGTTGTAATAAAACTTGAGCGCGACCCAGGGCACCAAGCTGGCCATGAACAATTCCATAAAGTCGAGATAGGCCACGCCATCCGAGATATGCCGGAAGAACAACCGGTAGAGTGCGTAAGCTTCCGCCCCCATCAAGAAATAGTTTTGCTGGAAGAACGGCCCTACCATGCCCTTGCGGCCCGTCAGCTTGATCTGGCAGGGCTCGTTGGGCGGGTCGGTCACGTTCCAGCCGGCCATTTCCCGGTGGAAGAAGCGGCGCATTATATAATTGTAGTTGTAGCCCAAAAGCGCGGTCTCATAACCCATGTTGGACGAGACACCCTTCCAGCTAGAGCCGCCATTGATGCGGGAATGCCGTAGCACCAACTCCACCAGCAGATAGTTGATGAAGCCGGTTTCCACCAACCATTCGAGCGAATTTTGCACCGGCAGGCGATAGAGATCCTGGTCCAGCATGAGGATACTGGGCTCGGCGAAAAAGATAAAGCCCAAAAGCGACAGGCGGTTGAACATGCCGGGGATGCCGAACATATTGTAAATAGGGCCCTGCAAAAGATCGTACATCTGCTTGCCTGGCATCACCGCGCGGTAATTCCAGCATTTCTTAGCCGCCATCCAGAGGAGGTTGGCATTCATGGCCTGCCACCGCAGTTTTTGTCCCAGGTCACCCTCGTACTCGATCATGGGGGCGTTCTGCTGGCGCAGGCCCTTGCAGGAAGTTAAAGTGACACCTTTGATGACCTGCGAGTAGGTGGTGCCCAGGTCTTCGCTGGGATGGAGCAGGTAAACCCGGCGGGAGCGGAACATCTGGTTGAGCGCCAGCCGACTGCCAAAGGCGCGGGCCGCGACCTTGAGAGCGAGGAAAGCAGCTCCAGAATAAGCTGAAAGCTCAAGCAATGAACCCGATACCAAAAATTCCGAACCGCCACCCAGTAAAGCATCCATTGCCGCATTAACTCCGTGTCCTATTCCCCAAGAGAGGGCAGGAATAGCGAAGAGAAAGACCGGCCAATGGGAAAGGGACATCATTAGATCCCAGGCGTTCTCTTTTTTGCCGAAGGTCGCACTACGGGACAATTGATTCAGGAAGAGGGCGAAACGCGGGAACTGATACCACCGATGAGCGCTAGTATCCAGATCTACATAATTCAAGATACGAGCCTTGAGGCCATTATAAGTGAAAATATCCCTCCGGCGCATGTTTTCCCACCTGGTTATTGGTCGACCTCCCTTTAATGTAAAGCTAGGACCGATCTCATTTTTAATATCCCACCAGTTGTTGCCGAGAATATGCTCGAGCGCCCTCTGGCCGTGATAAGAGGACCTGGCCAGGTTGACCACCAATTCGTTCTCGGTGGTCTGGAAGGCGACCGAGACCGGCAGTAAATTGGCATAACCGGTGAGAGTGGCGGCAAATTCCAGCCGGCGATACCGATTTCTTACCGCGCCGAAGGGCGCCCCTTGAGTGCGGGCATCGCCGCAATTCTGCGGGCCGCCCAGGTCCCGATCCCTTTGGAAGCGGCCAAAGGGCGAGCGGAAATCTACACTGTAATTCAGTCCGTACTGGATAACCTCGTTGGGCTGGGCAAACGCGCCCCAGAGATAGCCGAAATGGCTGGCGGTTTTGAGGAGCTCCGGATAAAAGATATTGTCGGTATCGGCGTTCATCTGCACTGAAGCCCGCACTTCTTCTATGGCGGTCTTGCGATATCGGCGCTCATCCAGGCAATTCTCAATTGGATTCAGTTTGCCTTTCGCTTTATCGGCTTCCTCGCGCTCCTGGAGCTTCCAGGCCAGAACTTGGGTGAAACGATCGATACGTTCCTCAATCCTTTTACCGTCTTCGCGGGTAAAGGTCTTAAGCAGGCGCGCTCCGGCCTGCTGATGATCTCCCTCCGTTGTGTCAATCTCCCGCAGAACTTCATCGGCTACCTCGGCGATGCGGCGGAGCATGACGGCGTCTTCCTTAAGCTCGCCGTTCTCCACCGCGCGCTCCGAAGCCATCTGCATGCTGGAAAGCCAGGCGGCCAGCTCCGCAAAACTGCGGGCGCGTCCTCCGATGATATATTCGGGGAGCTTATCCCCATGACGGTATTGAGCTTTAAAGGTATCCGCCTTGCCTTTGTAATTGATCATCCGCTCTATCTCTATGGCGTCCATCACCTTTTGCTCTTTCACGGCCTTTTGGTATGCAATTACCTGGCGCTGGTTGTAGCCCAACCTGATCCTTTCCGACCGCAGGCGTTTTCTTAAAGCTTCTTTTTCCAGGAAAGTGAGATGGTCTAAGCCGGAAATATATTCTCGGGCGGCCTCGACATCCTGCGCGTGGCCTTCACCCTCGGGCCGGATAAAATGGTCCATCATTTGTCCGCTGTAATAGAGTAGGGCGATCTCCGATGCGATATCTTCCAGGTTCTTGCGGATATCGGAAAGGTATGCCACCCGTTTACCCGAACGAGTAGCCCTGATCGCCTGTCTTTTCTGTTCGGGCGTCATATCCTTCCAGATCTCATCCCAGATCTGCTCTGCGGCTTTGGAGGAGCTAACTCCGGAGGATAGGGCGGCGACCAGGCGGTGGGCGATATCCTCGGGCATCAGTCCCCTCTGCAGTTTTTCGTTGAAATCGGTAGTGGTCTCGGCCGCGAACATCAACTGGCTGGTCACCTCGACTTTTATGCGCTGGGTTACATGTATGGGGACGCGGTAAAAACCGGCCCGCTCGGCGAAGTGCACATTGATCAGGTAGCGGAACATGGTGCCCACCATCTCGTTGACGCGGGAGCCCAAAAATTCCCGGTTGGTGTTCTCGGGTTTGCCCACGCCCCAGCGGAAGCCCCATACTCGGCTGAAGCGGTAAACCGAATCAAACTTTGGATTCATCGCAAAGTCATCGGATGTGACCTGCCCTCGAGTTATAGTGTCCCAGATCTCGGTCAGGATAGCTTTTCTTTCTTCTTTTAAGGGATCCCGAGCAGGATTAATTTTTTTGGTATCGTGAAGTCCGCGAATGGTGCTTTGTTCTACCAGCTGGTTCACTATCTTTATCGGATTTTCCCCCGCGGTGAGGTCGGGATTAAGGTTGTTCTTCATCAGCTCTTCCACGATAAAGGCGGCGATGGGGACCGAGGTGGGCTCCATAACCGGCCGCTCATAGCCCCACTTTTCACGGTAGCCGGTGGTAACCGAAGAGACCCAAAGCTCGGCTTCGGCGGTTACCTTCCTTGATTCGATCTGGGATTCGGTCATAAGCCGCAGGGCGGCGATCAACTCTTGGTGCTGGCTGGAGCTCACCCGGAGCGCCTTCCGGGTTTTCCCCTGGTCCTTTCGGTCGGCAATGACGTAGGTTTCCGCTCCCCGATCGATAGTTAAGTCATCACTGCCTTCAATTACCTGCGGTACCCTCTCCAGCAGTTCCGAAAAGAGCAGGAGAGAACCCTTGTTCGCGGAGAAAGAACCAAGGCCTTTATCTAACAGGCCCTTAATAGTGTCGTTGGTGGTCTTGAGGACTTCATCCAATTCGTTCTCCGGAACGTCCAGGATACGCCTTAAAATAAGACGGGCCTCGGCTTTTTTGTTCCGGGCATCCGAAAGCCGGGTATCCAAACGGGTCTTGAATACCGTATCGGAAGCCAGGGCGGCTTGAACGGCTCCCAGCCCGGCCAGTTCATGAGTTAGTATCTCCGCCAATCCCACGGTGGTGCGGAAAACCTCGTTGTGGTTGCAGGCAAATTCCTCTTTGGCGGCATCCGCCGCCATCTCGATCATCTGTTCCACCAGTTTGCCGGGCAGGCTGATGCGGTTGTCGCTAAGCAGACGCTCCACCACTGTTCTTACCAGCCCGTCAAATTTGCCGAGGAATTCATCAAAGACCGCTTTATGGGCAGAGTCCGGATTGGCAAAAGCCGCGGCCTCAAAGTCGGCGGGGGTGGGCTGGACTTGGGCCAATTCCTTGGCGATTTCAATAGCAATAGTGCGGGACAGATCTTCGGTATTTTTCCGGCGGGTGCGTTCGAACCCGCCCTTGAGCCAGCCCTGGTTGATAAGCTGGGCCTGGATGCGGCGGGCGATAAGAATGCCGGTATGGGCGTTGCTCCCTCCCAGTTTATTGACCAGGGCATCCACTTTGTCGGCTCCACCTGCCAGTTTGATCAAAAATATCTTATAAGCGGTCTGTTCGGGAGTGAGGCCGCGGGTGGTCTTTAGATATTCCCAGACCCTTCTTAAGTTGCCTTCTTCGGATTTGACCCCGGTCCTCTCATAAGCCAGCGCCAGTTGGGTGTAGCGGTAGAGCCGCCAGAAAATGTTGCGCGGGACATTGGGTAATCCTGCTATCTTTCGCGCACCCTCCTCAACCGGTAAAGTTTGCAGGTGATCCACCAATTCATTAACAGTTGCTTCGGAAAGTTCAAAGGTCTTGGCCAGCGAACCTCTCAAGGTTGCGGATTCTTCTTGGCTTAGGGGCAAGCCCAGCATAAGCTTATCGGCATTGGCCGCGATCTTGTCAAAGCCCAGGCCGGCCTTGGTGCGCTCGATGATGCCGTGCGCGATGGCGGCGGCGCGGTATTGGTCGATGCCTGCGGTGCGGGCTTTGGCCTGCAGAACATCCCAGAGATATTCTTCCTTGCGGCTCTCAATGGCCTCAAAGAGGGCATCCCTTTCTCTTTGGTCGATGCCAAAGCGGTCTCTTATATGATCGCATAAGGCAGCCACGGCCTCGGATTCGTGGATGGATAAAAGGTCCAGTCCATTCTCGCCGATGATCAATCTCTTCAACGCGCGTTCGGCGACATTTTTGGCGTATCCGCTCAAGCTTTCGGACTGTATGACCAATCTGTGCAGGGCGTCGTAGCAGGCGATCTCGCCGCGGCCGTCTCCGATGGCTTGGCCGGATATCCTTTGGACGAAAGAATGCCCGTCGCGGAAGCGGATGCTGGCTCCGTCTGCGGGACCGTCCGGATAAACTTTGTTAACCGCATGGTCCAGCATGCGCAGGGGATCCACATCGAATTCCTTGCAGGAAAGGGCAAAAGCCAACTTGCCCTGCTCCAGGGGGCTCTTGCTCGCGATCTCGGCTATCTGGGGAAAGATGCCATTTATCAAACAGTGCATCCGTCCTTCGATGAGCTGGGCGATGCGGGTACTGCCGTAGACATTGAAGAAATAATGGTTGTGGGAATCGTTGTTAAAGACCACGTAGTAATTTTCCCCGTAAAGCACGCGGTTGAAGATATCGGCCTTCATATAGGTGGGGATGGAACCTTTGCGGTCCATAACTCCCTTGTTGCTGTAGCGCACGGTCATGACGACCGGTTTGCTCTCGCCGTTGTCATCTTTCTGGAAATCGGGGAAGCGGGTGGGCTCCACGTATTCGGCGGTCTCGGTGAGCTTGTTGTACCAAACAGCTCCCAGGGTGTAATAGATCTGGGAGAGGTATAAGGTCCCAAAGATCAAGGCATTGAGCATGGAAAAGCCGCTGCTGGCCCAACATAAGGTCAAGGGGACCAGGTAAAACATATTGAACATGCGGCTAAGCTTGGATTCGGCGATCAGGAACTGGTTGGGCACTTTGATATCCGGGATGCGACGGATGTGCTCCGCCATATAATCGTTCAATTCCTGATAGGCCTTTTCCGCGTTATCACACTTGGCGATAAGGTCGCGGACTTCCTGCAGGGCTTCACGGTCTTCCGGCTTTTTTACTTCCCTTAAACGACCATCGACCTCTTCCAGAACATGATTGAGGGTAGGGCGGGCGATGTCCCGGTTCTTGCATTCCGTCCAGAGCTTGGAATCGTAGCGGCCCCACTTGACATCGGCCAGAAGCGGCAAAATGCTGAAGGACACGTCCCTTCTTAACACGTGGGGGCGGACGTTGGGATCGTTGAGCAGGGCGCGTAATCTTCCTTTTTCGCCGCCGTCCACTCCATAAGGTGCGGTGCCGGTAGAAACAAAGTGCCGCCACAGCCCCCTTGCCGCCAAAGGTACGACCATGGTTGCCAAATAAAGACCCAATCCGGGCAGAAAGCCGACCGCACCCGAAGCCGCCAGGAACCGGACTGCTAGTCCGCCGCTCATCAGGGAAAGGGGAAGGACGGACCGGTTGACGGCATCCTTGAACTGCGGCCTGGTCACATAAAGATAAATGCTCGCACCCAGAATTCCCAAACCGGCGGCTAAAAGGGCCGGCGGCATGGTGCCGATCACCGCCGCAATGGATCCGACGACCGACCCGACCGTAATAGCGTTAGCCGAGCAGGCGGTCAAGGTCCCCGACAAAAAGGCCAGGGCCAATCCCAGCTTGGTTTGTTTTTTGACCTTGGCGCCGGCGGTAAGCATCGGATCGTTTACCAACTCATCCAGTTTTTCGGGTTTGCGCAGAGTGGTCCTGATGCTCCAGAGACAATCCATGGTGGTGGCGCCGACGCGGCCCAAGGCAGAAGGATTGCCGTGGATTTGGACCCGCTCTTTGTTAATTTCCGAAAGAGCTAAAGCGAGACGGCGCTCGGTGATGGTGAGGGAAAGGTCGGTGTGAGATATATGCTGGAGATCTACCTGCTGGGCGGATCGGAAATTAATGATGCCGCGGCGCACCAGGGTGCGCAGGGTTTCCGGTGAATTATGCTGTTGGGCCAACCTCTGGATGGTGGAGGCCACAGAAGTTCGGTCCAGTCGGCCCCAGCGGGTTGCTTGAAAATCATAATAATGGGCGGCCGCTCTGGGCGGTTGGGTTACATGCTCTGCGGCAATTTTTGGAGCAACTGGTGCCATTGATCCTTCCCCTTTCCTACATATATATCGTCAATTTTGGGGGAGGATTTCAGTGAATATGGGGTTTAATGTAAATTCGGAAGATTTCTCCGATTGGAAGAATAAAGAAATCGGCCCAGGTTATTTCGTGAAATTTTTGCCTTATCTTGGCCAGGATAACTTCATTTATAGTTACATTCGGATCAGCGGCGAATTTATTTAGACTTGCAAGTTTGAAGCCAAAGGCCTCCTCTTTATTTATCCCGTCAAAGGTTTCATCAAATTCACCAATGAGCATGATGATCTCGCTGCCCCCCCGGTTAGGAATGGCCACGTAGTACTTACCGCGAAAGACCTCTCCTTTCGATTCATCAATTTTATCTACGAAGATCTTCATGCCCCCTTCGGTTTCGATAAAAATGCCGGCTTTATGGTCGGTTGCCCGTACGATCTGGTCGTCCGCCCGCGAGGGATAATGCGCCGCGATCCCCCTTTTGGTCCCTTTCCTGACTTGTAAGTAAGGGTGCCTTTTTCCTCCTGCTTCCGACCGCTCCTCGATGTCATAAATAAAAGAACCCGAAACATTTTTAAATGCCCGGCGTAGAATGTCGATCTCGTGCTGGTGCTGTGGATCCAAGCCGGCGACCAGGCCGGGAACCTGCAGGAGGTGTCCAATATCAATTACCTGTTCCGGATGCTCTAAGCTGTAAGCAGCTACGCTTAAAGGCGCAATAAAAGAAGGGTCGCTCTTTAGCTCAAACAGGTCCAGGGTGTCTTCTCTCAAGTTAAGCTCAACTCTGAATTTCCAGGAAGGTTCAGTGATCTTTTCCCGCAATGTTTTAAAACCCCCGGCAGGCAGGGGAGCCAGTGTCACTTTTTCCCCGTCCTTTACTGTCAGATCAAAGTTGCCATCGATCACGGTGCCCGGCTCCACAAAAAGCTCGCCGTTCCCTTGGATCACGATCCGGCAATGCTCTTTTTCTTCGAATTCACCCTGCCAGTTCTTATTTTTATCAAGCACTTTTTTCCGGCCCGCATTTATTACTGCTAGGTTATGGATGCGGACTTTGCCGGCGCGGATAGGGTCGGGTATGATCGCGCCTTGATTATCGGCCGCCAGCCGGCTGTCGCCGATCTCGTTTTCAACAACAACCTGCAGGTCTCCGGAAAGCCCAAGTTCTCTGACCTCTGTGTGGAAACCGGATAAGTATAGGGTGCTGCCTTCCGTAACCCTGCCGCCTTGCACTTTTGACCTTAAAAGGTCTTCACGCAGGGCAAAAGCCGGGGTAAGTTCGATAACGCTTTCGGTCGAAGGAGATTCTTTGCGATGCTCTACCTTCACTCCGGCCGAAAGCAGCCAGGCCGCCGCCCGATCGGAATAATTTTGGCGGCAGGTAGCGACGGTGTCGACGGTTTTTTCGGGCTCGTTTTTAAAAACATCGAAATGGCTGGAAGGATGGGAACCCCTTTGTCCGTTCATGACAAAAACCGGCAGTTCTTCCGGCCTGTTCGCGGTTATCGCTTCCGCCAGTCCCTGCATCTGCGCTTCTCCTCGGCCTCCTCTAACTTCTCTATGATCGGCATGGGAAGTTTGCATTTTACCAAGATTTATAATTTCTCCCGGGAAAGGATCACTATCAATTATCGGCCTGACCCGGCTGGAATCGGCAAAAAGAAAATTCAAATTATTGGGATAAGCTGAATAACCGGTTGCCGGGTCGGCTTCATCATTTATCCCAAAGCTTCTCAAGACCGGATATTCGATGTTCCGTATCGAAAAGGAGCCGTCTCCGTTCTGCGCCAAAACCACCGAGCCCTCGGGAGCGCCGGCTCTGCGCGGAGAGGTGGAGAATCCAAAAGCCGCTTTTCTTAACATTCCCAGTCCGGCGAATTCGAGCAGGTGAGCAAAGAGGAAAGGATTGTTGCCCTGCAGGACCAGGGTGAATCTTTTCATATCTTCCGCTAGTTCCCCCTGCCTGGCGCTCCCAAAATAGAGCCGCCAAAAGTCGCCGTGTCCGTGCGGCTTGGTGTTCAGTTCATAAGGACCCTTAAGCAGCCATTTCCCCTCTGCCGAAACCACGGGGATAAGCGGTTGGCTTACCCGGCTGACATTCCCTTTCCCCAGGCCGTAATATCCATGCGCTTCAAAATCTTCGGCAATCCTGGTATCCGTAAGGTGGCTGGTCATCATGAAGTAGGGAATTTGGACGCCCTGCTCGGCCGCGGCCTGGGTTAAATAGAAGAGATTTTTAATGGCTAGAATTGAGTCTGCGTGAAGCCCGAAGATATTCCGATGTGAAAGGGGCAGAAACGGATAGGTCGCCTGGGGCAGGGGTTTGCCTTCGGCATCCGAATATTTTAATCTTTCGGCCGCGCCGCCCACTACGGCGGCAAAAACCACCTCATCCAGCCGGGCCAGGGCAGTAAGCAGGGCTTTCTTTATCAGGGGGATATCTTCCGGTCTTACCTCGCTGACTTCGGTTACGGGCGGGGCCTGCAGGGATTTTAAAACCGGTGGCGCGATTTTTCCTTCGGCAGTATCGATTAATAGCTTTACCCTTTGATTATATTGTTCGATCCCGATGAAATCATCCAATTCCCGGAGCTGCTTGAACAGCGCCAGCTTTTGAGAAAGATCTGCCTGGCCCGCTGTCCAATCCCCGAAAATCGCATCCCCCTGACCAATGGCCTTTATCCGGGAGATTAATTTCCAATCGTCTTTAGAGATTGCCCCCTTAAGCAGGTCTTTTAAGACCTCAATTTGCCAGGCGGGGGCATCAAAATCGGTGCGATGGGCGATCGCCCGCAAATCGGAATCGGCCCCCAAGCGCTCTTCGTAACCGCCAAAGAGTATAGATTCGAATAAATCCCGTTTCTGTTCATAAAGAAAGCAATGCTCAATTAAATAATCCAGAGTGCGACGATCTATACCACGGCGCGCTTTGGCAGATTCAAGATATTGATTGGTGGCCTGACGAACGGTAAGTTCGCCCCTAGTAAAGGCAATCGCGGATTGCTGGGTTCGATGTAAACCTTCACCCACGGACATTTGTCTCCGAGCGATCCTGAATAAGTTTTCAACAGCATAGGATACCGTCCGGCGAGTGGTTCGGGTTAAAAGAGGATTTAAGATCGTATATTTCAATTTGTTTTATCCTTTCTATAAATAACTTCGACAAAACATTATAAAAATTTCAGGCGACTTTTGGCCCTGGTTAAAGCTACTGGATGCTGATAGGTAAGGCCGATTGCGGGGTCAGATCCAAGGTGTAATCCGGCCCATCCTTTCTAAAGCCCAATTGGACCAGGTTGCGGACGTTTTCATGGTATCCTTTGGGAACGGTGATTCCTGTCAGGCCTTCGATTTTTCCCCATTGGACCAGGACTCCCAGCAGGGCATGGGCGAGCCCTCTGCTCCTGAAATCTTTTTTAACCTCAAGAGCGTAATTGCCGTTGAATATTTCATCCTCGATACAGTTGTCGGGGTCATTCATATAAGCGGAATCGGTGATGAGTATTCGATCGCGCTGATCGATCTCAAAATCCAAGCGGCCGGCCCGCGTCTGGCCCAGATTGCAGGTGAGGGAGAATTTTCTGCTGATCGAGCAGAAACCAAGTTCAAAGCGAAAGATCTCTGCCCGGGATGTGCGGCATTCCACCCTGGTAAAGCGACTCATTAAAACAGCAGGCGCAGTTCTCATCCACTATATTTCGCCTGGAGTTTCCCAAAATTTCACTATTTTTTGGGTGCGGCGGTGCTTTTTCTTTCGACCAGCCGGACCGGTAGGGTGTGCCGGTAAGCGATGGCGCTGGGATTTTCGATCACATCCAGCAATACCTTCACCGCGGTCTTGCCCAGGTTTTCCACATCCACGTGAATAGTGGTCAATTCCGGCAAATAAGGGGCCACATAGAAAGTTGAAGGAAGATCGTCAAAGCCCATGATGGAAATATCTTTTGGCACTTTTATCCTCTTTTTGGAAAGGTGATCATAGGCAATATAGGCGATGGGGTCGCTGATGCAGAGCAGAGCGGTAGGAGGGGATTCCAATCCCAGCAATTTTTCCACCGCCGTGTGGGAGTCCTCATATCTTACGAAATCGGCCTGAACGATATATTCCTTGGGGATCTCCAGCCCGGCCTCGAACATGGCAAAGCGATATCCCTCCAGGCGGTCGGCCACTACCGGATCAAAGATCGGGCCGCCGGAGATAAAAGCGATCTTTTTATGTCCCAGGGCGATGAGATGCTTGGCGGCCTCATACATTCCCGCCCGCCCGTCGGGCATGACCGTGTGGGTCTCAAGCCCCGGCACTGGATGACCACAGAGGACCAAAGGCAGGTTGCGCTGTTTCAGCATAAGAATATGTTCGCGAGGCAGGGGGCCCAGGACCAATATCCCGTCAACTATATTCTTCGAGACCGCCCGGGGTAGTACATCTTGGTCCTTTGTGAAGGGTTCTATAATAATATTAAAGCCCTGCTTTTGGGCTTCTTCTAAGATGCCGACAATTACCCGCCCGTAAAAATCGGTAAAGGGGATGTATCGGTCTAAAGCCAAAACCGCCAGATTGAGATGCCTTTTTGAGCCGGCTTTTTTATGGGTATATCCCAGCTCGGCGCAGATCTCCAGTATCTTCTGCCTGGTCTTGCGATTAACTTCACGCGGATGGTTAAGGGCCTGCGAAACCGTGGCCAAGGAAACTCCGGCCTTCTTGGCGATATCTTCGATCAAAACCTTTTTGCTTCTCATTATTTGATCACCTTGCATATATATCGGTTGGTTTTATGGAAAATTTCATATTATTTTAGATTTGGTTTTATCTAATATTAGGTAATATTAGGAATTAAAATCGCTAATATTTATTGCTATCACCATGAATATAGATGATTTCCATTATTACCTCCTCTGGGCAGGTGAAATCCCTTAAAATATTTTAGGAAAAATATGTGGGAGCTTAAAGGAGGCGACTAGATCGTCAAAGCTCTGAGAAAGCCTAATAATTGATTAGATAGGGAGGGAATAAAATGATAATACCGGCGAGCCAGCTAGGGATAAAAATGATTGAAATACCAAAAGGAAGGTTTTTCGGTGGGACAAGAAGGATTAACGGAAGAGGATTTAAGATCGCTGAAGTCGAATTTACTAATGGACAGTTTAGGGGGCTAATGGAATTAAGGCCGCAGGAATTGACCGGAATCTTGAGTAATCCAAAAGTACAAGATTGTACTATATCTCCGAAAACGTTATTGAAAAGATCTATTAGGACGGCGGCTTATCCGGAAGAAGCAGAGGATTGTCCTCTAGTATGGATTAATTTTTTGGAGGCGAAAATGATTGCCGGGCTTTTCGGGCTTCGTTTGCTTACATTCAATGAATGGACCAGAGCCGCAGCCGGAACAAATTGGAGGAAATATTCTTTCGGGGAAGAATTTGATAAAAGCAAATTGACCTGCCTGGATAGAGGGACAAGGAGTGTTTACCTTCATCGTGATGCAGCTACGCCTGAAGGAGTGTTGGATTTATGCGGAAACGTCAATGAGTGGACGAGCACGAGAATACCAAAAAAAGATATATGGCATCCATTGGCAAGTGAGGGTCGGTTAGTACGCGGTGGTTCTTGGGCGAGTGAATACCCACTCCCAATCCCGAGCCAACATTCGATTGGGTTTTATGATTCAGTTGATGCCCATAATGACTTTGATCATCTTGGTGTCCGTTTCGCCCAGGACTTATAGCATAAGAGCGCCAAGGAGGCGACGAGATCGTTAAAGCTCTAAGGAATCCCGGGGATTGAATAAAGGAGGAAATAAAATGAAAATTGCAGCATTAGAGGGAACCTATCCATCCAGGATATTTCGAAGCCCGAAGGATCTGCCTCGGGTTCGAAAGTGGACATATTTTCAAGTAAGAAGGTTCCAGATCGCGCCGCTGATTGAAATGGCGATAAAAAGAAACCGTCGCCAGATAGCAGGGGAGCTCAGCCTATGTGAATGTCTTGGTTCAAGGGCGCCGGTAACCGGTTATGGGCAAATAATATTCGACAGGATCAGCCGACCTCCGGAAGAATTATCGGTGATCGATCCTTATCGGGTAATGGTCCGCTATTTTGCGTATATGACCGAACAGATCGCCAATTATCAAAGAGCGAAAAGCGAAGGTAAGGGCTGGCAATATGATAAGGCAGTGAGAGATAAGATCGAGGGATTAAAGCCCGAGCCGACCTTGGAACGTTTGCTGAGCTTCAACTTATATACAGGGGAAATATTTTTTATTGACCATCGTGATAATCTGTTCCACTCAATATTAACTGATTTGGACCAAAGAGGGGAATATGAAACCCAAGGATCAACCTGGCATTTAAAAGCAGATTCCGACATGGATTGGGGACGCGTATATGTTTTTGAGGTGGCCTGGGATGAAAGAGGGGGCATTGTGGATCTTGAGGTCCCCAGGAACGAGCATTATCCATTTATCGTGAATTTCAGCTTCCCCCATGCGGGCGATTGCATGTTTGCTTTCAGATAGGATATAAATGAAATTTCCTAAATAACCATAGGATATTATGGCATGGAAACGGCCAGGCTCGATATCCGGCGAAGGACGCTTTTCAATTTCCGCCTGCCGGTTTGACTTAGATCCCCTCTTTCCCCTTTTCCTTTTTCCCGATAAAAGTGAAATATCGCTTTTATTTTAACGATATATACAAGGTATGATCTCTGCAAAAGCATTTACCATCGGGGGGCTGTGGAAGAGGAGCATCGCAACGACCTTAGCCAGGGTCCTGGCCAGGGCCGGTGCTAATGTCGTTTTATCAAGAGAGAACCTGCGCAGAGGAAATATCCTCCTGGAATGGCGAAATCCTATCGTTAATGAAGCGATTCGTTTACTCGGATCGGATAGAGAATTGCTGATCCACACCGGACGCGTGGAAGAAAGCACTCTAGAAAGCGCGATCGAGGATGCCCTGGAGGGGAAACAGCTCTTGGCAGAAAGCCTCATTGATTCGGGAATATTTGCCACGCATCATTTTAAATCTCTGCTTTTAGTACCGCCCTACGGGGGGCGGCCCGATAAAATGACCGCTCCGTCAAAAGGGATTTACCGGCTGGCTTTTTGGTTGTTGAGAAAAGCGCTCGACGTTGACGCTATAATTTTTAATCCCAACCTCGCCCCGGTCGAAGAATTATGTCGGTTGGCAAAAGAGAGGCGGTTTGATGTTATCGGGCATAGTTGGTTGAACCCGACCATGCCCCATGATATTCAACTCCTGCTCCGTTTGGCCAAGCTATCGGAGCGCAGCATCCGGGTGGTGGGCGGGTTAGCGGTTTCAAATATGCAGGCGGAAGACATTTTCGGCGCCCTGCCGGCAGATATCATTGCTTTTGGCGCCGGCGAAAAAATATTAACCGCGCTGATGGGAAGGATCATCCACCGGCCGGCGGAAAAGGACCTAGGCTGTTTCCTTGGCATACCGGGGATCGCGATAGCCGGTTTTCCCCAGACCTATCGGGCGATAAGCCAATCACTGCAGCCCGATGAATTCGCGCAGTCGGCCGTCGGCGACGTCGTGAATCTCCCTTATTCGACGCGACACTATGATCTTTTTCACCTGGGGAGAAATTACTGGGAGCAGACCAACAAGGCCAGGTCGGAAGAGGGCGTATACGTCCCTTTCAATGAGATCGGCGCAAGGGCGATAAGGATCGAGACCTCGGATTACTGCCGGGGCAAGTGTGTTTTCTGCTCTATTCGATCTTATCAAAAGGTCAAAATGAGCGACGGCCGGCATGCCGTAGTCGAGATGTCTCCGGAACAAGTCGTCAAGTTGCTTAAGCTGGCGGAGCAAGAGCACAGATTCGATAGCATTCATTTTGACGATGATGACCTGCTGCACGACCAGGCCCGGGCCAGGGAGATATTCGAAGGGATCATCGAAAGCGGGCTTAATATATATCCTATCTTGATCAAGGCGCGGGCGGATGAGGTGAGCCGCGACCTGCTGCGGATCATGAAGCGGGCGGGTGTGACCATTATCGCCATGGGGGTTGAGGACCTTTCGGACAATTTAAAACGGTTGGGGAAAGGGATAACAGCGCAGGAGGTGGAGGGGACGGTGAGGGCGGTGATAGAGGAAGGGATGATCGCCGGTATGAATGAGATCGTTTTCAGCCATACCAGCACGCCGGAAACTATCGAGGAAAGCATTGAACGAACTGTGGCCTTGTTGCGGAGAGGAAATTCGTATGTAGGAGCGACCCCGCGGATGGAAGCCTATTTTGGCGCGCCGATCCTGCGTTATAAGGGCGGATCGCTGATCAAGTACGAAGAGCTGATACTGCCGGGCATGAAGCAGCCGCTCCCCCTGCCGACGATGGTGATGTTCGAAGATCCCAGAACCCAGGAGCTGCTGGAGCGGGCGATGCTGGAGCGGGACAAGTACCTGGAAGAGGTGCTCTCCCAGCCAAAATACAATTCCATTTTCCGTCATTTCCCCTTCCCGGTGATGTCTTTGGCCCTTTTCCGGGGGGTCTACAAAGTGTTAGACAAGGAAGAGGCCAAGATCCAGGAGATAGAGGACCTGATCGATGATTTCTACCATAAGGCGGTCACCTTGACCTCGCTGGCCGTTGCCTGACCCAAACTGCCGATTTGACTTAAATTACCTCATAAAGTAAAATCACCTCATGCGCTTTGGCCATTTTGATGGGGAAAAGCGGGAATATGTAATTTCCCGCCCCGATACTCCCTTGCCTTGGATAAATTACCTGGGGGAATCCAAATATTGCGCGCTCATCTCCCAGACCGCCGGGGGCTATAGCTTTCTCTCCGACCCGCGCGACCAAAGGATTCTCCGCTACCGCTACGACAACATTCCCTTCGACCAGGGAGGGCGTTATCTCTACATCCGCGACGATGAGACCGGCGAGTTTTTCTCTCCTACTTGGGCCCCAACCTACACCAAGCTTTCTAAATATGAATGCCGGCATGGGATGGGGTATACCACCATAGCTTCGGAGCATATGGGGATCTCCACTAAAATTACTTACTTCGTGCCGCTGGGAGAGGATTTGGAAGTGTGGAGGGTTGAAATTCGGAATGAGAAAGAAGAAAGTAGAAAATCGAAAGTAGAAAATAGGAGTATTAGCATTTTCTCATTTGTAGAGTTTTGTTTATGGAACGCAGTCGAGGACCAGAGCAATTTTCAGAGGACCTGGTCGACCGGGCTGGCGCATTGCGAGGGCTCAACCATCTTCCACACCACGCAATACGGCTACTGGAAGGATATCTTCGCTTATTTCTCGGCTTCAGAGAAGATCCACAGTTACGACTGCCAGCGGCGGGATTTTCTGGGGGATTTTGGTTATGGAACTTTGCAAAGGCCCAAGGCGGTGGTGGAGGGAAAGTGCTCTAATTCCAAGGCGATTGGATGGGCACCCATTGGCGCGCACTGTCTCAAGGTCAAACTCAAACCAGGGCAGAAGAAGACAATTATCTTCGTTTTAGGGTGCGCGCCGAAAATTCAAATATCAAAATCCAAAATTAAAAAATTCAAGAATCCTAAGATGGTTGACCAAGAATTGAAAAAGTTGAAGGATTATTGGGAAGAAAATCTCGCAAAACTGCAGATAGAGACGCCGGATCCGGAGATGAACGCGCAGGTGAATGTCTGGAACCAATATCAGTGCCTGCAAACCTTCAATTGGTCGCGCTATGCCAGCTACTACGAGGCGGGGATCGGGAGGGGGATGGGGTTCCGTGATTCCAATCAGGACACCTTGGGATTTGTCCACATTTTACCCAAGCAGGTTAGGAAACGGATACTGGACCTTGCTGCGGTGCAATTCCCCGAGGGAGATACCTACCACCAATATTCTCCGCTCATGGGGCAGGGAGCTTTATACGGATACTCCGATGATCCATTGTGGCTGGTGTTTTCCACGGTAAATTACATTCGGGAGACCGGGGACTGGAGCATATTGAAAGTGAAGGTACCGTTCGCCGAGAGAAAGATAATGGTGCCGGCGCAGATGGGGCATCACGAATTCGTTCCGAAGTTGAAAATAGAAAATAGAAAATCGAAAATAGAAAACGGGACGTTATATGAGCACTTAAAGAGGGCAGTCAACTTTGTAGCGACAAATCTGGGCCCGCACGAATTGCCTAAGGCGGGATTTGCGGACTGGAACGATTGCTTGAATATGCTGGGGCCGAAGGGAAAGGCGGAGTCGGTTTTAGTGGCGGAGATGCTGGTTTTGGCGGCGAGGGAGATGGAAGAAATAGTAGGAAATTGGAAAATAGAAAGTAGAAAATTGAAAATAGAAAGTAGGATATATAGAAAGATAGCTGAAGACATGATAAAGAAGATCAGCAAGCATGGCTGGGACGGGACCTGGTTCAAGCGTGCTTATGACGATTCCGGCAGGCCGGTCGGCTCTAAAATGAACAAAGAAGCGCAGATATTCCTGGAGTCCCAGCCCTGGGCGGTGATCGCCGGTGCGACCGACGAAGAAAAAGCGAAAAAGTGCATGGATTCCGTATATCAAAAGCTGTTCACCCGGCACGGGATAAAACTTTTATCTCCGGCCTTCACCCGCTTTTATCCCGAGCTCGGAGAGATCTCCACTTACCCGCCGGGATTAAAAGAGAACGCTTCGATCTTCTGCCATCCCAATCCCTGGGCCATGATCGCGGAATGCGTTTTGGGGAGAGGAGAGCGGGCCTACGATTATTACCGGGCCATTCTGCCGCTGGCTCACAATGAAACCGCCGAGATAAGGAAAACCGAGCCCTACGTTTATTGTCAGATGGTGGCAGGGCCGGATCATCCGGATTTTGGCGAAGGCAAGAATTCCTGGCTCACCGGTTCGGCCGCCTGGAACCTGGTGGCCGCATCGCAATGGATATTGGGCATCCGTCCGGAATACGATGGATTGCTGATCGATCCCTGTGTTCCGCGCAAATGGAAGCAGTTCAAGGTCAAGCGCGTCTTCCGCGGTTCCACTTACATTATAAATATCAAGAATCCCTACGGGGTTTCAAAAGGAGTGAAATTGGTCAAGGTGGATGGACGACAGATAGTAGGCAACCTGGTCCCGGCCATGAAGGCCAGAAAGGAATATCATGTCGAAGTGGTTATGGGGTAGGTTTTTAACCGCGACTTTAGTCGCCGGTTTGATAAGTTCAGCCGCTTTCTCCCAAAATCTCCTGAAGAACGGTGATTTCGATGGGGGATTGATGGGCCGCATCCCCCGCAATTGGGGGACCGAATACTATAATTCATCCCTGGTCCCGGGCGTCTCGGGAAAAACCGCCCTTAAAATTGAGAACAAGATCCCCATGATGTCGCTGGGGGCGCAAACCGTCCCCCTGGACTGGCGCAAATATCCCAAGGTCTCATTTTCCGCTTTCATTAAATTGGACGATGTCATACCCGGCCCCGAGACCTGGAATAAGGCCAATCTCCAGGTATTATTCTTCGATGCCAAGGGAAATCAGTTAGGCGGCTGGCCGGAGCTGGGGCCCTGGGCGGGCACTTTCGAATGGAGGAAGGTCGGTAAAAACCTATATGTGCCAAAGGGGACGGTAAAAGCCAAAGTGGTCTTTGGGCTTTATAACGCCCGGGGAGTCGCTTACTTCGATAAGATCGAATTGAAACCGCTCTTACAGGGAGAATCCGCCGATCCCTACAACCTGCTTTTTAACGGCGATTTCGAAGTATGGGAGGGTTGGGCTTATGGGGGCAGCAACGATTGGGGCATCGTTTTTGATGATGTAAAAGAGGGCAACGGCGCCCTGTGGATCAAGAACACCAAACCGATCTGGTCTTTTGCTTCGCAATCGGTAACCCTCGACGGTAAAAAAGTGAAGCGCATCAACGTCAGCGGCTATATCAGCGCCAAAGATGTGGAACCGGGAGTTAAGCCCTGGCAGTTGGCGCGCATCAACCTGGAATTTAAGGACGGCAAAGGCAAGCGCATCGGCGGTTGGCCCATCGTTGAGGCCTTCTCCGGTAAATTCGGCTGGAAAAAAGTTAACCGCGATTTTGAAGTCCCCCCCAACACCCGCCGGGTCGATGTTTTTGCCGGGCTTTTGGAATGCACCGGCCAGGTGTGGTTCGACGGCCTCAAGCTAACGGGGTTCACCGCCGACGGGAAAAGGGTAAAGCTCGGCGGGACGGTGTCGACCGACACCCGCGGCTGGTACGCCTTTACCCCCGCTCCGGAGGATTATTCTTCAAGGACCCCGGTGGATGTGAGTTTCCTGCTGGACGCGCCAGCCGGCAAACACGGCTTTATGCAGTCCAAGAACGGCCATTTTTATTTTGAGGATGGAACTAGGGCGCGGTTCTGGGGCGCCAATATTTACGCGCCTTCTACTTTCCCCAGCAAGCTGGAGGCCGAAAGGATGGCCGTGCGGCTTTCTAAATACGGCTGCAACCTGGTAAGGATCCACCACCTAGATGCTTTCTGGTCCGACCCCAACATTTTCGATAAGAATTTCGACGACACCCAGCACCTTTCCGCCGAAGCTCTCGATAAATTGGATTATTTGATCTACCAACTCAAGCAAAAAGGTATCTACATCTTTATGGATCTCTTGGTGGACCGCGTCTTTAAAGAAGGCGACGGGGTAGCGGACTACCAAAACGTCGAGCGCGGCGCCAAGATCTCGGGATTTTTCGATCCCAAGGTCATAACCCTGCAAAAGATCTATGCGCGCGACCTTCTAACCCACACCAATCCTTATACCGGCCTGCGTTATATAGACGATCCGGCTATTGTTTCCGCCAAGCTCATCAACGAAGGGATGCTGTTCTACATCGGCACCCAGTTCGGACTTTCCAATTATTATTTGGAAGAATTGGACCATCTTTTCAATGAATGGTTGATCCGCAAATATAATGATCGCGGCGGGCTTGCCCGCGCCTGGACGGATAGATACGGTCGAGGTGATCTGGGTGCGGAGGAGGACCCGCGCAAATATAATGTTAAAAGGGCGGAGACCCCGCTTAAGTACCAGCGGGGCGGGGGAGAGAAACGCGAGCCCTTCCGGGTGGCGGACACTTTAAGGTTTTACGAAGAACTGCAGGTCGACTATTTTAAGGACATGGAGATGTATCTTAAAAGCATCGGCCTCAAGGTGCCGGTCTCGGGCTCCAACCACTGGGTCAACGTAGCGGCAGATGTCAAAGCCAACGCCACCCTCGATTAT
>Ga0265296_1000298_pt1 | contig 84476 bp, 111 predicted proteins | sample MunlanPumphouse1_FD_189073 | JGI IMG/M metagenome (GOLD analysis project Ga0265296, IMG submission 189073) | Groundwater microbial communities from a municipal landfill in Southern Ontario, Canada - Pumphouse #1 | ecosystem: Environmental > Aquatic > Deep subsurface > Groundwater | place...
CCCAGCGTGTCGGTAGGTCGTACGGTTATCGGTTTTTTTGTCATTATGTCCCTGACTTTCATGTATGCTAATTGGATGCGGGCAAATAAAAAGTTTAAATGCTTTGGCTTTCAACCTATTAGGATAGTAGGGCTAGGGGATTTAGTATAGCCGCTTTGGTGGTAATGTACTTTCTAATTGCTCCGATGAACCTTGCGATGATATGTCAAAAAGCGAACGTTTTTTGTGCATATATGACCAGCTTGTGTAATACAAGAAAGAATAAGAGTGAAAACAATGGTCCAGGATATCAAAGAGACCCGAAGAATAGTCAGGATATTGACTACTGATATAGATGGTTCTCTCAATGTAGAACGCGCGCTACGAAAAATCAGGGGCGTAAGTTTTATGTTTTCTAAGGCAACATGCATTGCCACTGGCATAGATCCCAGGAGAAAAGTAGGCCAGCTCAATGAGACAGAAGTAAAGACACTTGAGGGCTTTATTAAAAAACCCCAGCTGCCGGCATGGATGCAGAACCGGAGAAAAGATCCAGAGACCGGGGAAAATATGCACATTACGATGGCTGACCTGCAGCTGAAGAAGAGAGATGACATAAACCTTCTCAGAAAGCTGCGCGCCTATAAGGGAATAAGGCACGAGCTAGGCCAGCCAGTACGCGGCCAGCGCACAAGGAGCAGCTTTAGAACACAAAAGAGTGTTGGTGTTTCCAAGAAGAAAATACAAGAGGCAGCCAAACCTAAACCAAAAGAGGAGAAGAAGAAATAAATGGGCGAGACAAAAACAGAATTCCAACTCCTTGACCGTGGCAGAATAGTCGGCACTGTTAGGGTTAGTAGAGAAGCTGTGCTTTCTTACGCGAAGACGCTTGCACAATTCGGTGCATTTTATGTTCCAACCGGCGAAAAGTCTTTTATAGAATTATTCGAGTTGGGTAGGGGAAAATATCCGAAACAATAAGTGATAGTTATGGAATTTAGATATCGTTTAATCAAAAGTGACAGAATTATAGCTGATTATACTGCAGCTTCTGCTACAGAAATTTTTGCTGCAGCTCTTCCTTTGGCAAGGAACGGAACCATAGAAGCAGTTTATATTCACAGTCCTGGCGGAGCAAGGAAAGTAAGCGCTGACGGAATAATACAAGGCGCAGGCGTGCGCAGAATAACACTTTAGTGATAGTTATGGGACAACCAAAAAGGTTCAGAAAGAAATATGAACGGCCAAAGAAGCCCTACGACAAGGCGCGTATAGAGTCTGAAAGAAAGGTTAAGGAGAACTTTGGACTGCGCAGGAAGAAGGAGATATGGCGAGCCGAGGCCATAGTCAGAGATTTTCGAAGACGCGCGAGGGCTTTGCAGGCAAAGAACAATGAGAGCGAAGAGAGGACACTTGTCGACAAGATAAACAAGCTGGGCATTTCCTGCAAGCGGCTGGACGATGTGCTGCAGATAGGGCTTGATGATATACTTTCCCGAAGGCTACAAACGATAATTTTCAAAAAAGGGCTTGCCAACAGCATGAAGCATGCCAGACAGCTGATTGTGCATGGTCATGTAACGGTTAGCGAAAAGAAAATATTCTGGCCGAGCTACATCGTTGAAAAAAACGATGAAGATAGAGTAGCCCTTGACCCGCACATTGCTAGCAAGATCTCGTCTTCTACTGAGAAGACGGGATCCGGATGAACTTTTGTTCATCCTAGATGATTAAGGAAGAGGCGAAGAAGGAATAATTATGACGACAAAAGAAAAATGGGGAATAGCGCACATATTTTCATCGGTTAATAATACTATTGTTCATATAACCGACATAACCGGTGCCGAAACCATAGCGATCGCATCAGGCGGACAGGTTTCGGATAGAGACATGAACAAGGGAAAACCTTTCACCGCCATGAAGGTGGCGCGAAAGGCTGCGGAAAAGGCTACTGCTTCTGGCATTACAAACCTGCACATAAGAATACGCGCACCTGGCGGAATAAAGGCAAGGATACCCGGACAGGGCGCGCAACCTGCTATTCGTGCTTTAGCCCGCGCGGGATTCCGCATAGGTCAGATAGAGGACGTTACACCTGTACCGCATGACACCTGCAGAAAGAAAGGTGGAAGAAGAGGGCGCCGTGTTTAGGAGATGATAATAATGAACATAAAAATACTAGAGAAGTCGGACATGAAAATGAGGTTTCTGCTTGAAAAGGCGAACCCCGCATTTGCGAATGCGCTCAGACGCGTGGCAAAGAACGAGGTGCCTACAATGGCAGTAGAATATGTGGATTTCGAGGAGAACACTTCTGGCATGTTTGACGAGCTTTTGGCGCACCGCATTGGACTTATACCGCTAACCTTTGACACAGCGGTTTACAACCTGAAGAACGAGTGCAAGTGCGGCGGAAAGGGCTGCAGCAAATGCGAAGTTACTCTTGTGCTTGAAAAGCAGGGCCCGTGCATTGTTAAGGCCGGAGACATGAAATCCACGGACGACAGCGTACTGCCTGCGGACAAGGATATACCAATTATTGAGCTGCTTGAAAATCAGAGACTGAAATTTGAGGCAGTGGCGCAGCTGGGCCTTGGCATTGATCATATAAAATGGCAGGCATCTAATGTTGGTTACCAGTATGTTCCTATAGTAAAAGTTAACAGCGAGAAAGCGGACCCGAAGATAGCCGACATCTGCCCTGCCCATGTCTTTGACAAAAAGGACGGCAAGGTGAAAGTGGTTGCGGAGGACAAATGCGTACTCTGTATGCGGTGCGTCGAGACCAGTGAAGGGGTATCGGTTTCGGCAGACGATACGAGCTTTGTATTCAATATCGAATCAGTATCAGGCCTGACGGTAAAGGAAATCCTTAACAAGAGCCTAGACGTACTCGAGGAAAGATCCCAGGCACTGGCTGACAACATTAAAAAATCAGTGAAATAAGCCCTTTTTCGAAAAAAGCGCTTGCGGAAAAGAAATTACAGTTAAGAAAAAAATTAAGATTTAAACCTTGCAAGAAAATATTTGATCAGGCGAGGGTACCCAAGAAGCCCTTTTCTAAAGAAAAGCGCTTGCGGAAAAGAACAAGAGCCCTTTTACAGAAAAGGACTTGGGAATCTGGTCAAAGGGGCAGGAGACGACTAATAATCGTCTGCTAAACTTAAGATCCTGTGGCAGTAGTGCCTACGGGAGTTCAAATCTCCTCCCTCGCATAAGCCCCTTTCTTAAAAAGAAAGTGGCTTGCGGTCAAAGAAAATATTAAAAAAAGCACCGTCGGAAAATACACGAAAGTCAGTCAAAGAATCATAGGAGTAATAATTATGCCACATCCAACAGGACCAACGGACCCTAACACAAGGGCGTTGATTGTCAAAATGAAAAAGAAGAAAGAAAAGTTTTACTTAGTTATAGCTAGACATCTTGCAAAATCCAAGAGAAGCAAAGTCCCAGTTAATGTAACAAAGATTGGAAAGATTGCGATGGAAAACGATACGGTTGCGGTGCCGGGAAGGGTTCTTGGATCGGGTGAGATAAAAAAGCCCGTAACGGTTTACGCACTTTCATTTTCAAAGGAAGCGCGAAAAAAAATAACCACATCTGGCGGCAAGTGTCTGCCGCTGAGCGAGCTTGAGAAAAAAGCGAGGCTTATTGTATGATAATAAATGGAAAGGGCGCGGTGCTTGGAAGACTGGCATCTTACACAGCCAAAAAGCTGCTTGCAGGCGAAGAGATTTCAATAGTAAATGCGGAAAGTGTAATAATAACAGGCAATCGCCACGAGATTACAACCGGCTACCTTGTAAAAAGAGAGGTGGGATCTCCACAACACGGGCCGTTCTTTCCCACAAAACCGGATTTAATTGTCAGAAGAACGATTAGAAGCATGCTGCCCTACAAGACGAACAAGGGCAGGATTGCTTTCAAGAAACTGAGGGTCTATGTAGGAACACCGGCGGACATGCAAAATGGAGAGAGCATTGCTGTCAAGACAATCAGAAGCAGTTACATGACAGTTGGTGATGTGGCTACGCTGCTGGGATGGAGAAAGTGATAATTATCTGCAAACAACCTATGGGTTGTTTGAGATGTCAATCAATGGAGTTGGATTGAACATGGCTGATGAAACACCAAAGAAAAAGAAGAAAATGATGATTGTAATGGGCAAGAGAAAGAAAGCTGTGGCAAGCGCAATTATACAGGATGGCACAGGTGTTATAAGGGTAAACTCGGCGCTACTTGATGCTATACATCCACGCTATGTTCAGATGCGGCTCAAGGAGCCTATAATTCTTGCCGGCGACCTCGTGAAGAGAGTAAACATAGATGTTAAGGTTACCGGCGGAGGCGTATGGGGGCAGGCGGATGCTGCCCGCACCGCGATAGCCAATGCTCTTGTGCGGTGGTTCAAGGACAACAAACTCAAAGAGACTTATGTTGATTATGATCGTTCACTGCTTGTTTCTGATCCAAGGAGAACAGAGCCTCACAAACCATCCCGCTCAACAGCAGGACCAAGAAGAACGAAACAGCAAAGTAAACGTTAAATAATTAGCAATTTGTAAAAGAAAATATAGGTGATTAACATGCAGATTCCAATTCGTTGTTTTAGCTGCGGTAAGCCCGTAGGCGGCTTGTGGGAAAAATACAAGGAACGCGTTGATAGAGGCGAGCAGCCGGGCAAAGTTCTTGATGATCTTGGTGTTGAGCGTTACTGCTGCAGAGCACTGCTGCTTACACACAGAGACATAATCAAGAAGATCGCGAAGTACAGGGTATAATTGATTCTAGTATTTTTCTGACCTATAAAAATAGAAACAGACAATTTCTATTCATGAACATCAAACAGCTGCTTGCTATTGCCAAAATAGTCCCAAAACCCGAAATGGACCAGTACTTTCTTCAGGACGATTCGATACTGAACGAGGAAGTTTCTCTCGCCAAGCTAAGCAGCAAGGATACCGTTTTGGAGATAGGCGCGGGCATAGGCAACCTCACTATACTCTTGTCAAAGAAGACAAAGGTAATAGCAGTGGAAAAGGATTATGCTTTTTCGCACGTCCTGAAGGGCATACAAAACACAAATACAATATTTGGCGATGCGCTGGAATTTCTTGAGTCTCTGAGAAATGTAGATAAGAAGCCACGTATTGTCACATTTAATAAAATCGTCTCGAATATTCCCTACTCCATTTCACAGCCTTTGCTGCTTGAATTTTTCAGGCACAAATGGGACATTGCTATCCTGATCGTGCAGAAGGAGTTTGCTGAAAAGCTGATATCAAAGGAAAGACTGGGAATGATAATGTCAGACATCGCTGAAACAAAAATAATCAGAGACGTGCCTGCTAACGCGTTTTATCCAGAAGCAGTACCTTCTTCTCTTGTCGTTGTCAAACAGAAGAAACTTCTCGACGACAAATTCTGGGATTTTCTATGTTCGCTTAAGCCGAACAAGAATGTCTCTAATCAGGTAAAAAAATGCCCCAAAGAACTCGCTATCAAAAAATCCCATCAGCTTACCTTGACAGAATTGAAGAAACTCTACACCCTACAGAAGTAATGGCGCCAAACTCGTAGGTTAACAGAACCGCGTAATGCTTAAAAGGCGGCCAAGTCGCGAAAAGCTTAAAAGGCGGGTCTACAAGATTAGATTGTGATATTATGCAACTAGAAATGCCAACGATAGCGACAACGGATTTGCCCAGTGAAACCGCCAGGTATGTTGATGAAGCGTACAAAGAAATAAACACTGGAGCAAGGGTTGGAATAGTTGAGGAACGTACTACAGGAAAGGTGCCTATTCACATAGACAGAAAGCCGTGTTATGCTGGTGTCACTCATTTTGAACCGATTTATACAAAGGATGGATTAGATGTGGAAAGCGTCCGTGTTGGGATAAGCGATAGCCTTCCTACCTATATAGATATTGGCAGAAAACGCCTTAATTACAAGAAGCGTGTCGCACGTCACGAATTCCGCCATGTGTTATCTGAAAAATTATTGAGATACATGCATGACGTGACTGACAGACAAAGCACGCTTATCATGGAGTCGTATGCAGAGTTTGCTGGAATAAAGGGAGGAACTGAGGACAAGGAAACTGTTTTGCTTACAACGCCCTATACGCCGGCGGTTAAACTTGGTTACTTTATTGATGAGTTCTACAGAAGCGAAAGAGATGGAAAAACCGGCTACGCCGCTTTCATAAGAGACATACAGAGATACAAGTCAGCTAAAATGGCTATTATGAATCTAGGAAGAAATATCAAGGAAGCGGTAGACAGAGGAGTAGATGTGGGCGGCAGGACTGAGGCTATATACAAATCAGAAGTAATGGATGCTCGTAGAAGGGTCGGTGTTGATATAGCTGCATATCCTATGGCAGCTTAACTAACAATAATCTTGTTCTTGCCGCGGAAACCGTCACCAAGCTTTGTTTCGTCTGGTATGTGGCCGCTCTGCAACATCTTCATTTCACGCAGAGTCTGCAGATGCGTTCGGCTGTGAACCTTGAGAGCATTCCAGCTGGGAAAAACCTGCTCACATCTCATGCATCTGGCTGTTGATTTTGATTTTTTACGTCTGATAGAAATCTTTCTCATACTGATATTCAGGTCGGAAATTATTTATAGTGAATCCACAAAGGAATACAGACATGATTTGTGGATTCACATATAGCTCACAAGGAAATATAATATGTCATTTTTGTTCCTTGTAGAGTTATAAGAGGTAAAGTAAGATGATAAAGCGGGTTCTTCTAACTGAGATTTCATCCTATTTTCTACCGCGCGTTTTCGTTCATATAAAAAGATTTTTATGACCATAATTGCATGCTTCTCGACAAGTATTACCCCAAAACCACGAAAGACCTAATAGGCAATCCCGCTGCTATCATGGACATCAGAAAATTCTTAGCAAGCTGGAAAAAAGGCAAGGCGCTGCTTGTTTACGGACCAACCGGAAGCGGTAAATCTATTTCCGTAAAACTTGCGGCAAAGGAACTTGGTTATGAAATTCTTGAAACTCACGCTGACGAGGAAAGACCGGCGAAGGGTTTTTTTGAAGCGTCGATGCAACGGAGCATTTTTTCGAAAAAGAAGCTGCTGCTGTTCGAGGATGTGGGAACTGCAGCAATGCGAAACTTTTCACAGCTCATCAGCAAGAGTGAACATCCGATAATATGCACAACAGATGACGCGTATCAGTTGTCGGCTGCTGCGAGAAAGCCTTTCAAATTGCTAAAGTTTGACAAGATAGGCGAATCTGATATGATAAGGTTTCTGGAGCTGCTATGTAAAAACGAGCATATCACGTTACAGCAAAGGGACCTGGAGCAGTTGGCTAGGACAAGCAATGGTGATGTACGCGCGCTGCTTATAGACTTGGATGTGCTTCAGCTGGGGCTCAAGTACAATAATTACAGGGATGCAGAGGAAAACATATTCAACACGCTGAAGGTAATATTCAAGACCACTAATATTGAGAATTGCCGAATGGCTATGGATAGCTCTGAGAAAGACAGCGAAGAACTTTTCTGGTGGCTGGAACAGAACGTGGTCGAGGAGTATACAGACACAGATTCAATAGCAACTGCTTATGATTACCTTTCAAAGGCGGATATTTTTTATTCCAGAATAATAAGACGGCAGTCATGGAGCCTGCAAAAGTATTTTTCAGAACTCTCTGCCTACGGGGTTGCGCTGGCCAAGAACAAACCAAGCATACGCTTTGTTTCCTACAGACCACCTGCTTTTGCGAGAAGACCAGGTAATATGACGCTTGAAAAGCTCGCAAGGAACCTGCATATTTCGAGGAAACATGCGGCTGCTTATATACCAATCGTAAGGATGCTCGTTAAAAAGAAAAGCAACATATGCGAAGAGCTGGGCATGGATGACAAGGAAATTTCTTTTGTCCTAAATGAACGTTATAGTTGACCAACTTAATATTCAGGTACAACAAAGAACTTGTAGTTCTTTGTGTACAGAAAGAACTTTGTTCTTTCTTGTATTATAAAAGTTGGTCACATACAAGGTGAAACAAAGTTTCACCTGTACAGGTTAAGCGTTGCTTAACCATGTATAGCAAACCAAGGTATAATATCCAGATTCTTTACTTGGTTAGCTATAAACCAATGCTAGTAACTGGGCTCTAGGGCGCAAGTATTTGTGAAGGCGAATTCAGCGTCGTGAAGTTGTAGATTAAACCATCCTGCGAAGCAACAAGAAAATCAAGGCTAACGTTGTTTGTGACATCGCAATCATTTATGTTATATTTCATATAGAAAAAAATGCCCTTCGGAGCCAGTATATTCCATGCGGTTGCGTTCAGCTCCTTCAGATTTGTGCTGAGGTTCCTGCATGTTGGATTGTCATCGGTGACGGTATTCTTTATTATGTTATCCAGTTGTTTTGTGATGCTGTTAAAGTAAATATCATTGCTTATTCTTGCCGGTGAAGAGGGGTCAACAACAAAGTAATCTTTTAGCAGAAGTGAGATGCCTAGAAATACGCTCGAAATTATTACAGCTGAAATGATGAACCACTGGCCTTTCATTTATTCACCAACTGAAATAACCTGGGCATGCATTGTCCCTCCTATTTTCATTACCGACGACGCTTCAACAATCTTCTTTTCAATCAACATATTTATTATATTATTGCCGACGGCATTTATTATGGTTGCGTTCTTCGCAAGCTTCAAGGCACCGGTACCATCACAGTTTTTACCTTTGTAGAATTCGGATATTGTTATTTCCAGGTCACCGCTGTTGAAGGTCTTGCCTAGAATATCCTCATCACAAATTGCAAGCAGCACTTCTCTGTCCTTTTTGAACAGATTATAGTAAAACATAGTATCACAGCTTTGCCGGGCGTTTTGCACCACATGCCTCACACTTGATAAATGTGTAGCTGTCAACTTTCTGCAAGGTGGTATCGGGTTTTCCACACTCCTTGCATAACACAAGATCCTTGACGTACTCACGGATACGCTGATTGATAAGCGCCGTGGGAACCTTGGACTGCAGCACAAGCTCATTGTTTCGTACAGTTCCCGGAACTGCGAGTTCCTTGAACATGTATTTTGCTATTTCCAATGGCTCTCTCCGAAGGGCTTTTGCCATGTCGAGAAAATTCTTAATTATGGTCTGTTTCTTTCCTGTCTGAACTGATGCGACAGGTATCTCGAATCTGATTTCTGTTCTTGTAGGAAGATTTTGTCTGGCCTTTTTGAGAAGTTCTTCATAGTTCATTATAAATCCCTTTCTTTCCAATGCGGACGACGCCTTTGGCGTCATTCTGTTCAGGTCTTTATCATACCCCAACTCGAGGAAAGCCAAGCTTTCCTGAGTCGCCAGTTGCGTGCAACTGTACGAAGAAAGGAGTTGACTCAGACTTCGTCTTCAGATATTAATATTCTGTTCACCCAAATATTTTGTTTTTGCAGATTTTATTGTTCCTGTCACACCAATTATTTTTATTATACATTTTGTTTCACTTATAATGGATATCAGGGACAGGGCGGTTCTTACCTTTTCCATATTATCATGCCTGCACTTTATCATGCCAATCTGTTTTTTGCTGTCATAAGTATTGTGCACAAACCATATATTCGCCTCGGCACCGCCAAGTTCACCAAGGAACTCCATGGTGCTTGTCCATATGGTGTTCACCAACTCGCCATAAATTATCGGCTGGTCTGATATGACTTCAAATACTATGTAGCGCTTTGGCGGACGCATGCTGGGAGGTAGCATTTTTGGTTCTGCCATAATTATCAACTCATGTTGGTATTTTACTCTATCTTAACTCCTTCAAATCTCTTTCCCGCCAGCTTTTCCCTATTCTCCTTAATAATCTGTTCTGGTATGGTTGAAGTTGTTTCTATGGACTTGCCAAGCTCTAGTCCAAGCAGATGTGTTAGAGCAGCAAGCTCACGACCGGATCGCATGCCCCACACGGTAACAGCTGAGGATGAAGTAACTACTTTTGTCTCATATTTCTTACACAGTTCTATGTTCTTTTTCATCGCGGAAAGTATGTAAATGCGGTTTCTTTTGTAGCTTTCTAGCACCTCACGGAAGTTTATCTCAATGGCAACGTTGTTGTCGTGGGCTGCACGCACGCAGATATGATCAAGGCCGCTGTCTTTTCTGCCAAGTTCGGGATGACACAACACGTCAATAAGCGGATTTTCACACGCAGCCCTGTTTATGTCGTAATCACCACCATGTATCATGAGAACCTCGGCTTTAGCCCGCGCTTTTTCAGCAAGACCACTTAGTTCGTCGGGCTTTGCCACCTTCAGCATTACGGATGAAATAATGTCAATGCCTTCGACCTGTGGCAACTTCTCCATATTGCCTAGATAGTACCTTACTATGCCTATTCCTGACAATCCAAGGCGCTTGGCCATCTGTGCAACATCCTCCACACTATTCTCGCCTATGGAAAGGCTTGTGTGAACGTGCAAATCATAGTATGTCATCTAACCACCCGGACTTCGAAATCTTACATTCGTTTCCAACGAATGTGGGATGCTCAAGGACTCATTTTCATGAGTTCCTTGACATCTTGACCCGCCCGGTAATAATATTGAGATTAGAAAGCTTTTAACGCTAAGAAAAAGTGCTAAATTTACTACGATCTACGGCTTATATCGCCTAATCCGCGCGGATGTCTTAGTAACACGCATAAACATGCTATGCCCTGATGAACCAAATTTCGGGTCCCCTCCAATACTAAGATGAACCCCTCTATTGTAATCTGCCGATTCCAGTCTTCGGATTTCGTGTAAAAAGTCCCTGTAAATTTCTCCTGCACGTTGTACATACCCAAATCCTAAATCCGGTGCCTGGCCTTTTTTAGAAGGTGGTGTATCCAACCACTTTACATATTGTAAAATACCATCTCTAGCAGCATCTCTAACACTGTCTCTTGCATTAGGGAGCAGTCTTTCTGTGCGCGACCATACATATTCTCTTATTGTCTGTGTCATGATTTTGATTATATAAGAAAAGCTTATAAGATTGTGATGTTTTCAGCTTCGGCAGTTTACAAAAACAGAATCAGAGTCCGCGGCTCTTTTTGCCTGCGCTGGTCAATCCGCGGAAGGCACGCCTGCGCTGCTTTGTAATCCAGTTCATGTTCTTGTCGCTTTTTATCACGGGGTGATGCTTATCAACTAGAATAACCTCGTAGTATTTGTACTTTCCGTCCTCACCGACGTAGTACCCGTTGAGAACTTCAAGATTCGGGAATTTTCTTGCAACACGGCGCTCGGCTATAGCCTGCTTGTTTTGCTTTGTCGTGAAGAACAGACCCATGCTTCTTGGTTTGTGGCCCTTGTGCAGGGTTGGCCTGCGTCTGCCGCCCTTTTTGATCCTTGTGCGCACTATTACAAAGCCCTGTTTTGCCTTATAGCCCAGGGCGCGTGCGCGAGCTAGTCTCGTAGGTTTGTCTACTCTCTTCATCACAGGTTGTCTTCTCCACAATTTTGCGCGGGGAGAAATAGCCTCTAATTCGCTAGCGGTTTCCATTACAATCACAAGTAGATAGGGAAATCAAATATTTAAAGGTAAGTATAAAAATACTCTAGAAGTGGTAAAAATGCACGCGGCAGTAAAGCTCATCCTAGGATTGATTGTTTTTGTTGTTGGTATCTATTGGTACCTGCCAGGCACTGCTGTTAGCGCTTTCTTCGGCAGGAGCGCATTCCAGGCATTTCTTGTTGTCTTTGAAGGTCTGTTTGGACTATTCCTTATATTCGTTGGCCTGATAATCGCCTGGATAGAGTTCGAAGATTTGAAATGGGAAAAGAAGGAAAAGAAAAGCAAATAATCCATGTTGTTATTTCTCAAGGCTTTTCTTTAATTGAATGACGCACTTCGTGCGTCTGTCGAATAAGAAAACCCTGGAAAAGAATTCGGCTTTAACTATTTTTACTGACAAAAGACTGTCATGCGCGCAACAGATCTACCGGATGAAATGCGGCGCCTTATGGCACCCAGACTTGCTAAGGAGTTCTACGGACCGTCGCCGGGGATTTTCATTGGTGCTGAAGGTTATCCGAATGTAAATGCAGGGCCATTGGGCATAATGGAAAATAATCCGCTGTATGATAAGCCTGCTTCCTGGCTTAGTCTTAGTTACAGGCAGATAATAGGCATGCGCGCAGCTACCCTACGCGCCAATAAGCAGCAGAATATTTTTTCAAGGGAACGTTTCATAGGAGATTTGCGCGAAATCTCGCTTGCTTCGCTGCCTACCGAGGTGGAGATGATTTTTTCCAAGAAGCCACTTTTTAGCATGAATTTTGACAGGATAACACAACCTATCGGGCCTTCGGCAAAACTTGAAAAGCTCAGGATAACAGAAAACCCGAAGATTGATGTTAAGGTGGAGAAGGTCGCTGCAGACGAACTGAAGGCCAATGAAGCAGCAAGAATCCTTTACGGTTCTGGTATTGACGTGTACAAGATAACAACAATTTTGTCCTCGGGCGCACTGGGCATAGAGAAGAAATTGGTGCCTACACGATGGTCCATAACTGCCACGGATGACATAATTGCCAAGTCGCTTCTCCGTGATGTCAAGACCTATAGCAGTATAAATGAAATCATGGTTTTTGAGTCGTTCAACCTTGATAACCGCTTCGTTGTATTGATGATGCCTGGCGGCTGGGAATTCGAGAATTTCGAGTCATGGCCGCGTGGCAGCCAGTGGTACGGCCTGGAAGAAGAATACGAACCTTTCGCCGGTCGCACCAGCTACGCAGAGAAACAGGCAGGAGGCTATTACGCTTCCCGACTCGGCGTTGTTGAATATCTCCATAAAATAAAACGCCAGGCGCGCGTTGTGGTTTTCCGCGAAATATACGAAGGCTATACCGTGCCGCTTGGGGTTTGGGTTGTAAGGGAGAACGTAAGGAACGCTTTTTCCAGCACAAAAAAATTTAGTTCGCTGACCGATGCCATGGCTTACATAGCGGGAAGGTTGCAACATCCTGTTAGTATGTATTTGCAGAAGAGCAAGATTCTCAGGCAGAAAAGGCTCAGCGATTTTTGATTTAAAAGGTTATTTACATAATTTTAGTATAAATAACACAAAACGGAGGCTAAAACAATGGTAACTTTCGAAACAATAAAAAGCGAAGAAATAAAATTCGGCAACAGCAAATTTATAGAAATAGCGCGAAAAAAGGCAGTATCTGAAGAGGGCGAAAATACCTTCATCTCCATAAGTAGCGGGTTCTTTACTCCTGATGGTGAGAAAAGGTATAGGAAATCATTTACAGTTCCTATCGACGAGAGTGTAATAAATTTCATAACAGAGAAACTCAAGGAAATTTAATCTACTCCAAACTATTTTTTATTTTTGGATGGTTATCTAAGAATGATTTCAGAGAAATCATTCTGGATCCCATCTTCTCATCTACAGAAAAATTCAGTGACATATAAAGAAGATGTGATTAAATGGAACTTAAAGAGGCTATAGATAGGGCTGAAAGCGATGAAGGCGTCAAGAAGCTTACGAAGTATTTCATGTGTTCCTGCTTTGTCTGCATAAAGGACATCAAAGATAAAATAGATGAATGGACACTTCTTTTTTACAATCCTGAAAAGGAACTTGTTATTGACTGCTTTGTGAATGACAAATTTGTTACACTGGGCGAGGAGACGCCACCACTGAAAGAGGTAAAAAAACCCGACTTCACTGAAGCGCATGTGACAATTAAAGAGGCACTCGAAACGGTCGAGAAAAAATTTGACAAAAAAACCATAAACGTGCTCATAACTCTTCATCAGAAGGACACTTTGGTCTGGACCATAAACATGATAACGCCGGATATGAATGCAACTACTTTTGACATAGATGCAAAGACCGGGAATATAGTGCACGAAGAAACCACAAGTTTGATAAGAAGACTATGAGTAAATCGCGAAGTGGGTTGGCATTTCAATTTTCCTAAAACGATTTTCTCTTAGTGACAGAATCAGACTACTAGGAAGTATAATTTTCTCCTCTTGACCCTTCTCTCTTCCACGCGTCCTTCAGCGATGAGACGCACAAGCCTGTCCTTTGTTCTCTTGCGACCCCGGCCAATGGCTCTAACCAGTGACTGGATTGATATGCCTTCTTTTGGTATCGTTGTTATGACGAGTATGTCTATCACTTCATTTTCAAGGTCCACTATCGACCTTAGAAGTGCTGTTCTTCTCTGACGTGCCCACACCGGTAGCCTGCGCTTCTTCAGGAGCAACTTCGCGTTCAAAAGACGCAGCATGAAATCAACGCTGTTCAGTGTATAGAAATAAGTATTGACATCCTTGAGTGTTGTGTTGAGCCTATTCTGGCTTCTTGAAAGCCGATTGAGAGCAGTATGATACTTTTTCAGGTTGCTGTACTTTTCATCCAGAGAAGTTATGGTTGTGTTAACGTTCTCTATGAGACCTGTTTTTTCAGAAAGCTTGCCTATCTTGCTGTTAATTTTTTCAAGGACATCTGAATTGTCTACAGGTGCCATATTGGCGATCTTTTCATTTATCTCGCTAAGGACATCGGCGGTGGCAGAGCTGATACCGCTCATGTTCTCTAGTTGATTAAGAACACCCTTGCTATTAATGTGAACATCATCCAATTTTTCGTCTATGTGATTCATGAATTCGGCACTTCTTACTGAAAGACCGCCAACCTTTTCCTCAATACTGTCTAGTTTTTCCGGGTTTATTTCTTTTGTCTGGAGTTTTTCTATAATTTCAGCATTCATTACTGAAATTTCTCCGATTTTCTCCTCCATGACTCCCAATTTTTTTGAGTTTGTTTCATGAAGATGGTCAAGCTTCCCGCTTATTTTTTCAATAGTATCGTTCAGTTCAGACGTGCCGCCTATTTTTTCTTCTATTGTCTCAATGAGTAATGTATTATCTGAAAGCCGATCTATTTTATTTTCGATGCCTCCGAGCTTTTCCGAGTTCGCAAAGGACAACTGGTCAAGCCTGGAATTAATATTGTCAAGTGCAACACTGGAAGAGGCAGCTGATATCTTTTCTTCTACCCTCCCCAGCGTTTCGGCGTTGCTGGCATATAACTCGCTGAGTTTTTCATCGACCTTGAGCATAATTTCTGATACGATATCATATTTGCTTTTTATTGATGCTATGGACTCGCGTATGTTGATAATATCTTCAGAGCCGCCGGAAACCTTGTCCAGTTTTTCGTCAAGTTTGCCCATTACGTCATTGCTGTCCATGGAGATTTCACTGAGCCTTTCATCAAGTTTTAAAATAATATCAGAAAGTTTGTTACTTCTTATTCCCAAGGAGTCTATCGATGCATGTATTTTATCAAGCGACTCGTTATTGTTTGCAGCCAGATTTTCTATTCTCTCGTTAATTTCGGCGCCGCTTACGGACAGTTCACCCATTTTTTCATGGAGCCTGAGAGAAACTTCAGAAACAGCATCGTATTTGTTCTCAAGGGCGCTTATGGAGGTCTGTATGTCTGCCAGTATTTCTCCCGCACCTCTGGAAAGAGTATCGAGCTTTTCCTTTAGTTCAGTATTATCCCCTTCAGGAGCTTGGGATGAGAGCATTTCTATTCTTTCTATTGCATCAAGAATTATTGCGTATCTTTTGTTGACAGCGCTGATGGATGAGAGCATATCGGACAGGATATTCTTTATTTCGCTAAGAACCTCTGTATTTGCCGGCATTGACATCTTTTCTATCTTGTCCACCAGAGCTTCAAGTCTGATTCTATAGCTGTCGCTCATTACTCTGGTTTCTATAAGTTTCACGGCTACCCTTTCATCACTGGGTAATTCCTCATCTACACGTAGTAAAAACTCATCACTCATAACTTTTACTTAAAAGTGCAAAGGTTATAAATTTATAGTGTGACAAGTTTCGTGATTCAATAGTAATTTTTGTGCATTACACAGTGGTGTTAATATGATGTCGACAAACATATACAGTTCCTGGCAGTCACTCCAGAAGCAAAAATTTGTGGAAATCAAGAGGCATCTGGGCAGCACGGTGGATGAGATTTTTCGAGGAAAGCTGGTTCTTGACATAGGATGCGGCTTTGGATATTTTGAGAAGAGCTTTAACGGAAAATTTGTGGGCCTGGACAACGACCTGATGATGCTAAGAGGCAACGTTGCTATTTTTCCCAGGATTCTGGGGAACGGCGAGAAACTGCCGTTTGGAGACGAGACGTTTGACACGATTATATCCGTAGATACGATGCATCTCATAAAGAACGAGGATTTCATCCGCGTTCTTAAAACAGGCGGACTTGTTATGATTTCCGTATTCTTTAACGACGAAAATTATTCTGATAAAAGGAGTGCACTTTTGAAGAAAGTGGAGAAGATGAAAGTCATAAAAGAATTTGACATTCTTGGCAAGGAAAAGGAATTCGTTGTGATAGCTGTTAAGTAAGGTGTTTTTCCTTACACCAAGACAGAACCCCATCTACGGCACTAGGGCTACTTTTAAGTAGTGAAAGATTTAAATACATTCCCGCAGTACAATAAATATGTCATTCAGAATACCACAACCTCAAAGGATTGTAGATCTGCTTACTTTTGCTGTGGCAGATAAGCACGAAAGATACGATTTTTTGAATGCTAGAATAGGTAGCGGAAGGACGCCCTCCTCAATCGAAGAAGAACTATGGTCTATGCTGCCGCCGACCGATAGCAATGATCAAGAAGAAGTAACGCAGAAAGCAGGAGAAATAGCTAAAAGACATGGGATTGCTTTGGACGACAGGAGGATTTTCGATGTTGCCGAAAGGGAAGATCCGGAGTTTGGAAAGCGATTAAAAACAGTAAGCGTAATTAATGTCCAAAATATGCTTCAAGCTAATTTTTATCGCTCGGCTTGGAAACTCTTTGAATTGGGCAACCCACATAAATTTTCGGCAAGGTATGATGCAGTAACACAAGTGCCTATAACATTTGATGGAAAAAGAATTGCTGTAGTTGAAACATATTCTTATGGTCACTCAACAACCTACAGAGCTGTCCTTTATCATTTAATGAGGCATATAGGAAACTTGGCAGGTGACGAGACTGAAAGTGATGTAAAATATTTGGCAAGGAAGGCTTTTGACGGCAAAAGAGTTCTTGAACTGGGGTGTGGTCCGGGATTCTTTCTTTATCTTCTGAGAGAATTAGGCGCTGATATTGTAGGAGTTGAAAAAAGAGATACTTATCGCGATCAAACAGATGCGGCTAAGCTAAGCATACTCTATGGAGATGCGGAAAAAGTTACTGATATGATCAGGGACAAGAAATTCGATGTTGTTTTTAGCAGAAATTTCCTTAGTTTGCATGTGACTGTTGACAAAGGGCCAGATGTAATGGAAGCAGCTTACGGCGTTACGAATGATGGGGGACTTTCTTTCCATCTTATTGATTACAGGAAAACACCTGAAGAAGAATATATGGAAATGCTGAGGTCCACATGTGAAAGTACTAAACTTGATTACGATACTTTGGTTCAAACATTCTCAATGCTGCCAGCAGAGAAAAAGGATGCACTGCTGAGAAGGAATGTGCTGAATACTTCGATAGAAAGTCTTACGCGAATTGGTTACAGGCCTCTGACAAGCTATCTTTTCGACGCAGAAGAGAATATATCAATTGCAGCAAGAAAATAAATGCTTCAGGCATCTAACTGTTTACTTAACCCAATTTTCGGTATTATTACTAAAAATAGAAACGAGTCTTGCCTTACCTACATTTCTTTCAGAACATCGATGCCTAGCAGGCGCAAGCCGTTTTCCAAAACTTGCATAACTGATTTTACCAGAGCGAGCTTTTGAGATTCGTCTTCAGCGCCGATCACATGAACAGAGTGATAAAACTCGTTGAACAGCGTGGCGACTTCGAAAAGATAATTAGCCAGCAAGTTCGGCTTGTATTCATCCGCACTTTTTTCTATTATACCGGAAAACTGGGATAGTTTTTTTATCAAATCCATCTCTTTTACGTCAGTTAACTTTCCAATTCTTTGCACCTTTTTCGATTTTTTTAGTATTGAGTTTGCTCTTGCATAAGTGTACTGCAGATAGGGTCCGGTGTCACCTTCGAAATCTATCGAAGCTTTCGGATCGTACGTCATAGACTTCGAAGGATCAAATTTAAGAATAAAATATTTCAACGCAGCCAAACCTATTTTCTCGGCACGTTTTTTTATTTCTTCATCTGGTATAGAGCCGTGCTGTTTTATTTTTTCTTCGGATATTTTATGCATTTCATCCATGATGTCATCTGCATCGACAACCGTGCCTTCGCGACTTTTCATCTTGCCTTCTGGCAGATTTACCATACCGTAGGCAAGGTGATAGCATTTCTTTGCAAAAGGGTAACCCAAAATTTCCAGCAGTTTGAACAGCGCACGGAAGTGATATTTTTGTTCATCACCTACAACATAAATCATTTTATTCATTTTATATTCTTTGTATCTTTTTACGGCAAGAGCCAAATCCTGCGTGATGTAGATAGATGTTCCATCAGCACGCAGAACAACATATTTGCCTAGGTTACAATCACCCAGATCTATCACTATGTTCCCATCTTCGTCCTTTTTGAAAATATTTGCCTTCAAGCCCTTCATAACTATTTTTTTCCCGTCAAGGTAGTGATCACTTTCGTAGTATGCCTTATCTATACGTACGCCGAGGCGTTTGTATGTTTCCTTGAATCCTGTTGTTGCCCAATTGTTCATGGTCTTCCATAATTTTCTAACGTTTTTGTTGCCGGCTTCCCAATCTATCAGCATGTTTCTAAGCTTTTCTTCTGTTTCTGTATCGCCTTCAAGTTTTTTTGCAAATAATACATAAAAATCTCCAACAAAATGATCTGGTTTTTCACGAGGTTTTTTGCCTTCGCCAAATTTCTTATAGGCAAGCATTGATTTGCATATGTGAATTCCCCTGTCATTTATTATGTCCACTTTTATTACCTTGTAGCCTAGAAATTCGAATATGTTTGCCATTGACGTGCCGAGAACCATATTACGCACATGACCGAGATGAAGAGGCTTGTTTGTGTTGGGACCTGGCGATTCAATCATTATCCTCTCGGTTTTCTTTTTTCCTGAGCCATATTTATTCTTCTGTTTTATTATTGTATTCAAAACTAGGCGAGAAAATTTTTCATGATTTATGTAAAAATTGACATACGGTCCGATAGCCTTCACTTCTTTTACAAGCGGCGGAAGTTTTTTTGATAACGCTGCTTCCATCTCTTTTGCAATTTCATAGGGATTTCTTTTCTGTTCCTTTGCGAGCGAGAAACAGGGCAAAGCCAGATCCCCCTGGTTATCTTTTGGTATTTCAAGGAGTTTTTTCTGGCTTCCGTCTAATAGTGACTCCACTTCTGTCTGGAACTTTTCAAACATAGAAATAGTTAAGCGCTGATGCTTAAAAGGTTAGTATCGCTTTTTGACTATTGATTTTCTTTCAGCAGCGACTATTGGCTTGACTACCTCGACATTCTTCGGGAACTCCTTTCCGCGCAGAAGAAGGTTCTTTTCTGCTTTCTTGGCTGAAAAAGCCCTCATGAGATACTTTTCGGCCTTTTCTACATCAAATTCCTTGCAGGAAAATATGTCTATGGAAGCGAAGCGCTGGGCAGCAAATGTGTGAATAGTTATGTGGCTTTCTGCTATGAGCACAAAGGCTGATACGCCGCCTCGATCAAAGCTATCTTTTTTACCCAGCGGGTTTGATGTAAACTTATTGACGACGGGCTGGAAAATTTTGTGCATGCCTATTTTTTCAGGCAGTTTGTCCAATAAGTTGTATATAAATTTATCATCGAGAAGACGTTGTTTGTCACATCCGTACATGTCAAGTGTTAGATGTGGGCCAAAACCGACAGTTACTTTTTGTTCCATCTTATTATCTACATTTCCCCTTCTTTTTAGTAAGATTATTTTTTGTACGCGTCACATATTTAAAAATATAGCTTCTCTATCAAAGGGGTTTTTGAAGTTTGTTATGCGCAAAAGTACTATGAAAACCGATACCGCTGTAAAGGGCTACGATTTTTCCAAGGGCCTGGACCTGAAGAGTTTCCTTGAAGCCTATGCGACGACCGGGCTGCAGGCGTCCAACCTGACAAAGGCTATAGAAATAGCCAAAAAGATGAGAAAGGAGAAGGTCACAGTATTTCTTGGCTACACCTCTAACATGATTTCCTCGGGCGTGCGTGAGTCCATCCTATATCTTGTAAAAAACAAACTAGTGCATGCTATAGTAACCACGGCTGGCGGCGTAGAAGAGGATATAATAAAGTGCATCAAACCTTTCATATTGGGAGATTTTCGTCTTGACGGGGCAGCACTGCGCCGCCAGGGCATAAACAGGACAGGTAATATTCTGGTTCCCAATGACAGGTACATAGAATTTGAAAAGATATTTACTCCATTTCTAAAGAAGCTTTTGGAAGAGCAGAAGCAAACAGGAAAGATAGCCACACCCACGGAGATTTGTAAGAGACTGGGAGAACTGGGTGATGAGACGTCTGTTCTTTACTGGGCACAGAAAAATAACATACCAGTTTTCTGCCCAGGCATAACCGATGGTTCCATGGGTGACATGATTTTCTTTTTCAAGAGCGAGAACCCGGAGTTCAAGGTTGATGTGTCTGATGATATCCACAATATAATAGACATGGTAATGGACTCAGGAAAGACGGGCGCGATAATCCTTGGCGGCTCCCTGCCAAAGCATCACATAATGAATGCTAACGGCGTTTTGGATGGTCTCAAGTATGCCATATACATAAACACTGCTACCGAAGGCGATGGATCGGACTCGGGTGCAATGCCTGAAGAAGCAAAGAGCTGGGGCAAGGCTGATTATGATGCTGATTGTGTAAAGGTTAGCATGGACGCTACGATAGCATTTCCGCTTCTTGTGGCGGGACTGGTGATTGAATGAGCAAGATGAATGAAGCTAAAGACAGCATATTCAAGGACTCCACAGAGCCGGAAGGCCTTGAAATAAAGGGCTACGATTTTTCAAAACAACCAACCCTGAGTAAATTAATAGAAAGCTTTTACTCTACAGGATTCCAGGCTTCTCATCTGGGCAGGGCCATAGAAGTTGCAAAGAAGATGAGAAAGGGGAATGTGACAATATTTCTTGGTTTTGGCGCAGATGCAGTTGCTTCCGGCGTCCGCGAGTCTATATCTTATCTTGTAAAAAATAAGATAGTTCATGCGCTAGTGACCACGGCCGATGGCATTGAAGCCGATGTCATAAGGACAAGGAAAGATTTTGTTCTGAATGGAAAGGGGAAACGCGGGGATAATTTTGTAGGAAATATTATGATTCCATGCGACGGGTATAAAATATTCACAGATATTCTAAACAAGACGCTTTCCGAGTTGTATGTGGAACAGAAAAAATCAGGAGAAATAGCTACACCGGGTAAAATTGCAAAAAGTCTGGGAAAGGTGTGCGATGAAACTTCTATACTGTATTGGGCACAGAAAAATAACATACCGGTTTTCTGTCCTGGCATAACTGACGGCGCCACGGGAAATATAATATCTTCATTCAAGTCAAAGAGCAGGGACTTCAAGCTGGACGTGAGTGATGATGTTGTTATTCTTGAGGACACGGTCCTGGACGCCAAAGAGACAGGCGCAATAATTCTCGGCGGTTCCCTGCCAAAGCACCATATAATGAATGCTAATATGATGCGCGAGGGCACCAAGTACACGATTTACATTAACACAGCCATGGAAGGAGACGGCTCGGACAGTGGTGCGCTGCCAGAGGAAGCAAAGAGCTGGGGGAAAGCTGCCGCAGATGTTGATTCGGTGAAGGTTCAGGCAGATGCCAGCATAGTTTTTCCTCTGCTGGTCGCTGGGGCTTTTGTTGACTAGAATCAATAAAAAATTTCAAAAATATAAAAGTCATCATTCTTGATTTTCACGGTCTTTATTACACTATACCTAAATTTATGTTTTTTAATTAAGTCGTAAAGTATGTTTATATTTCCAAACGAGGCGTAAAGCAGAATGATTTTCCCTTTTAATTTCAAGTGATTTTCGACGCCATCAAAAAACCTCTTCAATAATTTGGAATCTTTGTCGTAGGCTGCTATTTCCAAACTATCTTTAGGATCTTTCATCTGATTAAAAGGAATATTAAAAATTACAACGTCAAATTTCTCAGTTATGCGCTGAAATAAATTGCTCTTGCGGACCTCTATTTTTTTATTGAGATTGAGACGGTCTATGTTTTCTTTTGCGCACTTTATAGCATCATTAGAGATATCCGTTGCAATTATCTTTTTTGCGTTTTTAGACGCTATTACCGCCTGCAGCCCGGTGCCGGTTCCCATATCCAGTACGAATGAGTCTTTAGGGATATTCAGATTCTCCGCCAAAAATTTTGAATCTAAATAGAACCAAACCTCTTTGAAGACTTTAAGCCTTATGTCATTGAAACACACTTCTCTGTCGCCTTTACTGCGTAATTCTCTTATTAAATCATCAGTTTGTGGCATACTTTTACCTTCCTGCTCTTATGGATATTACGTCGCCATTCTTTAGCTGGTAGCTGGCTGAGACGTTTCTTCCTGTCCTGGCGTCTATGGCTGCCACGAACTTCTTTCCAATATCCTCATGCACCCTGAAGGCAAGGTCAAGGGCTGTTGCGCCGCGCTTCATAAGCAGCGCGTGCGGCAGGACGTTATCTTTTTTATCGCTAAACTTGTGCTCGTTCTCAACAGGATAGACAACAATCATGTCGAGTATTTTGAAAACTATGGTATCTATTATTTCCTGGACTCCTGTGGAGCCGTGTTTCTTCATCAGGTCGCGTATGAAATTAAGCGCGGCGAGGCGACGCTCGTCTAGTTTTTCCAGCAGCTCGAAGTCTGCGGCACCGGGGGTGTAGCGTATTATTCCTTTTTCAGCTGCACGCCTAAGCGCCAGCTCGGACACGGCAGAGCAGGGAAACAAATTAAAGCCAAGGTCAGTTAGACGTTCTACATTCTTTTCCGATACTGGTATGTCGATTTTATTTGCCGCGAGTATTATGGGCTTGCTCTTCTCACGCAGGAGTTTTATGAATTTGAGCAACTCGTAGTTATCTGACTGTGTTGCAATCCCTGTCTCGTTAAGGGCGTCCTCAACTTCCTGGAGTTTTACTCCAAGCCCGGACAGTTGCTTGTAAACAACATCTGACAACTTCTCTTTTGTTGTCTCAATGCGTTTTGACAGCGACTGGAAGTTCCTCTTTAGTATGCCGAGAATCCAGTAGTCTATCTCCTCTTCCAAGAACTTGATGTCATCTTTAGGGTCGTGCCCGGAACAAGGGTTTCCGTTCTCGTCCGTAGAGCCTGATATGTCTATCACATGAACAAGCGCGTTCGCTTCCATTATGTCGGAGAGAAACTGGTTGCCAAGACCCTTTCCTTTGTGGGCGTCGGGCACAAGGCCTGCTATGTCAATCATTTTTACAGGAACGAAGCGCATGCCGTCAATGCATTTGGAGTTTTGGGCGTTGCAACGGACGTTCAGCTGTTTGCAAGGGCACGGAACGCGCACATAGGTCACGCCCTTGTTGGGCTCGATGGTCGTGAATATACGATTGCTTATCTCTACATCAACAAGTGTAGCCGCAGAAAACAGCGTACTTTTTCCGCTATTCGGCTTTCCCACAAGACCGATTAACATGTAGAAGATAAGATTACATAATTTTAAGAAAGAAGAAGTAAAACCAGACGGCTGATCTACTTCTGATTTAGGTATGACAGTAAATAAGGCAAAAGGTCAGACTACGTCTTTAGTAACAGGGCTAAAGAGAGGTGCACGAAAAACGACCATTTTTTAGACTTAGAAAAGGTTTAATAAAGTCCAGCATAATTTTACTTTGTTATTATGAAGATATGCAAAGTCTGCCTGCAGAGCAACATCCTATGCTTAGCCTGCAACAGAAAACTGGAACAAGGAGAAATAAAGGAAATAGAAGTCAAGCTGTCCCGGGAGCTACACAAGATAAACATGGAAAGAGACATGAGCCTTGATTTTGTCAGTATTGTAGAGAACGACAACAAGTTGTTTGTGGTTGTAGATAGCAAACACGCAGCCAGATTCATAGGACCCGGCGGAAAGAATATCAAAAAACTTTCCCATGACCTCGGCAAACAGGTAAAACTTCTGGAAAAGGCAGAAGGCAGCGACAAACACGTTATAGAGAAACTGATAGGTGCGCCAATTATAGGGATAAATAAAATTTACTCAGGTATTGAATCGTACAAGGTTCGTGTGGAAAAAAGATACATGAAGAATGTTCAGCCACTGGCTGATGTAGTGGGCAAAATAATCGGGAAGAAGGTTAGCTTTGTTTTTGAGTGATTAGTTTCTTTTTTCTTTACCAAAATCTAATATTTTTGAAACGGCTTCTCCGCAATAATCTCTACAACCCAGCCTTTCTGATAAAAAGTCTACTGCATCCATTGCTTCTGGGAAACCTCCTATTGAAGTTCCATCCATTCTTCTTGTTCCATAACCTATGGTAAGTCCCAACACCAAAAAATCACGAAATAAAGTCTCCACCTGAGGTTGTTCGTAGTCTGGTATATCAAGAGGCCTCATGAATATACCTCTTGGGTGGTTTAGCGCCCCGGACTTTATTCCATAGCAAAAGACATCAAGGCAGTAGCGGGAAACCTTTGCATAGATGTCTGGTCTTATTTCTCTGAACTTGTCAAGTATATCTGGCAGGTCGCGTTCGATAATGGCTTTGTACATACAAGTGAGAATTATTGAAAAGTATTAAAAACATAATTAACCCTTTTTCTTGGGAAGAAAAAGCCCTACTGGAAAAAGAACATATTATAAAAAGGATATCACTGCACTTAATATCGTCTTCCAGTCAGGCGCACTTCGAGATTCTTCAGACGCTCGTTTATGGTCTCCGTCATGCTGCGTATAGCAGCAAGCTGGCTCTCTATGAGGTTGAGGCGGTCAATGACTTCATAACGGTCGCCGCCTCTTTCTGCTGTTTGCTCGGGAAATCTTGTGTCCACGGTGCTAAATCCCGGTGGTTCATCAAATCGCCTTATAGGCTCATCGAACGTCGGAACTTCCACAGGCTTTTCAAAACGCCTTGGCGGAAAATCCGGCTCTGGCGGTGCTAGAAGGTCTCTGCCAACTACATTTGACCTTATATCTTCTAAATCGTCATAACGTTTGTGCATCCTGTTTTTTAGCCAACTCATCATAATTACACACTGATTATAATTCGGCTTCTGCAGTATAAAAAGGATATCACTGCTAAACTAAAACATAAGAATTCATTTTGAGTTATTCTTCAGCCTTGTTTATCTTGAACTTATTCAGTATAAAGTCGCGCATGTCATAGATGTTGTCCTTTCCCATTTCAAGGTAATTGCGGCGCTGCTTGTAGTAGAAAGCGAGATTGTAGGCCCACCAGAAACCCCTCTGGATGAAATTGCTGAATTCGTATTTTGTTTCCAGCGTGCCTTTTATTTCAATAACAAACCAGCCTGACTTCTCTTTTGAGTGCTGAAAACCCTGCACCATGACGCGCAAATATGTTTTTGACCAGTTATCTTCGGTGCGTTTTCCCATCCAGACGCCGTAGAATTCGTTGGGGTCGGATGTAACATCCCATCTTATGTCTGTTTCGAGCAGGTCTTTCCCGGGTATTTTCATGATGGCTTTTATCATGTCCGGTGCCATGCTCATTATGGCAACCGGTTCCGAGCCAGTGTACTTTATTTTTATGCGGTCTGCTGGCGCTATAAGGTCGTCAATGATATTCAGTTTGCCCATAGTATATTGTATTGCATTTACAGTATTTATAAAAACTAGCTGCTGGTTGCTTTAATTACGCTGGGGTGCCTTCGCGCAGCGTTTCGCCAAAGTGCTTTACACTGGACTCCATAGAGGTCAGCAGCTCCTTTCCCAGGTTAAGATATTCCATGCGCTTGTGCTGGTAGAACGTGTTGTGCCAGAAGCGCCTCAACATTTCGTACATGAGGTTCTGCTGCCATATGGTGTCCTGCGGATATTCTGTAATCAGTCTTGGCTTGAGCCTTATTACTGCCTTGCCCTCGCCGTTTGCTGTTGCACCTTTTAATGAGATTTCCACGACAATATAAGAATAGACATCAAGCACCTTGTTTACTTCCCAGTCAATCTCGAATTTTTCAGATTCCTTGCCCTTCTCCCAGCTGTAGTTCTTTTCCTGCACATATGCATCGGGCACGTTGAATACTGTTCTTATGAGTTCATTCAGTTTCTTGTAGAACTGCTCGGGATTTGGCCCCACATAGCTGATACGAATATCCTTGATGGGTTCAAATATATAATCCCATATCAGAAGCTTTGTCCTTGCCCATACCATTCTCTACACCTGCCTAATAATTCCTCTTAATTATACTTGTCTCTTCTGTATAAAAAGAATACTATAAGATTTGTGAATTCTTTTATGCTCAAAATTGCAAAGCAATTTTGGCATGCCAGAAAGCTTTGCTTTCTTAGCATACCGGAATACATGATTGAGCAAAGCTCAATCTGTATAGGTTGAATAAAATTCAACCTTATACCACGAATAATACCACTGTTCAAAGACGGCGGTATTCCTTGTATAAATTGATTTTGTAGGCACCAAAAGCAAAGTTAAATATTGCACAAGGACAATAATGATTTATGGTACTTGACATAATAGTTGCGGCGGTTCTTCTTGCATTTGGAATTCTTACTATATGGTTCTCTTTTGAAAGCGATCTGAATGACAAAAATCTTGTTCTTGTCCTCCTGATCGCCATCGCGGCTATTATCGCCGGCGGGTGGATAATAATTACAAAGCTTACTCTGGCACTTGTGCTTACAAAACTTGCCGGGCTTGTTCTTGCAGGAGTAGGACTGTTCCTCATAATCGGTTTTCCTGATGTCAATCCGGACTACCAGAGAGTGGGCATGTCAAAGGCAGGCATATTCATCGGTCTTATTCTGCTTATCATAGGCGCGTATCTGCTGTTTTTCTGAGTAAACCAAAGACATATCTATAGTAGAAGACATTAGTTTTCATACAAAATAATGTCTTCTGCATATAGCAGTGACATCATAATATGTACGGTTATTTATGTCACATGCTATAAGATGAACATTTTACAATAAATGTTCGTCTGGATCCCATCTTCTCATAAATTCATGTATTTAGCCATATGGGTATACAAAGAAGATGTGATAAGTTTTAACCTGTTGAACTAGCCGAGTAAAGAAAACTTTATAGCCCATGAAAGAAATAACAGATATATTATACCTATGATAACTATGAGCGAAACAGAAATTATTACTCTTTTCGCTCTGTAGAAAGGGATGACATATATGAAAGAACCAAAATGGATTCTTGAGAAACTGGATCGAAATCCTCTTAGAGGTGATATTCTTAATGACGATTTGGTTAATAGAATGTCTAGAGCCGGTGCAAAATGGTTAGGTCATGCCATAGCTGCAGGGCCTTTTGAGGCACACATTTCGTTGGATTTTACAGGGTCACCAGGTTCGGTTTCGGGCATTTACTACAGCTTGTGCTTCTGGCTCCGAAAGTGGGAGTATCAGGTCCAAAAGTCTGACGAGTGGATAGAGGTTTCGCCTGTTCATGCACAATATTATCAGCTTACACAGAAGCAAAAGGAGGAACTGGAGGGGAAAATAAAACAGGGGCTTGTTTCAGTTTCACAATCAGTAGCAGACATGGAACTGCTCATGCACGACAGAAGACGCTACCATGAATTTCTTCACTATCTGGGCTATAAGACACCTGCAGAGTGGGTGAAAACTGACCAAAAAGCTGAGAAGGAACACAATCATCCGGCAGAGGAAATGGACGATGTCTGCACGGCTTCTGGCGACAGCAGGGACAAGCTGATAAAGAAGAATATAGACAACCACTCGCTGAAGGCAGTGTTCATTGACCAGGTTGATATGCATACGGGCGAGGGCATATCCATGAGAAGCATAGTCAGCCGGTGGCCTACCCTGATAACGGATTTCATCAAGATGGATGACGAGGACATGAATGCCGACAAGGTAAAGGACAAGCTGGATGTTTCAAAGGCAGAAGCGGTTATTCTCATCACAAAGAACAAGCTCTACCAGGAATGGAAAAACATATTCGGACCAGAAATAAAAAACCGCTACGTGCGGATACACGAGCTTGTAAAAGCCAGGCAGGCGTCTGTTGAGCAGTACAAGGAGTGGCTCAAGCCCTATGTTGCCAGGCACAGGCTGATACAGGAAGGCCTATCCAAAGCAGAAAGACGGGGAAGCACCACCACATCTTTCATAACAAGCGGAGGAACAGCTACTTCTTCTGCGGAGATAGTCCTATATGTCTGGAAGGACTTCATTGTTCCGGAACTCTTCAAGGGCGGAACCGAGGACATGGCAAAGATAACAATGGGGGAGCCGGGCAAACGGCAGCTTGAAGTTGACGATAAATGGACCAAGCAGAACCTCATATTTGGCAAGGAATTTGGGCTGATAAACATATATCCCTGGATAACTGAAGAATGGGTTCAGAAGCAGAAAGAAGATATGTTCAATGACGGATGGCTTACGACCCACAAACATTACTATTCATTTTTCCAGATAAAAATAAAGAAGACAGGGATTCGCATGCCAACAGGCGATGAGCTGGAGGACGGCATATTTGATGTCAACATGTTTTTCATGACGCAGAACGTAGTTTTCTGCAAACTGCTCGAGCTCAAGGCAAAACAGCAGGAAATGGAACACCACATAGACAAGCTTCTTGGCGTCTATAAGCCGCCTAAAGGCAGTGTGCCCCCCTATGCGGAGAAAAATGAAAGTGTTATTTCCAAGGTGCTTGACAAATTTTCCATGACATTTGAAATGGCGAAACGCGGGCCTTATGAGCGTGATTTTGACGAGCGCCTGACAAAGGTATGCTTTGCCCGCTGCGCCGGCGAGCGCTATGCTCCTATTGTTGGCTACATAAAGAAGAAGATGGGCATGCCTGGCAGCTGAGTAAAAATAAGGATGGAACGCTAGGCAGGATGAAGACGACCCCGCCTCGCTCTTAGTAAAAAGATATGACGCTTCGGATAACAGGTGAAAATATGACTTATACTGTGGGTATTTCAACGGGCTTCTGGCGGGTAGCAAGAGACCCGGCGCTGCTCGGCTTGGCGCAGAAGATAGGTGGCTTGGGCGCTACGGGCGGGATACGGTTCGTGCAGCTTGATCTTGAATCTGTTGCCGAGTTCTATGAACCAGAAGTCAAAGTCCAGGTAAAGAGAATGAAGGACAAACTAGGAATGTTGTTTGTCGGGCTTCATGGCGAGATAGGCGAGCTGATGGCCTTGGACTCTGCGGAAAAAAGGATATGGGACCAGACGCACAGGAGACTGTGCCAGACAGCAAGATATGCCGCTGATCTCGGCTTCTTTTATGTAAACATTCACATGTCAAACAAACAGGTGATCTCCTTTACAGAGGCACAACACCGCACACAAGGATATTTCTACCCTGTTGTCGGACCTGATGGAAAAGGGCTGCAAAGCATTATCATGGGCAATACAAAAATATATGACGAGGCAAAGAAGCATATACCCATGCATACCATAACTAGGAGCAATACGTTTAATGAAGAATATAAAAAATTACAGCAAGAAAAACTGAAACAACTTCCTGAAATTCTTGAGCACATTGCCGAACGAGAGCTAGAGCGATACCCTCCAGAACAAAGGACAGATGAATTAAAGAAGGCAATAAAAAAGCAACACGAAGATAAAGCTCGACAAGACCTTCTAGACCAAGCATCTAATACTGCATACAGGGATGAAAGATTTCAATTTGATGTCTGGCTGAAACTGGGGAACAGCGAAGCAGAAAAATACCAGTTGGATGACGGCGAGTGGGGTGCATTTCATCTTGTGGCGCACTGGATGAAGGAAAAGGGCGATTCTTACTGGACCAACATTGCAGGCGGCAAGGATCCTCAATCACTTTATTTCGAGAATGAGAACGCGTTCTGCGCCGCTGTTGCTTCCAAGTATATAGAAGGCCATTTCACGCTGAAGGATAACCCGGCGAACAGGGAGTTCCTCGACGGCATGAGCATAAAGGAATGGTGCGAGGCAAAAAACCTGTACATGCTTACAGAGAACCCGGAATCAGGAGAAGGTGCAGAAGGCCTCTACCGGCTTTTCCGGCCAGAACACTACTACTATACAATAAAACATATCAATTCGCCGAAAATAAAAATATGCCTGGATTTTGAACACATGGTTTCCCAGGGCCTTGACCCGGACGTTGAATTGAAAAAACTGCCTGATGACTTTGGCAAGATGGTTGTTCTCTTTCACCTAGGTCAGCCTGTTCCCTACGGCGGAACAGCACATATACCTGTATCACGCGGTTCGCTGGCCCAGGAGCAGATTTACCGGTGGCTTTATCTGATGAAGAAAAAAGGATGGAAAGACGGTTATGTACTATTTGAAAGAGGCGGCGGCAGGACAGGAAAAGGCGCGCTCCCTCAGGAAGTCTTTGAGGACACTGTCACGGCGCTAAGATGGATTGTGACTTTCCTGGAGCGCGACGTGAAGCCGGAGGACCTGCCGCCCGAATTCTACGGCATTTCATTGCAGAATGAGCCGGTTTTTGCTAGGCAGCTTGTAGCAATGAGAGAGCATGCATGGGATCCTCTTGAAGGATTGCTTAGCGTGCCTGAAGAAAAGCATACATTTCTGGGCAAGACAGCTGTTGACAAGGGCAAGGGCCAGGAATGGGAAAAGAGGAAATTCAGATAAGTCTTTCTTCTTTAAGCTTTTCTTAGAAAGAAAACCTTGGAAAAGAACTATTATAGAAAAAGTGGCTTGCAGTCAAAAAGAACTTATTATATTTTCGGCTCACTGACGTTCGCAGTGTGTAGAGTCTTAGCTAGCTTTTAGTTATTGTTTCAAACTACAGCAATAAAGCTTAAATATATGTTTAAACATATGTTTAAACATGGTAAAAACAATAACGGTCACGAACGAGGCGTACGAAATGCTCCGAAAAATGAAGAGCGGGGACGAAAGCTTCAGCGAAGTCATAAAGCGCGTAGCCAAGCCGAGAGTAAACCTGAGGGATTATTTCGGCATACTTCCAAAAGAAGGTGCAGAAGAAGCCCGCAAATCTCTTAAGGAAAGAAGGAAACGAATCTCGAAATCCATAGAGGCAAGAAAAAATGTTTATTCTAGATAGCTCGGCTATTATTGAAATATTTCACGGCACAGAAGCAGGAAATAAAATCGTGATGTTTCTGGAAGGAAAAAAGTTTTCTGTGACATCGTTTAGCGTGTACGAAATATTTTTCAGGGAAAAGGAAAAAGAAAAACTGAATGAGCTAATAAGCAGCACGGACATTTTTGTTTTTGATGAAGGCGCGGCGGAGACTGCGGTTTCTATAGAAAAGAACCTTAAGAAGTCGGGCAGCATGATAAACGATATAGATATTTTCATCGCAGCCATATGCATGCAGACGAATTCCACACTCATAACCTGCGATAACGATTTCAAAAAAATTTCCGGACTCGATGCAGCCTTTTTCTGAGCAAGCAATTAACTTTATATATACTACCATGCAGTAATACTTATAGTCCTGTAGATTGTGGTATTTATAGGATTAAAAATCAAGTTAATTGTGATTAAAAATGGAAAACCCACCGAAATCTGACGCAAAACTGAAAAAGAAGCAGGAACTTTTCAGGAAAAACCAGCTGGCTCTTGCCAACAGGTTCAAGGACGAGGTTCTCAAGCAGTACAAGGGCATGGTAAAAGCGGTCGTGCTTTTCGGCTCGCTGACACGCAGCGATTTTCACGATAAAAGCGATATAGACATGCTGGTTATCATAGACGACGTCATGGCACGGCTCACGCCGGAGATGAAGGACGATCTGGACGACAGGCTTTATGATATTGCAAAGAAAATTTCAGAGAGCATGACAGTGCAGCCTGCTTGGATGCTTTCAGAATTCTGGGACATGGCACGCATTGGTCATCCGCTTCTCTTTACCATAGTGCGCGACGGCTGGGCACTTTACGATACAGGTTTCTTCATACCAATCCGCAAGTTGCTGGAGATGGGCAAGATACCCACGACGCTGGAAGCTGTGGAGAAGTTCATGGAGACGGCGCCGCAAAAAATCAACCGGGTTGAAACAGCCAAGTTGTATATGGTAGCCGAGGATCTATATTACTCAATGCTTAACAGCTCCCAGGCTGTTCTTATGTATATGGGGCTTAACCCACCATCACCAAAGCACACACCACTTGATGTCAAGGAACATCTGGTGGATGCAAAGCTGCTGGAGGAAAACTACTTGCAGGACCTGCAGAGCGTTATAGAATTCAGAAAAGCTGTGGAGCACAAGGAAGTCAAGGATATAACGGGCCAGCAGCTGGATGATTTCATACAAAAAGCTAAGCAGTATGTTTCTCGCATGGAACAACTTCTCCTGCAGTTGCAGAAAAAGAAGAAAGAAACCATAGTCCACAAGAACTACGAGGTTATGATAAAGGCGGCTGTAGCTGCGCTAAAGAAGATAGAAAAGCTCCCGCCGGACCCGAAGGATCTTCCGCATGCTGTAAAGGAATATTTGATAGATGCCAAACGCATTGATCCCTACTTTTCCGATGTTTTCAAGCGCGTTATAACAATGAGGAAGATGCTGGATGAGGACAAGGTAAATGAAATACCGCAGAGGGACATAGAACTTACGCGGGAGTATGTACGCAGATTTGTCCAGGATCTGAGGCCGATAATAGAGCCACCTCCTAAGAAGTCGGTTTCTAAAAAGAAGAAAAGGTGATCAGGTGCTGTCAGTTAGCTGCGGTTTTAGAGCACGTTACCCGACAGAGAGAGCACGGGCAATAGCAGGCATAAAGAACGATTTGTACAATCTCGGTCTTCTTTCCGGCATGTCCCAATCAGTTTTTCATGGCGACTTGCATAGTGTAGGCACAACTGCAAGGCGAATTAGAATCGGCGTCGTACCCTATTTGCAGACTTTGAATGACTATCCAAATGTACGCGCCCTTTGGCAGGGTGCGGTGGAAGAGATAATTGGTGATTACATGGCGGCAGCAGAAAGAAACATGAGACAGCGCCGAGACAATCATAATCTTTAAAAGCTTTTACTTTTAAGTAATAACAAGGTTTAACTATGTCAATGAAAATAATAAAACACAGCCCTTTAACATTCAGACATGACGACGGCACCACAAGAATTTTTAGTGGTTATTCGCTGAATGTGCATCCTCACGGTGCTGACGTTTATTGCGACGGAAGGCCAACAGATATGTGCTTTGGCGAACATGCGGACGTAGGTAATATTTATGGTGCTGTTGTGGAAGATACACGTAAAAAGGTGAAATAAAAATGGGATATGAATTTCATGTGCACGGACTGTGGGTTCTCGGAGCGCTGTCGTTTTTTGTAGGCACGCTAATAGCAGGAAACCTGGAATGGGTTGAGGGCACGACAAATGCTTCCTTCATACTCTCGGTGATAATTGCATTCCTGTTCATATTGTTTGCAGGCGCACTGTGGATTTCTGCAGCTGTTAATGCAAGACAGGAACAAAGATAAATATGCCAACACAAGCCGAAGTTTCCATAGGCAGAAAATTTGATGTGCCAAAATCAGCTTCTGTTTATCCGTTAATAGGCAAGGCATACACAAGCCCTTCTCATTCTTTTTCATGTTCTCCAACACTGGTCAGAACTGACAAGAACTATTATGATTCTCTTCAGGCACTCGCAGCGATGATAGAACGAGGCGAGCTGTCAGCAGACACAAGATTCATGACACAGGCAGAAGGTCTTGGCATAGAGAATTCTTACAAGAGACAGGGCAAAGACCCAAGAAAAGCGGATGAGTTCAGGGATTATTTCGCTAAAAACAGGGACAAAGTTTATTTGTGGGAATGGACATCAACAGGTCTGCGTGTTCCAAAAGGCTGGGAAAAAGGGCGAGTTGACAGCGATGGCAAATATCCAAGAATTATTATCGAGACTGATATTCACAAAGCCATAGAGTTACTGAGGGGCGGGGCTATATGGCAAGACATCGGAGACAGCCTGAACAGAGCAGTCGGGGAACTACGGGTTCCTTCAGGCGGCGGAAAAGTCATAGTTGAATCGGACGAGGTATTTGGCATACCGACAGAAGCAAGAGATATAGCATTCCCTCACGAAGGTTATCATTCTCACTGGCATTTCAACGCAGCACCAGAATTGGATACAGCATCAGGCCAATATGACGTTGCTGTGTTACGCGGGGGCTACTGGCGTCGCGACGAGAGGTGCCTGAACGTCGATGCGGACTACAGGCGCTGGGACGCGGGCTCGGCCGATGGCTTCCGTCCAGTTCGGGGTTCGGTTCCAGAAATTGATGTTTTTAGATTAGTGCGAGAACAGAGATAGGCATGATACGCATCAAAGCTGTGATACTTACAGCAGCTGCTTATGTATCGACGATTGGAATTCTTTCTTACAATACAATGAGTAAGCCATCGTATCCCGTTGCTTCGGTTTCTCAGTCCGACTCGAGAAAACCGCCAAGCTTTTTGATTTACAGCAGAGCTTGCGATGGAAAATACGACGGAGTCAGACAGCTTGACGCAGGCACGCTGATGGATCACCCTTTTTTCGAGCCGCTTGCCGTCAAGGATGCTGCTGCGGAAGCAATAGGAGCAATCGACCAGCTGAATCTTGGCGTGAAATACGATGTATTTTTTCAGAGATGCAGGGCACAGCCAAACACAAAATTAAGAGAAATATAAAACCGAATTTTTATCAATCAGGCAGCTACGACTTTCTTTTCATCAACGACTTCTGTTCGGCGGATTTCTATGCTGCCTACAGGGTAAACTTTGCTGCAGTCTTTTTTCAGCTTGTACTGCAGGTCACCGGTTATCACAGCATTAATGAATTCGTCAAGGTTCATTTTTTTTGCAGCCTCTCCTATGATGTCTATGGCAGTCTTGCGCGTATCGTTCTTGGTCGAGCTGCCGACGCGCTTTATCAGCATGAAAACAGTCTTGACACGGACCTTTACGCCGTCCTTGGTTACCACGTCCTGAACTGCATCAACACGGCGACCGTGTCGCTGAACCATCCTGTATATGCGTTCACGCATACATTCATGGCCTACAAGTTTTGTGTGGGCTATGTGACCGTCTATTGAGTCTATCCTGACCTTTATTTTTACGTAGAATTTTGAGTAATTTCTTGAAATTTCAATCAGACTTACGTTAAGGGTTCTTCCCATCAGTTGCCTTGGATCGGCAGCCAGCGTTTCGCCTATTGATTTGCCGCCGAACATCTCGGGTGCCATTACTTCGTACCATTGTTTTTTTACTGCCATAATTATCACGAAAAATCGTGGCGATTCATATGACGTATTGCTAATTTCGTCTTCCCTTACTTGCGTCAGAAGTTTTAAAAAGGTTGATTATGCTGCTCTATCGAGAAGCACTTCTGCTACACCTGGTCTTTGAAGCATCATTTCTTCGTCACTTATATCCTCTTTTTCTAATTCGTAGGGGAAATTAAGCCATATAGGTTTACCGTCGTTCATAGGATAATCTCTTATACAAAAATCTGGTTTTAAGCCTGTCAAATTTGCATAAGATTTTTGATATGGTGCTGCAATAGTTACTTCTGCATCAAAAGGTATTATGTCAGTAATCATGGGCATTTGGATTGTATAAGTGGTTCCATCGGCCCTTATTTCAAAATTATACAAAGTGTAACTACGTGGGCCTAGTTTAATCGCATCTTTTGGTTCAAGTGCTTTTGCTTTACCATCCCTGACAACAAATGCCTTATCAGCATCCCTTCTTCGTAATCCGTTTACGGCAACGGTGCTTAATGAATGACCTGTTACCGTGCTGTCTAATACATCATCAGCGAAACAGATTTTTTTTAGTCTAAATGCTCTTGCGTATCTTGTAAGGTCACCCATGTTATAAACCCTTATTAGGGTTGACCTATTTCCTACTCCTTTTTCGTAGGACTTGCCTGTTACAGGAAAATGTGTGTGGTCTGCTCCAAGCCGTTTTAATGCCCCAGTTACGTAAGCTGCAGCATGGGCGCCACCTCGCCATACACCAGCTACAATGTCTGGTCTATAACCAGTGTCATACATTTGTTTTGCAAGTTTTGAACAATCAACTTCGAGCTCTTCCGTTGTTATAAAAATTTTATCTGGTACTACCATACTTGAACTAAAATCAAAATATTCTTAAAGACGATGTTGCGCGTAATTGTCGTCTCGAAGCAATATTTAATCCTTTATTCACAACCTTTATTTATGAACTTCTTGCAGTTAGCCGAACTTTATGAAAAGCTGGACGCTACACCAAAGAAACTGGAAAAGCGGGATATTCTGGCGGACTTTTACAAAAGGTGTGCCGACGCGGATTTGTACAGGGCCGTGGTGCTTTCCATGGCAACAGTTTTTCCAAGGGGCGAGCAGGAACTTGGCATAGCTACTGGAATGATAAAGAGGGTAGTGGAACGAGTGTCAGGCGCTTCGGAGAAAGAGGTCATGGAAAAATTCAAAACGACCGGCGACCTTGGCTTAGCTGTGGAGAAACTGATGGAGAAAAGAAAGCAGGTTTCTTTGGCAAAACGCAATCTTACCATAGATCACGTTTTTGACAACCTCAGAAAGCTGCCGTCAATTGCTGGAAGCGGCAGCCAGGACATGAAAATTTCACTTATCGCTGAGCTGCTCTCTTCTGCGAGCCCAAAGGAGGCGCGCTATATTGTAAGAACTGCTTTAGGCCAGATGAGGATTGGAGTTGCCGCAGGTATTGTCCGCGACGCCATAGCAAAAGCGTTTGACCAGAATCCAAAGGAACTGGAGAAAATTTATGATGTGCTTGGGGATTATGGCCGCGTCGCAGAGCAGGCAAAAAAGGGTAAATTGAAAGCAAAAATACAAGTGGGGCAGCCGATTCGCGTCATGCTCGCTGACCGGGCTGCTGATATACGAGAAGCTATGACCAAGTTTGAAAAACCAGCCGTAGAATATAAATATGATGGCTTCAGAATCCAGATTCACAAGAACGGCTCCGAAGTAAGTGTTTTTTCACGTCGCATGGAAAATGTTACAAAACAATTTCCAGATATAGTCACACTAGCAAGGAAATACATAAATTGCAAACAATGTATAATCGAGGGCGAAGCAGTTGTCATAAAGGATGGAAGACCACAACCTTTTCAGCTTCTCTCGAAAAGGATACAACGCAAATACGATATTGAAAAGATGGTCAGAGAAATTCCGATCCAGGTCAATCTTTTTGACCTGCTCTATCTTGATGGCATTTCCTATATTGATGAACCACTTACGGAAAGATGGAATTCTCTCAAGAAAATAATAACCCAGGACAAATCATTCAGGTTTGCTGATCATATAGAGACAAATGACATGGATGACGCTGCAGAGTTCTATGAGTCGGCTTTAACGGCAAGCCAGGAAGGAGTTATAATCAAGAACATGGAGGCTCGCTATCAGCCAGGCAAACGCGTTGGCTTCTGGCTAAAGGTCAAGGAAATACTTGAACCGCTTGACCTTGTCGTTGTCGGAGCTGAATGGGGTGAGGGCAAGAGAGCGAAATGGCTGTCTTCGGTTATTCTTGCTGCCTGGAAAGGAAATAAACTGGTTGCGACAGGCAGGATGGCTTCTGGATTCACAGAAGATCAGCTAGAAACATTAACGAAAACACTGAAGCCACTTATAATCAAAGAAGAAGGAAAAGTTGTTTCGGTCAAGCCGGTTGTCGTGATAGAAATCGGCTATGAAGAGATACAGCGCAGCCCTAAATACGAAAGTGGTTATGCTCTTCGCTTTCCAAGACTGCTACGACTCAGGACGGAGGAAAAGAAGCCTGAGGACGCGGACACGGTCACAACGATAGAAAAATTATTCAAGATGCAGAGGGGTAGGAAATGAAACCTAAATCAGCGCAAAACAGCACATTAATAGAGTTGCACGTACCCAGCTTTGAAAAAGCGAAGAAATTTTATAACAAACTCGGGTTCAAGGTAGTATGGGAAAACAGGCCAAAAGGTGTTGATGGTTATCTTGTAATGAAGTGCAATAATAATATTCTGTGTTTCTGGCCTGGCAACAAATATGTGTGGGATCACGAATATTTTAAGTACTGGCCTAAAAATACAAAAAGAGGTTATGCTGTTGAAATAGTTGTTATGGTAGATGACGTAGAGAAATTTTATGAGAGGGTGAGGAAATTTTCAAAGGTCGTTGAAGAATTAAAAGTGCAGCCATGGGGCTTGAAAGATTTTCGTATAGAGGACCCATTTGGATTTTACATAAGAATAACAGAGACACACAATATACTAAATTCAGAGAACATCATTCAATAATTTTATGATAAGATTTTTATGAACGAGAAGAAGTTTCATGTGGGAATAAAGGCGCTGGTGCAAAATGATAAGAATGAGATACTGGTCTTGAAGATAAACCCAAAAGAACTTACAAATAATAAACATGGTGTTTACTGGGATTTGCCTGGCGGACGTATTAAAGAAGGCGATAGCGTAGAACAAACGCTGCAAAAAGAACTTGAAGAAGAAATCGGCTACATCGGTCATATAAAAAATGTAAATTTGTTTCACGGCAGCATAGCAAGTATTGAAATCCCTGTCGGCGAAGAAAAATTCGGATTGGTCCTTTTTGTTTATTCGTGCAAAATAAAGATGGGAAAAATAAAACTCAGCGAAGAGCATACAGATTACAAATGGGCCTCACTCAAAGATGCAAAGAAGCTTTTGGCCGTTAAGTTCTCGAAAGATTTTATAGAAAGATTAGATTCCCTCTAGAAAAATCTCCAATCAGACACTTTAGCAAATAACAATTGCGAGTGGCACTTAGGACATTCTTCCGGAGCCTGCTCTGCTTCTATTTTAAGCGCGCAGCTCATGCACTGCCAGGTGGATTTCTCCGGGATTTCCATAATCTACCATTCTTCCACTTTCAGGTCTGGTATATTTTCGAAGTGTTTTTTGTTCCTGGTGACTAATATCATATTATTAGACTTTGTTATACTTGCTATCATCAGGTCCAGGACTTGTGTCTGCTTACCAGATTTTTCAAGGTTTACGAAGTCTTCGCCAAAAACCTGAGAGCTTTCTACGTCAAATGCCAGCGTTTTATAGTCCCTTATAAGTCCATGCACCGTAGCTAAGTCGTTTTTTATATCTCTCGACTTGAATGCGCCTCTGAAGAGTTCGCACAAAGTTATTGTGGTTATGGATATACTTTCCGGCTCCACGGAATCAAGCATCTTTTTAATACCTTTGTCTCCACGAAGAAGCGGAATAAATATGCTAGAATCAAGGCAATACATTAGAATTCAACGTCCCGCATTTTTGTTTCTTTTCTTGTTTTCTCTATGCTTTTTTCGAGCCAGTCCAGAGATTCTTTGTCGGACCACTTCCCAAAGAAATAGCTCAGAGGTTTTTTTTCCTTTTTAGTGAGCTCTAAAACTACATCAGAAAAGGAGTCGCCTTCTTTTTTTAATTTGCCCAGTTCCGCATATGCGTCGTCCGACAGGGAAATCACTTTTGTCATATTATATATATGCATGCATGTATATATAAAGTTACTTGACAGTCACAGATTTAGCTAAATTTCTTGGCTTATCGATCGGCAGACCTTTCTCTCGGGCTATGTAATAGGTCAGCAGCTGGCCGATAACAGCAGCGCTCAGGGCAGAGGATAATTTATCCCCTGCTTCTATGCTTATTGCCTCTCCTAACACACCATTCCCACCTATTTCTATTATTCTTCCTCCGCGAGCTTTGACTTCCATGGCATTGGATACGATTTCGCTTTTTCCGTCCATTAAAACAATAACAGGCGTGCCTTCTTCTATCAGCGCGAGCGTGCCATGTTTTAACTCTCCACCCATCATGCCTTCTGCATGAATGTAAGATATTTCCTTTATCTTCAAAGCGATTTCTCTTGCCACAGGATAAAGAAAACCTCTTCCGATCACGTAAATGTCGCTATGCTTTGCTAACGACTTTGCTATTTGTTTTATTTTTCCCTCCTGACTGAAAATGTGCTTTATGCTTTTTGAAACTTGTTCCACGGAGTTTTTCTTCTCGAACAGGGAAGCCAGATATGCCAGGCAGACTACTTGATTTACAAATGATTTTGTTGCGGCTACGCATATTTCCTGGCCTGCCTCGATATTTACTGATACGTTGCTCATTCTCTGGATTGTTGAGTAGGGCACATTAATAAGGGAAGCGATTTTTGCTCCTTTATCCTTCATGCCGTGCAGAGCTTCTATCACGTCCATTGTTTCTCCTGACTGGGTAACGGCTATTATCAGGGTTTCTTTATCAACCAGATAGAAATTCCGGAACTCGCTCGCTATTATGGCATGTGCTTCCACGCCAACTTTGTTCAAAAAATAGACGCCAAGGAGAGTTGCATGGTAGGATGTGCCTGATGCCACGAAAACAATGCGCTTTGCTTCGGTCATCAGTTTCTTCATCTTTTCCAAGTCTGAATTTTGTTCTGTATTCAGGGAATTAATTAAACGTTCTACGACGGCGGGCTCTTCATAAATTTCTTTGATCATGTAGTGATCAAAGTTCTTTTTTTCTTCCTGGCCTGACCATTTGACTGTGATTATATCCTTGGTAACGGGGATAAGCTTGGTACCGTCAAATTTGTAGAAATCAAAACTGTCCTCATTAACAATCGCAAATTCATCCTCGTTGAAAAATATGGCCTTGTCAGTCTTGTCAGAGAAAGCGTAAATATCGCTGGCTATTACGTGGCCATCTTTCATCAGACCGAGTGAGAGGGGCGAGCCACGCTTGAATGCGTACAGGTTATTGTCGCCTTTTACCATCACAACCACGGCAAATGTTCCTTGAGCGTCTTTCATGAAATCTTTTATTGCATCGCGTATTGTTTTTGTCTTTGCTTTCTCTTCAATATAGTGCGCAATAACTTCTGTGTCTGTCTCGCTGGAAAATACGTGACCTGGCAACTGCTTTTTCAGATCCAGATAGTTTTCAATTATACCATTGTGAACGAGTATTATTTTTCCTGTGCAATCTTTGTGGGGGTGTGCGTTTGCTTTTGTCACGCCTCCGTGAGTTGCCCAACGACAATGTGAAATCGCCAAACTACATTCATTACTTTTTACAGCCTTTATCTCACCGACTTCTTTTTCAAACAAACCAGTGTCTGTTGCAATTCCGAAAGAATCATAACCGCGATACTCAAGTCGCTTTAGCATTTGCAGCGCTTCGACAGAAGAAAACACCCCTTTTTTTACCAGTCCTATAATACCACACATTATCGATCCCTTTTCTTACAAAGAAAATGTCTAGATATCACCCTAAAAGAAATGGTGTTCCTCAAGACCTTATCTTCAAACGTTATTTTCATTTTTAATTATTCTTTCTGCTGCTGGTAGTTGCTCAACGGCAGCTCGGTTTTTATGTCTTCATTGACGGTCATGCAAGCTGGTATAAGCAGATTGGGCCATATTCTTTTTCCAGGCATCACGGTTACACGCGTGCCGAACTTAACACCATCACCGACAATTGCGCCTAACTTGTGGTGATTACTGTCAACACGAACGCCGTTGATTTCCATTTTTACATTCTTGTCATCCAGTCTTAGATTGGCAAAAATTGTGCCGCCGCCCACGTTGCATTTGCGTCCTATGATTGTGTCACCAACATAACTGAGATGCGATACAAAGGAATTGTCCATTATTATTGAGTTCTTTACTTCTACCGCCTGACCGACTTTGCAGTTCTTTCCTATGGAAGAATATTTTCGTATGTAACAGTTAGGACCTATGACGCTTCCGGCATCTATGGCTACGGGATCTTCTACAACAGCTCCTGGCCGCAGCTCGACGGAAGGATGAATATTTTTCCCGTATTTATCAAGCAGATATTTGTTGACATCTAGTATATTCCATGGATAGGATAGTGGGATCCATACGCTGACATTGTGGTTTTTTATTTTCACACCCCCTGCCAGCATAGCTTTTATTGCATCTGTCAGTTCGTATTCACCTCTTGGCGAAATAGGAATTTTCTTCAAGTAGGAAAAAATACTTTCGTCAAATAAATAGAGGCCGCAATTGACCAAGTTGGATTTTGGTTTTTCTGGTTTTTCCTCAAGGTCTATGACCCAGCCATCTTTGGTTTCTACCACGCCATATATTTTAGGGTTTTCTGAGGAAAAAGAGCCGAGAGCAGTTTCGTTCAGCTGGGAAATGTTTTCTATGTCTTCTTTTCCGTAGATATCATCGCCGTACATGGCTATGAATCTTCCCTTTATTCCTTCTGCCTGAAGCAGCGCGTGACCAGTTCCCAACGGCGCGTCCTGAAAAAGTAGCCTGACTTTTTTGTTGTTGATAAAATGGCTTATTATGTCACGCTGGTTTTCATTTACAATTATTATTATCTCGTCGCAGAAATCCAGGAATTCGCAAGTCCATTGAAGTACTGGCTTGTTGGCAACGGGCAGCATGCCTTTGCTCATTGTCAGCGTAAGCGGTTGCATTCTCGTCCCTTTGCCTGCAGCTATGACAACAGCTTTCATTACCTTTCCTTGAATCCAATGCTTAAATATAGCTATTAAAAGATTTTTAGTACCATTATAAAATAAATTAAAGTGATTAACATGCAGATAGTAAACGAGGAAAAGGGCAAAATGCTCTCTATAGGCGCAAAGGAAAAACAGTTATTTTCTGGAATAGCTTTGAAGATACTAAAGACTCTTGCTGATCATGAAAGCTATCCGAAGGAGATTGCTAACCAGCTTCGTTTGGACGAGCAGAAAATATATTATCATATCAGGCAACTGGAGAAAAAAGGATATATATCTCTCGTGAGGAAGGAGGAAAGAGGCGGGGCGCTGGCAAAGTTTTATGCCCTGACAAGCCCGGCATTTTTTGTCCGCTTTGGCGAGTTTCAGGAAACAAAAAGATTTTCTGCTGCTACAAATTTCCTGCCTTTTATTTCAAATGGCAGGCTGGAAGCGAAGATAATAGTTGGCAGCCCTGACCCGCACGGGCCGGAAAAAGCGAGGAGCAGGGACGTGACATTTGCCGTGGATCTTGCTTTGTTCCTTGGGACATTCCTGAATAAAGTTGAAGTCTTGTCTGTTTTAGAGGACAAAGACGTTCACAGCCATGACCTTAGCAGCAACCTGATAATAGTCGGCGGTCCTGTTACCAATAAAGTTACTAAGATGGTCAATGATAAACTGCCTGTAAGGTTTGATGCAAAGAAAAATATAATGTCCAGAAAAAAGGTTTACAAGGAAGACGAGTGTGGGTTCATTGCCAAAACCGATAACCCATTCAGCAAAGGAAAGAAAATAATAGTCATAGCCGGCAAAAGATACAGCGGCACAAAGGCGGCTGTTATAGCTTTCATAAATAATTTTGATTTGATTGAAAAGAAAAATTACCTTATCGTCGAGGGACTTGATAATGATGGCGATGGGGAAATAGACGACGCAAGAGTACTGGAATAATTACACTTTCTTATAGCCGTGACTTAAAGCTTCTTCAATAAAAGCACCAGCTATTTGGTGTTCTTTATAAACAGTAACATCTCCGCTGTTGTGATGGGTTTCGATTGTTGCAACTGGGTGCCCTTCTACACCAACATCTCCTACATGAGGATCAAGGTCATGCCAACCATAATCATGGTGCAGATCTTTGCAATGACGTCTTGTAAAATCTTTGATCAACTGACGTCTGTCGTCCATTGCCTGAAGCACACCACAAACATACTCTGCAACAGCAGACGTTCTAGGCCAATTTTTTAAAACATCAAATAAGGCAGGGCAGTATTCTCTTGGTGCCAAATTTTTGTGTAGATGAGCTACTGGCATTTTAATCACTTATACTGTTTCTTCTTCCTTAGACTTCTTCTCGACTTCCTCTTCTATGTCAAGAGCTTCAGCCATTTCCTTGTAGCGGTTGCGTATCGTTACCTCGGTCACACCTACGACGTCTGCTACTTCCCGTTGTGTCTTTCTTTCACCTTCCAATACGGAGGCAATGTAAATAGCAGCAGCAGCGCAGCCACATGGACCTTTGCCGCTGATAACGTCTTTTTCTTTAGCTGTCTTGAGTATCTTTATTGCCCTCATCTGGGTGCGGTCTGACAGCTTAAGCATTGAGCTGAATCTTGGTATGTATGATTCTGCACGAGCTGGCAAAATCCTTATGTCTAATTTACGAGAAATATACCTATAAGTGCGGCCAAGTTCTCTCTTGCCGATACCGGAAGCTTGGGATATCTCTGTTAATGTGCGCGGTGTTTCGTATTCGCGCGAAAGGGAGTAGACAAGAGCGGCAATTATTGACTCGATCGAGCGGCCACGAACAAGGCTCTTCTGCAATGCCTTTTCATAGAGCTTTGCAACTTCCTCATGCAATGTTTTAGGTAAACCTAGAAATGAAATTAGTCTCTGGAGCTCGCTTAGCGCGAATGACATGTTGCGATCTTTGCTCGTTAGAAGCCTTTTTTGCCATTTTCTAATACGGAAGAACTGGCTTCTTTTCTTGGCAGGCACCTTGAACAGTTCTGTGGTGCCTTTGCCTATTTCCGTTGTAAGGCCTTTATCATGACGCTTGTGTGTTAGAGGAGCTCCTGTTCTTGCACGCTTTACTTTCTGGTCGTGGTCAAAAGCACGCCATTCCTGGCCTGTATCTACCATAGACTCTTCCAGTACAAGCCCGCACTTAGCGCAGACCTTTTCCGCTTTTTCAGGATCTCTGTAGAAATGTTTAGAGCCGCATTCAGGACATTTTTCTAACATTTTTATCACCAAATTCGTATAGGACGCTTGTTTTTATTTTGAAGACATACAGAATATAATTTATCACTCAGTTGAAGTAACATTTTGTCTTGCCGACATAAACCTTTACTTTCAGCAGTAAAGTATTTAAAGATTTTCACGTTTTTATAGGCGGTATTTATAAAGCTTTAAAAACCGGGCACTGTAACGTTCTTGGGACTTTAATAAGACTGTAACAGAACGGGACTTGCTAATTTTAGTTAAATATTGAGACTTGTTTTCTTAAAGTTTGTATATAAAAATAAAATATGTCCAATTTCATAGGAATTGACTCAAGAAAGTTCCTAAGAAAAGGGATAACTAATGATTTTCTTGGCATGATTGCAATAGGAATAGAAGTTAAGAGTTATGATTATTTTAAAGACAAATATATTTCCGTAATTTCTGATTTATTGAGAAAAAGAGGCATAAAACCAGATAGAAGTGTATACAAATCGTATGATTTGCATAGACTTGGCATAACACACGACTTTTATAAAGAATTTTATAATAGTATATTAGACCATATAGAAAGCTTGTATGTATTTTATTCTTATTTCACATATACGCCCTTAACCAGTCGAGTTAGAATATTTCCTTTTACATCCAATAAAGAGATTAGTTTCATAGATTTTATAGGCAATCATTTAGATTCTCCATTTCCTCATGTATGTTTATGGCAATTACATACAATGGGACATCTAAAGGGTAATGCATTTCTCGATGGATTCAATGGAAAAGTTACCAATGCTTGGAAAGCTATAGAAGACTTGACATCATTTTTCATTTTGCCAAATGGGGATAAATCCAACGCATTAATTGCCTCATCTGATATACTCATGAATTATTTCGATATTCAATTATTTGATAATGGTGGAAAATTAACACCAACAGATATTAAGGACGTATTTCCTGAATTAGACAAAGCAAACAAACTGAAAACAATGTTCATAAGCAATGCATGTTTATACCACATTATACCACTATCAGAAGCATTGAATATTCCGACACATCAGAAAATTCCACATCCTATATTTTTTATATTCAAAGAAAAGAATAGTGGAATAAATGAAAGAACTATAGAACATTCTCCACTATTCAGAAAAATCATAGACTTATCTTTTAAGAATAATGGGTGCTTTAAGTTTTTTGATGCAGATTTTGACTATAATGTTATTTCAGAGAAAGATTATTTTATTCATTTTGGTGATGAAGGTAAAAAAACCTCTGAAAATCTCAAGAATTTAGGATACTCTCTTAAACCACTGAACTTTGCAGAACTTGAAAAATTGTAAGGCGAAAAGCTTATAAGTATACAATATATATATAACTTGGTCAATGTCACAGACAAGTGGTGTTGTCCTTCAATATATTGATTAGATCTTTTGAATGTTCTTTTTTATTAATTCTATCCATCTATTTCTCTCTGTGTTTTGTATTCCTGCCACTTGGCTGGGTGTTTTTCCATTCAAAGCCATATGAGGCTTAACAAAGTTGTAATAAGTTCTGAATAATTCTGCCACAATCTCGGCATTCTTCTGACCTTTGAAGCCTCGCATGATTTTGTCCTAGATAGCGGAGCGAAAAACAACAACGAGGCAGTTGTCACACTGATTAAGAAGGCTTTGAAGAAGTAGATTACAGTCCGCCTTTCTTTTCTTCTTCATGTATGTAAAGAAGAACAATTTGTTTGATTACGTCGGCTCGCTTGTTGCCGAGCCGTCCGATATTACAAAGCTTATCGATTAAATCTACTTGTTTTATCGTAAATGTAACCTGAACCTTTTTCGTAGATTTCCCTGTTATTTCTTTAGGCATGCGAAACACTTATGTCGTTTATTATGTGTCTATTGTGTGTCTAAAAGTATTTATCATTTCTAAGATTTATAAACTTATCTTCTTAATGAGGAATACAGAGGATATATGAGGACAGGTATCCCTAAGGGGATTCCTTTAAATGCTTCAGATAAATTCTAATAATGGGGTGTTGAGGATGAATGACAAGAAAAAGATTGATGATGAAAAACAAGAACAGGCAACTATCAAGAAAGGTCGCAGTACAGCGAAAGACTATCCAGTAGTAACTATACAGACTGCATTGGAAGTGTGTGAGGCAATTCAAAAATGCGGCGGTGTGGCAGACTCTTACGAGCTTATTGGGAAAGTTCTGAATGTTCGTGGCGGTGCATTGAACAATAGAATAACGGCAGCCCGAAGATATGGTCTTGTAGAGAAAGACAAATTAGTTAATACAGAATTGGCAATCAGAATTCTCAAGCCAATAGAACCAGATGAGGACAAGAAAGCACAGCGGGAAGCAATACTATCAGTTACTTTGTTTCGGGAAATTCTACAGAGGTTTGGAAATAGTTTGCCCGCAGATAACATATTCAAGAATATCCTTATGCGTTCCTACGGAATACCTGAAGCTGCTGTGGTTAGAATGATATCTACAATAAGGAGAAATTTTGAGTTACTGAATGAGACCACTGGAATTACAGAATTACCTATATCGCCTGATGCTATTCCAAGTAATAGTCAAATTACTACACCATCGTTAATAAGCAAAAAAGAATTAACTGAATCGCTTGCAGATACAGAGTCTTATATCATCATCAAAGATGGCAAAAATAAATACACATTCATTATTGATGAAAAACTTGATTGGCATGTGCTTCAATATGTAATAGATTCGATGAAAAAGCACATAGAAGAAAGAGGAGAATGAAGAAGAAAAATAAATGTTAATTTATCACGTGCAACAGATACATCTTTATCAATAAGCAAAATGCAAATATAAGAATAATGTTTCTTGCCCGTATCCGCCCTCACAAGTGGCACGGGCAAGCGGTGAGGAGGAGTCGGTTACTACACGAAGGATGGAATCGCCGTAAGACACTCCTCATCTGCCTTTTTCCTTGAAACCTATGATTATAATGATGATTATGATGATGATAGGATAAAAAGCTATTTAACGTTTTTTCTACCAATTACGAAAACAACAAACACGCAATTTTTTATTTCAGAACACTTCCTGCAACACTGCCAAAAACCGACAATTTGTGGGTTATAGTTCTCCAAGGAAATAAACAGGATACGAGGAAGAATTGAAAATTCTTCCTGTACAGAAAGAACGAAGTTCTTTCTTGTATTACTTCCTTGGGAACTATACATGGTGAAGCAACGATTCACCTGTACAGGAGAACCAAAGGTTCTCCATGTGTGTGAACCCAGTCGCATGAAAATTCTTTTCTGGGTTCACTATAACAAGTGATTTCTGGACGATTCTGATGATGATATGTTATAGCATGTGACATAAATAACCGTACATATTATGATGTCACTGCTATATGCAGAAGACATTATTTTGTACAAAAACTAATGTCTTCTACTATAGTGAAGCTGTCTAGGAACAACACCAATAGCAGGATATGCAAATTCTTATACGTTCTTTTCAAAGAAGACATATGATAACAGCATTACTGTTCGCAATAGGCGTAGTTCTTATCGCAGGCGTCGTGGCGTTTTTTGGCGTCAACGAGGTCATGAGCGTTGTTTTCACGGCAAACACATGGTATATAGCTGCTGCGGTGATTATTCAACTGGCAATTCTGCTGCTGCTGGCCGGCCGGCTGGTGCTCATAGCAAGAAAACACGAACACATCGGATTTATCGATGCCTTCAAAATAACCATGAGCGGCATGGCAATAAGCATGCTTACCCCGATAGCTAAGATAGGTGGCGAACCCCTCAAGATATATCTGCTTAAGAAGAAAAAAATGGACGGATCAGAGGCTACAGCGGTAATAGCTGTTGACACACTGGCTGAACTGGTCTCTTCGCTTCTGATGGTTTTCATCATTTTCATGCTTTACGCAAGGGAGCTGCCCGGAGTTGTTTCGTCGTCGTTTATAGTTTTCCTTATTGTAGTGGCTGTTATAATTGTAGGACTGCTTAAGTTGCTTCTTAACCCAAAGTGGATGAGAAAGCTCGTCAGGTTTGCTGGCCGAAAGATTTCCAAGTTCGCTCACGTGAAGAAGAGGGACTATGCCAGGCTTTTCTATGATGCATTCCAGGTACTGATAAAGGACAAGAGCATTATTGCTTCGGCTTTTGGCATGTCTTTTCTGACAAAAATCCTTGAGTTTGCGCGCATGTGGCTTGTTTTTGCTGCCATAGGCGTGTTCCTGCCGTGGGATGTGGTACTTATTGTGTGGTCAGTAATACTTGTTCTTTACCTCGTGCCATGGCTGCCCGGTTCCTTAGGACTGATTGAACTGTTTGGCACCGGAGCTTTTGTCATGCTCGGCATCACCAGCAGCGCTGCGGCCGGCGGACTTCTTTTGGACAGGTTCATATCATTCTGGTTTGTGCTGATATTCGGCATGCTTATCGTGACGACCATGAAGCTGCCGAAGAAAGTGAGAAGATAACTTTATATTCTATGGCTATAATTATAGTTATAGGTGAAAAAATGACAACGACAGTCCAAATAAGTGACACGACAAGGCAGAAATTAGAAACGTTAAAAGAACAGCTGGCAGCGGGAACATTTGACGAAGTGATATCAAAGATAGCCGACAAAGAGCTGAAAGCTCCAAAATCAATGTTCGGAAAAGCAAAAATTTCCCCCTGGAAAAAAACAGACAGGATGAAATTCCATGGCGAATAAATATATGCTTGATAGTTCCGCATGGATAGAATATTTTGCAGGCACGGCTATGGGCGAGAAAGTAAAAGAATTTCTAGAAAACGAAGAGACAACAATAGCAATATGCCTGCTTTCTATAGCTGAAATTTCTGATAAATTCTCCAAAGAAAATGAAAAATTTGACAAATCACTTGCATTCATCAAAAGCGCTTCTTCTATCGCTAATTTAACTCTGAAATCTTGTTCAGAAGCCGGGAAACTGAAAGCCGAGCGCAGAAAAATAAAAAAAGAATTTGGTTTGGTGGATGCTATTACATACTTGACTGCGAAAGAGAATTCTTGTATATTAGTTGCCAAAGACGACGATTTTGAAAACATGGATAATGTTATCTTGTTAAAATAATCATTTGAACTCAAAACGGTGTAATTTTTATATACAATTTTACTGCAGAAAGATAACTAAGAATCCGACCACACATCTTCCATGTCCAATCTTTTCCAATTATCTATGTCTATCTGGATGGCAGTCCTGTCGTCTTTGAGCGCCGAGACCGCAGGGTATTTGTTACATCTATGCAGGTCTGTCTTGTAAATTTCGTTCAGCGTTCTCTCAAGCCCTTTTATTGTAAATATACGAGGCGCTGCATAGCCGTCAGACCAGATAAGTATGCGCTTTGGCGTGTGCGCAACAAATGTTTTTACACCGCTGTGCGGCAATGTTTTTGTGCCGTCTATTGCTGGATAAGAAAATTTATGTCCTGGCCTGTTTTGAACCCTGAATTGGGCGAGTATGCGGGGCTCTATGTAATCATGGCTGCCTTTTATATCACTTGTTTTTCTTATGTAATCTGCACGAATCTCCGCATTCCTTATGTCTATGATCTTTGTTTTCCCTGCAATTATTTTTCCATTAGCAGCGACACGAACGTCACCGATTGCTGTGACTGCCATTCTTTTTCTGTCTGCTATGATGTGCCCGATGTAGCCTGTTTCTATAGATGTTGAGGAAAAGGACCATGCAGGCTACTTGCAAAGGCCTAGACAAAGAGAAAGTCTTAGAAGACTTTTAGAGGCTTTGAAATCTTAGCTGTTTTTATAATTCCATGCACAATTAATTCCATGCTCTCATTGCTTGCTTTTGAAAGGATTGCCAAAAAATACGGCGTCAAAAGAATTTCTCGGGAGGCGCTTGAAGAGACGCGCGAGGTTATAGAGGAACTCGGCCTTGAAATGGCTGAAAAGGCGGTAAAGGCGAGCCGCTTCGCCGGGCGCAAAACGCTCATGGAAGAAGATATCAAGTTCGTGACGGAAAAAAGGGAGTAGCTACTGTGTTCTTGTATGAAGAAATTGCCATGCTTGGCTGTTTCCCATGTTTCTTATGTACTCGTTTCTTATTCGATTTATGTTTTCCAGGTATTCAGTACCGTCCCCATCTCTTGCGCGCCTAATACCTTTGTAGTATGCGCGCACGGCTAGGTTTCTGTCACATCTTGCTTCCTGTAACATTCTCCCAAACCACAGCGCGGCGGCTTCTGTAGCGATGTAGGGGTTAAAGTAATCCTCGTCTCTTATATCCCTTTTGTATATTCTGTTTATCGCTTTTCTGGCGTAGTTTGACGCTCCCGGAAGCCCTATATCAATGTTACCTTTTTGCTGGTTGATTGCGCGATGCTCGAACCACGATTCACCCATTACTATTGCTTTCAGCGTATCAGAACCATCCTCTGTTCTGCACGATTCATGAATGCCTGACCAATAGTCCAGCATTTTCATGAAAGCCATGGACCTTACAGGTTGCGGCACTATGTCCCATTCATTATACGACATCTTTTCCCAGATATCTTTATTCTGTATGAAATTACCATACTTTTCAAGCATCTTCTGCAAGCCTTTTTCACTTAAACCGTTTGGAACAACATCCCAGTCATCAAAATGCGCGTTTCTCCAGAATATACCATCATGCTTGATGCCTCTTTGTGTGGTGGAAAAAGAGACTTTCACCCAGTTAACGGTCAGCGTAACGCCCAGCGGTTTATCCGCATCTCCTACAATTGTCTGGTATGCGGTAGGCGGGTACGAATTGGGTACAATTTCCAGCGGGTCTATCTCTGTTGGCATAGCGAGCATTGCGACAGAAGCAGCGGCTGCAAGGAGTTTTTTCATAGGTAAATAAATAATGACAAGGTTTTTATTTGCAGCAACGTTTCATGATGCAAGATATACATTTATATGTTTCTATTCCAATTAGAGTAAAGCAAGAAATCTTCTTTCAACATAATTGATTTTAGCAAGTGATAATAATGGAAAAAAGACAGACAGAAATCAAGAATCTCAAGTCGGGTTCTTTCGTGCTCATAGATGACGTGCCTTTCCGCGTGGACAAGGTGCAGAAATCCAAGTCAGGCAAGCATGGCGCTTCCAAGGCGCGCCTGTTTGCGAGCGGGCTTTTTGGAGATATCAAAAAAATCATAGTGCACCCTGGAGACACCAAGATGGATATACCTATGATAGAAAAGAAGACTGCCCAGGTTATCGCGTTGTCAGGCGATCATGCCCAGCTGATGGACCTCGTGGACTACACAAACTATGAAGTGAAAATACCGGATGAACTTAAGGGACAACTGGTGGAAGGCGACGAGGTTGTGACGTGGGAATTTGGCACCTACAGGATGATTAAGGGAAAGAAATCGTAAAATTATTTCACCATTATAACATTTTTCAAATCTCTAAAGTGCTCATCGCCACTTACAATCTTAAGGTTTCTGATTTTTGCAACCGCCATTATTATCGCATCGGCCATACTAATTTTATTTTTGCTGAATCGCGTTCTTAGATTACCAGCTTCCTCTGCTACCTCTGAGTCCACCGAAACTATTTCGCTTCTCAATTTTAGGAATTGAACAAATTCTGCATAGGGCTTCCCTTCACGGGTGAATTTATTGACAATCTCGGCAACTACTATTGAAGGCGTTATAAGATCGCCTTTTTCTATAAAGTCTTTTATCCTGATACCTATATCAGAGCCTGTGAAATACTCGTACCACGCGTATGTGTCGATGACATAAGTTTTGGACGGATCTATGTCAATCTCTGTTGTCATCTTGCCACATCTCTTTGCGTTCCTTTTGTGTAAGAGGCTTTAGACCCTTGGCAGCACCAAACATCGATCTTGGAATTTTTTCTGCCTTGAAAAGCGCGTCCTCTATGATATCCTCAAATGTGACGCCCCTCTCATCCTTGAGTTGCTTCAGCTTCTTCCACATTGCGTCGTCTACTGCTATTGTTTTCATAATATCACCATTATATTTTATAAATTATAATCTATAACTTATAAAGGTTTCGGTCCTTGATGATAAAGGGAAAGAAAGTGGCTGAGCTATCCCAGTTGATTGGAGTCATTTTTGCTAAGCTTTTATATCAGGTAGATTATCATAAAGATGAAGATAAAGAGCGAAACTGGGGCGTGCCTTTGGATACAGCTAAAGCTTGGTTCACAGACCCAAGATTTGATGTGGAGTTCTCCTATGGCGTGCACGGACACGAAGATAAAGACATGCCTCATGACACAAAATATTTCATAACTAAGATGAGAAAACTGTGATTTAAAGAAAACTTTTTAAAACGAATTTATATTATATCATGAACCTAATTCTACTCTAATGAGAAGAAAAAAACATAAAATCAGGATCTCCCGGAGAAACGAAAAGTTGCTGCATTTGCTCAAGTTCTTCGTAAAGTTCAATCTGTTTGCCATACCGCTTTACATTATCTTATTGGCGGGGTTTGAATGGACCTGGCTGGAGCAGTTTGTTGCGAACGTCGTGACTGTGATGCTTCAATCCCTTGGTTTCAGCCCTACTATGAACGGAATGCTTATTTCCATACCCATAAGGGACGGCAACTGGGCTGCTGTAATTAACTGGGATTGCACTGGCTGGAAAAGCATGCTCGCTTTCTTTGCACTGGTAATGGCAACTGAGTTTCCACTAAAACGGAAGCTAGCTGGCTTAGTGCTGATACCTGTGATATTTGTTATTAACCTACTTAGGATAGTTTTCATGTTCTTCTATGTCAAGACCTTTGACCTGGCATACTACCAGACTGTTCATGCAGTGGTGTGGAGCTGGGGGCTAATAGCAGCAATAATCGTTTTATGGCTCCTGTGGCTTAGGTTTGACTTTACAATGATACTCAAGAAGAAACGAAAAAGACGCAAGAGAAGCAGAAAGCGAAAAAGTATGAAAAGGACTAAGGTGAAAACGAAAAAAGTATGAAAGCGATGAGGCAAAAGCAAACCCATACCTCTGCCTTTAGTTCTTCTCAGTACTCAGTAGAAAAAACAATACAGTGAAATCAGGATTAATTTATGTGATTTCACGTATAGTTGCCAATTTATATTGGACAACTATATATACCATCCGCAGCAAAGTAAATAATCATGGTAGACAAGCTTACGGAGCTGGAAGAGCGTTTCAACAAGCTGGAAGAGAAGCTGAAGATTACTTTTATTGAACTGGAAAGACGCCTTGACCAACAACAACCACAATCACAATCATCTTCGGAGGATCGTATACAGGAGCTCGAGGACCTTCTTTTGTTGCTACAACTGGAGAATACAAAACTCAAGGAAAAGGTTGGAGACGGACTTGACTTTGGAATAATTCCTAATGTTCCTGGCGTTTCAGAACGCCTGACCCGCGTTGAAAGCGAGCTCGCTGCACAGACAAGCGCCACGCCGATACAGAGCGAGATTGAGACGAAAATAGCAACACTCGAGGAGAGAATAAATTCACTTCAGACAACGAACTATGTGGAAACGCGGCCTGTTGATGAGCCTGTTGATGAACCAGTTGAGGAGCATGTTGCTCTGCAACATAATAAGAAGAAAGTAAAGACAGTCAAGGAAGTGTTAGAGGAGGATTCGGATTTGCTCTCCAGCGTACAAAGAATACTGGGGCGCGCCTAAGGTGTTACTATGGATATAGAGAAAAAATTAAAGGAAATGGAAGAGTCCATAAAGACCATAGCAGAGTTCGTGAGGGACCAGACGGAAAAGATAGAGGCAGAGCTTTCCATGCCTGATTATTCGGACGAGATGGAGAAGATAAAGGAAACTTTTTCTGACGAAAAGGAATACGCGCGTCTTCAGGCGAAAAAAATCGACAAGCTTGAGGGGCATGTGGAGGTGCTTCTCAAGTCGCCCAAGGACAAGTCAATGGAGGAGAAATTCAAGAAATCCATGCAGTCCACCCGTGCTGAACTTGACAAGCTTAAGCATGAGCTGATGCCAAAGGTAAAATTCATCGAGGGAAAGATGGACAAGATCAAGGAAGCAGTGGAAGAGGTTGGTGAGCTACACGAGCTAAAGGGTCACATGAAGGAACTGGAAACGAAAATGCAGGCCAGTGTTGAAGGTGTTGAAAAACAACTCAAAGAAGTCACAAACACCAACTTCGGTGATAATTACAAAAAGGAACTGGAGAGATTGAATGAGGGAATGCTGGCGCGGTTCAAGGACAATAACGTGGAATACTTTGAGAAGCTGGGTTATATTGAACAACGCGTCAACTCGCTAACTGGAAAGGTCGACAAAACCTCCAATGATGATATCCTGCAGAAAGTCAAAAGCCTGGACGAAAAGCTTGGCAACCTGAAGGAGTCGCTAGACGGTATTGCTGCCCTGAATCCAGAGGAGATGAAAGACCGCGTTGATTTCATAGACAACAAGCTCAATGAGACACTTGTCAATAAGAACCAGCTGGATGACATGGAAAAAACCTTAAGGGAAACCAGGGCTGTTGCGAACAGGTTCAAGGATTTCAATGCCGAGGAATACAGGGAGGAACTGGTCAAGGAAATAAACGGTGCTATTGAAAATTTCAAACGCAGGGAATTCGGCAACATAAAAGACATCGGCGAGTCGCTTTCAAGGTTCAAGAACCTGGAATTAAGCGACGTAAGAAAGATAAACTCACTTGTCGAGGAGCTGAAGGGACTTGAGATAGATGATGTCAAAGCCATGAAAAACATCGAGACACGCGACATAAGACGGCTGAGCACGGCGCTCGACGAAATGAAGGGCGTCGAGCTGGAGGACATCGGAAGGCTCTCACGGCAGCTCAAGGATGCGCGGGAGTCCATTCGCGCGGAAATTGGCAACAAGCAGGCAACAGAGGAGAGACTTGCTTCAATTGAATCAAAGATGGAGGAGCTAAAGCGGGCTGAGAAAAAATTCGACAAGCATATAGGCGACATACTTGACCAGTTCAAGGATATGGAGGCGCACAACGTAAAGGACATGGCAAAACAGCTCAAGGAAGCGAAGGAGCTGCTGGAAGACGAATCAGTGAGCAGGCAGTCGTTTGAAAAACGCGTATTTGATATTGAAAACAAGGTACAAAACTTTGAAAAGAGCACTGCAAAAACCCTCGAACAGTTCAAGCACTTCGAAGGCGAGGAAGTGAAAAAACTCAAGCAGCTGGCTGAACATTTCGAGCACCTTGAGTCAGATGACATAAAGAAGCTCAAAGAAAACATGGAACACTTCAGCGAGCTGGAATCAGATGACATAAAGAAGCTCAAGGAAATGGTAGCGAACTTCGAGCACCTGAAGACTGAGGACATAGGCAAGCTGAAGCAGATGGTGGAACACTTCGGCAGTCTCGAATCCGATGACATAAAGAAATTGAGGGGAGCTATGGAGCAGCTCAAGGGTCTTGAGGCGCATGATATCAGCAGCCTTACGGAGAAAATGAAAAATGCGACAGAAGCGCTGGAAGATGAATCTGTAAACAGACAATCGATGGAAAAACGCATCATGGACTTGGAATCAAAGACCGAGAAAATCGACAGCATGGAGATTCATGATATTGAAAATCTCGCCAATGAGATGAAATACGCCAAGGAAACTCTGGAAGAGGAGTCGGTGACACGGCAATCACTTGAAAAACGGCTTCATGCTATTGAAACAGACATGAGCCAGGTGCGCGGTGTAGAGGCCGGACAGGAGAACGCCGAAAAAGTTGACGTTACAAAGCTCAGCAACCGGATCCAGGATATGGAAAGCAACATGAAACTTATGACCGTCAGACTGCTTACACAGCAGCTGAACGAGTTCGCAAAGTCAATTGACAGAAGGCTGCCAAACATTGTCAGCCGCGAGGAGTACCTAAGGCAGATAGCTGACTTGAACCAGCGCATACGCACCGTGGAAGCACCGGACCTCGCACCACTGGGCGCACGCGTCGGAAGGCTGGAGAAGAAGCTGGAAGAAATAGCTGGAATGATGCGCGGTATGTACAACCGGATTCCTATTGTTGTCGAATAAGTAAGACTTTTCTTTGGAAAAGAAAATCCTTAAGCCAAAAGAAACATATTATAAAAAGAGTCTCACTAGCGCTCGCGATAATTACGTTTTAATCTGTTTCTGAATCATTAGTCCTATGAAGATACTTGTTACCGGCGGGACAGGGTTTCTTGGTCAGCGGGTAGTGGAAAAACTTGGAAAACACAAAGTTATTGTTTTTTCGAGAAGCCTGAAAAAAAGCAAAAAAGCTGCACAGGTTCTTGGAGACATAACAAATTCGGATGAACTGGAAAAGGCATTTCCTGTTGACGTGGTTATTCATCTTGCTGCAGTTCTTGACGAGCACAGCAGTGATTTGTTCAAGATAAATGTTGAAGGAACGAGGAACGTCATAGATCTATGCAAAAAATACAAAGTCAAACAACTCATACATATGAGTTCCACAGCTGCTCTTGGCGAGACAAAATTTGCCAAGGAAGACTCACCAAGAAATCCAAAGACAAACTACGAAAAGTCGAAGCGCGACGCAGAGGACATTGTAATAAATTCCGGTCTTAACTACACGATAATAAGGGCCCCTGTTATTTTTGGCCCAAGCAAAATATGGCTTGATGTAATAAAAGCCGCAGAAAGAGGATTTCCGATTATTGGCAACGGCTCAAACCATTTTCATGTGGCCTATGTGGATGATGTTGCCTCGTTGATTGTCAAAGCTATAGGAAACAAAAAAACCTATAAACAGATTTTTCACATTGCCGCTAGCGATACGCCTACTTACAGGGAATTCTACTCGATGCTTTGCAGGGCACTGGGCATAGAGATGACAAAGAAGAGTGTGGCCGTGACTACAGTAAGAATAATTTCTGCTATTCATAGAGTTTCATCTAAACTGAGAGGCAAAAAACCAAAGGCAATAATTGAAAAATCAAATATTGACAGAATAATACGGGACAGGATTGTTTCGACAAAGAAGATACAGACAATTCTACGCTTTAAACCGACAACAACAAAAAGAGCAATAGGTGAAACTGTGAATTACTTTAAAAAGTCTGGTTTGATTTGATAATTATGATAATAGGCAAGACAGAAAAATACATACTGAAGAGGATAGAGGAAACCGGTGGCATACTTTCTGTAATAATCGATCCGGTCGATTATCCAACAAGAGAGAAGGCAATTGCTACGGGCGTTGCTGCGTACAAAGCAGACGCGGATATCATAGCTGTTGGCGGCTCCATAAACGCGCAGGGCGAACTGCTTGACACTGTAACAAAGGGCATAAAGGAAAAGGTGGATGTGCCGGTTGTGCTGTTTCCTGGAAACATAGCTACAATCACATCCCACGCGGATGCAATCTATTTCATGTCGCTGCTGAACTCGAGAAACCCTTATTATATTTCTCAAGCACAAATGCTGGCGGCGCCGCTTATCAAAGAACTTAAGATAGAGCCATTGCCCATAGGATACATTGTTGTTGAACCGGGCGGTACTGTGGGCTGGGTCGGCGATGCAAATGCGGTGCCAAGAATAAAACCGAAAATTGCTGCAGCCCTTGCGATGGCAGGACAGTTCTCCGGACACAGGATAATATTCACAGACGCCGGTTCTGCTGCCTATGCGCCGGTTCCGGTGGAAATGGTTGCAGCAGTCAAGAAGTCGATAGACGTGCCTTATCTTGTTGCAGGCGGAATACGAACAGCTAAGCAGGCAGGCGAGATAATTGCTGCTGGCGCTGACTGGGTTCAGATAGGCACAGCCGCGGAAAACAGCAAAAACCCTGAAGAGCTAATCAGGAAATTTGTAATAGAAATCAAGAAAGCAGGCAAGAAGAAAATTAACTGACTAAGACAAAACATCTTGGCGAGCACTAATCTATGTTGCAAATATTGGATGAATTCCAATAATAACATTTCTCATTTTTGTGTGCAGTAGTCTAGATTAAAATCGCCCTAATTTCTTCTACAGTAGCGAAAAGAACAAGTTTCCAAACAGCAGCGTCAGGACAAGGGCTATGGCGAAAACAGGCACAAAGCGCATGCCGTCTTTTATCACTACGAAACGTTTCTGGCTACGCAGCTTTTTTATCTGCCGGTCCGTGAGGCCAACCCAGTTGCCTTTCTCCAGAACGTCGCCTTTTCTCAACTTGCTTGTTGGCACTTTTTTGCGGAAAACTTTTCTTTCAATGACAAAGGCATAGCGCCAGAAAAGCAACAGCAAGATTATGAGCGGAACCAGTTTTGGGATTAAGATAATAATTCTGGGCACTGCTGCAGAGGCCACGAGTATCGCTATAATCACGGCAGCAGGCACGCCAAGTATAAATTTCAAATTTTCACGGAAATCTTTGACAACATATTTGAACACATGCCTGTTCAGGATGCCTATTGTAACAGAATAAATAACAGTATAGAATATGCTGACAAGCATGAAGTTCATTAGATATGGCACTATGAATATTTCGCCTCCATAGACAGGTACCATATAGCCGATGGCTGCAAGAATCCATGCATCAGCTCCGCCCCACTGGCCTTTTTTGTACATGATTAAGCCGATAGCGAGGAGAGCCGTGCCTACTATGATGGAAACGGTGAACGGATACCAGTCTCCTAGCATGCCTTGCAGAATCCAGTAGGCTATGCCAACAATTACCATGCCCACAGGCAATTTGTCAGGAACTTCTGTAGTCTTTAGATCCCATAAACCAGCGAGAATAGAGCCTGCGACAGCAATTAACAATATTTCCAGCATTTAATACCCACCTAAATGGCACGTTTGTAATGCACCAAAACTTTTATAACCTAGAGTTTAAATTAATTACTAGTTAGTATTTATTAATAAGATTTTTCAGCCTTAATTAGGCATTGGATTGAGAGGTAGGGGAAATGCTTCCACAACACGTAGGTATCATACTTGACGGCAACAGGCGCTTCGCGCGCGAGCTCATGAAGAGGCCCTGGCTGGGCCACAAGGCAGGCCTGTATAAGGCAAGACAGGTTCTTGGCTGGGCCTGCGAACGGGGCATAAAATACGTCACAGCTTACGTTTTGTCTTTGGAAAACTTACAGACAAGGCCAAAGAAAGAACTGCAGCTTATACTGAAATATTTCGGTGGTGAGATGGATGACATCCTGGCAACAGCTGATCATGTTGTCCACCGATTTGCCGTGCAGGTAAGGTTCATAGGGCGGACACATATACTTCCGGACGCACTGCAGGAAAAGATGCGCCTTGTTTCTAACAGAACAAAGAATTACAAGAAGCACACGCTTAACATCGCGATAGCTTACGGCGGCCAGCAGGAGCTTGTCGACGCGATGAAGAAAATCCTTGAAGAGGGACTTGCCGGGACTATAAGGCCGTGCGACCTCAATGAAACCATACTGAAGGAACACCTCTACACAAACGGTCAGCCGTATCCAGACATGATATTCAGGACGGGCGGAGAAAAACGATTGAGCAACTTTTTGCCGTTCCAGTCAGCGTACAGCGAGCTTATCTTTACAGATAAGAAATGGCCTGCCATACAAGAGAAGGACTTTGACACGGCGCTGAAGGAATTCTCGGACAGGAAGAGACGATTTGGAAGGTAGGTTTTTAATTGTTATGTCTATAGGAAGAAGAGAAATATTCGCTTTGCATATTTTGATTTTGCTTTTCATTTTCACATTCAGGAACCAGTTTCTAGCTGACGCATGGCTTTCGATTGCATCGTCACTAATAACGATACCTGGATTGCTAATAGTCATTACAGGTGCAATAACACTGGATAAAGCAAAGAATTTGGCAACGAACGGAATATATTCGAGAATCAGACATCCGATTTATTACGGCAGAATTTTATTCTTCATTGGTATAGCTTTATTCCTTAAGTCAATTTACGGACTAGTCCTAACACTTCTGGTAATTTTGCCGCTTCACATCCATATAATCAGGGAAGAGGAAAAACTCTTGGCTGGGAAATACGGCAAAAAATACAACCGATATAAAAAACAGACGCTATTCTAGATTTATTTTCTCTTCAGATCCCGGTTGTAGGATCTTGCCACGAGAAAGACTTTTGGCAATTGCGAGCTTTTTCTAGACGCATCGAAGCTTGTCACATCGCCTTACTTACTTTCTCTTCAGACTCCAGTTGTAGAAGTACGCTATGAGCCATCCCGATATGTAGAATGCCACCACCAATACTATCAGCAGTGCTATGGAGTTCATGGGGTTCATGAAGGAAAAGCTTGGGTACATGTAACCCATCATTGATGGCTGTGCAATTGCTCCGTGCCATATAATGCCCACGATCCAGAAAACAACTCCAAATATTGCTGACGCCATTGAAAGAGCTTTCGGGCTAAGTTCCTGATATTTTGCCATAATAATCAGTTGCTTAAACTTCTATAAAAAGATACAAAAATATTTTTAATCTATGTCTTATATTGACACAGAAAGGAAATACAAGCGCGGGCCGCAGATAATTACCAGGAAGGACGCCGGAGCTATCGTAGCAGAGACAGGACTCCAACCTGATTGGCGCTGTTTGGATCTTGGCGGAGGCTCGGGATTTCTTGCGTTGTTTCTTGCTAACTTGGTCACGAACGGCTCGGTTACCTGCTATGAAATCAAGAAAGAGCATGCTGCAATAATAAAAGAAAATATTTTGCGCAGCGGATTCAAGAATATAAAACTCGTTAACAAACCAGGCGAAGACTTTATAGGCAAGAATTTTGATTTAGTTACGATGGACATGAAGGGCGCTGAAAGGGTAATACCAAAAATTTACGCAGCGCTGAAAAAGGGCGGCTATGTTGCCGCTTATAGCCCACACATAGAGCAGCAGATAAGCATTGTTAGCGCCATGGAGAAAGCAGGCTTTAGTAATATTAGAATAGAGGAAAACATCCAGCGCGAGTGGACAAGTGTTGCAGGCTTTACACACCCAAAACCTTCACAGGTAGTTCACACAGGCTTTATAACTATTGGACGAAAAATATGATTACTAAAAGTGGATGCATGGGTTCTGTTCGTCTTAACCGCTGTAATAGAAAAACCTTATTAGGAACCCGTTTCATTAATAATTATGATAACTTCTCTGAATCCCGGCATTGCGCTTATTGTAGCAGTTCTCGCGCTGCTTGGTCTTGAGGCAGAGATTTCTTCTGGCAATGGTATTGGTGCGTTTTTTCTCGGTGCTATCGCGACTGTGCCACTAATAGTTTACATATGGGAGGTCATGAAGAAGAACTGGACTGTCTATAGAAAATTCTACTCCATGTCATTTCACAAACGCGACATGAAGGTGATAAAAAAGAGCTGGATTCTTACCTGGTGGATTGTTCCCTATTCTCTTGTTGTGTATTCTGTTCTCGACATCACAGTGCTTCTCAATCCTGTTCTCGGCACGCCCTATAGCATGCTCTATGGCGCGCTGTTCGTGATTTTCTTCTACACGGCGCTCCAGAAGCCCAAATATTATGAATCAGTAAAAAAATAGAATGGGCCCGAGCAGACCTTTCTAAAACTCGAGAAAAGCAGAGCTTTTCTGAGTTGCCAGAAACCTTTGGTTTCTGAGCAAGAAAGCTCTAGTGGAAAGAAGTATTATGGGCTCGAGGAGATTTGAACTCCTGTCTCAAGGTACATCGCACCTTCTTTTAGTACAGCTTTTCTTTCTAAGAAAAGGTGTCCCGAACCTCGGATCCTGACCAAGCTAGACTACGAACCCTGCGAGAAATATTCAAACTTACTAATTTTTATAATTATTGCTTGGAAAGAAATTATATTTGTATTCATGAAACAATGGTGTTAATTCAAATTCTTTAATTATATTACTGAATTTATCTCTTACATTTCTGGTTAATTGAAGCACTTGGTTCCGTGTTTCGACTTCAAATTCTATTTCAAAATCCCACGAACCAACAAGTCTTATTACACCAACAACATTCGGATTTGTTCTGAGATAATTTACTAATTGTTTTTCTTTCAATTCGGTTATATTCTGAAATTTTATAAGAGCCTTGTAACCAGAGTATGGTGTATTTTCCAAATGAATAAGTGGCTTGAATCCCTGTATAAATCCTGATTTCTTCATCTTCTTGATTCTGAGTACTACTGTATTCGCCGTTATGCCTATACTTTTAGCGATTTCAGCAGAACCGATTCTTGCATTTTCAGATAAAAATTTTAAAATAGCTTTGTCAATTTCATCTATTTTTACAGCTCCTTGTTCTTTGATCAAATATGATACTTTTTTAATTTCCCCTGTTTTCTTAGTGAAATAATCTCGTCCAAAATCTATAATGCTAACAGTTGTAAGAATATCATAATTTTGTATTTGTTTTGGAAACTTATTTCTGAATTTTGTAATAATCTCATTATAATGTACTATATTCTTTGCCATGAAATTAACAAGTATATCCCATCTACCGCCACAGTCGACAAGCCACAAGACGTTTGGATGTCCCTTCAAGTAAGATACAATTTCTTTATATCTATGTTCATTTATGTTGCTAAATCTAATCATCGTTCTGTAGCTTGTATAACCCAATGCTGCGAAGTCTGCAACAGTATAAAATCCTCCTATAACGTCCCTATGCTGCAAAGAACTAATCCTGTAGCTGACAACTTGTTGCGATGTGTTAAGTCTTTTGGCTATTTGTGATAACGGCTGTCTAGCATCCTTTTCGAGCTCGTATAAAATATCCAAGTCGAGTTTGCTAAGCTTGTGCATTTGTAAAATCTATATAGAAAAGCTTTTATCTTTGTAATAACGAAATTTTATCTTCTATTTTATTAAGAATACAAAATTTTCACTAAATAGTTTTAAATCTTGATAAGTAAAATAACATAATCATGCCAGACGAAAGACTGCAAAACTACGAGTTGCACGAAGATGTGAGGTATGACACAGAAGGTAGAGGTAACTACCCACCGCGAATTGAAAATACGCAAAGAGATTTTTCACTACCTTATTTCAGATTAAGACCTATCAAAACTAGTCGTGAAGCTCAAATGGAGTAATAGTTATGTATAAGACTAAAAACTTGAGTTTTGATCCGAAGGAAATTGTAGAAGAGAATCAGCCAAGCTATAGACCAATTGTTACGTCTAGTGACGGCACTAAAGAACCCTATTTTGCATTGAAATCTATAGATACGAAGAAAAGAGAGGCCAACGTAGAGTAGGCTTTGCTATTTTTCTATTGTTATAGTTATGAGAGTTTCTTTTGTTAATCCACCAAATACGACATCACTTCACTTAGCTAAACCTGGAACTTACGTGGCCCAGAACGTAGGTACTGAGTTTTTAATTTTGCCGCGTATACCATTTGAAGTTTTGGCCTCTGTGCCGCCAGATTTTGAAAGAGATTTGGTTTTGCTTGATTTTGAATGGTATAAAGAACCTAATCTGAGCAAAGAAGATTTAGTGGATATAGCAACTGCAAATCACCCAGATATAGTATGCACTACGCTTATTTCGCAAGCCAGTGCGGATACAATCCATTATTTGACTGGGCAAATTAAGCAAAGATTGCCCGATACAAAAATAGTTGTTGGAGGACAAGCTGTCTCGCACTTGGGCAGAAAAATTTTCAAATATTGTCCAACAGTTGATATAGCATCCTTGACAGATGCAAGCTATAATCTACCGCATATTCTTGAAAGTCTACGTAATGATTTGCATCATTTATACGATATACCCGGCATAGCATATCGAGAAAATGGCGAAGTAAAAATCAACTTGGCTGATACCAAAAGAACTACAGCAAAATGGTCGCCACAAGAACTTTACGACACTTGGAAAGATAGGATTTCTGAAATAACAGATTTTGCTCATTCTCAAGGGGCATATGTATTAGGAAATATCGAGACATACAAAGGCTGTCCTTATCCATGCGAATTCTGTTTAGCAAAAGGGCCAACAAGTCCTATGAATTCTGAACAGGCAATTAGAGAAATAGAATACTTGTATGACCTAGGTATTGATAGATTTTATTTCGTAGATCTTACATTCGGACTCAACAGAGAAAAAACACTCGGCCTTCTATCAGAGTTGAGCGAATTCAGAAAAGCCCATCCCAATTTTGGCTTCCGTTGTGTAACCAGGTCTGATAGAATAGATGAAGAATTTGTAGCTTATCTTAAAGCAGCCGGCTGCTATGAAGTGGGAATTGGTGTAGAAGTTAATGATGATTCTGTCTTAGCTATAATGAAAAAGAGAACAAATGAAAATCAGCATTCAAGAGCATTAGAGGTTTTAGGCAAAGAAGGTATAGCATTCAAGCTATTTTTAATAGAAGGCTATCCAGGCTCGAGTTCAAGAACCTCTAAGAAAACTTTTGAATTGCTAAATTCTGTTGAAAATCAAGGCTACAAATATTTCATACAGCCTGCGCTGAGCAGAAATCTTAATCCTGAATCGCCTGAATTTGTATCAAGAGAACAGAACAGCCAGTTCACGACTGGCACAATATATCAGTTAGATTTCCGCCATGACGCAAGGCGGTACGGCTGGAACAATGACGTTTCTGTAAGAGCTTTTTGTCTGCAGCTTCTTGCATATCCATCGACAGAAATCGGAAAACAAAATAAAGATAAAAATCTTCAAAAAAGGTTGGAAATGGATCTACATTTTCTGGCAGATGACGTAGAAATACAAACAGCTTTGAAATATTTATCAGCAACACCAGAACTGGAAGATGCAGCAACTACTTTTGTGCATTATTTGGATGGTGTATACTCATCAGGTGAAATTATACAAAGACTTTCAAAAACCCATCCCAATACACATGACATTGATAAGCATGTATACGAGTGGCTAGCAAAACTGAGAAAAAAAGGATTCATAGATTCTTTTGTTAAACCCAGGGAAATTATTCCAAGAATAGATAAATCCTATTCAGGAAATAGAAAGGGACCTGTACCAAAACGTGTTTACGGAAGTTTCTTGTTTTGGAACGGAGAAAACAAAAGATGGATTTATGCACCGCCTATTGATGAAAAAGCACCCAAAATAAGTACGCATATTTACTCGGATATTCCTGAGGATGTGTTCGAATTTTTGATTATGGCGAGGGGCTTGTATAATGTAGATGAAATTTCTTATAGAATGCATAGGTTATTTAATCGCAGAAGTGGCTTTAATTCGTTGGAAGAAACAATGAGTACTGTAAATATAATCTATGATACGTGCAAAAATTATGGGTTGTGCAGTTGAATAGCAACCACCAATCAACCGCCCATAGCCCACATTCATCCTGTATCGAACCAAACAAGCAGCCAAGCTAGACTACGAGCCCTACGCCTTACATTTCTTTGTACGATAATCTTTATATACTTTCTTACATATCTTACTTGTAAGGTGATTAAGATGGGACTCATAGAAGTGAAGACCGCAAAGATAACAGAGAAAGGCCAGATAGTAATACCCAAGGATATAAGAGAACTTGAGGGCTTCAAAGAAGGTTCTAAAATAGCTGTACTAGCTTTTGATGACCGCATAGAACTAAGGCCGCTCAAGAGCATAAAAAGCGGGAGAATTTCGGCGTTGTTGAGTGAGAAAGCTCTTTCAAAAAGTTGGAACACAAAAGAGGAAGATGAAGCATGGAAGGACTTGTAAAAGGCGATGTTGTTGTTTTGCCTTTTCCTTTTTCTGATCTTTCGGCAAGCAAAAGACGGCCTGCTCTTGTAATTGCAGAAGGCGAATATGGCGACGTGATCATGTGCCAAATAACAAGCAAACCCAAAAAAGGCGCAGAAGCAATTGAGCTGAAGGAGAGGGATTTTCAAAACGGCAAATTAAAAATAACGAGCTACGTTAGGCCAAGAAAGATATTCACCGCTGATCTGGGTCTAATTCTATACAGAGCAGGCAAGATAAAAAAGGAAAAGACAGCAGAAGTTGAGGATGCTATTTGCAGAATTGTAAAAGAATGATGCGATTTCTTACTAGACTATCAATCAACCACCCATAGCCCACATTCGTCCTGCACAGAACCTAACCAGCAACTAAACACAGCCACTTCCAGATGTATTGGTGCCAGTGAATACGTTTATGCTGATAATTTTAGCGGCTTTTATCAGCCTAACCAATAAAACAATTAGGCTGATAGTTTTAAATATTTTTATCAGCCTAAATACAGTATGACACTCCGAACAAAAACCATTAGTGGTAAAAAATACTACTATCTCGACTTGAGCTATTTCATCTCGAACAAGTCAAAAACATTCAGTAAATATGTAGGTGCAAAGAAACCATCGAGAAATGATGTAGCAAAGACAGAAGATTCGTTCAGGTCGGAAATAATATCAAAGTTAGCCGGAAAACGTTATGACAATAAATTGATTTCAAAAGACGACATGATAAAAGCCCTGCTTTTTCGTGACGCTTTTAACAACGTATTCTCCTCGCTTTCGGGCATCCAGAAAAAAAAGTATGAAGTTGACAGCACAATTCTTTTCACGCTGACCACACTTACGACAGAAGACGTTAGTGTCAGCCTTGGGGATGTCAAGAATGCTTTTGAAAAAAACAGGCGGTTAAACATGCGCGAACATATCAGCAAAAACATGCTTAAAGCTGTAGAGTCGATAAAAGAAAACCATGGTCTTGATAAAAAATATTTACTCGAATTGCATAAGACAATAATGGCAAGCTTTGAAGGAAAAACTCCGGGTAGACTAAGGAAGCAACAAGTCTATTTGCGCATGCAGGATACCAAAAACCCTCTTGGAAAAGAAATCTCTTATAGACCGCCGCATTATAAAAGGCTGGACAAATTGATTGATGATTTTGTTAAGTGGTATAAATCGACAAGACTGAATCCGATTGAAAAGGCGGCTTTAGCGCACTATAGTCTTTACAGAATTCATCCATTTCTTGACGGAAACAAACGAATATGCAGACTGGTATTAAATAAGACTTTGCTGGACGAAGGGTTTCCGCTGCTTAACATTTCAGCAAAAAAAGAGCACTATTTTCAGTCTTTGATCGACTCGGTTGAGAAAGATACGCCAAAGAAACTCGCAGAGTTCACGCTAAAGGAATTCTTCAGGCAAACGAAAGAGTTTCTGGCTTTGCATGAAGCTTGATCATTGGTGTGGTTTTATGCTCGGAAACATGCTTATTTCTGCTGAAAACGCTAGTTCTAGGGCTGTTTTAAGGGGAACCAAACCAGCAGCCAAGCACAGCTACGAGCCCATTATCTTTTCCTCTATCTCCTTCTTGAATTTCCAGTTCAGATACCACTGATAATCATGATGTGTTGGAAACTTAACAAGAAAGCCTTTCTTTCTGAGTTCATCTGCGATTTCCAACACGCGTTTTCTGACGTGAGGCGGAAACCCCTTTGGGAGATTCCTCTCGGATGTATGCCTTGTGCCCCAGCAACCCATCGTATAGAGTTTTTTCAAAAGGACTCGTTCTATTTCCTTATCATCTTTAACTTCCATAATGTCACGAAGAGTATTGTATAATTACTATACATTAAATGCATAATTATTTAAACGTATCTTGTGCAAGTGTATATAGGTGAAAAAGATGGAAGCAAAAAACTCAATATTTGTCGAAACATTCGGAGAAACGCCTGCTGTAAAAGCATTAGACTTCTTCCTAACTTTCGATAACTTTGACTACTCCAAAAGTCAGGTCTCAGAAGAAACAGGCGTATCAAGAATTACGCTGGATAAATTATGGAAAGAATTGATAAATAAAAAAATAATAGTAAAAACACGAGCTATAGGCAGGGCTGATATGTATAAATTAAACAAAGAAAATCCGAGAGTCAGAGTTCTTCAGGAACTCAGCTTCAAGTTAGCTTCGGCATTCGCAGAAGAAGAGATCGGAAAGATCAAGAAGAAAATTGAAGCTTAGGTCTTTTTGTGTATTTTGTAGAAGAAACAATAGACCGCGAAACAATCGCATATGGATTACATTCGCCCTGCGCAGAACCAATTGCATGCAAACAGCTACGAACCCTTAATAATCCAAAGGCTTAATTACCTTTATCCCTTTTATGTCTTCAAAGTGCGAATCGTTTGTTATTATTGTGTCTATGAATTTCTCTTTCATGACAGCTACAAAAACCGTATCAAAATAATTTGCTTTTGATGTCGAGAATATAGAAAGTGCATCAACTTCATGCTCTTTGACGACGTCTTCTATGTCCATTGGCAAAGCTAACAGAAGCTCGACCACTTTAATGGCAGATTTTCTGTTCTCATTTCGATCTATAAATTCTGCGACTTCTGCTATGTTAAGCACGGTTGTAGTCGCTTCCAATTTTCTGGATTCTATATCCTGAAGTACCCGTTTGCAAGCTTTTCCGAATTCTGTGTGTGCTTGTGCTGCATAAATAAAAATATTTGAATCGATAAAAGCTCTCATATGCATCATATAGATATTTTAATTTTCAAACTAATTCGCCGCGAATTTTATGTATGCGCTTTACGGCGTCACCCTTAAATTTAATAGAACCGTAGAGTTTTTCCGATATGTTTTCTATTTTTTTTGCTGCGAGTAGTTCGATGCCTGTTTCTCTTGGCATCAAAGACACCTTGGACCCACGCTTTACACCATAAACTTCTCTAAGCTTCTTGGGTATTGTTATCTGATACTTGTCCGTTACCTTAGTTTGGTATACCATTCTTACCACCATACTAATTATATACGACAAACTATAAAAGGCTTTCTAGAACCAAGAACCAAACCAACAGCCTAACACAGCTACGAACCCAATCTTTGATTGTGTTGTATTCTCGTCTGTTACCAGACAAGACTACGAACCCTTTATTTTCTAATGCACAGAAATGTTTAAATATATCAGTATACTAAGTATACTAGGTGTTAAAAGTGGATAAAACTGTCAAAGTTGACGAGAACACATACAGGATGCTGAACGAGCTGGTGGGAGAAATCCGTTCCGAGGAAAAAAGGCCTGTTTCTATAAACGAGGCGCTATCAAGGATTCTGAAAGAGAAAAAGAAGAAAAAAAATATCATGGATTTTGCTGGTTCTTGGGACATGAGCGATAAAGAAGCCGAGAAAATGAAAGCCGACCTCAAGAGGCACAGGAGATTATGGACAATAAGATACTGATAGATACAGATGTCCTGATAGATTTTCTCAGGGGTGACGGCAAGACTATAGAGCTAATTAAGAAAATAAGTGTGCAGAGGCTTGCTACTACTGACATAAATGCGTTTGAATTATATCATGGTGGCTACAAGAGCAAAAATAAACAAATCAATATTACAAATGTTGAGGATCTTCTAAATTCACTGGAATTATTGAGTACAAATAAGGAATCTATGAGGAAGGCTGCAGAATTGATAACAGACCTTGATAAAAAAGGAGTTTCTATAGATACTGCTGACCTTTTCATAGCTTCTATATGCCTAACTAATTCTGCATTACTTCTAACTAGAAACAAGAAACACTTTGAGAGAACTGGCGTAAAAATAGCAGAATAGTTTATGTAGAAAGTTAATTTTTCCTTCACTGCTCGGTGCTTTGGCGAATTTCTTTAGCAATTTTAGGTCCTAGCAGCTTTGCCAGCACAATCTCGTCCGCCTTCTTTATGTCAACGGGCGTGCGGATTCCAGCGTTGAATAGTTTTCTTGCTCTTGCTCTTCCTATGCCTTTCAGGGTTACGAGTTTTAAGAGCTCTTCCTTTACGCCATGCTTGACCTGCAGGCGGACCTTGTTTATGTTGTTTGCTATTTCCCTTATTCCCAACAACATGGCTAATTCGCTCGCTGAGTATAATAGCCATTCAGCGTTTGTTGTTTTATTGTATAATTCGCCTGGAGTCACGCCGTATTTTTCAAGTATGACATCTTCGCCGGATTCACTGGTCCATTCACGTATCAGCAGCGCTGTCTTGAACTCGCTCAGGAAATCTTCGTATTCTACATCCCAGACATCCGGTGCTTCTATGTCAGATTTCGAAAGCTCATCTTCTATATCCTCATATTCTTTTTTCTTCACACTAAGAAGCGGATGCATTTCACTGCACTGACAGATCATCATCAGGCTCTGGGTTGGTGTGTCATCTTCGGTCATCAAACCTAGTATAAGATTTGCCGACACGGGATCCAGGTATAACTCGCTTACACGCTTGCCGAGCTTTGTTGCATGCAGCTCGACATCCTGGGTAAGCTGGAAAGCCGGCATGAATTCTTTTGATATGAATTCGCCTTTGTTGCCGACAATTATGAATTTGTAATTTTCCAGTTCGGTTATTATGCGCTCTATTTTCCCTACGATGCTGTTGATGTCGCCATACTGTTTTGCAAAGAAGGTGCGCATGAAGAATGTTTCGAGCTCGCCTCTTGTTTTGACATAGCCTGAAGAAATGAGGGATAAAATGTAGATGCGCAGGACACGCTCCACACCAAGCTTGGAATATATGGGCTCGGCATCACCTGCTATGTATCTTTCCCACAGGGATTTGGCCTCGCTTTTGCTTTTCGCAAGCAGGATTGCTTCACCTTCAGTATCGTATTTCGGACGTCCTGCTCTTCCTTGCATTTGGTGAATTTCTATAACTGGCAGATAGGTGGCACCATAGCCTTGTGTGAATCGTTTTGTATCCCTGATAACGACACGATACGCAGGCAAATTTAATCCAAATGCAAGTGTCGACGTGGCTGCTAAAACCTTCAGCGAGCCGGAACGAAAAGCGTCCTCTATAAGCTTGCGCTGCTTTGATACAAGACCGGCATGGTGAAATGCTGTGCCGCCTTCAACTATGCGGGCGAGACGGCGGCACTGCTTTGTCGGATTTCCCAGCACGGATTCGATCTCGTTTGCGAGCTTCTTCAATTTTTCTCGCTCGCCGACGCTAAGCACTTTTTTTATTTCCTTGGAAAGCTTTTCCGCAACAGTTTCGGCGCTTCTCCGCGTTGATACAAACATGAGCGCTTGTTTTTCTTTCTGAATCGTGTCTAGGCAAATCGCTGTATCTATCTCGGCTCCCAGCGGCAGTGTACTCTTGCGCCCGGAGAATTCTATCTTGTAACTTTCATCATCTGAATACATCACGCCCTTGTGCAGCTTCACAGGCCGATAATCGCTTTTCACAAGCTGGGCATCAAGCCACTCTGCGATTTCTTTAGCATTTTCTATGGTGGCAGAAAGCGCGATTATCTGCGCCCTTGTTATGCCTGCCAATTGTGTCAGCACTACCTCCAGAGTCGGGCCGCGCATCGGGTCGTCAATAAGATGAATCTCGTCGGAAACAATGAGCGCAATGTCCTTGGCCCACGGAATTCCGTGGCGCAGCAGGGAGTCCATTTTCTCGTTGCTCAGGATTATCAGATCGTAGCTGCCTAACCAGCCGTCGCTGCTGTCCAAGTCGCCAGTGGAAACGCCGACGCGCATCCCGATTTTTTTGTATTTGCTGAAGTCCTCGTACTTCTCCGAGGCAAGAGCTTTGAGCGGAACAAGGTAAACGCTTTTTTTACCTTCGAGATAATTTTTGAGTATGGCCATTTCAGCTATCAGTGTCTTGCCCGAGGCTGTGGGCGATGATATGACCATGTTCTTGCCTTCCAGCAGACCTTTTTTAATAGCGGCGACTTGCGGAGGATTCAGCTGCTCTATGCCGCCCTGCTTCAGCAGCGCAATAAGTTTTTGCGGCAGCGGAAGTTTTTCAAGAAGCATAAATGATATAGTAGCTCAAAGAATAAATAATGGTTTCACTTGCCGAGCAGGGCGTCGACGGCTACCGATCTCTTGAACCTAATGTCGTGGTCTCGTGTTATGTCGTTACGACTACAAATATCACTGGTGTAGGTCAGCGCTCTTGCTTCTGCACTATCAAGTTCTCTTATGGCAGAACCAACACTGTAGACCTGCTGCACACTTGCGCAATAGCCTAGGTCGTGCATAAGAATCTGGAGTAAGTCGTATTTGTGATTTATCACAACTGGCTGTCCTCTGTACTTATGTATAAACTGTGCAAGCCATTGTGCATCACCTCTTGCGATGAGGTTGCTTATAGCAATGTTACTCCCTGTTCCCACTAGGATCTCGTAGAGCTTGTTGTCACCTCTTCTTACAATTGCATCTGCCGCACGGTCGGGATCTAAATTTTTTAGCGCTTCAGCTGCAGGGGCATTTACGTAATTGTTATCTTTTGGAGAATTCTTTAGAATGAGCGCGTATAATGCATCTCGCGCCTCCCTTGTGTTAAACCTTACCAATGCGTCAACAGAGGCTTTTGCCACTTCGTCTGCACCGTACTGCAAGGCCGCGTCACGCACATTTTGCACGCATCCCGAGTCTGCGGCACCGAGACGTCCTATTTTTTCTGCCAAGTCTTTCGTCATTCTAACGTACATATCAAATTTTGCACGATCAGGCTCAAGCAATGCTTTCAATTTGTATTTGTAGGCATCCATGCCAGTTAGTTGAGGCTCTTGCATCACTAAATCCGGGCATGGTCTTTGTGCTTCCGACGTATCGTACGGAAGAAGTGTAACGCCTGTAAAAAGTAATGCCGATGCAAAAATTCCAAACCTGCGGCGATGTTTCATATCACTTCTTCCTGTTAACCAAATAATCTGCAAAGAATTTAAGCGTTTCATGGAGTTCAGGCGGCATCTTCTTTATTGATGCGTAGGCTTTTTTCTTCAGCTCTTCTGCCCTCTTTTTCGCGTAATCCAGGGAATCGTATTTGTTGAGCAAGCTAACTACTAACGTGACTTCGGCATCTGTTGTCTCTTCTGGACTTTTGTGAAGCACTTTGAGCAGTGTGGCTTTCTCCTTTCCTGTGCACTTACCCAGGCAGTGAATTATAAGGATGCTCTTCTTGCCTTCTTTTATGTCGCGACCTATCTCGCCCCGTCCCTTGCCTTCGGTCAGGTCAAGGATGTCATCGGCTATCTGGAATGCGGGTCCGATGAAGCTGCCGAACTCAACCAGCTTTGGTATTATTTCTTCGCGGCCGGCAACCAGAGCTGCGCCTACCATGGGCACGGTAAGGTAATGACCTGTTTTTGCCATGACCATGTCCATGTAATCGCTCTCCTTCGGAGAACCGGAGCGCATGTTAATGTCCATGGCCTGGCCTTCGGCTGTCTTGACAGATGCGGTAACCATGGCATCCACGAGCTTCAGCACGGTTTTGTCATCGACGCCGCAATTTCTAGAATTAATTATAAGCTCGAATACTTTCTGTGACATGTAGTCGCCGACGTTTATGCCATGCGCCAGGCCATACTTTACCCACACAGCCGGTCTGTCTCTACGGACACGGTCGCCGTCCATTATGTCGTCGTGCAAGAGGCACCAATTATGAAACAGTTCGCAGGCAGCCGCAAAGGGCAATATTTTATTGTCCATGCCGCCCAGTGCCTCGTAGGTCGCTATTGACAGCAGGGGACGTAGCCGCTTGCCGCCGGTGCCCAGATGGTATTTTATGGCATCGTGCAGATTTGGCATATTTCCGCCAAATACGGAAGCAAGTTCCTTGTCTATGAGAGAAGACTTTTCTTTTGACAGTCTTTCCAGGTCTATCATAAAACTCCTTTTCTTTGGGAAAGAAAAGTAGCTTCCAGTCAAAAGAAATATATTATTGCTACACTTTCCCATAAGATTTTTACAAGAAAAGCTTAAGAAGAAATTGAGATGTTGCGGCGTAATATGCGGTTTTGTTTGTAAGTCTATAAATATGGAATCTGTCAATATATAGCAATACAATGAAACGAGGTCAATATTACTTCGTTGTTTGCTACGCTCAGAAAACAAAGTTTTCTGGCGCAGGAGAATCTTTGATTCTCCATGTATGTGAAACAAGTAATAATTATATGTTACGTTTATTTACTCGTTTCACTATAATAACATCAGAGAACACGGAGGTATTTACTTATGTCTGCACCTTACAGAAGAGGTTACACACACACAAGATCCAAGGGGAAGGAATCAACGGTTACATGCACTTACTGCGGAAGAAAAGTACCGCGCTGGAAAACGTTCGTCCAGTACAGGGGCTTCAGAATAACCGACCCGGGACTGCGAAAGCAGATAGACCCGAGATTCGTAAGTGGCTTCCAGTCCAAGATGTATGTGTGCCCTTCCTGCGCGCGCTTTCGCGGTATTGTGGAAGTAGGACGCTCACGGAAGAGCAGAAGAGGCCCATAGATGAAGATTTCCAAGACTATCAATCATTTTTGCGCCTTGATTACGGTGGTTTGAGATGAAAAAGAAACAGGGAGCAGGTCTTAGGGGAGCTCTTTACAGGAAGTTACACGAAAAAAAGGTGGTTGTTCAGGGAACACGCGCAGGACAATTGCTGATTAGCATGCGAAGAAAGGAACAGCACAAGTTCGTGTTAGAGCCCATGAAATCCCTGATTACGCTGCCCCGGCCTTCGGACCTAAAGATAGGCAGCGTTATTTACCCGCTCATAAAACCATATTCCTACGCGAACATCAAATACGACGTCAAGGAGGGCGCGGTTGTATACAACGTGATTGAGCCCAAGCTAAACGAGAAGGAAAATTTCATACTTAACAAGATATACGACGGCCTGGTGCAGATAGTTGATGTCAGCCTTTCGGACATAAAGGAAAAGGAAAAGATGATTACATTTCTTGAGAGGAACGTCAACCGCCTTCTGGATGAGTACGACTTCAAAATAAGCGAAAAGGAATATATAAAAATAATGTATTACATCTTCCGGGACTTGGTCGGGCTGAACAGGATAGAGTCGCTGCTTAATGACCCATATATAGAAGACATAGGCTGTGATGGAGCAAACATACCGATTTATGTCGTGCATCAGAAGTTTGGTTCTGTAAAGACTAATATTATCTACAACGATGCCAAGGAGCTGCGCGGATTCGTCACTAAACTCGCAGAGCGCTGCGACAGATACATCAGCTATGCTGACCCGCTGCTAGATGGTTCGCTACCGGATGGAACCAGAGTACAGGCATCTCTGGCCAGCGATGTCACTACACGCGGGCCTACTTTCTCCATAAGAAAATTCCGCGAGGAGCCGATTTCACCTATAGACATGATACGGCTGAATACGGTATCGGCCGAGATGCTTGCATACTTGTGGTTTCTCATAGAAAATGGCATCAATATACTGATAGCAGGAGGCGTAGCAACTGGAAAGACCTCCCTGCTCAACAGCATATCATTCTTCATACCGCAGGAGGCGAAAATCGTGAGCATTGAGGACACGCGTGAATTAAATTTGCCTCACGAGAACTGGATACCAGGCGTTGCACGAACGGGATTCACCGGAACCGGAGTCGGCGAGGTTACGATGTTCGAGCTGCTGCGTGAATCATTCAGACAAAATCCGGATTACCTCGTGGTCGGGGAGATAAGAGGCAAGGAAGCCTACGTCATGTTCCAGGGAATGGCATCTGGTCATCCTTCAATATCAACCATCCACGCCGGCGGCGTTGAAGACCTGATGAAAAGACTGCAGACGAAACCTATAAACCTTTCCGTTGGCTTGATAGAAAGCTTGGACATGGTAATAGTCATGATACACGCGCGCGAGAAAGGCAAGTCAGCGCGACGCGTCAAGGAAATAGTCGAAATAGAAAGCATAGACATAACAACGGGCGCGCCGCACAGCGTAAAATCGTTCGTATGGATGCCAGCTGATGATGTTTATGAATACAGGTCAAATTCCTGGCTGCTGAACAAGGTATCGACGGAAAAGGGAATTCCGATGAACACTATAGTGAGCGAGATATCAAAGAGAAAGAAAGTGCTCATGTGGATGCTGGAAAACAACGTGACCAGCATGAAAGAGATTGCAAAGTACGTAAACCTTTATCACCGGAGACCTGAAAAAATCACGAGAATCCTGGCAGGCGAAAGACTGCGTGATGAGGATTATGAATAAGTCCTTTGGCTTTGTGGGAATGTGGTTTATAGCAAACCAAGTAAATAATCCGTATATGATATTTTTGGTTTGCTATACAAGGTAAAGCTTTGCTTTACCTGTACAGGTGAAACTTTGTTTCACCTTGTATGTGACCAACTTGTGTAATATCCAGAATATTAAGTTGGTCAGCTATAAGGAAATCGGAACAGGTGTGTTATAATGAACAAAATTTCTTCTGGTGTAAGCGGCCTTGACGAAATTCTTGGCGGCGGCATCCCAGAGCGCTATATTTTACTTGTCAGTGGAACCTGCGGCGCGGGCAAGACCATAATGGGGCTTCAGTTTCTCCTCTCCTCAAACGAACCGGGCATATATGTCAGCTTTGAGGAAGAGGAAGATGGAATAAGGGAAACGGCAAAAATTTTCGGCTGGGATATTGTAAAACGCGAGGCGGCAAACAAATTTCGCATTCTAAAATACGACCCGTTCCGCCTCGAAGATATACTGGAAGTTATAGAAAATAATATACGCGAGATAGGCGCGAAGCGCGTTGTATTCGATTCCGTCGCGGCTCTGGGCATATATCTCAAGGATGCCTCTGAACTCAGAAGGATGATACTGCAAATAGACAAGATCATGAAAAAAAACAAGTGCACCACAATAATAATATCGGAGATAGTTCCGGGCAGCACAGCGTTGTCCAGGTTCGGCGTCGAGGAATTCGTATCAGACGGCGTCATCATCCTTGACAACATAAATGTCAAGGGCGAGTACAAGCGCGCTGCCACGATATGGAAAATGCGCGGCGTTAATCATTCGAAGCGCATGCATCCCTATGATATTACGAACCGTGGCATTGTCATAAATCCTAGGACCGTCTTTGTAAAGTCAGGGTAGTTGTATGTTCAAGGTTATAATAAAACATTTGGGAAGTTTTGGCATACACTACTTTGGCAACTACCTTAAGCCGCTACGGGAAGAAGTAATAAACTCCAACCTTAGCATACTTTTCGAACTCTATGTGGGAAGGATGATATTTCTTTCGCTATTAGCATTTGTTCTTACATTTACTTTCATATTCACGGCATTTACGCTGATTGGAGCGGATATAATGCTTTCACTGATGGGCTCGCTTATCGCGGGCATTGCCACCGGCTTCACAGTTCTTACACTGTACCATTCCTATCCATTTCATATTCTCACGTCAAAGAGAAACAGCATAGAGGGCAACCTGCCTTTTGCAATCAATCACATGGCAGCCATATCCGCAAGCGGCGTCCCGCCTTTTGTCATGTTCAAACTCCTGACAAACATACCCGAGTACGGGGAGATTTCCAACGAAGCCAAGCGCATATGCAGGAACGTTGATGTATTCGGCATGGACGTGGTTTCGGCGATGCGCAACGTATCAGACAGAACACCTTCTGTGGAATTCAAGCGTTTCATCTACGGCATAGTATCAACCATAGAAACCGGAGGAGACATTAAAAAATATCTGGAGAACTCCGCAAAGGACGCACTTTTTGATTACCGGCTAAAGAGAGAAAAATATATACAAACACTGGCAACGTACGCGGACTTCTATACCGCTGTGCTGATTGCTGCTCCCCTGTTCTTCGTTTCCGTCCTGTCGGTCATGTCCCTGGTTGGCGGCACGGTGATGGGGCTGAGCATACCAAATGCGATGAGAATAGGCGTCTATGCCCTGATGCCGCTGATGAATATAATGTTCATAATGTTCATACATTATACGCAACCTACGGTGTAGACATGAGTAAAAAATTCAAGATGAATCTGAAGATACTAAGCGCGATCACGCTCAGCATTGGCGGAGTTTTACTGCTGATTAATTTTATTTTTCTTTCCAACCACCCGACGATTTACGCCCTTGTTAATGTGGCTGCGGCTGTGGTGGTACTGGGTGTACCGCTTCTTTACAAGTACAACAAGTTCAAGAAGGTAAGGATGATAGAGGAACTGTTTCCTAAGTATCTCAATGATATAGCAGAGAATATATCTGCAGGCATGACACTACCGCAGGCTATACGCGCGACAGCTAACATAGAATACGGGGTGATGACACCTTACATACACGAAATAGCTTCCAAGGTATCGTGGGGCATAACATTTGAGCGCATAATGAATGATTTTGCGAAAAAGACCGGCAGCAAAGCAATGAAGAGAAATGTTCAGACAATAATAGAAACGCACCGATCCGGCGGCGCTATGGACACCATCATGCGTTCCGTTGCCCAATCTCTCGTAGAGTTGGAAAAAATTAAAAAAGAAAGGTCTGCGTCCGTTTACGCACAGATGATAAACGGCTATCTTATTTTCTTCGTTTTCCTTGGTGTCATGATAGGACTTTCATCTGTTTTGGTTCCGGCCTTTCAGGTGGGCGACCAGGAGCAGGATATCAAAATTGTTTTTGGTGAAATATTTCGCGCACTTATAATCGTACAAGGGTTTTTCGCCGGACTCTCAATCGGAAAGATGGCAGAGGGCTCTCTCGTAGCAGGCATAAAACATTCCTTGGTGATGGTTGTAATAGGTTACTCGGCTTTCCTCCTATTCGGGTAAGCCTCTTTCTTTTCGGAAAGAAAGACCCTTGGGAGAAAGAAAACATATTCAGCCCTTTAGAAAAGCGCTGGCGGAAATTTAGCTCACTGCTGTTCGGGTAAGCCTCTTTCTTTTCGGAAAGAAAGACCCTTGGGAGAAAGAAAACATATTATATTTTTAGCTCACTGCTGTTCGGGCAAAGTTTATATATCGGCAAAGTACAGCTATTATTGATGAACAAAGACGATAATCATCGACACATTGCAATAATGATTATCATTGATAGTAATCAATGAAGTGTTATGATGACCACAGAACAAAGGATAACAGATATGATGGAAAAATCCTCTTATGGACTCACAATAGAAGAGCTTTCTTCTAAAATGTGTATAAACGAAAAAAGCGCTTTGCTGTTTCTTGACAAGCTTGTCGCGGAAAAAAAAGTTAAGAAGACGCAAGCAGGCAGCATGTTTTTCTACAGGAAATTTATTGTAATTATACCGATTATGATGATCTTTCTTATGGGAATGGCCAATGCCCAGGACATCAACAGCACAAACTTCAAGATTATCCCGGTTCTGGACAGCGCCGGTGCACGTGCCCAGAGCAATACCTATGTGCTTTTTGGCAGCGTCGGCCAGATATCAGGAACCGTTACATCGGTCTCGTTTAACTTGTGTTCCGGTTTCCTGTGCAATTTCATCGAGCTCATACTATACGGCAAGATAACATTCCTGATGGAGTTTAACATAAGTGGAAATGCCAATGACACGGCTTTTGTTGACAACTACACACAGACCACAAGACAGTACACAAAGAGCGACCTTAATAATTACTATGCGTGCCTGCAGGACGTCAACCTCACCGGCAGCCCGACCTTTGGCATAATCTACGCAGGCTCAACGCTCAACTACATAAACATATCCTCAGGCAACTCATTTGTGCTGAGACTGTCGCAGGATATTCCAGGAAACAAATTTATAATCCCTATAACGGGCACCAACTGCACTGTTTTCAATACGAGAACATCGGAAATTGCGCAATATGGAACGCTGCTGCAGCCGTTTGTGCTGGTGAATGAGGCCATTAATGCCATTGAGCTTGCGCTGAGCTATCCTTCGGTGCAGATTGCTGGCAGCTTTGACAAGAGCGGCGCCTTTGGCTTGATATTCGAGAAGAACGAGACGAATGAGAATCAGATAATAGTGAAACCTGTTTAGTGATATTTATGAAGGGAGATTTAATCAGCGGAGTTGTGGCGATTATAATAGTCGTCAGCTCGACGATCCTTGTGCTCAATACAATAAATCCTTTTGTTCAGGAGAGTCAGAATTTTCAGGCATTCAATGAGGCTGAGCAGACGTTGAAGACGATAGATGCGACCATCAACCAGTTGTTTGTCGAGGCACCCGGCGCCCGTCGCACGCTGGATGTGAACGTGCGCAGCGGAAGGCTTATTGTGTCTGGCGCTGAAAACAAAATAAAGATAAGATTGGAGAACACAAACCTGTTCAGCTCAGGCGTGCGCAAGCAGGAGGGCAACATACTCATATCAAGCGGCGCAGCCATGAATGCCTATGAAAGCGACATAGACGGGGATGGCAATACTGACCTTGTGCTGGAAAACGGCGTGCTACTTTTTGCAATAAAAAAACTCGGGACTCCCTCGAGTCACGTCGTTGTCAATACAACAAACATGATAGTGCTTATGCGCAACAAAGTCCTCGGCATAAATGTCAGCTATCCACGCAGCGGCATTTTTATCAATGACAAGCAAAATACCGCTTACGGCGTCGGCTACACGGAACTTACAAGACTCGGCAGCAACATCGCTTCCGGCTCCATTCATTTGTATGCGAATGCTACTCAGGCCAACATTGCTTATGACGTTTCTTTCACCCTTGGCGCTTCCCAGGATTTCATTGAGATGCAGGCCACGCGAGTTGTGGGAGCTTCATGAAAATGATAGAAGAAAATATAATCAAATGCCTCAAAAAACAGGACATGACCATAGAAGAGGTTTCTAAGAAGATTAGCATAAGCCGCAGCACGGCATCAAAATATCTTCTCGTTTTGGAGACAAAAGGTTTTGTAAAATGCCGTGAGATTGGAAGGGCAAAGCTTTTCTCTTTGAAGTAATAGTATGTTCAGTTGATTTTAGAACATTTTGTACTGAACATACAGTATAGCAGGTTCAAATTAAAAGTTCCGATATTATTCGAACCTACTATAAGCAACTATCAGATAGTTTGTGCATGAAATAAAACGAGTGAAAAGGCGAGTAAAAGATCCATTCTTGAATGACAACCAAACACAGCTACGAGCCCTATAGGATACATTTCATGTACGTCTTTTATACCAATTTTTTTGCTGATAGAAAGCTTTATATGTGTGCATATTAATAGATAACAAAAGAAGGTGAAAAAATAGTGCAAACCAACATACGCCAAAGGCGTCAAATCACTATAGATTTCACCAAAGAAATCAAACCCAGCAAGCACTTTAGAAACACATGGCTGAGAAAATGGGACTGGGATATTAATCAGTTACGTTCGGCATTAGTAAGTGCCAAGATATATCAAGTTGGAAAAAACAAATACGAAGCATACATAAAAGGCAAAAAAGGGAGAAGGAAAATAATTTTTGTATATACTGGGGATGGGATTTTTATAATAACAGGAGCTGAAGGAAAATGAGCGATAAAATTTGTCCAGCCTGTGAAAAGGGAAGACTGATAGAAGTAGACAATATAGTGTCTGAAATGGATGGCTATGTATTTGTGGAAAAGGGCCAGCGCTGCACAGAATGCGGCGAAGAGTTCATACACGAAAAAGACGCGCAGCGTACAATTGAAGTAGCTAAAAAATTGGGTGTATGGCCTCAGCCTCTCAAGCTCCACAGGAGCCTTTCAAAAAGCGGACGCGGATTAGTCTTAAGAATACCCAGCGACTTAGAAAAAGATTTTAAATTAAAGCCTGGAGAATCTGTGAGTATAAGCAAAGTCGGAAGCAAAATAATAATAGAACCCGAAGACTGAACTAGACCACAAATCAACTGCATAATAGGAGATCTCTCAAATAAATGAACTTTAATATTACGAGATCTCCTTTATAGCAAACTCAACAAAAGTTCAAATATCATTGAGATTTGCTATAAGGATTACAATCAGTCTGCAAAGAACCAAACCCGTAAGCTAACACAACTACGAGCCCTAATAATTCAGAGATCTATGGATAGAAGACGCTTACCTAATGACTGAAGAATGAATTTACTTTTTCTTTTTTCTTGAAGCTTTTTCGGAATTTGAAAATTATCAATGCCGCAATGACGATAATTATTATTATGCCAACAGGCAGCGGGGTTATTACCGACAGCATGTCTGCAAGGCCCTGGCCATTTCCTTCTGTCTGGCCTATTCCATTTGTGTCTGGTACGTTTTTCCCTGGAACTGTTGTGCTGCTTGATGCACCTGTTGTGCTTGTTGTATTTGTTGTATTTGCCTTACTCACGGAGCCGGAACCTAACGGGCAGGTTGGAATTCCGGAACGGCAGTCAACGGCCCCGGTGCTGCAGGTTGGCGCATAGCAGTCCATCTGGCACAGGCAGTAATTTTCATTGGACTGGCAGACGCCATCGCCGCAGGACAGCTGGCCGAGATAGAAGTAACCAACATTGCCAAAGGTTATGGAATTTCCATTTTCATCCGCAGCAATCAGGTCCACTTTGTATGCGCCCACGCTGGTGGCGCGGAATGTTCTGGTCCAGTTGCCGGATAACTGAACAAGATCCGTGTTCAGAGAGAAGGTGGGGTTGGTTATGGAGACAGAAGCGGATTTCACATTGCTGCCCTTGTCCATTATTTCTGCCTGTATCGACACGTTCGTTGGCGAACTGGGATTAAGCGGCGTTATCTTCAGGGACCTGAACTCCGGCGGGTTTTTGTCAACAAATATTATTTTTGATTTCGCTGTTGTATGGTCAAGCTTGTCGGTTGCTGCTATGGTGACATTGTACGGCCCGTCCGCCAGCGAACTAAAATCATACTGGCTTGTGCAATACAAAACATCGCTTTGCTGCAGGCATGACATCAGCTTTGTTACTCCTAGGATAGTGTAGGAAACTTTCTGGCTGTCGCCATTCGGGTCATTTACCCTTACGTTTATCGTTAGGATGGCTTTTGTATAATTCGCGCTCTCTATTATTATTTCGGGGTTTGTGTTGTCTATGATAAGAGTTCCGGTGTCTTTTATGTCATAGCTGAGGACATTGCTCGCTGATGCCCTCAAGTCGTAAATTCCGTCAGCGAAAGTTTTTGTATTGAATGGATAGGTGCACTGCGTAAAACCAGAGTTGCAGCTCATGGCAGTGCTCAGCGACTGGGTTGCGTTCACGATGAGGTTAACGGCCGTGATTATTCCGCCCGGCCTTGTGATTGTTGCGGTGAATGTTATGTTTTCCTTTGCATAATTCTTTGGCGTTAGTATCACGAACGGGCGGGAGTTGCGGAAGGTTACAGGCACAACGGAAGAGTTGGAGTTGCCGGCGACGTCGTAGACGGTGAATGTTATGTTGTAATCATCATCGGCAAAAGTTTTTGTTTTCACGGTGCTGCTGCAGACATTTCCAGAGCAGGCAAGCGAATAGGACTGATTTATGAAATATGTAACCCTTGTGGTATTCACACCGGAAAATTGGTCGCTGACATTAACGGAAAATAATTCGTCATCATTTAGTATCTCGTGTGACACCGGTGACGTCACTAAAAGCGACGGTATCTCATTGTCTATCGTGACATTCACTTCAGCTATGCCGACGTTGCTCACGTTGTCGCTGGCGCGGGCCTTTACGCTTATGGTCTGGTTGTTCGCATAGACAAGAGTGTTAAGATAACCTGTAAGGTTTGCCATTGGTGACCATGGCGAGCCTGCGGCAGAGAATTGTGTTGATGACATGTTTACCCCGGAAACTTTGTCATTAGCGCTGATATTCAGCGTTGTATTCCCGAAGACATAGGTATAGTTTTTTGGATGAATAAATGTTATCTCTGGCGGGCTCCGGTCTATCTTGAACACCAGCGGGTTTGTGGAGTTTCCCAGGTTCCCATAATCAATGTCCTTTGCGGTGAAATAGAAAAACTCTAGTGTGTCGCTGCCTGCAATCGAGAAGGAAACGGATTTTGTGCATATC